>ERZ1106951.36-NODE-36-length-140048-cov-10.880473_pt1 | contig 140048 bp, 117 predicted proteins | sample MGYA00403676_ERZ1106951 | MGnify/ENA primary metagenome ERZ1106951 (study PRJEB35170, sample SAMEA104062398) | human gut metagenome | biome: human gut; feature: human-associated habitat; material: faeces | place: Denmark | collected 2012-04-23 ...
TATCGTTGGGGCCAGGCCCGATTTTGCCTCTTGACAATGTCCTGCTCATATTAAATGCCGGTACGCTTGCAGAATCGTACCTGTTCCGATTACAGAAAAGGGGCCGTCATGCGTAAGCCTGCCTCCTGCGTCCTTTCCATCGCGCTCTCGCTCGTAATGACGGTTGGTTTTATCCCGTCACCCGCGCTTGCCGAAATCGCCAGTGCGCCAGAACCCGCCGCGCAAAGCGCCGGCAAACCTAACGAGAGCCCAGCCGAAACCACGTCGGGCCAAGCCCGGGCAAACGATCAAATCAGCGCCGCCTCCGGCACCAATGTAACGGCCAACGCAACGCAGCCGATCGACGCCAGCATGTTCAGTATCGAGGACACCGACATTCGCTACACGGGCAATCCCGTGATGCCCACCGTCACGTCGTCGACCGTGCCGAGCGACCAGTACACTGTCGCCTACGAGAACAACGTAGCCATCGGTCAGGCGACCGCCGTTGTGACCGCCGACGACCAGAACTACAGCGGCACCTGCGCGATCCCATTTGAAATCAAACCGGCGAACGCGGCCGCGAACTACCAGCACAGCACCACCGCGCAAAGCGGCGACATCACGCTCACCGTCCAATGGAACGACCCGAGGCTCGGCCAGGAGACCACGTTCCATGTGACTGCGACGGGCGGAAGCGGTGCGTACCAATTCCGCATGGACGCACCGACGTATATGGATCCCGACGGTAGCAGCGAAAGCGTTGCCGACCCCAGCCGTAACCAGTGGCAGCAATACACCGGCGAATGCACATCGCACGACTACAAGTTCGAAATGACCGCTAGCGGCACCTATTACCTGCGCTTTTACCTGATGGATAAGGCGGCCGGCGTGTACTATCTGCGCTCAAACGTGTTTGCGAGCGCGAACGACGACGCCTATCCGGCGGTCAGCGCCATCGTGAAGTCCGCAGTCGACAAATGCAGCGCCGATACCGACGGGTCCGACTACGCCCGCGCCCTGTGGCTCCACGACTGGACGCTCGACCAGCTGGAGTACGACCACAGCCTCAACTGGTGCTCGGCCGAAAGCGGCCTCACGCGCCACCAGGGCACCTGCGAGAGCTACCAGCGCATCTACTCCAAGCTCCTTGACGCCGCGGGCATCGCCAACGGCCGCATCACCGGCAACGGCCACACCTGGAACGCCGTAAAGATCGACGGCAAATGGTGCCAGATGGACCTAACCTGGGACGACACCAGCGACAACTGGTACGGAGACCTGGACCAGCGCCATCTATACTTTGGCCTAACCGACGAGCTCATGGCAATCGCCCGCTCCGACCACACGGCTAACTACCAGAAGGACGGCTACACCTACCGCTCAACCGACCTGTCCAACAATTACTTTGTGCGAAACGGCAAGGCCGATGAATGGGCCGAAAAGTATGCCGATCGCATTCAGCAGCACCTGGATGCCAAGGAAGAGAGTTTTTCCATTGACGCTGATAACCAGTCTTTCCCGCCGAGCGTCACGGGGATTCAGAATGGGATTGTTACGCATTCGATGAATCTGAGGGAGTGGAAAGTTCAAGGCGCCAAGGTTGAACTGGCCGCGACTTCGAATGTCCCCAAAGAATCGAACAGCAAATGGAGCGCAAGGTACGATCTAAAGGCTAAATATAAAATAGCAGCCATGGAAAGGGTCATTGACGACGGCCCCTACCGCCTCGCGACCGCCCTCGACGGCTCCATGGCCGTGTCGGCCTCGGCGTCGGGCTGCTCGCTGTCGCCAAGCGCGCCGGCAAGTCGGTCCTGGTCATCGACCGCCGCGACCACATCGCCGGCAACATCTACACCGAGGACGTCGAGGGCATCCAGGTCCACCGCTACGGCGCGCACATCTCCCACACCTCCATGAAGGACGTCTGGGACTACGTCAACCGCTTCGCCGAGTTCAACAACTACGTCAACTCGCCGGTCGCAAACTTCCACGGCAACATATACAACATGCCCTTCAACATGAACACCTTCGCCAAGATGTGGCCGGGCGTCGTCACGCCGGCAGACGCCAAGGCCAAGATCGCCGAGCAGGTGGCCGCCGAGAACATCGGCGAGCCGGCGAACCTCGAGGAGCAGGCGCTGTCCCTCGTCGGCCGCGACATCTTCGAGACGCTCGTGAAGGGCTACACCGAGAAGCAGTGGGGCCGCGACTGCAAGGACCTGCCCGCGAGCATCATCAAGCGCCTCCCCTGCCGCTTCACCTACGACAACAACTACTTCAACGACCGCTACCAGGGCATCCCCATGGGCGGCTACACCAAGATGGTCGCCAACATGCTCGAGGGCGTCGAGGTGCGCTGCGGCGTGGAGTACAAGGAGCTGGCCGCCGCCGAGCCCGATATCGCCGCCAAGACGATCTACTGCGGCCCCATCGACGCGTTCTACGACTTCAAGCTGGGCACACTCGAGTACCGCAGCCTGCGCTTCGAGACCGAGACGCTCGACGAGGCCGACCACCAGGGCGTGGCCGTGGTCAACTACACCGAGCGCGAGGTCCCCTACACCCGCATCATCGAGCACAAGCACTTCGAGTTCGGCACGCAGGACAAGACCGTCATCACGCGCGAGTACCCGGCGGATTGGAAACCCGGCGACGAGCCCTACTACCCCATCAACGACGCCAAGAACGAGGCCCTCTACAGGCAGTACGAGGAGCTGGCGGCGCAGGAGGGCGACGTGGTCTTCGCCGGTCGCCTGGGCGGTTACAAGTACTACGACATGGACAAGGCCATCGCCGCGGCCTTCGAGCTCGTCCGCAACGAGCTGGGCGTGGAGCCGACTGAGGCGTAGTAACCATCCTGAATAACCGCTGATTGCCAACAATACGGCACAGCATTTGATTTAAGGGGTGCGGAACAAAATCCGTGCCCCAATTTTATTAACAGGACCCCCTATCCGCAGTCTTGTTCCCGTAAAATAAACCGCAACAAAATATGTGCGGAGTGCTGGCCGGGAGCTGCCTTCGGACCCTATTGGCTGCTCACTGAGAGGCTCCGCTATGAAACGACCCCTTTACTACCTGATCTGCGCGATCGCGTGCACGTCCATGGTCAGCGCGACGTTGCCTATGTCAGCCATCGCGGAAGCCATCCAGCCACAGGCAACAGCCGGGCAGCAGGCGCAAGCCGACGCCACGAGCAGCGACACAGCCAAAGCTGAAGATGACACCAACACGAATGCGGCAGCAGATACCGTAGAGGGCAGCACCGCAACAGGCACCGGCACCAACGCAGTCAACACGGAAAGCGCTGACGGCACCACCGCCGCAACCGACACGGCCACCACAGCCCCCACCCCATCCCTCCTCGCCCAAACCAACCCCACGCCCGTCGCAATCTCCACCACGTCACAAACCACCTACGTCCACTCCGCCACGGCAACCCAAAACGGCGTCACCTTCACCGTCTCGTGGAACGACGCCTCCGCGGGCACCGCGACGACCTTCCACGTAACCCAGGCCAACGGCTCGTCCCAGGCCAAGGCGCGTATGGACGTGCCCACCTACAGGGACGGCGGCAGCCATGAAAGCGTCTGCGACCCGTCGCGCGCGGCATGGGGCAGCTACTGCAGCCTGGGCACCGCGGGTCACGACTTTACCTTTGAACTCACAGCATCGGGCACGTACCGCATCTACTTCTACTTTATGGACAACGACAGAAACGACCCCCAAAACGACAAGGGGATCTACTACCTGCGCACCACGGCGGAGATGACTGTAAACGACGCCGCCCGCCCGAGCGTCACGCAGATCGTTAACGACGCCGTGACCCAGTGCAGGCAAGAGACAAACGGCTCGGAATACGACATGGCGCTGTGGCTCCACGACTGGACGCTCGACCAGCTGGAGTACGACCACAGCCTCAACTGGTGCTCGGCCGAAAGCGGCCTCACGCGCCACCAGGGCACCTGCGAGAGCTACCAGCGCATCTACTCCAAGCTCCTTGACGCCGCGGGCATCGCCAACGGCCGCATCACCGGCAACGGCCACACCTGGAACGCCGTAAAGATCGACGGCAAATGGTGCCAGATGGACCTAACCTGGGACGACACCAGCGACAACTGGTACGGGGACCTGGACCAGCGACATCTGTACTTTGGCCTGACCGACGAGCTCATGGCAATAGCCCACTCCGATCACACAGCAAACTACCAAAAGGCCGACTACGCTTACCGCTCGAACGACCTATCCAACAATTACTTTGTGCGAAACGGCAAGGCCGATGAATGGGCCGAGAAGTATGCCGACCGCATTCAGCAGCACCTGGATGCCAAAGAAGAGAGCTTTTCCATCGACGCAGACAACCAGTTGTTCCCGCCAAGCATCTCGGGGATTCAGAACGGGATTATTGCTTATGCGATGAATCTGAGAGAGTGGAAGACCGAAATTGAACAGGCAGAGCTAAAAGTGGCATCAATAGTCACCACACAAACCAGCACTACTTGGATTGCTACGTTCAAATTCACGGCAAAGTTCTTGCAAATCAAACCAGCCGCTACACCGGTTTTGCCCAACGGAATGTATTCCATATACTCATGCCTCGACCAATCAAAAGCCCTAGATGTTCGCATGGAGTCGAAGAACGATAGGGCGAATGTACAGCTCTGGCAAGATCACGGCGGCAGACAACAAAAGGTCAACCTCCAATTCCAAAATGACGGCACCTATCTAATAACATTCGTTCATTCAGGGAAAGCGCTGTCTGCTGAATCAAATCATGATGGATCAAATGTTAGCCAGTCGAATATAGATGGTTCCGATCTACAGAAATGGGTTATCGAAAGAATGGGGGCAGGCTATACGATAAAAAATAAAGCAGGGAACCAATGGCTAAATGTTAGAAGAGCCGACACAAGAAACGGCACAAATATTCAAACTTGGTCAAATGGCGGTGTGGCCGAAACGATCTTTAACCTTGTTCCAACTGAGCTCGATGCACTTCCAAACGGTCGGTACGCCATAAAAACCAAACTTGACACGAGAAAAACAATCGACATTCGCTTAGCATCCCAACATGATTTTGCAAATGCTCAAATTTGGGCTGACTACAATTCCCCAAATCAATCAGTTGACCTTAGAAGACAAGTAGACGGAACATACACATTTATTTTTGTACACTCCAAAAAGGCGCTAACAGCAGAAGCTGTCAAGGACGGCGCAAACGTTTCGCAGGCAACATATACCGGTTCAAATCTTCAGCATTGGAAGCTATCAAAACATAAAAATGGATTCACCGTACAACTAGCAGGAGCAAATGAATACTTAAACGTTAGACTTGCAACGGCGAGAGATGGAGCAAATGTTCAAACATGGTCAAACGGCGGAACAATAGAGACGCTATTTATGTTTGAAATGAGATAGATATTTCATTACTACAAGACATATTTACAAGTGATATACACATGATATGACCCGCCGCGACGCTATCGTGGCGGGTCATATTTCAACAATTCAGTTAGAACAAATAAAATAAATAAAGCAACCTTGATACTTAAACTATGGTGCAAATGACATTCATGAAACATCAACCGAATCACAAGAACAGCGATAGTAGAAAAGCAACGCTGCTAAGAGGACAACCCCCGAGACCTAAAGCTTTTAGCAAAAGAAATAAAAGGGGCAGGGAGCAATACTTTAAGTATCCTCTTTGAATGAAATTTAAGTCCTCGCTCGCGCCTCAAATACAATTTGCAGATTGACTTCCAACCGCCCTTAGTAAAAGCATCAATATACAGTCCCCTGTCGTTGGGAAGATCGCTAGGATAGCGGAGCTGGTCGTTGCCCTTGGCGATATCGTCGAACTCAACAGGGTACAAGTCCAGAGCATTGCTGGACTCGATGAATTCCCTGCCCCGGTCGTTATTAACCAGAAGGCAGGAGACGCCCTTCATCTGATTGAACTTCTCAGAATCTTTAAGGACGTCGGGCCTATTAACGTCGACACCCCAAAAATCGCCGATGGTAAGATCGCCAGCACGGAATCTCCCCGCATAGGGGCAACTATAGCAACTATCACGAAGCGTCTTAAGGTTCAAGAACATGTCATAGTAAGGAGATTTTGGTGCGGGAATGGTAACCTCTCTCCCATCCTCAAGAAGAAGAAGAAGAAGAGAGTGACCCCATCCCTCGCGTTTGCACCTAAACCGGAAATCAACCACAGGAGATCCAAGTTGCTTGCCATAGTCCTCCACGCAGTCCGCGAACATACGACCGGAAGGAACACCGTGACAGACAAGGTCAGCAGTAGTTAGATTCTCATAATCGCGTCCAAGAAAGCCCTTAAGACCGGCAACCTGGCAAGGCGTTCCGCAGAACAAGACCTGCCTTCCCTCACGAAGGTCTGCCTTAACGTCGGTAAAACAAACTCCAGCATCACTCTGAACATATTTTGAGTTAAGCAGCGGACGGAGTTCATCAATGCTCGCCGCACGACGGTGCAATACTCGAAGCGTATTCCCCTCGCGCTCATAAACTGCACCGTACGCGACACCACCGGCAGAAATGACCTCACGTGCAACTGCACCGAAAACTCCGCCGGAAGCAGACTCCGAGACATCATCCCTACCAGCAGCGGCAAAGAACGGTCCGGGGGAACTAGAACCTATCCCCCGGTTGAGGCCGCATGCTCTCGTGCACGCGCCACAACCGATACAGAGCTCGCTGTTAATTACAGGAAAAACAAACCCGTTCTTGCCCTCAGACATGGTGATGGCGCCTTTCGGGCAAGCGGCGGCACACGCCCCGCATCCGCAGCAATGCGTTGGCGACTCAAACAGTGTGGGAACTTCGCCCCTTTTCACGGTAGACATGCAGTTATCCCCCTACTAGCGGGCCGAAATGAGCTTGCGCAGAATATCGGCATTCATATAAACGGAAAAAGCCAGCGCAATTGCCAAACAGGCGATCGCGCTCAAGATGCTCGCGCCATAGGCGGACAGATAATAGAAAACGAACACGCCGACAATTGAAAACAAAGTCAGAACTTGTTCAACGCGATCTTCGACAAGCTTCGTAAACTTAGCGACCTTAATTCTGCGGTACTCATTCACCACGACCATCGCCAAGAGCGTTGCAACAGAAGCACCATAAAGACCGAAGAGCGGAATTAGCAGGACACACAGCACGGCGCAAAGGACAGCTGACACCGCAGTCGTGGTACCCATAATTCCGGTGTCCTTATGCGCAGTGAAAATACCGCCGTAAAAGCCGGAGATGTTGCTGAAGTACGTCGCCAGGAGCAATATCGGTACATACAGCAGGCCCTCACCGAATGAGCCCTTAATCAAAATGCCGTACACGAGAGGCATAAGCGCGGACATAAGTAGAACGACGCTCATCATGAAACGCCTTAGCGCGCGATACACAGAATTGTAAAACTTAGACTCATCCTCATCAGAGTTAAGAGCGCGCGCCGAGCTCTCCTTCCAGGATTGATAGAAGAAGCCATACACCTGATCCATGACGCCGGGAAACTTGTACGACACTGCATACACGCCGGCAGCAGAAGCGCCAAGCGTATTCATGATAATAAGCCTATCCAGCAGGTTATTAATAGTCCAGGAGACCTTGTTGGGAATGAGAGGAATAGAATACCGCAGGAGATCTCGAGCATAGGATGCAGAAAAGGCTGACGGATCGATATAGCGCCAGAGCTTCCGCATGACCATGAACACGAGGGCAACACCGCCCTGCGCAATAACCGTGGCAGAAAGCATGCCCACAACGCCCCAACGCAGAACGGCGATAAACAGAACGTTAAGCACGATGGTAAGAGCGCTCGCGGTGAAATTCATGACAGAGTAACCCACGGTATCCCCGAAACCACGTAGGACCGCAGACGCCATCTGCAGAAGCGCACCAGCGATAACAAGCCCTACGACCCAGCCAAGATTTTCCGGCTTAAATAGCAACCAGAACAGAATCGCCAAGACCGCAAAGCATACGCAGCCAGCAAGGAGAACGGCGCATGACGCCGTCACGGCCTTAGATCGATCCACATCGGCATGGCAGTCGATAAGAAATCGGAAGAGCGCTTCGTCCATAAGCAAAGAAACAGCAGGAACGCAAAATAGGGCGATAGTGTTGATGTAGTCGACGGTGCCATAATCGCCAGTGGAAAGAACTGAGGTATATAAAGGCAGCAGAAGAAACGACACAAGCTTAGTTGCCATACCGCCCACTGCGATAATGCCAGTGTTTTTGATAAGTCGCTTTGTCTCCCCCATTAAGATAACGCCCTCCTGAGGTAAGCCCACGAGTGCTCGCGGAGGGAACTCAATCGACGATCCACTTCATTCCAGTCACAGCCAATAATCCCAGAACTACAGACAGCGTCAACGCAACGAGATGAAAGCCCGATATTATTCAACAAGTCACGCATGCGAGCGCCCGATTTGTCCGTAGCAAACACACGGAAAGGCTTTTGAAAGAGTACTGAAAAGACTGTCGCATGAAAGGAGTTGGTGAGAACAAGATTAGCGTGAGCGATGAGTGAGACGAACTCCTCAGGACCAACGCCAAAGAGATTAATAGAGTTTGGAATATCGAAGTCTTCTTCAGATATATACGCGACTTTCAATTTCTCGGCCGTTGCCATCGCGACAGTACTTTCAATGAGTTCAGGACAGTCACGAAGTAGATACATAAAAATGTAATCACTTTCCAAGACCCTATCTGAGGTCATCTCTAAATAATCCCCCCTATTCATAAGTAGAGTGGGATCCAAAACAACATCAATGGGTTTATCTACAAGAGGCTGGAAAAGGGGGACAGTCTCCTCCTCGCGAACAGAAAGAAAGTCGAAATGAGACAGCAGATCAGAAACGCATTCCTTATTAAAGTTCTCGGACTTAAAAGAAGTGTGCGCCAAACTTGGAGCATAAGCTATCCGACGCTTATCACCAGCAAATGAAAGAAAGAATGGAGCAACTACCCCATTCGTACAATCAAGATTCCAGATTTGATCACTACCGCATATGAAGCAATCAAAACTATTGCTGAGGTCGAAAAGACGGTGTTCTTTTTTGTATGAATAGCTCTCAGAAGTCAAATTAAAATAACGAGCAGAAAACGTCTCAAATGAATCTTTTCTCGTCTTATTACGAGAATAATTATGAATCATTTTCACCATATTTTTAGGCTTACGCAGCCTAAGCAGTTTATAAGAATCAAAATTTTTAGATCTATAGTCAATAATAGTCGCCTTATGACCGAGCTTTTCGACAGCAATCTGCAGCGCGTAAGCTTGCAAAGCAGAGCCATAGTTATAAGAACAGTGAAAAGTCACAATCCCCGTATTCATCCATCCTCCAAATGGCAAACCGAATTTCTATTACTACTGAGTAAAAAAGCTCAGAAGGTTACAACCCATATCAAACAAAAAGTCAATTAAATTAACATTCAAAATATTTGCTTTAGGGAAAAAATAAACCTACAAATAACAAATAAAGGCCAAGCGAAACCACAACCAATCAATCTACCGGCAAACCTCCAAAGGAAAGAACAGCAAAAGCTGTCCGTGGGAACACACCGAATCGCACGCTTAAAATCGGAACGGCCGAATAAATTCATATAATCTTTAACGAGCAACGACGAAGAAGAACGGGATAATTTTACAAGTCTCTGAAATTGCGAAATTACCTCTCGGGCAATCAAATAATTTGATTCAGCAGAGTCAATGAATCCCATTTCAACCATCTGAATAACGATATTATGGAATACAATTAACGAACGAGCGTCATCGTTGTGCAATGTGCCACATGTTTGAGAGCTCTCATAATCCCAAAAATATAAATCAACTGGTACAAATTCTATTTGCTGATCTTTTAATAAACGCAAATAGGCAATATTAAATAGTCTGTCTTCGGAAAAACGAAGATTGAGGGGGAAAGGGCAAAATAACCCTTTAGTTTCTTCGGTTAAGCTAACGAGAAGGTCGCGTCTATATAGACGAGACCACGCCGAATTGACCTCATAACGCCGCGAATCATTAACACAATCAAATAAATATTTTTTGATAATTGTTTCGACAAGATGATTTGCGGGCATCGTACAAGAGACAGCGGAGTCCCAATTAGACTCCTCCACCCTGCGTTGCTCGCCATTAGCGTTCATTCCGAAAATAACAAGAGGCGAATCGGATTTCTCGCAGCACTCTAGCATTCGAGATAAAGATGATTCAATTAGATAATCATCTGAATCTAAAAACATAACCCACTGCCCAGAGGAAACTTCAACCCCCGTGTTGCGAGCAGCCGATCTGCCCATATTATGCTGCGAAACAATTACCAATCTAGGATCTTTTGAAGCCAACTTGTCAAGAAGAAACTGTGTTCCATCACTAGAACCATCGTTAACAACAACAACCTCAATTGCATTGCTAGGAATTGAAAGGGCGCTGGCAACTGCCCTTTCAATAGTTTGTACAGATTGATAGGCTGGTATGACAACGCTTAGAATTTTAGAATTCATACGAAATCACAATCTATTAAGCTGGGACCGTAATCATAGTTGCTTCAACAACAAAAGGTGAATTACCTACTTTATGAAGAAACAGCAGCATCTCATAGCTTTTAAAAATCAACAACATCGTCCGAATTTAACTGCTGCAACAAACCTTCTCCAAGAAGCAACATTGGGAAACAAATGGAAAAATCTATCATATGAACCTCGGTGAATCCAAATATTGCGCAAACAAATAGGACAGCGAACTTGGAATGATCATTACTCATAAACGCTTGATCAATAGAATTAACGTATAGGTAATAAAAAGCAATGAAAGACCAAATGCCGAGCTGTAGAAGCGTTGCGGCATAAAAACAATCAATAGTTACACTTGGATAAAGCCAACCGTTTATAAATTGATCTCCATACAAAGTGACTTGTCCGAACATAGTCCATCCACCCAGTTGGTTATATTGCAAAATCCAATAACCTGGACGACCACTGAACAATCGATTCAAATACACGATAAAAGAGTCGGGAAGTACCTGCAGCATTACGAGCATCGAAAGAAATTCGCATACAAGTGGAAAAACTAAAACAACAAACCTCAATTTACTATTAATAAATTGAGGGTATAAATCAAACAAAATACGGATAAGCAAATATAGAAATAACAGGGCGCAAGATGTGCGCGAATCTGTCAAAAATAATATCAAAAAACCAACGGATATGCCCATTAGACAATCACTAGCTGAAAGGTTATCGCTGCATACAGTAAAACCCATAAATGACATAAGAGCCATTGCTCCGAGAATATTAGGATGCTCGAAATAAAACGATAATCTAAGTCTGCCATTCGATCGAAGCACAGAACCAGCTAGATCACCAGTTAAAGCCCAGTCCATAAGTTGAATTAAGCCAAGTCCAACAATCAACAATAGAGTGCATGCAGAGATGGCCTTAATCGTTTTTCTAATGTCAATGCCGCCAATTCCACAAAGCAACAAACATGCAGTCGGAAGATACGATTGACCGCACTGATAATAAGAAACAAAGCTAAAAATAAGCAAAACAAATGAAATGAAAAAACGCTTTAAATTAAGACCAAGCGAGACGCCAATAAACCTAACTATTAGAAATAAAAGAGCGACAGGCATGAGAGGAAGAACCGCTAAATAATCTAAATTCAAATTAACGGCAGTTTGATCGATAATACGATTTAAAAGCACTAATACTAGGCCCGCATAGAAAAAAAATCTTGTCAATCTTTCTGCAAAAGCTTCAGTTGTAAGAGAACGATACTTTTCATTACAGGTCTCAGTAGCCTGAATAAACCTTATCGGTTGTTGATTAATTCTCATCGTCACGGATAAACTCCTTCACTGAAGATACCTAATTTGCACCAATAGAATTAATTAGACGACGCGAAACAGGTCTTAATTCTCTCTCCAGAAATTTTCATTAAATGAAATCGAAATAGTTACATTACACATTAAAATTAAAGTATCATCGAGCATCAATGGGTCAAATAGTGTGATTAATAGACGGCAAGTTCGTCTATGGACTCAATTTTCCACAAACCGTCATACATATAACCACAAGTGACAACAACCCAATCCTTAAAATAGGACATGCCAACCTATCGGAGTCAAAGAAATCATTGGTGAGAGAAACTAAATACGACAGCGATATAAGTTTCGCTAACGTGCGTTTCCGCAAACATCCAGGATTCCGTAAATAACAGTTGCCCGAAGTCATGGTTTGCAAGTTATCTATTCAGTATCTCCTTTAAACGAGCGACTCGCTGGACTCCGACAGCATTAAATATTTTTCTTTTCACCCTTTCATTCAACGAACCCCATGAATTTGAATAATGATGGATTGAGACCGTTTCAGAACAAAACATGTTTTCAGAATCTTTTCCCGGTGCAATCGGATCAAAAAAACGGCAAGGATACACTGTTGCATCTTTTAGATTGACGATCTCGTCCGTATAGGAATAACCCAGTTCGCTGAAAACTGAATGGTTACTAAAAGGGCAAGCCAGCTGAGACATCTGAGTAACATCGAATTTTAAAGTACGATACTTATCCAACATAGCATTTACCACTGGGTTGGCTTTTTCCGCACCAAAACCCAATCCAGTGTTACATAGGCGTCCATTTTGCTGAATGCCTATGTAACACAAGTTATCCAAAAGAAAGTCCAGATTTTTTACAAGCTCTACATCAGTATCAAGATAGATACCGCCGTTGTCATAGATTACTTTCAAGCGAGCCCAGTCAGAAACAAAAGACCAAGCACCCTGAGCGTATGCACTCTCGCAAAAAGGATGTTGGCTGACATCAAAATTTGACTCATCCCAACAAATTATCTGATAATCCGGACAAAAGCGTCTCCAAGAGGTGAGGCACTTCTTAACATCGCTCGGAAGAGGCTTTCCCCCAAACCAGCAATAATGAATTACTTTTGGAATCATCGATATCACTGAACCTTAAATTAGTTGTATCTCTTAATCAAACGTGCTGGCGAACCAGCGTAGAGCGCGCCCTCTTCGAAAAGGTCACGAGTGACAACGGAGTTGGCTGAGACGAGCGAACGGTCCGCAATCGCACAGCCACGCGTGACGACCACTTTGGCGCAAAGCCTGCAACACCGCCCGATGGAAGTCGGTGAATGAAGCAGCTCCGAGGAGACGCTCTCCCGATTAAATTCGTGATCGTGGTCGTAGACCTTGACGTTTGGTCCAAAGAGTGTGTCATCGCCGACACGGACGGACTCGGCAACGGTTATGCGGCACCCGTCATTCATGAAGACACCATCCTCCAGCACCAGAGTCGCACCATCATCGACCCACACAACAATCCAGGACTCAAATAGACTCCCGAACCGACAACAAGGGACGAACCTTCGCCCAATATAAGCCGCACGTTCTTGCCCAAATATAGCGGTTTGCCCGAGGCAATCTTGAGCCTACTCCCGGCAACAAAACGCACTTTGGCGGCCCGCAGGGCGGACGCGCCCCATTTGAAAACCTTGGACAGCTTCCCGTTCATCGCATCGCCTCCCTGTAGAAGTCCAGACAACCTTCCCGCCAGGTCTCGAACGAGTATTCCTTCTCGTAGTCCGAGCGCTCCTTCGCCCCAAGCCTGTCGCGCAATGACGCGTCGTTACAAAGCAGCTCAAGCGCAGCGACATGAGCACCCGCATCAGCCGGAGCCACGAGCAGGCCATTTTCCCCATCGCGCAGAACGTCTAAAATCCCATCGCACGCATTGGCGACAACGGGAACGCCGCCGCTCAGCGCCTCAAGCAGAACAAGGGTCAATCCCTCCCAAAGCGACGGCATGACGCAAATATCAACCTGCGAAAAAAAGTTCTGGGGGTCGTCTCGCCTCCCGAGGAAAACGATGTCGTTCACAGCCGCAGATCTGCGGGCACGCTCGCACAGCTCACCTGACCCGTCGGTCGATCCGTCGTCGACGAGCAGTCTCTCGAACACCGAGTACGACTGCTCAAGAATGAAGCGAACGCACTGCTCAAGATATTGTTCCACGTTATACACGGGAATGATGACATTTATCTTCGATGCAGAATTCATCAGCCAGCAAGCTCCTCGTACATATTGAGAACAGAATCAAAGCAAGCCGGCTGCGAGTAACCCGCTTTTTCTACCACGTCTACATTGCGAATCGAACGTGATCGCATGCAACCCAAAAAACCATCAGCAGCATTTGCCCAACAAAACTCGCTATCATCTAAGGAAAGGCGCTCGCAAAGCTCAGGGGCAATCACGACCTCATTGGTTATCGCGTTGCTCATAACAACCGCAAGCCCAGTCGCCTGGGCCTCGATAAGGTTAATCGGCAGTCCTTCATACTTAGAGGGAGCGAAGAGAACATCCATCGCGCAATAATAACGCTCAACATCGTCAACGCGACCAGCACAAATGCAGCGACCCTCGCTAATCAATCCTGCAGCATGGCACTTAAAGCTATCGAACAGCTCCCCATCGCCACAAACAAGCAGGCAAGCATCAGAATTCCGCTTTAAATACTCTTCAAATACATTTAGAACAAAAATAGGATTCTTGGCATCGACAAAACTTGCCGCGAAACCAAGAACCGGTGCGTTTTCTGGGATTCCATACGCTAGACGCACCTCAGAGCGAGAGGCCTCATTAAATTCGAAACGACTGGCATCAATCCCATTGAGGGCTAAGTGATATTCACCACCAGCGAATAGGAAATCACCTGCCGCATGTGAACACGCAAGCTTTCCCGAGCAATCTTTTAAATACAGCTTTCGCTCAATGTTAGTGAAAAGACTCTTTGCTCCCCTCGACTTGTTGCCGAAAGAGCTGTTGTGCGAATGAACAATAGCCTTGGCTCCAGCTTTAACAGCCAGATGAGCAAAATGAAAGACTAGCCCGTTGTTGCCGTGAATATGAACGATATCATAACCCCCGTCAGTAACAAACGCCGAGATAGCGGAGCCGCTGATCAGGGCTCCCTTAACCCCACCAGAGACCAATGGGCCAGCGCCAGCGACACGCATACTATCAACCGCCGTAGTCACTGAGGCCACACTACAATCAATTCCATGGGCGCTAGCCGCAGCAACCAAGTCTTCGACATACCGCTCCACACCGCCGCTGCCCCATTTGAGGACGAGCTCTAGAACCTTCACTGGCTACCTTTCGTCCAAATCGAAATCTTGTCGCTCGAAGTGCTTCTTTGCAAAGCTGTGCACATCGGATATAACCGTTGCAGGGTTGCCGCTAACGATGGATCCCGCCGGGATACTCCCCCGCACCACGGCCCCTGAACCAACAATGCAGTTATCGCCCAAAACGGCCCCAGGCATGATGATTGACCGCGCACCGATAAAGCAGTTCCTGCCGATTTTGACGGGACGCCTGATGACCCTATGGCGCTCCGCGGCATCGATACCCACTGCCCTAAATGCATTGTTAATGCTGTAGTCATGAACGAGCACAACCACATCGAAAGAAATGGTGCAATCATCACCGATTTCAATCATGTCATAGCCCGACGAATCCAAAAAAATAGTCGGGCTGATCCAGCAGTCACCAGGCTTTTCATTAATCTTTACACCCAGCTTTCGGAGAAACATTGGGTATTGGCGAATAAAAGCCGGCTTATTAAGCTTGTCCAGCCACCAGTAATAGCTATTGAGCGCCTTGAGCGCATAGGTCTTGAGTCCCATCAGCTCTCTCCCATATATTTCTACTCACCGGAAGTACATCACTGCGCCGAGCGCTTAAAGCACATCGCAAGAAAATGCCAACTGTCAATAAAGTAGCGCCTAAACAGGCGTTTCGGCTCCTTAAGGAAGCGATACAGCCACTCAATACCGGCGCGACTCACCCATTCGGGCGCACGTTGTACATTACCGGCAAGAAAGTCCACCGTAGCGCCACAAGAGATGGAAACAGGAGCCCTGTAAATGTCGCGGTTGCCCTCAACGAAAATCTCCTGCTTAGGGCAAGAAAGACACGCCAGAAGGATATCCGGCTTAGCCTCGACAAGCATTTTATTGATTTTCTCGAGCTCGGCAGAGTTCTTCTCGAAGCCAAACATTGGTGAATACACCCCCACGACCTTAAGGCCGGGATGCTCGGCGACCAGATTATCGCGCGCCACCTCAGGAACGCCATCTTTACCGCCCAAGATAAACACCGAAAACCCCTCGCGCTCGGCCATAGCACATACAGCGGGCACGAAGTCGCTGCCCGAGACCTTCTCGGGCAGCGGGATGCCACGCTTCTGTGCAACCTTCAGAGGCGGCTTGCCGTCCATAAGAGAGAGATCGCAGTGTGCGATGGCATCCTTCAGGGTGGGGTTCTTATCCGCTTTAACCATCACGTCAACGTTGAGGAAGAGCACATGCGAAGGCTCAGCGTCCCGGGCTAGCTCCGTCACGAGCTCAAGGGCTTCGTCGCTCGTGAGAGCGTCCACGGGCACCCCTAGAAAGTCATATCGTTTATCATCAAATATGCTTGTCAAACGAAAGCGCCTCCCCCGCCCACTCAAACGCAACACACGCGGCCTTGGCGGCCACTTCGTCGCTGGTCTTGTCTCCGAACATTGCGCATCCAGTTGAATTTGCGTCAAAGTCACGCATAGCAGCCAGCAGCATTCCTGGTGCGGGCTTGCGGCAATCGCAGGGACCGGTGTAGTCGGGGTGATGCGGGCAGAAATACCAAGCGTCCACATGAACGCCGAGCTTCTCCAACTCGTTTTCCATATAGCGATGGAGGCGACGCATGGCGGCCTCGGTGTAGAGGCCCTTGGCGATGCCCGCCTGGTTGGTGACGACGACAACCTTGAAGTCGGGGTCGTCGGAGTAGCCACGCATGATGTCGACCGTGGAGGGGATCAGCTCAAGCTTCTCCGGCTCGTGCAAATGCCCCGTATCCACGTTGATCGTGCCGTCGCGGTCGAACATGGCGAGCTTCCACGACCTGGCGAGCGGCGCGAGCATCGTCTGCGCGAGCTCGTAGTCCCCGGGCACGCCGATGTCGATGAAGCCGCCGGAGCATTCCACGGCATATAGCGCCCCGTCGCCGACGACATGCTCGAAGTAGTCGCTCTCCAGGGAGAACTTCTCGGGCATGTTATTCAGGGCGTCCCTGCGCAACAGGTAGACGCCGGCGTTGATGAGGCCCTCCTCGCACGATCGCTTCTCGTGGAACGCGGTCAGGGTCCCGTCGGAATCCACGTCGACCGTCCCGTAGCGCTCGAAGTCACGCATGCGCTTGACGGCGATGACGGACGAGACGCCCTCAGGGGCGTCGCACGCGGCAGCCTCCATGGCGGCGAAGTCAACGTCGAGCCAGGTGTCCCCGTTCAGGACGAAGACCCAGTCCGACTCGCACCTGCTCAATGCCTTCTTGACGGCGCCGCCTGTGAGGAGCGGAGTCTCCTCGGGGCTGTATTCGATTGCCATGCCACGGTACGCGGGGCCGAAGAAGCCCTCGATCTGCTCTCGGCGGTAGCCGTCGGCCACGACCGCGCGGTCGAAGCCGGCTGCGGCGAGCTGGTCCATGATGAAGCGCAGGAACGGCCTGCCGGCGACGGGCGCCATGGGCTTGCAGACGTCGGGCACGACATGGGCGAGCCTGGTGCCGAAGCCGCCGGCGAGCACGATCGCCTCGCGGTAGGGGCGCATCTACTCGGCACCCCCGAACATGTCGGCCTCCACCGCGGCGCACAGCACGTGGTAGGTGGGAAGGTGAAGCTCCTGGACGCGGAAGACCTCGTCGCGGGGCACGCGGATGCAGACATCGGAGATGCTAGTAAGTTTCGACTCCCTCGAGCCGGTCAGCGAAACCACGCGCACGCCCTTGGCGCGGGCAACCTTGGCGGCCTCCACTACGTTGGCGGAGTTGCCCGACGTCGAGATGGCGAGCAGCGCGTCGCCGGGCTCGCCGTAGCCGTAGACCTGCTGGGCGAAGACGCCCACGGCGGCCTCGTCGTTGCCGAACGCGGTGGAGAGCGCCGTCTGGGAGACGAGCGAGATGGCGGGAAGCGACCCCTCGAGCCATGAGGGGGCCTCGGAGCCGTTGGCCTCGCGGTAGGCCTCGGCGAAGGCCCCGTCGACCGGGCGCTTGAAGCGGAAGCTCTTCATGAGCTCGCCGACCGTGTGCTCGGAGTCGGCCGCGGAGCCGCCGTTGCCGCACACGAGCAGCTTGCCGCCGGAGCGGAAGGATCCGGCGATCAGGTCGCGGGCGGCGCGGACCTCCGCCTCGCAGGCCAGCATCTCGGGGTAGTTGAGGAAGAAGGTAGACAGGCACTCGTCGCCCGTCTGGGGGCACTTGGTATCCATTAGCGGGATCCCTCCAGGTCGTAGTCCTCGGGCCCGTAGTAGGCGACGGAGGTCCCGCCATCTTCGAACTCGAACGGTATGTAGAGCAGGTCGGCCATGGCGTTTCGCACGGACTCCTGCGCGTCGGGCTCGACGTAGAAGACGAGGAACCCTCCCCCGCCGGCGCCCAGCAGCTTGCCGCCCAGCGCGCCGGCGTTCATGCCGCGCTCGTAGAGGGCGTCGATGGAGCCTGTGGATATCTGCGAGCCCGTGCCGCGCTTGAGGCGCCAGGTGGTGTCGAGCAGGCGTCCGAACTCGGAGAGGTCCGCCGACTTGTCGGTGAGCACGCCCTCGGCCACGTCGACCAGAGTCAGCATCTCCTTGAGCTGGGCGGTCTTGTCGACCACGCGGTTGGCCTTCTGCATGTCCGAGGAGAAGCGGGTGAAGCCGGTGAAGAACATCATCAGGTTGGAGTTGAGCTCGCGCTTGCGCTCGGGCGAGATGACGACCGGGCGGACCGAGAAGTCGCCGTCGGCGAAGTCGATGCGGTTGAGGCCGCCGAACGACGCGGCGATCTGGTCCTGCCAGCCGCCGGCCTCGGCGCACAGATCGCGCTCGAGCTTGATGGCCTCCCTGGCCAGGCGGTCCTTGGAGGCATAGGTGCCCTTCATACAGTGGAAGGCATTGAGCATGCCCACGGCGAAGGACGATGAGGTACCCAGGCCCGAGCGTGCGGGAAGGTCCGCCTCGTAGGTGATGCGCATCTCGCGCATGTCGAGCATCTGCATGGCGTTGCGAACCGCGGGGTGCTCGAGCTCGGAGGGGTCGGAGACCCTCTCAATCTTGGAGTAGACAAGCTCCGTGGAATAGTCGAAGAAGCGCGGCAGATGGCGCGCCGTGACATAGCAGTACTTGTCGAACGTGGTCGAAATGACCGAGCCGCCGTGCTCGTTAAAGAACTCGGGCATGTCGGTGCCGCCGCCGAAGAACGACATACGGAAGGGTGTGCGAGTGATAATCATGTCTCAAGAACCTATCTTCAAAAACATAAGGAATTAGCTAGCGCCGCCGCCGGTAATAACCTCGACTACCGTGAGCAGCACAATCTTGATGTCGGTTAGAACGCCCCTCTTGGCGATGTACTCCAGGTCGCGGCGAACCATGCCATCAAAGTCGGTGTCATTGCGGTCTGTGACCTGCCACCAGCCGGTGATCCCGGGCTTCACGGCTAGCCTCTGCAGGTCGTACTCGGTGTACTCCGCGACCTCATTCGGCAGCGGTGGCCTTGGACCGACCACTGACATCTGACCCAGGAACACGTTGAGGAACTGCGGGAACTCGTCGATGGAGTGCTTGCGGATGAACCTGCCGATCTTGGTGACGCGGGGGTCCTCCCTCATCTTGAACATGGCGCCGGCGATCTCGTTCTGCCCCTTGAGCTCGGCGAGGCGCTCGTCGGCGTCCTTGTACATGGAGCGGAACTTCCACATGCGGAAGGTGGTCAGGCTACCGTCGGGGCGGGTCTGTCCCACGCGAATCTGGCTGTAGAAGGGGCTGCCCTCGCTCTCCAGGCGGATGAGTGCCGCGAGCACAAGGCCGGGAATCGCGATGACCACGAGCACAACACCGCTGAACACAATGTCGAACGCTCGCTTAACGGTGCGGTAGGCTAGGCGCGAACGATCCCAGTCCATGATGGATTGCATGGCCTTGTTGCGGCCGACGCCCTCACGCCGGTCCATGGCCTGAGCAATCAGCGCCGCCCCCGCGGGCGCATTTGTCTCTGTTACTTCTTTAGCAGCCACAATAAAACTTACGTTCCTGTCCCCAGGAACCCCCCCCCATCTATGAATCCAAAATCAAGTAATTTGCCGGTGCAACGTCTCCCTTACGTTTTGCTGGGAACATCAAGCGGTAGCAGCTCCCTAAATGTGGAGTCACCCTCGCCCACGTTTACCAGGCACCAGCGTTTATGACGGTCGATTTTCTTTACGCGGGCCTCTTGCCCCACCAAGGGCCCCTGCTCTATGTGCAACACGCCGTCTTCTATGCGGGCGACGCTGTTGCGCACCACTCCGTCGTCGTCCAGTACGCTGCGGTACCAGTCCTGCGCATCGTCCGGCATGGGCATGTACGCCCGCTCCCTACTGCCGGCGATGCGGCAGCCAAAGCTCAGCTGGGCCAAGGCCCTATCGAGCGCGGCGGCATCGTGCGTGGCGACGAAGAAATATTCCTTGTACATGGGTTTGGTTTGGAGCGACCAGGCGCCGTCCCGCTTAAACCAGAACTCCTTTTGCATCACAAAAGCGTCCTGCATAAGGTTGTGCGGGATAATGCAGCGGACCTTTTCGCAGGTCTCGCGCTCTTTTCCATGGGGGGTGTGAACCAGATACCAGCGGACGCGGCCGTGCTGGCTGTTGGTGGTGGCGCCGTTAAATGCGCCCGGCAGCTGCTCTTGTCGCCGTGCCGTCTGTTCCATGTTCTCGCCCCCTCTTTTGGCTTTGCGATGCACGCAAATGCAGGGGCGTTTAGAACAGGCTTCTCGCTCGCAGCTAGGCGCAGTCGCAAAAGTACAGGTTTTTGTATCTTTCGACAGACGACATTATACGAGCAATTAATCAGCGTTTGCCCAGATTACGCAAAATGTACTGCTAGTAGGTACATCTCCATACCCCTCTATAAAAACCTGTACCTTTTTGTGCAACAAAAAAAGCCGCTTAACCAGCGGCTTTTCTTATTTCGGTATGAAAAAGGCGACCGCCCTTTATGAACGGTCGCCTTTGTTAATTGTTGTGAAGTTTGCCTTAGGCGCGAGTCTTGATCTCCTCGAGAACCTTGGCAACAAACTCGTCAACGCTCATCTGAACGGTCTCGTTGGAGCGATCGCGAACAGAGATGTTGCCGGCCTCGACCTCCTTCTCGCCCAGGATGAGCATGTAGGGCACGCGGTCGATGCTGCGGGCCTCGCGGATCTTGTAGCCGATCTTCTCGTCGCGATCGTCGCAGACCACGCGAATGCCGGCCTCCTCCAGCTTGGCGCACACCTCGTGGGCGTAGTCGCGGCTCTTCTCAGAGACGGGAAGCGCCTTGACCTGTACGGGAGCCAGCCAGGTGGGGAACTTGCCCGCAAAGTGCTCAATCAGAATACCAATGAAGCGCTCGATGGAGCCAAAGCACACACGGTGCAGCATGATGGGGCGCTTCTTGGTGCCGTCGGCGTCCACGTACTCCAGGTCAAAGTTGAGCGGCATCTGGAAGTCGAGCTGGACGGTACCGCACTGCCAGGTACGGCCGAGCGAGTCCTCCAGGTGGAAGTCGATCTTGGGGCCGTAGAAGGCGCCGTCGCCCTCGTTGACCTCGTAGTCCATGCCCAGCTTCTCCAGAGCGGTGCGCAGGCCCTCCTCGGCGCGCGCCCAGTCCTCGTCCGAACCCATGGAGTCCTCGGGGCGGGTGGAAAGCTCAACATGGTACTTAAAGCCAAACTTCTGGTACACGGAGTCGATGAGGTTGACCACGCCCACGATCTCGTCGGTCAGCTGGTCAGGACGCACAAACAGGTGGGCGTCGTCCTGGTTAAAGCAGCGCACGCGGAACAGGCCGTGCAGGGCGCCGCGCAGCTCGTGGCGGTGCACCAGGCCAATCTCGCCGGCGCGAATGGGCAGCTCGCGGTAAGAGTGCGGCTTGGAGGCGTACACCAGCACGCCGCCCGGGCAGTTCATGGGCTTAATGCAGTACTCTTCGTCGTCGATGACGGTGGAGTACATGTTGTCCTTGTAGTGGTCCCAGTGGCCCGAGGTCTTCCACAGCTGCTTGTTCATGATGAGCGGCGTGGAGATCTCCACGTAGCCGGCCTTGTGGTGGATCTCGCGCCAGTAGTCCAGCAGCGTGTTCTTAAGGATCATGCCGTTAGGCAGGAAGAACGGGAAGCCGGGGGCCTCGTCGCGCATCATAAAGAGGTCCATCTCGCGGCCGATCTTGCGGTGGTCGCGCTTCTTGGCCTCCTCCAGCATGTGCATGTGCTCGTCGAGCTCCTCCTTGGTGGCAAAGGCGACGCCGTTGATGCGGGTGAGCATCTTGTTGTCCTTGTCGCCCTTCCAGTAAGCGCCCGAGACGCCGGTGAGCTTAAAGGCCTTCAGCGCCTTGGTGTAGCAGATGTGGGGGCCGACGCACATGTCGATGTAGTCACCCTGCTGGTAGAAGGTGATGCGGGCGTCGTCGTCCAGGTCGCCGATGTGCTCGACCTTGTACTTCTCGCCGCGCTCTTCCATAAGAGCGATGGCCTCGGCGCGGGGCTTCTCGTACACGGAAAACTTGAGGTTCTCCTTGACGATCTTCTTCATCTCGGCCTCGATCGCGGGGAAGTCGTCCTCGCTGATCTTGACGCCCTCGGGCAGGTCGACGTCGTAGTAGAAGCCGTTGTCGGTCGCGGGACCGTAGGCAAAGTCGGCCTCGGGGTACAGGCGCTTGATGGCCTGCGCCATGATGTGCGCGGCAGAGTGGCGGATGACGTGCGTGACCTCGTCCTGCGGGAGCTCGGCCACCGAACCGTCATTGTAGAGTGCCTTCATGGGTATGTTTTCTCCTCTCGGATGCCTGATGCAAGTGCGTGCGATGCGCTCGGCGTTTTTGACTTGCATCATTATAGGCAGGTTGCCTTGGTATACAAGCGCCCGCCGCACCTTAATGGCACGGCGGGCGATTTTCTACGCATGCTTCATCGTGTGGGGCGGGGCTGCGGGGCGCGCGTGGCTTGCGGTGTGCCCGTGGCTTGCAGCCGGCCCGGCGATGGATGCGTTACTGGATGCGAGTTCGGCAGTAGGGGCAGACCTTCCAGTGCGCGTCGAGCGGGCGATGGCAACTGGGGCAGACGTTACGAACCTGGGTATCGCACACCGGGCAGACCACAAAGTCCTTCTCGATGGGCGCGCCGCACTGCGGGCAGGTGCCGTACTGGGCAAGCTGGCGCTCGCGCAGGGCCATGTCCAGTTCCTGCTCCTCGCGGTCGGACGCGTAGGAGTGCGGGCGCAAGACCAGGTAGGCGATGAGGCCTACAAACGGGATGAGGGCGATGATGCCCCATGCCACGTAGGCGCTGGCGCCGCGGCGGCGAGCGTCGATGAACACATAGACGACCGACAGCACATACAGGGCGATGATAAAGCCAACGAAGGCATAGACGACGCCCATAAGCTGCGGCGACATGAGCTCGGAGATGTACTTGGACATTACGGGTACCTTTCGGGATATTAACAGTCCGGTCAAGTTTACCACGGGGTTTGTTTATATGGGGCCACGGCTAGGGGCGGGGCTGGCGCGGACACAAACATCTCAATCTGTAACAGGTGGGAGCGGAATCCGGGTCTAGATGTTACAGATCCAGACAAACGGAGGACCCGCATGGCAAATGTCTCAATCTGTAACAACTGGGACCCAAATCCTCGTCTAACTGTTACAGATCGAGACGAACGGTTGCCGTAGTTGTCGGCAGACGAGGTTGTCGATATTGCCGGGTCTCCCCTCGCCTGCCGTTGGCGGGTGTTGCGGGGCTGTTCGCCGCATTGCCGCCGCACTGGGGGTGTGCGGACCGTAGGATAGTCTTATTGACGGCCTGTCAACTCGTCTGGGAGGCACTGTGACAGAAACGTTTGATATCGCGATTGTCGGCGCGGGCATCACCGGATGCGCCATCGCGCGGCAGCTCGCGCGATTTGACCTTTCCATTTGCGTGGTCGAGGCGGCTAACGATATTGCGCTGGGCGCGTCGAAGGCCAACGGCGGCCTGGTGCACGCCGGCTACGATCCGGCACCGGGAACCGTAAAGGCACTGGTCAATGCCCGTGGCTGCGAGTTGTACGGTACGTGGGCACAGGAACTGAGCTTTCTGTTCTGCCGCACCGGGTCGATGGTGTTGGGCTTTAACGACGAGGACCGTGCGCAACTGGAGCAGCTGCGTAGCAATGGCCTTGCCAACGGCGTGCCCGAGCTGTCGATCGTCGGACCCGACCGCATCCATGAACTTGAGCCGCGCGCCAGCGCCGATGCGACGTGCGCGTTGTGGTGCCCCTCGACCGGCTTTGTCGACCCGTTTGAGGTTGCCATCGCCGCGCTGGAGAACGCCGTGGCCAACGGGGTGACGTTTATGCGGTCCGCGCCGGTGGAAGCGATTGAGGTTGCTGGCGGCGAGGCTACCGACGGTGCTGCGCGCTTTACGCTGGTGACGCCTGCCGGCGATGTGCGCTGCCGCTACCTGATCAACGCCGCAGGCAACGGCGCCGCCGACATCTCGCATATGGCGGGCGCCGAGGAGTTCCAGATGGTCTGGCGTCAGGGCAACATCGTGGTGCTGGACAAGGAGCCACGCACGCTCATGCCGCTCTACCCCGTGCCGACGCCGGTGTCGAAGGGCGTTATCGTGACGGGCACCGTGCATGGCAACACCGTGATCACCGCCACGGCTGCCGTGCGTGAGCCGGGCGACACGCAGACCTATGCAAGCGATGTGAACGCGCTGCTGACCGGCGCGCGCAAGCTGGTGCCCGACCTGGACACGCGCCGCATGGTGCGCGCATTTGCCGGCGGTCGTCCGGTCATTCAGGGTACGAACGACTTTTTTATTGGGCAGTCAGCCGTGGTGCCGGGGCTGTTCCAGGCGGCAGGTATTCAGTCGCCGGGCGTGGCGAGCGCCCCGGCCATTGCCGAGCGCATGGAGCACGTGATGCGCGAAGCGGGTGTGGTTTTGCACGAACGGACCGACTGGAACCCGATTCGCCGCGCGCCGGACGACTTTGACCGCGCGCCGCTCGCGCGCAAGGAGGAGCTCATTGAGTCCGACCCCGCGTGGGGGCAGATTGTCTGCCGCTGCGAGACGGTGCCCGAGGCAGAGATCGTGGCCGCGATCCGACGCCGCCCGGGCGCGGTTTCGGTCGAAGGCGTCAAGCGCCGCTGCCGTGCCGGCATGGGTCGGTGCCAGAGCGGTTTTTGCCAGAGCCGCGTGGTTGCGATCCTGGCGCGCGAGCTGGGCTGCGACCCCAGCGAGGTGCTGTTGGAGGATGCCGGATCTTGGTTGGTCGAGGGACTGCTGAAGGGGGTGCGCTAGGATGGCGGAATTCAAATCGAGCGCGATTGATTGCGGCGTTGTAGAAGCCGTACAAACGCAAGCCTTCGACGTGGTCGTTATCGGCGGCGGGCCTGCCGGCATGGCGGCCGCGCTGGCCGCTCATAAGGCCGGAGCGCGCGTGGCCATCGTGGAGCGCGAGCAGCACCTGGGCGGAATCCTCCGCCAGTGCATCCACCCTGGCTTTGGCCTGTCGCACTTTAAACAGGAGCTCACCGGTCCCGAGTACGCGCAGCGCTTTATCGACCAGGTGCACGCAACCGACATTGCGCTGTTCCTGAACAGCATGGTGATCGGGATTGATTCAGGCGAGCCTACGGGAGACACCTCGGTCCACACCGTCACGCTCATGAGCACCGCCGGCATGCGGCAGCTCACCGGACGCGCAATCGTCCTTGCCATGGGTTGCCGCGAACGTACCCGCAGCGAGATCAAGATTCCCGGCAGCCGACCCGCCGGCGTGTTTACGGCAGGCCTGGCGCAGCGATACATCAATATCGAGAACCTCAAGCCCGGCTCGCGCGCCGTCATCTTGGGCTCGGGCGACATCGGGCTGATCATGGCACGTCGCTGCACGCTCGAGGGGATTTCGGTCGAGGGCGTGTACGAGCTCATGCCGTACGCCAACGGCCTGCGCCGCAATGTCAAGAACTGCCTGGACGACTTTGGAATTCCGCTGCACTTGTCCACCACCGTCACACGCGTAATCGGGCACGACCGCGTGGAGGCCGTCGAGGTGAGTCAGGTCGACGAGCATCTGGCGCCCATTGCCGGGACGGAGCGCATCGTTCCGTGCGACACGCTGCTGCTTTCGGTGGGCCTGATTCCCGAGAATGAGCTTTCGGTTGTCGCGGGCGTAGAGCTTGACCCACGCACGCGCGGCGCCGTAGTGGACCAGAGCCTGCAGACAGGCGTGCCGGGCATCTTTGCCTGCGGCAACGTGCTGCACGTACACGACCTTGCCGACAACGTAACGACCGAGTCCGAGAGGGCTGGCGCAACTGCAGCGGCGTACGCTCTGGGGACCGACGCGGGCACCGTTCCGAGCTGCGAGCTCACCGTCTCCCCTGCCGGCATCGCGGGCTACGCGCTGCCGGGACGCATTACGGCTGTGGCGCTCACCAAGCTCAACTTCCGCGTGCGCCGGCCAGTCGATGCCGCCTGCGTGAGGATCTTGGCCAACGGCGAGGAGCTGTTCGCCGGCAAGGTCCGCGCGTTTAAGCCGAGCGTTATGGAAAGCTTCCCACTGCCGGCAAAGGTCATCAAACAAGCGCTCGATCTGGGTGCCAGCGAGATTGTCCTTTCCGTCGATCCCGTCGAGGAGGCATAGACTATGAGCGATAACGTGATCGAAACGCTGCAGTTCAACTGCACGACCTGCCCATCCGAGTGCCTCCTGACCATAGAGGTAGAGCGCGACGCCAATGGCGCCGTGGTGGAAGTGCGCTCCGTAACCGGTAACAACTGCCCGCGCGGCGATAAGTTCGCACACCAGGAGCTCACCTGCCCCATGCGCGTGCTCACGACGACCGTGGCCGTCTCCGGCGGCGACGAAGCCCTGCTCCCCGTGCGCACATCCGAAGCCATCCCGCTAGAACTCCACGCCCAAGCCATGGACCTCATCCGCGGCGTGATCGTCGAGGCCCCCATCCGCATGGGCGACGTCGTGCTAGAGAACCTCCCAGACACCAACATCAACCTTATCGCCAGCATGGACATCGACCTAGTCTAGCTAATTTGGGACGGGGCTCTTTTAGCTACCCCGCCATCCACCCCGCCCCTCCTCAATTGCGGTGAAATAGTTCCTGATTTCCGCCAAAACCCCGGCATCCAGGAACTATTCCACCGCAACTATCCTTGGAATCGGCATTTAGCTTGTGCCTACTTTAGTGCCATTTCAAAACTATGCCGGATTACGGGGCTGATTCGGAGACCCCCATCCATACCGGCATTTATCTATTTTTTATAAGCCGTCTACCTGCGGTTTTAATTTCATGATTTTTCCCATGGTCAAGTAATACAGGTCCAGCCCCGTAATCCGCCATACTTTTGAACCCAGCCCATTTGTGACGGGCCTCTTTTGACTACTTTAGCCCGAACGTTCGCTCAAATGATTTTTCTGGGACGGGGATTAAATAATCATTCGGCACCCAATGATTATTTAATCCCCGTCCCAGAAAAATCATTCCGCATGTTGGACGTAGCTAAAATAGCCCCGTCCCAAATTGACTACCCCGGCATTGGGGATACCATGGTGGCAGCCCAGCGAAAGGATGTTTCATGGCACATGTCGATGACCAGCGTGTGGCGCGCGTGCTCGATGCGCTCGAGGCTCAGCACCCCGGCGCACAGCTGCTCGTAAACGACCCATGGTCGATCTATTACCTGACCGGCTTTTATGCCGATATGTTCGAGCGTTTTTGCGGTGTGCTGCTCGCGCGCGGTAGCGAGCCCGTGATCTTGGTCAACGCGCTGCATCAGCTGCCCGAGTACGACAATGCCCGCGTGGCCTATCACACCGATACTGACGTTGTGGCCGACGCCATCGTTCGCGAGATCGATCCGACCAAACCGCTCGGCATCGATACCGTCATGCGCTCCGGCTTTTTGATGCCGCTCATGGAGCGTCACGCCGCGAGCGAGTTCTTCCTAGGCGACTTTGCCGTCACCGCCGCACGCACCCACAAGGATGCCACTGAGCAGGAGCTCATGCGCATGTCCTCCGCCGCCAACGACGCCGTGATGGCTGATGCCATCAAACTCGTCCACGAAGGCGTGGCGGAGCGCGAAATCGCCGACCAGATGCTCGGCCTGTACCGCAATCACGGCTGTGAGGGCTTTAGCTTTCCGCCGATCGTGAGCTTTGGCGCCAACGCCGGCGATCCGCACCACGAGCCCGACGACACCGTGCTCAAGCGTGGCGACGTGGTGCTGTTCGACATTGGCGGACGTCATCGCAACTACTGCTCGGATATGACACGCACATTCTTTTGGGGCGAGCCGGACGAGGAGGCGGCGCGCATCTACGACATCGTGCGCCGTGCCAACGAGGCCACCGAGGCGCTCATCGCACCGGGCGTGCGCATGTGTGACCTGGACCGCGCCGCGCGCGACGTGATTGAGGATGCGGGCTATGGGCAGTACTTTACGCATCGCCTGGGTCACTCGATTGGCCTGCAGGACCACGAGCCGGGCGACGTCTCGCTCGTCAACGAGCAGGTTGTCGAGCCGGGCATGACCTTCTCCATCGAGCCGGGCATCTACCTCCCCGGCCGCACCGGCGTCCGCATCGAGGACCTGGCCCTGGTTACCGAGTCCGGCGTCGAGATTCTCAACGCCTACCCCCACGATCCAGTCCGCCTAGACTAGGCAATGCGGCAAAGGGACAGCCCCTTTGCCGCATCACATGAATGTCGCCACAAAAAAACGGCCTATCTACTACGTTTAACCCGCACGGGTCGACCATAACCGACTTTTCGCAAAATCCGCAAGCCGTCTACCTGCGGTTTTAATTTCGCAATGTTCCGTGTGGTCGAGGGTAACCGGTCAAACGTAGTAGATAGGCCAATTTCATGGCAAGCGAGTCGACTCGGGGCACAGGGCAGCCAAAAAAGCCCCGTCCCAAATTGACTGCTTTTGAGTTGCGGTGATATACGGCCTGTTTGAGACTTCTGGCTTGTAAAACAGTCCGTATTTCACCGCAACTGATGAGGGGATGGGTTAGCGGAGCAGGCCGGCTACTTCGCCGGCTAGGGTGATGGTGCCGGCGGCAACGAAGGACTCGCCTGCGGCCTCGAAGACCGCGAGGGCCTCGGATACGCTGGGGTACACACCCGCAAGCTTATCGACGTCCACAAGAGAGGCGAGCTCCTCTGCCGGCAAGGCGCGATCGGAATCGGTCTGGGTCACGACCACGCGGGGGAACGCCGGAACCAAAACGTCAACGATGCCCGCCACGTCCTTATCGGCCAGCGCGGCGCACAGCAGCGTGGGGCGATTCTCAACGCACGGGTCAATCTCGTCCAGCGCGCTTACAAAGTTCTCGCAGCTCTGAGGGTTATGGCAGGCATCGATCAGCTTGAGCGGATCGGTCCCCAGCACGTCAAAACGACCCGGTGTGGGGCAACCCATAAGCGAGGCATCGAGCTTGTCATGATCGAGCTCGCGACCCAGATACCCCTCGCACAGCATAATCGCGCACGCAGCATTCTGCGGCTGATAGGCCGGCTTGACCATGCTCGACGTATAGATCGCGCGCGGCGTGGTGCAGCTAAACTCAACCGTGTCGCCCACATGCGCCGGCACCTTAGTCGTGGCATGACTCACCACGAGTGGCACGACGCCGCACTCGCGACAACGGGCATCCATCACGCGCTGAACGCTCGCCTCGTGCGTGCCCTCGCCCAGCACAACCAGGCGTCCGGGCTTAATGACCGCAGCCTTCTCCCCCGCAATGGCCTCGAGCGTATCGCCCAAAATACGTGTGTGATCGAGCCCAATACCCGTAATGGCAACGGCGACGGGATCGGTCGCACTCGTGGCGTCCCAGCGCCCGCCCATGCCAACCTCAAGCACGGCAACATCCACCGCGGCCTCGGCAAACACGACAAGCGCAGCGGCCGTCAGCAGGTCAAACGGAGTAATGGTATAGGCGCGCTCCCCCGCCGCCACACGGTGCGCATTCACCCGACGTCCCGCCTCAACAGCGGCAGAAACGCCACGGGCAAAGGCCTCGTCACTCACAACGCGCCCATCGACCTCCATGCGCTCGGGATAACGCACCAGCTGCGGCGACGTATACAGCGCGGTTTTTAACCCCTCACCACGAAGGATGGCAGCCGAAAAACGCGTGGTCGAAGTCTTGCCATTGGTACCGGCGACCTGAATGCAATCAAAGTACTCGTCCGGGCGCCCCAACTCATCGAGCATATCGACAACCGTCTCAAGCAAAGGACCAGCATCCCCAGAAATCCGCCCCGTATCAGCAGCAAGCCCCACAGCCTCACCAAACGAAAGCAACTCAAACTCAAAAGGAACGGTATACAAGCCAGAACGCTTAGGCATTTTCAGAACCGCCATTCATAGAAAAATAAAACAGTATAGGTTGAGGATAGTCAGCGAAAACGCCTCTGATGAGCCAAGGTGCCGTGAAACAAGGGCGCATAGGGCTTATGCCCATGCGCCCGAAGTTGAACGGCAGATTGGCCATCAGAGGCGTTTGCAGCGTCGAGCCAGCCGCCGTTCGTTAGAACGGCGGAATAGGTGTCCGCAGTAGCGAGCAATGCCCCAAACCGCGTCCCCCAAGTTAGACCTACGAGAAGCCAGCAACCTGAGCAGTCAGCGCCGCCAGGATCTCCTTGAGCTCAGCTGCACGGTCCCTCTTCTTCTGGACCACCGCGGGCGCGGCCTTGGCCACAAAGCCCTCGTTGGCAAGCGTCTTCTCGCAGCCGGCGAGCTCCTTCTGGGCCGCGGCGATCTCCTTCTCCAGACGTGCCTTCTCGGCCAAAAGGTCGACCTTGCCCTCGAGCACCACAAAGACCTCGACGCCACTATCAACAACGGCGATGCTCGCGGCCGGCTTCTCAACGTCGGTACCCATAACCAGCGAGGCGGTGTTCGCCAGCGGCTCAATCGTAGAGCGCAGGCTCTCGAGCTTCTCAATGTCCTCGGCACCGGCGCGCACGACTACGTCGAGCTCGGCCTTGGGGCTCAAGCGATAACGCGAACGGGTAGCGCGGGCGGCAGACACGACGGCGCGGCACAGCTCAAACGCGCGCTCGGCGTCCTCGTCAACATACTTGGCGTAGTCAGTGGGCTCAGGCCACTTGGCGATCATGAGCGCCTCGGCGCGGTCAACGTTGCCCTCGGCATCCAGGTCGAGCACGCTCGCCGGCATGTTGTCCCAAATCTCCTCGGTGACAAACGGCATGAGCGGGTGCATCAGGCGAATAGAGGTATCGAGCACAAAGATCAGGTTGCGCTGCGCCTGCAGACGGCCCTCGCCCTTCAGGCGGGCCTTGGTGACCTCGACGTACCAGTCGCAGACTTCGTTCCAGAAGAACTGCTGCACGCCGCGGGCCATGTCGCCAAAGGTGTAGTTCTCGATGCCCTCGGTGACCATCTTCACGGCCTTGGCCAGACGGCTGAACATCCAGGCGTCGGCCGGCGTCTCAACGACGGGCTCGCCGGGCGTGTAGCCCTCCATGTTCATGAGCAGGAAGCGGCTGGCGTTCCAAATCTTGGTCACAAACGACTTGGCCTGCTCGGTGCGCGGGCTGTCGATGAGCTTCTTGGTCTTCTTGTCGATGTTCGCGTCGAACTTGACGTCCTGATTGTTGGTGCACAGCGTGAGCAAGTTGAAGCGCATGGCGTCGGCGCCGTACATGCCAATGAGGTCCATGGGGTCAACGCCGTTGCCCTTGGACTTGGACATGCGGCTGCCGTCCTTGGCCAGAATCGTCGGGTAGATGACGACGTCCTTAAACGGCACCTCGTCCAGGAAGTACAGCGAGCTCATGACCATGCGGGCGACCCACAGCGCGATGATGTCGCGCGCGGTAACCAGCGCCGTCGTGGGGTGATGTCCCTCGAGCAGCTCCGGCTTTTGCGGCCAGCCCTGCGTGGCGAAAGTCCACAGCTGCGAGCTGAACCAGGTGTCCAGCACGTTCTCGTCCTGATGCACGTGATGGCCGCCGCACTTGGGGCACACGTCGGTGTCCTCGGTAAGGGCATCCTCCCAGCCGCAGTCCTCGCAGTAGAACACGGGAATGCGGTGGCCCCACCACAGCTGGCGGCTGATGCACCAGTCCTTAAGATTCTCCATCCAGGTGGTGTAGGTCTGCGTCCAGCGCGCGGGGTGGAAGGTGACCTTGCCGGAGTTGACGGCGTCGAGCGCCGGCCCCTTGAGTTTGTCGACGGCGACGAACCACTGCTCGGACAGCCACGGCTCAAGCGCAGCGTCGCAGCGGTAGCAGTGCATGACGGAGTGGTCGTGATCCTCGACGTGATCGAGAAGGTCATGCTCCTCGAACCACTTAATGACGGCCTCGCGGCACTCCTCGCGGGTCATGCCGGTAAACTCGCCATAGCCCTCGACGACCACCGCGTGCTCGTCGAAAATGTTGATCTGCGGCAGGTCGTGGGCCTGACCCATGGCGTAATCGTTGGGGTCGTGAGCCGGGGTAACCTTGACGAAGCCGGAGCCAAAGTTGGCGTCGACATGCCAATCCTCAAAGATGGGAATCTCGCGGTCGACGATGGGAAGCTTAACGGTCTTACCCACAAAGGCGGCCTTCTCGGGGTCCTTCGGGGAGACGGCAACACCCGTATCGCCGAGCATGGTCTCGGGGCGCGTGGTGGCGACGACGATGTAGTCCTGGCCGTTAACCGGCTCGGTCAGCGGGTAGCGCAGGTGCCACAGGTGGCCCTTCTCGTCCTTGTACTCGGCCTCGTCGTCCGAGATGGCGGTGGTGCAGTTGGGGCACCAGTTGACGATGCGCTTGCCGCGGTAGATCAGGCCGTCGTGGTACCAGTCACAGAACACCTTGCGCACGGCCTGGGCGTAGTCCTCGTCCATGGTAAAGCGCTCGTTGTCAAAGTCGACGGAGCAGCCCATGCGCTTGATCTGCTCGACGATGATGCCGCCGTACTCGTGGGTCCAATCCCAGCAAGCGTCGACAAACTTGTCGCGGCCGATCTCCAGACGACTGATGCCCTCGCTCTTGAGCTTCTTGTCGACCTTGGTCTGCGTAGCGATACCGGCGTGGTCGGTGCCGAGCACCCAGCGCGTGGACTTGCCGCGCATGCGGGCCATACGGATGATGGCGTCCTGGATGGAGTCGTCGGTGGCGTGTCCCATGTGGAGCTTGCCGGTCACGTTGGGAGGCGGAATGGTGACGGTGCAGTCGCCCACGCCCTCACGGCGCTTGTAGTAGCCGCCGTCGAGCCACTTCTGCAAGATCGCCGGCTCGTTGGTCGACGGATCGTAGTTCTTGGGCATTTCTTCCATATATCTCTCCCTGTCCCGCCGGCGTGTCCGCCTGCTTGGTTTTCGCTCGGTCAGGTCCTGGCTCGCACGAAGAGCACATTAAGTGCTCTTCGGCTCGTGCGGAATCTACGAAAACCAAGCAGGCGGACACGCCTTAGGTATCGATTACTTCAGTCTGAATTGACTTCGCTTTGGCTTAAACAAACACACAGAATAACACAGGTAGTTGGGGTTATTGCGTATATATAAAATAGCCTCCGACCGCGGGTGGTCGGAGGCTATTAGCAAACACGTTTTTGGCTGGTTTACCCGTAGATGCGTTGGGGCTGCTCTTCGCCCTTTACGGAGGCTTCGGTCACGATGACCTTGGTGACGCCTTCCTCGCTGGGGAGGTCGAACATCGTCTGCTGCAGCACGTCCTCGCAGATGGAACGCAGGCCGCGGGCGCCGGTCTTGCGGGCGAGCGCCATACGGGCGATCTCGTGCAGGGCGGCGTCCTCAAACTCAAGCTCAACGTCCTCGAGCTGGAACATCTTGCGGTACTGACGCACCACGGCGTTCTTGGGCTCGGTCAGGATCGACACCAGGTCGTCCTCGTCGAGCGCCTGCGTCTGGGTGACGACGGGCGTACGTCCCACAAACTCGGGGATCATGCCAAAGGCGTTGAGGTCCTGCGGGAGCACCTGACGAAGCAGGTCGTTCTCGTCGACCGAGGTGGGGCCGGCGATCTCGGAGTTAAAGCCCACGCCCTTGTTGCCCACGCGGTCGGCGATGATCTTGTCCAGACCCACAAAGGCACCACCGCAGATAAACAAGATGTTGGTCGTGTCGATCTGCAGCAGCTCCTGCTGGGGATGCTTGCGACCGCCGGTGGGCGGAACGCTTGCCACCGTGCCCTCAAGAATCTTAAGCAGCGCCTGCTGAACGCCCTCGCCCGAAACATCGCGGGTGATGGAGAGGTTCTCGGCCTTGCGGGCGATCTTGTCAATCTCGTCCACGTAGATAATGCCAACCTGCGCGCGCTCAATGTCGCCATCGGCAGCGTTGATGAGCTTGAGCAGGATGTTCTCCACATCCTCGCCCACGTAACCGGCCTCGGTGAGCGCGGTGGCGTCGGCGATGGCAAACGGCACCTCGAGGATGCGCGCGAGCGTCTGAGCGAGCAGGGTCTTACCGGTACCGGTGGGACCGAGCAGCAAAATGTTGGACTTGGCGAGCTCCACCTCGTCCATATCATCGTCGAGCTGCGAGTCCAAGCCATCGTCAAAGGCCGAAAGCGCAGCACCGCCCTCGATCACGCGGCGGTAATGGTTGTACACGGCAACCGACATGGCACGCTTGGCGTCCTCCTGGCCCATAACATAGGCCGAAAGCTCGTCATAGATCTCGTGCGGCGTAGGCACGTGCGTGATGACCTGGCGGTCGTCCTCGAGCTCAAAGCCCTCGGCCTCGGGGTCCACGGCAGGCTGGGATGCCGGCTGACCGTGGTCGTTGAGGAAGCCCGGCAGCTTGCCATTGCGGGCAGCATCCATAAAGTCCGAAGCCAGCGACTCCTCCAAGATCTCGGAGCAGGCGGCAACGCACTCGTCGCAGATAAAGATGTTGGTCGGACCCTTTACGAGACGACGGACCTGTCCCTGCTCTTTTCCGCAGAAGGAGCAGCGGATGGGGTTGCCGTTCTCGTCGAAGTTGTCCTGTATGTTACCGGCCATCCTAGGCGTCCTTCGCGGCGAGGTCGCGCGAGGTGACGATACGGTCGATCAGGCCGTAGTCGAGGGCCTCGGCAGCGGTCAGGTAGTTGTCGCGCTCGGTATCGGCCTGGACCTTCTCGATGGGCTGGCCCGACGCGTCGGACAGAATCTGGTTGAGCTCGCGACGGGTCTTCTTGATCTCCTCGGCCACGATCTCGATCTCGGTCTGCTGACCCTGAGCACCGCCGCTGGGCTGGTGAATCATGACCTTGGAGTGCGGCAGGCAGAAGCGCTTGCCCTTGGCACCAGCCGAAAGCAGCACGGCGGCCATAGACGCGGCCATACCCACGCAGATGGTGGAGACCTGCGGCTTAATGAAGTTCATGGTGTCCAGAATTGCCAGGCCGGAGTAGACCTCGCCACCGGGCGAATTGATGTAGAGCGAGATATCCTTCTCGGCATCCTGGCTCTCAAGATGCAGCAGCTGGGCAACGACCAGGTTGGCGCTGACGGAGTTGATCTCCTCGCCCAAGAAAATGATGCGGTCGTTGAGCAGGCGCGAATAGATATCGTAGCTGCGCTCGCCGCGCGGCGTCTGCTCGATAACGTATGGCACGAGGGCGGAATCGAACTTGGCGATCATACGCATCTCCATTTCTCTCTTGCGGACCAAATTGGTTCTAGATAAACGTACGGTGCCCGCATGCTATGCATTGGCTGGCACCGTACGAAGCAACCGGATAACCGGTGTATAACTTTACCCCATCACGGGCGCACGCATGCGCTCGCGGGCAAGGTGGCGAGAATTACTCGGCGTCCTTGGCGGTCTCGTCGACCTCGGTCACCTTGGCGTTCTCGACCAGGTGGTCGACGGCCTTGGAGCGACGGATGGACTCGCGGACAGCAGGCATGCGGCCATCGGCGATGAACTCAGCCTTGGAAGCCTCGACGTCCTTGACGCCAGCCTTCTCGAACTCGGCGTTGATGTCGTCCTCGGTGACCTCAATCTTGAGCTCACGGGCAAGGGCGTCCAGAGCCAGGGACTCGCGGGCGACGTCGTTGGCCTGCTTGTGCAGGTCGCCGATGAACTGCTCCATGGTCAGGCCGGAAGCGGGCAGCCAGGTGTCCAGCGTCATGCCGCGGGCAGCGAGGTTGGACAGGAAGTTCTGGCCAAGCTCCTCGAAGACGGACTGCTCGTAGTCGGCGTCCATCTCGTCGAGCTGCAGGCGCTCGGCGAGAGCGGAGACGCAACGGTTCTCCTTCTCGGCCGGGAGGCGGGAAGCCTTGTCCTGCTCGATCTCGATCTTGATGGCGTCGCGCATGGCGTCGATGCTGTCGAAGCCAAAGTCGGACTTGACGAGCTCGTCGGTGAGCTCGGGGGTGTTGCGGACCTTGATGCCCTTGACGGTGACCTCGACGGTGTGGGTCTCGGCCTCCTCGCCCTCCTCGACCTCGTCGGTCCAGGTGACGGTCTTGACGTCGTCAACGTTAGCGCCGATCAGGGCCTCGTTGAACTCCTTGGGGTTGCTGTCGCTACCGGCGATGAGCATGCGGCCCTCGGCGGCAAAGTTGTCGGCGTTCTCGACGGCCTTGAGATCGACGGTGACGTAGTCCTCGGCCTCGACGGCGCGACCCTCGACGTCCTCGAAGGTGGCACGGTAGTTGAGGAGCATCTCGACCTGGTTGTTGATCTCAGACTCGGTGACCTCCGCAGGGGGCATCTCGATCTCGACAGCGTCGAAGGAGGAGAGCTCGGCAGCAGGACGCAGGGAGAACTCGACGGTGTAGGTGTAGTCCTCGTGATCCTTGGCGAGGTCGAGCTCCTTGTAGTCACCGTTCTTGGTGGGGACGATGTCCAGCTCGTTGAGGACGGCGGGCTCGTTGGCGGCGATCAGGTCGTTGGTGGCCTGAGCGAGGGTAGCCTCGGCGCCAAGTGCGGAGTCGATGACCGGACGGGGAGCCTTGCCGGCGCGGAAGCCCGGGAAGCGGTACTTCTTGGCGGTATCCTTGTAGGCCTTCTTAATCGCGGCGTCGACGTCGGCGGCCGGGATGGTGACCGTAGCGGTGAGCTTGGCGTCCTTGACGTCAGAAGCGGTGATGTTCAACACGTTCCTCCTCATACTGCCCAGCTTATCTGAGGTGCTGGTACCTTTATGCAACAAAGTGTCGCGACGGCCAAGGCCGACGCTGGTGCGTTGGTGCGGGCGAAAGGACTCGAACCTTCACGGGAATCCCACCAGAACCTAAATCTGGCGCGTCTACCAATTCCGCCACGCCCGCATGAGCGCACAGACTAGGAATGATAGCAGATACGAACGGTAAGCGCACGCACACCTTTTACAAGCTCACGACCTCACCACGAGCGCAAAAGGCGGGGCGAGTTGTCCCGCCCCGCAATTTACGACTTGTTCGCTGACCCGCTACTCCCCCAGCAGCGCTTTCTCCGGCGTGATCGGCAGCGAGCGAACCTGATGTCCGGTAGCGTGTGCCACGGCCGAGGCAACGGCGGCGAGCGGCGTGTTGATGACGACCTCGCCGATCGACTTGGCACCAAACGGACCCGTCGGCTCGTAGCTCGGCTCAAAGGCCACGCGAATACTGCCGATATCCAGGCGCGTGGGCAGCTTGTAGCTCATAAAGTTGCCGGTGCGCAGGCGGCCGCGCTCATCATGCTCGACGATTTCGTAGAGCGCGTGGCCGATACCCTGGGCAATGCCGCCCTCGGCCTGGACGCGCGCGAGCGCCTCGTTGATCACGGTGCCGCAGTCCACAGCCGCCGCGTAGTCCACCACAGTCACCTTGCCGGTGGCCTTGTCGACCTCGACCTCGGCAATGCCGGCCATAAACGGCGGGGGCGAAACGGGCAGGCAGGCTGAGGCGTGCGAGGTGAGCGCGTCGCCGCCCGCGATGTTCTTGACGCACAGGTTGGCAAAGTCGCGCAGCGTGAGGTAGCGGTTCTGCTCGCGCGCGGCACGCTCGTCGGACAGGCGCACGTACTGACCATCAAAGACCACGTCGGCGGCGTCCACGTCCCACATCTGGGCGGCCTTGGCGCAGATCTTCTCACGCAACTCGGTCGCGGCGTTCTTGGCGGCAAGGCCCGTCACGTACGTACCCGAGCTCGCGTACGAGCCGGCGTCGAACGGCGACACGTCGGTGTCCACGCCGCGCACCACGATAAGCGAGCTCTCCACGCCCAGCTCCTCGGCGGCAATCTGCGCCAGAATCGTGTCGACGCCCATGCCGTTATCGGTGGCGCCGGTGCCGATGGTAATGAAGCCGTCCTCTTCCAGGCGCATGTCGATGCCGGCGATGTCCACGTTGGAGATGCCCGAGCCCTGCATAGTGAGCGCGCAGCCCAGGGCGCGCACGCGGTCGCCCAGGTCCACGGCCAGCGGCTTGTCGCGCCAGCCGATCATGTCCATCGCGCGCAGCAGGCAGCGGTCGAGCGCGCAGGCGTTGAGCTTCTCGTTGTAGTACTGCGGCATGACCTCGCCCTCGCGCACCATGTTTTTAAGGCGCAGGTCGGCGGGGTCCATGTGCAGCATGTCGGCGAGCTCGTTAACGGCACTCTCCACGGCAAACTGGCCCTGGGTGGCACCGTAGCCGCGATACGCGCCGCCACGGTTGGTATTGGTGTAGACGGCGTCCCAGCTAAAGCGGCTCGCCTTCACGTGGTTGTAGATGGGCAGGCTCTTATGACCCGAAAGGCCGATCGTCGTGGTGGCATGCTCGCCATAGGCGCCGGCGTTGGACAGCGTATGCAGATCGATGGCCGTGATGGTGCCGTCGTTCATGGCGCCCAGCTTAACGGTCATCTGCATCTGGTGGCGCGAGTTGCCCGCGGTGATGGTCTCCTCGCGGGTGTAGCAGCAGTAGCTCGGACGGCCGGTCTGCTGCGTCACAAACGCAACGAAGATCTCACAGCAGCCCGTCTGCTTGGAGCCAAAGCCGCCGCCGATGCGCGGCTTAATGACCTGCACCTGCGACTGCGGAATGTCGAGCGACTGCGCGACCATGCGGCGCACGTGGAAGGGCACCTGTGTAGAGGTGGTCACCGAGATGCGGCCGAACGCGTCGGTCGTCGCGAAGGCGCGGAAGGTCTCCATGGGCGCGGTCTGCGTGGCCTGGCTGGTGTAGGTGCGAGTGAAGACGATGTCGCTCTGGGCGAAGGCCTCGTCCAAGTCGCCAAAGTCGCTCGTGCCACTGCACACCAGGTTGCGAGCAACGTCGCCGCCCTGCGGGAACATAAAGGTCACATCGCCCTCGGGGTGGACCACGATGTCATTATCGAGCGCCTTGGTAAAGTCGAGCAGCGGCTCGAGCACCTCATAGTCAACCTTAATGAGCTTGAGTGCCTTGTCGGCGGCCTCCTCGGTCTCGGCGGCGACGATCGCCACCTCCTCGTTTTGGTAGCGCACCAGGTTCTCAAGAATCAGACGGTCGTAGGGCGAAGGCTGCGGATAGCTCTGGCCGGCAATGGTAAAGCGGCGCTGGGGCACGTCCTCGTAGGTGTAGACGCCCACGACGCCCGGCACCTTCAGGGCGCGCGACGTATCGATGGAGCGGATCTTGGCGCGGGCATAGGGGCTGCGCTTGAGTTTGACGATGAGCGCACCGGCGGGCACCATATCGCCGGTGTAGACGGGACGCCCCTCGAGCAGGGCCTTCGAGTCCTTCTTGGGCTGCTTGTGAGTGATCTGCTTGTAGGAGACACCGTCGGAGCTGGTGTTATTGACCGGCAGCTCGGGCATCTCAAAGCCCACCTGCACGCCGGACTCGTTAAGGAAGCGCACGATGGCGCGCAGCTGGCTCTCGTAGCCGCTGCAGCGGCAAAGGTTGCCGGCCAGCTGGCGCGAGAGCTCCTCGCGCGTGGCGACGAGGCTCGGGTCCTCCTTGGCGGCGCGGGCAAGCGCCAGCACGTTCATGATGAGGCCGGGGGCGCAAAAACCGCACTGCTCGGCGCCTTCGGCAGCCATCGCACGGGCCAGTGCCTCGGACTCGGCCTTGAGGCCCTCGAGCGTGGTGATGGTGCGACCCTCAACACGGGCCGCGGGAACCGAGCAGCTCAGCACCGGGTCGCCGTCGAGCCACACCGTGCACAGGCCACAGTTGGTGGTTTCGCAGGCACAGCGCACCGACGCGCAGCCTTGCTCGCGCAGCAGCGCAAAGAGCATGGTGTCGGGAGCAATCTGAACCTTGACCTTGCGGCCGTTGAGCGTAAAGGAAAGATCGATGAGTTTGGCAGCCATTAGCGCACCTCGCTAGAATCGACGCCGGACACGCGGCGGCAAGAATACTCGTCCGTGGCGAACTTGGGAATCTGCACGGTCTCGAGCTCGTGGGCAAGCGCGGCCGAAAGCTCGATGCCGGCGGCACGACGCACAGCCTGGACGGCAAGCGGGGCCGAGATGCGGCGGCGGTAGTCGGCCGAGCCCCACATATTGGTGCCGTAGCTCAGGGCACGCACGGATGCGGCAAGGGCGCGAAGCTCGTCCTCGGAAGGCTGCTCGCCGGTGAGACCACACGCCTCGCCCTGTAGCAAGGTCGCGCGCAGCGGGCGGGCGCCCACGGTGACGTGCCAGGAGCCGTCCCACCAGGCGGCGGTAACGTTCAGCGAGGGAAAGTCGGTCGCGGCCTTGCGCACGGCCTCGTAGCTCGCACGGTAATCGTGCTTAACGACTACGATGTGCTCGATCACGTCGCGCACGTAACCCATGTTCACGAACTCGGCGAGCGGAACGCGGCCTGCCCCCGTCAGCTCAACATAGGAATCGAGCGCCAGGAAAGCCGAGAGCACGTCCGAGAAGCCAAAGCGGCCGTAGATGCTGCCGCCCACCGTGGCGGTGTTGCGCAGCTGCACGCCCACGATGTCGTGGACGGCGAACTCAAAGACATTGTTGACAAGCGCGTTGAGCCCGGCATGACGCTCGAGCTGGCGCAGGGTGCACATGGCACCGATGCGAAACTCGGTCTCGGTCTCCTCGATCTGATCGAGTCCGCAGGCCGAAAGGTCAATCGCCGTCGCCACGCGACGCGAACCCAGGCGCATCCAGATGCCGCCGCCCACAATCTTGTTGTTGCGGTTCTTCTGCAAGAGCTCATAGGCTTCGGCCGCGTTTCCAACACGGACGTAGGTACCGAACTTGAGCACGTTCTCCCCCATCTCTTCACTTGTCCAGTACTTTTAAGTGTACCAAACGAGGAGCCGCACACCGTTTTAGGACAAAATCCACCCACCCATCCATAACTTGCGGTGATATACGGACTGATTAGCCGTTCTGGAACGCAAAACAGTCCGTATATCACCGCAAGTTATGAGGAGTCCTCCGGGATAGAAAAGGCTCCCAGCCAGATAGCTGGGAGCCTCATCACATGCTATGTCGAGCGAAGATTTAGCAGACGCCCTGAGCGAGCATGGCGTCGGCGACCTTCAGGAAGCCGGCGATGTTGGCGCCCATGACGAAGTTGCCCTCCTGGCCGTACTCCTTGGCGGTGTCGTCCACGTTGTGGAACATGCCGCGCATGAGCTGCTCGAGCTTGCCGTCGACCTCCTCGAAGGTCCAGGACAGGTGCTCAGCGTTCTGGCTCATTTCCAGGCCGGACACGAGCACGCCACCGGCGTTGGCAGCCTTACCGGGCATAAAGGCGACGCCGTTCTCCTGGAAGTAGGTCGTGGCCTCGATGGTCGTGGGCATGTTCGCGCCCTCGCCGACCACCTTGCAGCCGTTGGCGACGAGTGCCTGGGCGTCCTCGAGCAGCAGCGTGTTCTCGCGAGCGCAGGGCAGCGCGATATCGCAGGGAAGCTGCCACACGCCGCGGCCGTCGCCCTCGTGCCACACGGCGCTGGGCTTCTCATCAACGTACATAGCAAGCGTAACGCCCTTGTCGTGGCCGGAGCGCTTCTTGTTGTAGACATGCTCGAGCACGGTGTAGTCGATGCCGTCGGGATCCTCGACCCAGCCGTGGGTGTCGGAGCAGGCCAGCACCTTGCCGCCGAGCTGGGCGACCTTCTGGACCGCGTAGATGGCGACGTTACCGGAACCGTGAACGACGACGTTCTTGCCCTCGAAGGAGTCGCCGCGGCTCTTAAGGTACTCGTCCACAAAGTAGGCCAGACCGTAGCCGGTGGCCTCGGTACGGGCGAGCGAGCCGCCAAAGGAGAGGCCCTTGCCGGTGAGGACGCCGGTCCACTCGTTGGTCAGGCGCTTGTACTGACCGAACAGGTAGGCAACCTCGCGGCCGCCAACGCCCAGGTCGCCGGCGGGAACGTCGGTGTTGGGACCGATGTGGCGATAGAGCTCGGTCATGAAGGACTGGCAGAAGCGCATGATCTCGTTGTTGGACTTGCCCTTGGGGTCAAAGTCGGAGCCGCCCTTGCCGCCGCCCATGGGAAGGGTGGTCAGGCTGTTCTTGAGAATCTGCTCCAGACCCAGGAACTTGAGCATGCCCAGGGTAACCGTCGGGTTAAAGCGCAGGCCGCCCTTGTAAGGTCCAATGGCAGAGTTGAACTCGACGCGGTAGCCGCGATTGACCTGGACCTTGCCCTGGTCGTCGACCCAGGGGACACGGAACATGACGATGCGCTCGGGCTCGACGAGGCGCTCAAGCAGGGCAGCCTCCTCGTACTCGGGATGGGCGTCGAGCGCCGGCTGGATGGTGCCGAGGATCTCGGTCGCGGCCTGGATGAACTCAGGCTGCTCGGGATAGCGGGCCTTGAGCTCGTCGAGAACTTTCTGCGTGTAGCTCATGCTTCCTCCAATTGATGGAAAAGAAAAGTGTCGTTCGAGGCGCCCCATGCGCCGCGAGCTTTATCGAGTATGGATAATATCGCACTGTTGCAGCAAAGTTTCGCATAAGCCGACGAGCAGATGTTTCGTTTTGATTACGATGCAGGTAGAGGCGTTTTTGAGTGCCTGACATGCAAAACCCGTGTTTCAAACCTGTTTCGTCCACGTGTTCCAAGCCACCACATTGGGGACAGACACCTTTGTGGTGATGTTGGTGGTTAGAGGACCAGCTGATGGTAGTCGGCGGGGGTAATGCGGCCTTCGGTGGCAGCGCGGAAGGCGGCAAGTGCATCGCCCGAGAACGGCATGGCCCAGCACAGCCCGCAACCGGCGGTAATGGAGCCGGGCAGCGGCATGATGCGCCCGGGCACACCGGCGGCAAGACACAGCTGTTCGCATTCCATCACATCGAAGGTGCTGTCGAACGACACGATGATTTTGCGTTCGTGGTCGAGAGCATCACCGGACGGGCCTTCGCGGTGTGCATCACGATACGCCGCGGCGGCCGCTTCCTCTTCCGCAGTATGTCCGCAGCCACCGCAACCGCAGGTACAGGGTTCGGACCCGTCGCAAGTGCAAGGTTCCCCGGTATCGGGGCAAATATCGTGAGACATGGCAACTCCAATCGTCTAGGCGAGTAACTCGGCCGCCGCAAACTCCTCGGGCGTATTGACGTTCTCGAAGCAGAGCGTCGAGCCGGCGACCGCGACAATCTGAGGCTCGTCCAAATACCCGGCATTCACCCGGTCGATCAGGCAGCGGATTCGCTGGCGGTCACCGGCGAGCAGCTCTTGGGCAACCGGCGCACACGCGTCACGGCGCCAGACGGCGCAAAGCGGCTCAATCCCCCGCTCCTCGCGCGGCACGCACACGTCGAGTGCCTCGGCCTCAACACGATCGGCAAGCGCGCCGATGAGTTCCGGCGAGACAAACGGCATATCACAGGCAACGATCGCCACGAACGGCAATCGGGCCGCGGCCAACGAGCTCGCGATGCCGCGCATGGCGCCCGCCGGCCCTTCAAGGTCCGCCACCACACGCGGCACCAGGCCGCCAAACGTGTGCTCCTCAAGATAGGCAAGCTCGCTGGGACGCGAAGTCGTCACGACTAACTCGCCGGCAACTGGCGCCAGCCGACCCAGCACGCGCTCGATGAGCGGCTCGCCGCAAAACGCCATGCGTGCCTTATCGCAGCCCATGCGCGACGACAACCCGCCCGCTTGGACGACACAAGAAAGATCGGCACGTCTTACGGTAGTCATACGGCAAAACACCTCCATCGGCATGCTCGAAACACGGTGCGCGAAGCTAAATACAGCCGCCAAAATAGCGGCGCTACGAAAAGCTCGTGCAAAAACAAAACAGCGCCTTTGCGGCACGCAGCAAGACCGCGAGCACAAAAGCGCTGGTAGCGTATGGCGGGAACGTATGTGAATCGAACACATCCAAGACGTTTTGCACGCCTCGCAACGGTTTTGAGGACCGCGGAGCCCACCGGAGCCCATCCGTTCCCAAGTGCGGCGGTATTTTACCAAACCGAAACGGCTCCATCCCAAAAAGACGAGCAAGAAGTTGCGGTGGAATAGTTCCTGTATTTGCTGCCAAAGCCTCCAAATAGGAACTATTTCACCGCAACTGAGGAGGTGGGAGCGAGCGACCGGCCTAGCGCAGGGACCTCAGGCCGCCGGCGTCCTTGTCGAGCACTGTAAAGCGCACGGCATCCAGGTGTTCCAAGATGCTGATGGCACGTTTGCGCGACACACCCAGGGCCTCGCGCAACACGCTCGTGGTGGCAGCACCGCCGGCAGCCTCGATAGCGGCGGCAACGAGCTCGCGCGCATGTGACTCCACGGCAGCAGACAGGGCCACATCGCGTTCGACCTTTACGATGGAGCGGTTGAGCGAAAGCTCGCGCAGGGCTCGCGTCATGACGTCGCGATCGAGCTGCAGTTGCTCGCCCACCTCGGGAAGCGCCGGTGCATCCAGACCGGCCTCGTCAAGCAGCGCGACGATCCGCTCGCATGCCTCGCGCACCACGCGTGCCGCCGCGGCGGCCGAATGCGGATCGAATACCTCGGCACCCTCGGTGGCGCACACGCCGCGCGAGCAGCCCTCGGCAATCAGAGCCGCGGCAACGACTTCATCAGCGGCGGGCCACGCAGCATGGGCAACGGCGCCGGGTGTAAAGCCCGTCTCCTTGGAAGCCGCCGCGTGCATGGCCGACAGGGTCGCGGCCAGTGCATCCATCGCAGCGTCGAGCACCACGGCGTCCGCCAAGAGGTCCGAATCGCCCACGGCAAGCTTGCAAACGGAGCCCTGCGCCACCAACCCGCGCAGTGCGGCATCGACCTCGCCGACACCAAGATCCAAAGCCTCGGCAACATCAACCGTCGTAACCGGCAGCGTCTGCAGCGCCAGCCAAGCGCCCACACCGCCCGCGATATCGCCGGACTCGAGCGCCGTATACAGTGCATGCTCCCCTTCAGCAAGCTCGCGCGAGCGACGGCAGCGCGATAGCAGTACGCGCCCGCCGCCGATGAGCATAACGGGCGAATAGGACAGCACCACGGCATGGTCCCCGGCACGTAGCGGCAGCGAGTTTTCCAAGCGCACCTGAACGATACGGGTCTCGCCCACCGCCATGGGGGCCTCGCCCTCCATGAACATGATGCGACCGACTACCTCGGCCGTACCCGCCATCACGTGCACACGCGCACCCGACTCGAGCACACGCGGCTTGGCTCCCTCGCGACCCAAATACGTAAACGTCATCATAAAGCGCATCGTCTGGCCAAAGCGGCCCGCCACGCCGAGCATCTCACCGCGATCGAGCGCGGCGACGGCATCGCCCACCAAGTTGAGCGCCACACGCTGACCGGGCAGTGCCCGCGGCGTATCGCCATGCACCTGAATCCCGCGCACGCGACAGACCGTACGCGACGGCAACGCGACGAGCTCATCGCCCACCGCGACGGGCGCATCGTGCAACGTTCCCGTCACCACGGTACCGGCGCCCTTGATCGTAAAGCAGCGGTCGATGGGCAGACGCGGTGCGGCATCGGTGAGCTCGGCACGGGCACGGCAGGCATCCCAGCAAGCGACAACCTGCTCGTCGAGCGCAGCCAGCAGGTCATCGATCCCCGCGCCGGTCTTGGACGACACGGGTACGATCGGCGCGTCCGCAAACACGGTGTCCGACAAAAAGTCATCGACGTCGAGCTCGGCAAGCTCGGTCATCTCGGCGTCGGCCAGGTCGCACATCGTCAGCGCGACCACCATGTGTGTGACGCCCAGCAGCTCCAGAACATGTACATGCTCGCGGGTCTGCGGCATCACGCCCTCGACGGCCGAAACCACCAGCACGGCCACGTCGATACCCGTGGCACCCTGCACCATGGCGCGCAGGTAGTGTGCATGGCCTGGCACGTCGACCAGGCCAACAATCTTGCCACTCGGCAGCGCCAGCTCGCCAAAGCCGAGCTCAACCGTCATGCCGCGACGACGCTCAACTTCCAGGCGGTCGGGGTTTTTGCCCGTCAGCGCCTCGATGAGCGCCGACTTACCGTGGTCGACATGGCCCGCCGTGCCAACGATAACGGGACACTCCACCAGCGCTTGAACCTCACTCATCGAGCAATCGCCTTCTCAACGCATGCGGCAAGCGTCGACGCCGCTGTCTCGATATCGCGGTCGCCCACGAGTGTGCGCACATCAAACAAAATGCGATCGTGCGAGGTTCGCGTGACAACCGGCGTGTCGAAGTCCTGGACAAGCGAGCGCTTGAGCACGTCGACCGTCAGGCGCTCGTCAACAAGACGCACGGCAACGCACATCGTGGGCAGCTCCACGGTAGGCAGCGAGCCGCCACCGGGTGTCGACGATTCCTCGACAATCTCCAACTCAACGGCGCACGGGCAACCGGCCTTATCGAGCCCGGCGACCATACGATCGCGCAGCTTGCGGGCACGTCGCTCCAGATGAGCCTGCGGAAGCGTGAGCATGCTGAGCACCGGAATATCGCGATGGGCAACATCGGCGCCATCCATGTAGATACGCAGCGTGGCCTCGAGCGCCGCGAGCGCCAACTTGCCCGGGCGCAGGGCGCGCATAAGCGGATGCGACCCACAGGCCTGGACCAGGTCACGACGGCCCATGATGATGCCCGCCTGTGCGGCACCGAGCAATTTATCGCCCGAGCACGACACCAGATCGAGCCCTGCCGAAACCGAAGCCGGCGTGGTTTCCTCGCCGCCGCGAACCAGGATGTCGTCAGGCAACAGCGCCCCTGAGCCCTGGTCTTCATAGAACAGCAGGCCATGCTTATGGGCCAGTGCGGCGAGCTCCCTTGAGCTCACTTCCTCGTGAAAACCCTCGATGCGATAGTTGGAAGGATGGACCTTCAAGATCATGGCCGTTTCGGGCGTGATGGCGCGCTCGTAGTCGCCCAGATGTGTGCGGTTGGTGGCGCCGACCTCGACGAGCTTGGCGCCCGAAGCCGCCATGACGTCGGGGATGCGGAAGCTGCCACCAATCTCGACAAGCTCGCCGCGGCTGACGATAACCTCTTTGCCTGCGGCATGGGTCGCCAGCACCAGCAGCACCGCGGCGGCGTTGTTGTTGACCACGAGCGCGTCCTCGGCACCGGTGAGTGAGCGGATCAGCTGCGCGGCATGCTCCTTGCGCGACCCGCGCGAGCAGGTGTCGACGCTGTACTCGAGCGTGCTGTAGCCGCGCGCGACCTCGGCCACGGCCTTGGCGGCCGACTCCGCGAGCGGGGCTCGACCCAGATTGGTATGGATAACAACACCCGTGGCGTTGACGGCGGGGCGCAGGCTCGGCAGCGCAGAACGGTGGGCGCGCCACTCGATGGCCGAGGCTAACTCGCGCTTGGAACGCGGAGCGGCGCCGGCACGAATCGCGGCGCGCTCCTCGTCGAGCTCGGCCGTGACGGCGGCATGCACCACCGCGTCGCAGGTCTCCCCCGCCGCCTTCACAACCGGCCACTCTGCGAGCAGCTCGTTGACGGAAGGAATAGCGCGAAGGCGGGCGCGTACCTCATCGGACATGTTCTGGCTATCGCTCATATGAGGCCTTTCAAAAGAAACGTGGATCAGTCGAATGCATCAGCTGAGTCAATTACTCGTCATTATCCTCGCGCGCCGCGATCTTTTCCACGCGAACGGCGTTTTCCTGGGTGAGCGCGGCGCCCGTCAACGGGTCCCAACGCAACGGTGTATGGTCGAGTGGGCCGACGCCCAAGGCTTGAGCGCCGCCGGCATCAGCGCCAAACGAACGCCCGCCGGGGGCGGCCGACGTAAAGATACACGCCGGATGCAGATACGGCGTCGTCTCCACGCGCACGCGGTCGCGGCCCATATCACTCACGAGTTCGACGATCTCGCCGTCGGCAATGCCCATGTGCGCAGCGGCATCGGCATTCATCTGCACGGCATCCAGGTCCGATCCAGCCTCGGCGGCACCTTGGGCCGCAAGCCTGCGCGAAGTATGCGACTCAAAGGGGCGGTTGCCGCTAATGAGGCGAAACATCCCCGGGCTAGGCTCCACCATGGGAGCGATCCAGTTGGGTACACGACCCAGGCCGGCTCGTTCCCATACGTCGCTTGCCAGCGCAATTTTGCCGCCATCCAAGGGAATCGCCGGCTCGCCCGTACGCGACGGCAACGCAACACCCGTGTCGGCCCAGCCGCGCTCCTTGAGCTCGTCCAGATTGATCCCAAAAGGCGCCACCTGGGCAGCCGCCAGATCGTCAGACGTAAACTGGAAGTACTCGCCCACGCCACACGCCTGCGCCAGACCGGCAAAAATCTCCCGACCGGGACGTGTGTCGTCATGCTGCACGGGCAGCACGGCGTTGCGATAGAACACGCGCGCATCGTTGGCGCCCGTCACCGTTCCCACACCGCGGTCGGCCTCCAGATACGTCACGTCGGGCAGCACGAAGTCAGAAGCACGCGCTGTCTCGGACCAGCGAATATCAATCGTCACGAGCAAGTCGAGCTGTTGCAAAATACCCAACCAAGCCTGCGCATTGCCATAGCCCGCGCCGGGATTGCTGGCATAGACAATGAGCCCACGCAAATCGCCGGCAAGAATCGACTGACCGATGGTCGTGCAAAGGCCGCGCACCGGATCGACCAGTGGATAGCGCTCGGACCCCAACTTGGGCTCACGTGGCATCGACGGCGTCGCGAAACACGCAGGGTCCAAATCGCCCAACGCAAGCGGCGTGGGCGGGTTGAGGGCACCACCCGCGTGTCCGATGCAGCCCAGCAGCACATCGACCAGACAAATCGCGCGCGCGGTCTGAGTGCTATTGGCATACGCGATGCCAATGCCGCCATGAAAGCCGGCATCCACCACCGCAGCGGGCGCCGCGGCAGCCAAATCGCGCGCAGTCGCACGAATATCGTCCGCCGGCACGTCGCACATCGACTCAGCCCACTCGGGCGTCCAGGCGCTCGCCGCCTGCGCCAGCTCGTCAAAACCCGTGGTATAGCGGGTCACGAACTCGTGGTCGTACAGGTCCTCGGCAATCAACACATAGGCAATACCCAACAGCAGCGCCAAGTCGCAGCCCGGGCGTACGCGCAGCCAACGGTCGGCAAGCGCGGCCGAGCCGCTGCGCCGGGGGTCGACCACGATAATCTTCGCCCCACGGCGACGGGCATCGTTAAGCACATCAACGGCCCCCATCGTCGACGAATCGACAATAGAACGCCCCAGGTACATGATGCAATCGGTATGCGCCAGGTCGGAGGCGGGACTATAGCCCAAGCTGTGCTCCCAACCGGTAAGTCGGCTTACCTCGCAGGCGCCGTCGGCACCATACACGTTGAGCGAACCAAGCGCATGCATAAAGCGATACGCCCAGTAGCGGTCGAACGAGGGCACGCCGAGCGTCATGCCCAACGCGCGCGGACCATGCCCGTCGACAATCTCCCCAAGGCGCGCTGCGATCTGCGCGAACGCCTCGTCCCACGAAATCGCATCGAACCCCGAGCCATCCTGGCGACGTCGCATGGGGTGCACGATGCGGTCGCGCTCGTCAAACGCCATTGCCAGGCGATGCCGTCCGCGGGCGCACAGGGCACGCGCCGCGCACGGATGCCCCGGCACCGGCAACTCGGCCACCACGTGACCGTCCTCAACGCGTGCCGCAAAGGCGCAATCGGCATAGCATCCCCCGCATGTGGTCACCACGGCGCGACCGTCACGCTTCGCAGCAGATGCCATCTCGATTACCCCTTTCACCAGACAAACACAACAAGCCAAAAGCCCGGCATCGAGCCCCAGACCCAAAAAGCCTCCCGCACGGCAACGCCCCGCGGGAGGCCTAACGTCAAACAGACGGTACCTTACGCCTCGGACTTCTTGGCGTAGATAAACCAGTAGCCGAGCGCGACCAGAACCGCGCCGCCCACGATGTTGCCCAGCGTGGCGGCGGACAGGTTAAACGCAATGCCCGCGGCGTTAAGCGCATCGGCGCCGGCGACGTCGGCACCATAGCCGCACGCGTGCATCACGGCACCCATGGGCAAAAAGTACATGTTGGCGACGCAGTGCTCAAAACCGCAGGCCACAAAGGCGGCGATGGGCAGCAGAATGCCCACGACCTTATCGACCACGGTCTTGCCGGCGGTACCGATCCACACGGCCAGGCACACGAAGATGTTGCACAGGATGCCGCGGAAGAAGATCGTCACCCAGTCGACCGTCACCTTGCCGGCGGCGACGCTCACCATGGAATTGGCGACCGCCTCGCCGTTGAGCTTGTAAATGCCGGCCATGTACACCAAAAAGACGATGAACAGGGCACCGGCAAAGTTACCAAGCCACACGACGAGCCATGCCTTGAGCATCTGAGCCAGGGTGATCTTTTTGCTCTTGAGCGCGCAGACCATAAGCGAGTTGCCGGTGAACAGCTCAGCGCCGCACACCAGCACGAGCACCAGGCCCAGGCAAAAGCACAGGCCGCCCACGACGCGCTGAGCGCCCCAGCCCAGCGTGCTATCGCTCAAGAACACGGTAAAGAACAGGCCGCCGAAGGCAATGAACGCACCAGCGAACATCGCCAAAACAAAGGCCTTTGCGACCGGCAGGTTGGCCTTGGTCACGCCGGCGGCCTCGGTCTTGGCCTCGATCGCGGCGGGCGCCAGGCAATCGGGAGCGGGGTACTCCACCTTGGAATCTGCCATGTCAATCACTTCTTTCCTAATCAGCAGGGACAAGCGCTCCTATTGCTCTTGCCCCAAGCGGACAAAGTGGGAAAAGTCGTTGGCGGCCACGGCGTCGTACACGGCGTCGACGGCGTCAAAGACTTCCGGGGACATGGGGTTGTAGAACTCCGTGTCGCCCGGCTGAATCCCGACGAAGACGATATCATCGCACGATTGCTCAATCTCTTCGATCAAAATCGACAAGGGAAGCGAATGCGTGGTGAACATCGACTTGCGGGCCACATCACGTTTGTCGAGCAAGCGGATGGCGCCGACGGGCAGCGCCATGTCGGCAGCATCGACCAAGACCAGACGCGGCGGACGCTCGCGCTTGACCTCGATGATATCGTCCTCGGGCGTTTGGCCACCGTCGATGGTGTACCAACCGGCGATGGGTGCATCTTCCATCTTTTTGGAGAGCACGGGGCCGGCGGCATCGTCGGCACGCAGCACGCTCCCCGCCGTGAGCACAATACCCGCAAACGGGACGCCGTTCACACGTCCATCCACAACGCGACCCATTACTGCAACCTCCCCGTCAGATACACGCCCGACACATCGCGCACGCGCTCAACCAGATCGCGAAACTTCATTAAGAACGCGACCTGCTGGGCATGCAGGCCAAAGTCGTCGTCGAACACCGAGATGCCAGCCTTGGCCGACCCGCGAAAACCGCGCTCGTCGAGCAACGCATCGCAGGCCTCGAGCAGCGACGGCACCGCCGCCTTGTCGAGCTGGCACTCGCCAAAGGAGCGGATGGCCTCAAACTTGGTTTTGGCCTCCCCCTCCGGCAGCGCGTCGACGAGCGAATAGAACACATCCACCGGCACCGACAGGCGCGGCTCAAAGCAGTCGAGCACGCCGGTGTGGTGGCCCACGGCGAGCGTGTAGTACAGCACGTCGCAGGCCTCCTGGGGAACGTCTTCCTCGGTCTCCACAAACTTACGCGTGAGCTCGTAAAAGACCACCTGGTCGGGCGCATGTCCCAGGCAGGGGTCGACGACGCCCTCGGCGGCCTCGTCGCTTGCGCGCGAGGCATCGCCAAAAGAGCCGCCGAGCATGCCGGGGCCCGCAAAGTAACCAGAGCGGTCCGTGAGCTCCATCTAGCGACCTCCGGCCAGCACCAGATCCTGCAGCGCCGAGTAGACCTCAACGCGGCGCGGATCGTCCTGCTTGTCGATGAGCAGCGCCATGGCACCGCGGATATCGCCCTTGGGCGCGCCCTCGAGCGTATCCATAAACTCATTGGCCAGGTCGCGGCCGTAACGGTAGCCGCTCATGGCGCGAGCCTCGCGCTCGATGGCAACGCGCAGCTTGTACGGCACACCGGGGTGCAGGATATCGGCCTGCTCGCCGGCGGCCTCCACCGTGGTCTCGGCATGGAGCTTTTGGTCTAGCAGACCGAGTGCCATGGCAAAGCCGTAGATGGTCTGCGCGGGGCTGGGCGGACAGCCGGGGATGTAGACATCAACCGGCAGAATCTTGTCCGTACCGCCCCAGACGCAATAGTTGTCGTAGAAGATGCCACCGGTGCAACCGCACGCGCCATAGGACACCACGATCTTGGGATCGGGTGCGGCCTCAAAGGCGCGCAGGGCCGGCATGCGCATGGCACGCGTCACGGCGCCGGTGTACAGCAGCACATCGGCGTGACGGGGCGAGGGCACGACCTTGATGCCAAAGCGCTCGACGTCGAAGACGGGCGTGATGGAACCAAAGATCTCGATCTCGCAGCCGTTGCAGCCGCCGCAGTCAACACGGTAGACGTACACCGAGCGCTTGATCTTCTTAAGAAGGGTCGCCTTGGCCTTCTCGATGCTCTCGTCGAGCTCGATCTTGGTCGGGCGGTACTGGAGCCGCTCGGGCAAAAGCGTGGGTTCGGCCATGGTTACTCCTCCTTCGTTTCAAAATCCATGATGATGCCCTCGACCGGCGCAGGACCAGCGGGGATCTCGGGCGCATCGGGGTTGAGCTCGCGGTCGATATACTCCGGGTTCACGCCGTGGCCGCCCAGATACTCCATGCCGGGGCCCTGGGGCTCACCGGACGCAAGCGTCTCATTGGCAGCCATGCCGTGCGCGTTGCCGGTCTTTACGGCCGAGGCGGCGCGCAGGGCGTCAAGCTCGCGCTTGCACTCCTGACACATACCGACGGTACGGGCGGCCTGCTCGGCCTCCATGCCGCCGGCCTTTTGCAGCAGGCGCTTGGCGTAGTCGATCTCCTTGTGCGGGGCAAACGGCTTGCCGCAGCGCGAGCAGTGCTCGAGCGTATAGACGCTCTTGCTGGTGAGGTCATCCTTGCTCATGACGGCCAGCTCAAACTCCTCGGTGAGCTTGATGGCCTCCATGGGGCAGGCTTCCTCGCAGCGGCCGCAGAAGATGCAGCGGCCGTAGTCGATCGACCAGGTAATGGTATCGGCCGCAAGGTCGGTGTCCATGCGAATGGCATCGGCCGGGCACGCCACGCCGCAGGCACCGCAGGCGATGCAGAGCTCGGCATTGTGCTCGGGCTTGCCGCGCATGTCCTTGTTGGTGGGGAACGGCGCAAACGGGTACTTGACCGTCGCGTCGCCGGCCTTGGCGTTAACCTTCCAAAGCTTCAGCATATTAGAGCGCCTCCTCATCGAGCGGAGCGGCCATGGCGCCCTCGCCCGCAAGCGGCGACTTGTCGCGCCAGACGTTCTCGAACTGCTCCTTGTCGAGCACGTGATCGCGCTTGGCGGCGACATCGGTCACCGTCACGCGGTCGGTGCAGGAGTAGCACGGGTCGAGCGAGCCGACGATCAGCGCCGCATCGCCCACGGTGTTGCCGCGGAACATGTAGCGCAGGACCGGCCAGTTGCTGTACGTGGCGGCCTTGGCGCGCCAGCGGTAGCACTTCTGGTTATTGCCGAGCATGGCCCAGTGCACGTCCTCGCCGCGCGGCGCCTCGGTGGCGCCGATAGCGTACTTGTGCGGGGTGTACTCCCAATCCGTGGTGAGGATGGGGCCCGACGGGCAGTTCTCGAGCATGGTCTCGATCATGTCGATCGAATCGTAGACCTCCTGGATACGCACGGCGGTACGGCCGAAGGCGTCGCAGGTGTCGGCCGTGGCGGCATGCATCTTCATGACGTCCGGATCGGCGTAGCCGTCGAAGGGATGGTCGAAGCGCACGTCGCGGGCATAGCCCGAGCCACGCATGAGCGGACCGACCGGAGAGAAGTCGCGTGCGATCTTGCGGTCCAGAATGCCGATACCACTCGTACGCTCGATAAAGTTGGGCGTGGAGAGTAAGACGTCGACGAGCTCCTGAACCTCGGAGCGCAGCTGGTGGATGGTCGTGAGCGTGGAGAGCTTCTGCTCGGCCAAAATGTCGCGACGCACGCCGCCGATCACGTTGAGGCCGTAGGTCTTGCGGTGACCGGAGAGCTTCTCGGCCAGGTCCATGGACTTCTCGCGGACGCGGAAGAACTGCTGGAAGCCGGAGTCGAAGCCCGTGTAGTGCGACGCCAGGCCAATGTTGAGCAGATGCGAGTGCAGGCGCTCGACCTCGAGCATGATGGCGCGGATGTACTGGGCGCGCGGCGGGACATGAATGCCCTGGGCGCGCTCGACGGCCTCGGCATAGGCCACCGAGTGGGCGCAGCCGCAGATGCCGCAGATGCGGTCGGCGAGGAACGTCACGGCGTCATAGTTCAGGCGCGTCTCGGCGACCTTCTCCATACCGCGGTGCACGTAGAACAGACGATAGTCGGCGTCCACGATCGTCTCGCCCTCAACGAACAGGCGGAAGTGGCCGGGCTCGTCGGAGGTAATGTGCAACGGGCCCATGGGGACGAGCGTCGTCTCCTTGCCCTTGGTATCGGCCAAGAACTCGTAGTTTTCCATGTCGCTCGCGGGAGCGGGACGGAAACGATAGTCCATGGAGTCCTTGCGCAGCGGATACAGGCCGCTGGGCCAATCGTCCGGCAGCACCAGGCGACGACGATCGGGCAGACCCTCGGGGATCAGGCCGAACATGTCGCGAAGCTCGCGCTCGCCCCACACGCAGGCGGGGACGAACGGCGTCACGGACGGGAACGTCATCTTGGCGGGATCGACCTCGGTGCGCACGGTCACCCAGCCGGGGTCCTCCCCCTCCATGGAGATGACGTAGTACACGGCGTAACGGCCGCACAGGCTGCGCTCGTCGTTGCCGATGATCACGGGAATCCAGCCGTAGCGCTCGTAATACAGGTAGTGGACGGCCTCGGGCAGCTTGTCCTGCTTGACGGTAATCGTCAGCTGGTCCTCGCACTGCCACTCGACCTTTTCGATGCAGCCCGGAACGGCGCGGCGCAGGGCCTCGACATGGCTCTCGCAGCGACGGGCATACACCTTGTTCTCAGTTTCAATCATTCGTTACTCCACCTCGCTCTGAGCGGTCTCGGTACCGAACACAGCGCGGTACATCGGCGTCGCGTGAAGTTCCTCGGTGCTCTGCTCGAGCACGATGCCGGTCGCGGTCTCCACACCGTGCACGAGAGGCAGCGGGGTGGCGATGCCAAACCACAAGATCATGACAGCCAGGATGATTTCGGGGATAAGCATGAGCGCCGGGGCCTCATGCTTGCCCATGCCCTGGGGCGCATGGCCGAATACCGACTTGAGTGCGATACGGGTGAGCGCGGAGATGGCCACGGTAAGACCGAGGGCGACCACGACGACCAGCCACATGGGACCGGCGGTAACACCGGCGACAAAAGTCAGGAACTCGGAGATAAACATGCCAAAGGGCGGGAAGGCACCAAGACCGAGCAGCGCCAGGACGGCGAGCGCGGCGGTTGCGGGGGCAACCTCGACGACGCCCTGGATCTTGGCCAGGCTACGCGTGCCAAAAGCGTGCTGGATGTTGCCGGACACGCAGAAGGCAAGCGTCTTGGTAAAGCCGTGGAACACGCAGTGCAGCAGGGCCGCGGCGATACCCAGCGGGCCACCGATACCCAGGCACAGGGCGATAACGCCCACGTTCTCCACAGACGAGTACGCAAAGCGGCGCTTGAGGTCGTCCTGGCGAAACATCGAAAGCGCCGCCACCAAAATGGACAGCGTGCCGACGATCAGCAGCAGAAGTTGCGGATACTCGGCACCCACGGCCTGGATGGTAAAGCCGTAGAAGCGCATGATCACAAGCATGGCACACTTAAGCAGGACACCCGAGAGCAGGGCCGAGACAGGGCTCGGAGCCTGAGAGTGGGCATCGGGCAGCCAAGTGTGCATGGGGAACAGGCCAGCCTTGGTGCCAAAGCCGATCACGATAAACGCAAAGGCGAGGCGCATGAGCGTCGGGTCGAACTGGTCGGCATACGGCAGCACGCACGACAGGAATGCGGCCTCGTGGGCGTTGGGAATCACGTCGGCGGCGTTGGCGTAGATCAGCAGCGTACCGAACAGGCCAAAGGCCACGCCGGCGGTACAGACCATCGCATACTTCCAAGAAGCCTCGAGGGCCGTCTTGTTCTTGTAGATACCCACGAGGAACACGGTGGAAAGCGTGGTTGCCTCCACGGCGGCCCACGTGAGGATCATGTTGTTGGACAGGCACGCGAGCAGCATGGTGAACACAAACAGGCTAAACAGCGCAAAATACTGCTTGGCGCGCTCGGCGGGCATGGAGCCCTCCTCGATATCGGCCTTTACATAGGGCAGCGAGAACAGCCCCGTAAGAAAACCGATAAAGCCGATGAGCAGCACAAAGATGGCGCCCAGCGAATCGAGGTGGAACCACAGGCCAAGAGCGCTCGCGGTTTCGCCGCTCGTAAGGACGTCACCGGCCGTCATAATCGACAGCACCAGGACGGCTGCGACGGAGACCAGGTTGAGACCGGCAAACACGTTATAGGACGTGTTCTTAGGCAAAAACGCCATGACCAGCGAGAACACCAAAGGAGTCGCGAGCAGGGCGAAAATCAACGTTTCCATGGACTACCCCCTCAGCTCGGACAGGTCGCGCGCATCGAGCGAGTGGGAGTCGTCCCAAATGCGACGCACGACGATGGACATGATGATGACGGCAAAGATGGCGTCGGTGGCGATACCGATCTCGATGATCTCGGGAGCGGTGGGGGCCAAAAGCGCGAGCGTCACGTGGCTGCCGTTTTCCATAAGGCAGTATCCAAAGATCTGCTTCATGATGTTGCGCTGCGAGATGATGCAGGTGAGGCCCACAAAGAAGTGAGCGAAGCTAATGGCGAGCGCAGGAGTTGCGACCTCGGCCGTGGGCAGGCTGATCTGCGTCACGACGGCAAAGCAGATCGCGACCTCGACGGCGATGATGCAGATGGCCCACGCGGGCTTAAGGCCGGCCTTGAGCGATGCGTCGCTCGGCTCGCCCATCTTCTTATATGCGCGGTTAAGGATATAAGGGACCAGGACGACCTTAGTGATAAAGGCAGATCCAGCCCACATAAGCAGCTCCTGCGCACCGGTGGTGACACCGAGCGTGGCGAGCAGTCCCACGAGCACCAGCGACTGCACCGCATACCAGCTGATGGCGTGCTTGATGTTCTTGGAGACGACCACCATGGTGGACGTGACGATCAGAAGGCCGCCAAGGATGTTGACGATCGAATAACCCATGTCGTTCTACCTCCTAACCGATCCAGCTGGCCGAAAGCGGGCCGCTAACGATAACCATGATGATGAGCACGATGAACACGAACGCCATCGCGCGGGGAAGCGGGGCTCCCGCAGCAACCTCGTCGCTCGGCTCGCCGGGCAGGCAATAGCCCATCCACTTGAGGAACCAGGCGAAGGTGGCGACGGTCTCGGCGACCATGATGCACACGAGCACCAGGATCGCGACGTTGCCGGCACCCACAGAAAAGCCGCCGGCGATAATCTGGAACTTCGAGAAGAACGTGTTCATGGGCGGCACGCCGGCAATGGCGAGCGCCGCGACACCAAAGCCCACGCCCGAGATCGGGTACTTCTTTACGATGCCGCGAAGCTTGGGCAGCATACGCGTGCCGAGGGTAAAGGAGAACGAACCGGCGATCAGGAAGAACAGCGTCTTGGCGAAGGCGTGGTTAAAGATGTGGCACACGGCGCCATCAAAGGCCAGCTGGCTGCCAAAGACCGAAAGGCCCAGACCAAAGAACACATAGGAGAGCTGGGCGATCGTGGAGAAGGCCAGCAGGCGCTTCATGTCCTTTTGCGGCAGGTACATAAGGAAACCAAAGAGCATGGTGACCATGGCGTCGATAATGGCGACCCAACCCACGATCTCGGGAATCTCACCGGCAGAGACGAGTGCACGCGCGAACACGCACACGCCGACCTTGACCATCGAGGCACCATGCAGGTAGGCCGAAACAGGCGTCGGCGCCTCCATGGCCGAAGGCAGCCACATGTACATGGGAACCTGTGCGGACTTGGCCCAGGCCGCAAACAGCACGAGCAAAAGGACGATAGCCTTGAGCTTGGCGTCGAGACCGGCAATCGCGGTAATGGCGAAGGTACCGGTGTGGGCAAACACGATGGCGGCGCCCAGATACAGGCCGAGCGCACCGATATGCGTGATGATCAGGGCCTTCATGCCGGCCTTCTTGGCCGTAGGCGACATGTAGTAGCTAATGAGGCCCCAAGAGCACGCACCCGTGATCTCAAAGAACACGAGCTGGCCCAAAAGGGTCGAGCTGTACACAAGGCCGGCCATGGCGCCGATGAAGGTCGCGAGGTACGCGTAGAAGCGACGACGCGGTGCGTCGGGATGCTCACGGTTATTCTCGCTCATATAGGGAATCGAATAGATCACGACAAGCAGGCCGATACCCACAAAGGCAGGCGCGAGCAGCGTGCTCATGCGATCGAAGGTGAATCCCATGACGAGGGTCTGCCCAAACGAGATCAGGGGGACCTGCGTGTCGGGCATGCCGGCGCCAGCGAAATTCGCGGCGAGGGCGATGGTGCAGACCGTCGAGACGGCGGCACCCAAAACGCTGAACCACTTGGCGTACGGACGGGGGAACAGGGCGACGAGCACCGAGGCCACCATCGGGGCCGCGATAGCGACCAAGCCGAGAAGGGACAGACTGACTGCAAATGACATTGTTTCTCCCTTCTCCTACACGCCGACGACCACGAAGACAAACGCCAGAACGGCGATGCCCACGACGGCCCAGGTCTGATTGCCGAGCACCTTAAAACGCGAGCGCGAGCAGGAGTTCTCGATCACGCCGCATACGACAAAGTCGATCAGGCACTTCACCAGGAAGATGACTGCGCCAAGAACGGCGGCGGCGCCCACGGTCGTGGGCTCGCCCCAGGGGACGAAGATCGCGCAGAACCAGGCGACGACCAGGACCTGTTTCATGGACATGGCAAGCTTGGCCATGGCGAGCGACGGGCCCGAAAGCTCGGCGAGCGGACCTTCCTGAAGCTCCTGCTCGGCCTCGGCCTGGTCAAAGGGCAGCTTGCCGAGTTCCATGTAGCAGGCAATCGCAAAGGCGATGCCGGCGAGGATCACGGCGACCGGCGCGTCGATGGCGCCCGTCATGATGTGCTGACCCATGGTGGCGATGTCGGTGGAGCCGCACACCAGGGCGGCGGCAAACAGCGCCAACAGCATGGACGGCTCGATGAGCACGCTCATGAGCAGCTCGCGGACGCCGCCGATACCGGCGTAGGCGTTGGACGAATCCACACCGCAGAGGGCGAAGAAGAAGCGGGCGAGCGCCAGGCTGTACATGATGGTGATGGCGTCACCAAAGACCGGGATGGGGCTTTGCGCCGTAAAGAGCGGCAGACCCATCGCGAGCATAAAGGCGACGGCGAAGAACAGCGGCGGCATGATGCGCAGTGCAAAGCTCGCATCCTCGCTCTGGGACTCGGGACGCGCAAAGAGCTTTGCCAGGTCGCGGTAGTCCTGCATGATGCTGGGGCCGCGACGGTTGTGCATCTTGGCACGGATCACGCGGCCGAGACCGGAGAAGAACGGCGCGACGGCCATGACGACCACGCCCTGCAGAACGGCAAGTACGATGTTGTTCATGCTCTCCCCTCCTTAACCCATTTGCACGGCGAGCACGAGGAACACCACGAGTGCCGCGACGATGTAGCAGATATAGATGCTGTAGTTGCCGCCCTCGAGCTTAGTCGCGAGGTCGGCGAGCTTCTCGACACCCTTATGCGGGGCATCGACGAGAACCTTGTCGGGTACGGGCTCCACAGCCTCGGCCACACCGGTGAGCTTCTGGAAGAAGTGAGCGATGGACCAGCAGACGGCCGTGCAGCGGTCGCGCAGCGTGTAGAGCGGCTGCATAAACCAGGACACCTCGGAGGCGAAGGTCGTGGCCACGACGGGCATATGCTCGTTGGGAGCATAGCCGCATGCCCACGGCTGGGACTTCTGCACCTTGCCGACGGTCTTAAGCTTGCGATAACCGCAGGCAAGGCCGACAAGTACCACGAGCGCAATAGCGATCGCGGGCGTGGAGGTGGCAGCGCCGGAGTATTGGTTCATGAGCTCCATGCCCTCGGCGGCAAACACGCCACCGTACGGATGCAGCACGGACGCGGCGACATCGACCAGCACGGGCGCGATCACGGGAGCGCCAATGCCCAGCACGACGCAGATGGCCGCGAGCAGGCCCTGCGCAAACACCATGGGGGCGGGAACCTCCTTGGCATTGGCCGCGGCCTCGGAGCGGGGCGCGGAGGCAAAGGAGACGCCATAGGCCTTGACGAAGCATGTGACAGCCAGAGCGCCGGTAATGGCAAGCGCGACGGCAGCGAACACGGCCACGATCATGACGGCCTTGTCGCCCTGCATGGCGGCGTTAAAGAGCGACTGGTAGGTAAACCACTCGGACACAAAGCCGTTGAAGGGCGGGATGGCCGAGATGGCAAGCGCGCCAATAAGGAAGCAGATGGCCGTTGCCGGCATACGACGGAACAGGCCGCCCATCTTCTCCATATTGCGCGTACCCGTGGAGTACAGCAGCGCACCGGCGCCCAAGAACAGCTCGCCCTTAAACATCGCGTGGTTAAACGTGTGGTAGAGGGCGGCCATCAGAGCCAGGACGGCGATGCCGACCGAGTTGAGCCCCATGGCGGCCATGGAGGCGCCGACGCCGAGCAGAATGATGCCGATGTTCTCGACGGAGTGATAGGCCAGCAGGCGCTTGATGTCATGCTCCTGCAGGGCGAAGGCCACGCCGAGGACCGACGAGATCGCACCGAAGACCATGACCATAAGGCCCCACCAGACCTGAACGCCCGAGGCGGAGAGCAGGTCGAGGCCCACCTTGAGGATGCCGAAGATACCGATCTTGATCATGCCGCCGGACATGAGGGCCGACACGTTGGACGGCGCCTCGGGATGTGCCTTGGGCAGCCAGCCGTGCAGCGGGATAATACCGGCCTTGGCGCCAAAGCCAAAGAAGGCGAGCACGAAGCACACGGATGCGACCGCGGGGCTAAACTGCGTAGCGCGGAAATCCGCAAAGGCAAACGAGCCACCGGCGAAGTTGGTCATGGTGAGGAAGCTCGCCATGATGAGCACAAAGCCCACGTGCGCGATCACAAAGTAGAGCCAACCGCCATGGATGGAGTTCTCGTTCTCCTCGATCACGACCAGGAAGTACGAGGTCAGCGACATGAGCTCAAAGGCGACCAGGAACCAAAACACGTTGTCGGCGGTGATGACGAGCATCATGGACGCCACAAAGGTGTTAAAGAAGAAGCCGGCGCGGCCCTTTTTGCCCGGGTACTCATCAAAGTAGTTGAGACCGTAGATCGAGCCGGCAAACGCGAGCACCGAGATGAGCGCCACGAACAGGCCGGACAGCTGGTTGAGCAGCAGCTGGAAATGGGCAAACGGGAAGAACACGATGGTGTCGACCGACGTGACATCGCCCAGCACGGCCTGGATACCGGCCACAAACGAAAGCACCGCGGCGACGGCGCCGATTAGGCAGCCGGCGGTCTTGGCGGCGTTATCGGCCTTGATCAGCAGAACCGAGGCGAGCGCACCGATGCACGAGACGGCAAGCGATGCGATAAACAGCGTCATGCTATCCATTGTTTACGCTCCCTTCTGCTTTCTCGGACAGGCCCTGGGCCACAGCGGTAACGTCGACGACCGGACCGTTTTCGATCGAGCGCAGGCGCTTGGCCTCGTCGAGCTCGCGATCGGCCGCGCCACCCATGACGGTCAGCGCCTTGGTAGGGCACGCCGCCACACAATGCGGGCCGTCCGGATCGAATGCGCACAGGTCGCACTTGACAGCGCAGGTGTACTGACCAGGAGCCCACGTAAGCAGGCTGCTCAGGGACTTAGGATACGAAGGCGTCGGGTCGCACATGCCTGCGACACCGGCGATAGACGTGCCATCGGGATGGATAGCTCCGAAGGGGCACGCGATGGCGCACAGCCTGCACCCGATGCACTCCTGCTCCTTGACGTGGATGCGATCGCCATCGCGCTCGATGGCATTCACCGGGCAAACCTCGGCGCAGGGGGCACCCTCGCAATGGTGGCAGGCAAGGGCGGCCGAAATACCGCCGGTCTTCACGAGCGCCAAGCGCGGCGTATCCTGAAGACCCTGCATCCGGTGGGCGTCGGCACAGGCGGACTGGCATGTTCCGCAGCCGATGCACCTCTCCGGGTTGATGTCGATGAAGCGGTTCATCCCCACTTCCTTTCAAAATAACGGGCCGGGCTCCCGAACGTACGGGACGCCCGGCCCAAATAGCCAACGAGAACGGGACTACACGATTTGGTTCACGTGCGTCTCGTCGTCGAACTTGGCGGCGCCGGGCTCAACGTCTTGGGGAGCGGCGGCGTCCACCAGAGCCTGCTTGAGCTCGGTGTACTGACGCTCGACTTCGCCCTCTGCCCAAACCTGGTCGGCAATGGCGTCGACCTGGCAGGCGGAGAACTTGTCCTCGGGCGTATGCGAGACCGGGTCGACCTTGTGAATGGTCAGCTCGTTGCACTTGCCGATCCACCACTGGTAGGTCATGTAGACCGTGCCCTTGTTGATGCGATCGCTCACGTCGGCACGGCTGTATACCTGGCCGCGGCGGCTGTGAATCGAGACGATGTCGCCATTCTTGATGCCGCGCGCCTGGGCGTCCGCGGGATTCATGCGGACAAAGCCGGGCTCGTCGGCAAGCAGCGCCAGCGTCTTGCAGTTGCCGGTCATCGAGCGGCAGCTGTAGTGGCCGACCTCGCGGACGGTGCACAGGATGAGCGGGTACTCATCGTCGGGAAGCTCGGAGGGCGCCTCCCAGTCGTGCGCCATCAGGTTGGCGCGGCCGTCCTTGGTGGTGAACTTGCCACCAGCGAACATGTCGGGCGTACCGTGGTCGTTCACATCGGTGCTCTTGACGGGCCACTGGGCGTAGCCGCCCTCGGGAGCCATCTTCTCGTAGGTCGCGCCCACAAAGTTGGGGCACAGGCTAATGCACTCGTTCCAGATCTGCTCGGTGTTGTCGTAGTGCATGGGATAGCCCATGCGCGTAGACAGGTCCGCGAAGATCTCCCAGTCGTGGCGGCACTCGCCCTTGGGCGGAACGGCCGCGTCAAAGTGCTGGAAGCTACGGTCGGATGCAGTAAAGACACCCTCGTGCTCGCCCCAAGAGGTAGCGGGCAGGATGACGTCGGCGAGCATGGTCGTCTGCGTCATAAAGATGTCCTGGCAAATGAACAGGTCCAGCTCGGAGAGCGTCTTGCGCATACCGGCCGAATCGGGCTCGGTCTGCACCGGGTCCTCGCCGTAGTTGTAGAAGCAGTGCACCTTGCCCTCGTCGACCAGATGGCCCAGGTCGGTGAGCTTGTAGCCCTCCTCGAGCGGGAGCTTTTCCTCGGGCACGCCCCAAGCCTTGGCAAACTTGGCACGCACTGCCGGGTCGGTGACCTTCTGGTAGCCAGGGTACAGGTTGGGCAGCATACCCATATCGCAGGAGCCCTGGACGTTATTCTGGCCACGCACGGGCGCGAGGCCGGAATTGGGTTTGCCGATCTGGCCGGCAACGCAGGCGATGGAGGCGATGGTGTGCACCGTCTTCAGGTTCTGCTTCTGCTGGCATACGCCCATGCCCCAGCCAATGATGGCAGAGGGCTTCGCCGTGGCGTACATCTCGGCAGCTTGGTGGATCAACGCGGGCTCGACACCCGTGATGTCCTGTACGGATTCGGGAGTGTAGTTCTTGATGGTCTCCCACCACTCGTCAAAGCCGTTCGTGTGCTCGGCGACGAATTCCTTGTCGTAGAGGCCATCGTTGACCAAGCAGTTGGCAAAGGCGTTGAGGAACGCAACGTTGCAACCGTTCTTGATCGGAAGGTAGAGATCGGCGATACGCGCGGTTTCGATATGGCGCGGGTCGGCGACGATGATCTTGCAACCCTTTTCTTTGGCTCGCACGATACGCCTTGCGACGATGGGGTGCGAATCGGCAGGGTTATAGCCGAAGAGGAAAATGCAGCCCGCATCCTCCATACCGGGGATGGAGCATGACATGCAACCTGAACCAACCGTGTCCATCAGACCGAGGACAGTAGGGCCGTGTCAAGTACGGGCGCAGTTGTCTACGCTGTGGGTGCCGATGCACGCACGCGTAAACTTCTGCATGACGTAGTTCGCCTCATTGCCGCCGCCTCGCGAAGAGCCGGTGGTCATGACAGCGTTAGGACCATATTCGTCAATTATGGCCTGCATCTTAGATGCGGTGAAATCCAGCGCCTCGTCCCAGCTTACGCGCTCAAAATCCGCGCCCTTAGTGCGGCGGATCATCGGGTGCAGTACGCGAGGAGTCAAGATCTTGGTGTCGTTGATGAAGTCGTAGCCGCTCATGCCCTTAAGGCACAGCTCGCTCTGGTTGGTGATGCCGTTGAGCGGTTCGGTACCCACGACCTGGCCGTTTTGGACCAAGAGGTTAAACTGGCAACCGGCGCCGCAATACGGGCAGATCACTTTATGCTTCTCCATGACACCCTCCTTCCTTTCTCTGCTACCGAATACTCGGTACTTATTTGACAATCATTGGGCCTGTCGCCCGACGCTTACGCCTCGTTTTCGATGGTGGCGCGGGCACGCTCGGCAGTCAGTTCTGCCAGACGCTCCTCGTCCACCAGGGTGAGGCCCTTGGTCGGACACGCCTCGGCACACGCCGGACCGCCGGGACGGTCCACGCACAGGTCGCACTTGAGCACGAAGCTCTTAGTCTGCGAACCCACGCGCACGTCGCCCATCAAGACGGGGACCTGCGTGGTCGCCACGCTCACGGCGCCAAAGGGGCAGGCCATGACGCAGCTCTTGCAGCCGATGCAGTTGTCCTCGTTAACACCGATGCGATGGTTCTTTGGATCAAAGAACAAGGCGCCCGTGGGGCAGGCCTTGGCGCACGGGGCATCCTCGCAGTGATGGCAAGCCACCGGTGCGGAGATCTCGTACGTACGCGTCACGCGCAAGCGCGGCGCGGCGATGTTGCCGGGAATATCGTGTGCCTCGATGCACGCCGCCATACAGGTTTGGCACCCAATGCAGCGTGAGGAATCGGCTACGACTCGTTTATTGCCCATGTTGTTCACTCCCTCCTGAATCCCATGCCAGAGAGACCCTGTCGACGTTGCCCCGGACCGCCCGTGGCCCGGCATCGGCGTATCGAGTGCATGCGGCGAAACAGGCACTTCGATAGAATTCCTCCAACGATATACAGGTTAAATATACGCAGTTGCAGGTGGCAAACTTGAGCATAGGCCCTGCAATACGGGTGTATTGCAGGGGTTTTGGCAGGTTGGAACTATTCTCGGATAGCTATAAAGGTGAGTGTATTACATGCGTACGCCTCAGAGATTTTTACGCGCTCTCGTTTTGGATGTACTACGCTTGTATTCGTGTTTATGGTTATCAACTTGAGTGAAATAAAGTAATCGTTATAAGATGCTCAAGTATCGGCACATGCCGCATTTGACCGACTATATTGCACGCTCATTAAGGGGGCCAGTGATGTCATCGACTCAAAAAAGAGCCATCCTGCAGGTGCGCATTCGCGAGGAAGACAAGCAGCATGCCGAGCATCTCTACGACGCCATGGGCACATCGCTCGCCGAGGCTGTCCGTCTATTTGTCGCGCAGAGCATTTTGATGCGCAAGCTCCCCTTTCAGCCGGTCGCCGTGCGTTCCAAGGACGGCACGGCCGCCTATGGATCGCTCAAAGCATATGGGGACCCCAATCGCCGCTCCGAAGAGCGCAATGCCTGGATTGAGTACCTTGCCACAGAAAGCGACGATTCGATTTTGGGTCCCGAGGAAGTAGATATCCATGAGTAGCACCATCATCGACGAGACCGTCATCCTGCGCTACCTGCTTGACGACGACGAGGTTCTGTCACCGCGCGCCGCCAAGGTCATCGCCACGCGCACCGCTCGCGTCTACCCCGAAATCATCACGCGCGTCGTGGTCACGCTGCGCGACGTCTATAAGGTTCCCCGCGTTGAGATTACTGCGGCCATGAAAAGGCTGCTCGATGACGTCATGGTCGACGAGCCCACCGTTGTCGCCCTTGCCGTCAAACTCTTTGGCAAGACCCATATGGACTTTACCGACTGCCTCCTCGCAGCCCGAACCGCCATCTACAACGATGATGTCGTGAGCTTTGGCAAGCCCATCATCCAAGGCATGATCGATTACCGCCGCAAGCGCCAAACCGCGGCCGACGCTCGCGACCGCGCCGCCGAAGCCCGCAGCCGAAGCACCGACTCCACCATCGACAAACTCCGCCACCGCCCCCGCAGATAAACCCATCCCCACCTAAGTTGCGGTGAAATACAGACTGATTTATGCCTTTAAAGGCCTCAACAGTCCGCATTTCACCGCAACTTATTGAAGGTGGACCGCGAACGATTTCGCTATCGGGATTCGGCGTAGGGTTTTGTTGTCGGAATGCCGTAACCGCGCATCATGGCACCGAACGATTCTACGTCGTAGGTGTCCGAGAGTTTGAAATGAATGATGTTGTGGCCCATGGCGCGAAGGTTCGCGTCGCGCATGAGGGCCGCTCGATACGTTTTTGCCGCCGCCTGCTCGGGATCATTTTGAGCCTCGTCTTCAAACTTGCCTAGCCCATGCAGCTCTGCCAGCGTCCATGAGCCGTCTGACATCTGCCAGCCATAATCTGCTAGATAATAGCCAGCGTTTCCCGGTCGCGTTATCTCAACTTGAAGCTCGGGCGCGACAACCCCAGCGAGAATCATCGCTGCTCTCGCCTCAGACTCGCCGCCATTGTCTGACCTGCCGTCCATATACTCAAAAACGTCAAAAGCACGCGCGATGCCATGCAACCCTCGGCAATTTGCCTGCGCATATGCTCGCAGCTCTTCGCGTTCGACATCGTACTCACGGGCCAAGCCATCGACATAGCCCAGCGCATAGCGAAAGGCGCTCGTTCGGGCGATATCAACAACCGTTCGACATGGATCCGTCAGTGTAAACAGACCTAGCCGCCACACTTCGCCCGCCCGCCAGCGTTTGTATTCAACGAACTCATACGTATCACGCCTTGTAGACCGTGGCAGCAGTACTTGCACTTTATCCAGAAGCGTATACGCCGAGCCGATGCCGTAGAGCAGCGCTGCTGTCGATCCGCAAAACACAGCATCCGGTTCAACGACCGCAATAGCGGATGCCAGCTGAAAGATGCGATCTTCAACCCCAAGATTATTCCAATAGACCGGATCCGCATACACGTGGTTGTAAAGACGAAGCATGAGCTCTTCCTGCATAAGCTCACGCGCACGGCGTTCATCCCAAGGATCAATTGTTATAAGCAGCTGTCCATCTTGATGAATTCCAACGGCCGAGAATAGCATCCTTGCATATGACTGCGGAAAATGTTTGCCTTTATCGAGCATGGCCAACCCCATAACCATCACGGCGGAGAGAATACCATTACGCTATCGCATGCTTCCGTCCGCAGGCCTTGCCAAAAGCTGACCAAAAGCTTGACGCCGCAGGTCAGAGCTTCAAAAAATATTTCCACTCTCGGTAGACGGTCGCTACGACCCTCCCAACGGCATCAAAATCCAACCTTACAAATAGTTGCGGTGAAATACGGACTACATGGGCCATAAAAGCCGAAAAACAGTCCGTATTTCACCGCAACTTAGAAGGGGATGTGGGGTCCCGGCATGTATATGAAAATGGCTCTGGTCCCAAAAGGAATCAGAGCCATTCATCTATCTTATGGAGCGGGCGACGGGAATCGAACCCGCGTCATCAGCTTGGAAGGCTGGGGTTCTACCATTGAACTACGCCCGCAAGATATGGTCGGGACGACAGGATTTGAACCTGCGACATCCTGCTCCCAAAGCAGGCGCGCTACCAAACTGCGCCACGTCCCGAAGGTGTTGAGCAGCTAAGGTCTAAACCTTGCGTGTCCCAAAGCGAAGGAAATTATAGGGGAGACTCCCCGCCTGTGCAAGCATTGATGCCTTAGCTCCTCGAATGTGCGACAAAACGACTATGGAGCAGACCGATCACAAAGGCAACCACGGCAACCGGCGCCCACGCGGCTCCAATGTCCGCAAGCGGCAGTGCATCGAACGGCAGCCACGCGCCCGCAAAGAACGCATCGCGGACCGAGGTGATCACACTCTGCACAGCAACCACGCCGCCGACCCACACCCACACCTGTGGATGAGCGTCGCAAAAGCCGTGCACCAGGCCCATAAGCACCAGCACAATGGCGACGGGATACAAAGCGTTGAGCATGGGTACCGAGAACATAAGGATCACATCGAGGCCCACGTTGGAGAGCACGCACGAAAACGCCGCGAATACAAAGGCGAGGATCGCGAAGGGGCGGCGCATGGCCTCCTCGGAAGCCTCCGCTCCCCCTTCAACCACATACGTCTCGCAGAAGTAGCGCGAGCAGCAGCTGATGAGGCCGATGCACACGTTCATGCAGGCGAGGAAGAAGATGGCGAAGACCACGATCGTGCCGGCAAGGCCAAAATGCATGGAGGCAGAGCGGGCAAGGATTGCAGCGCCGTTGGTGGCGTCGGGCATCACGGTGCCGAGCTGCATACCGGCAAGTGCCAAGCCGCAATAGATAATGGCCATGAGCACGCCGGCGATCACACCGGAGCGCGAAATCTCGAAGGCCACGCGCTTGTCATCGGTAACGCCCAGCTCGTGGATGGTCTCGGCGATGATAATGCCAAAGGCGAGCGACGCGAGCAGGTCCATGGTCTGGTAGCCGGTCAAAAAGCCCTGCACGGCAGCACCGGCATCATAGGGAGCTTGCGGGACAGCAGCCGGTCCTAGCGGCGAGATCACGGCGGCGCCGACAACGAGCACGATAAGCGCAATGAGCGCAGGGCCCGTAATGCGGCCGAGCACGCGCGTGATGACACCCGGGCGCAGCGTGAGCACAAACGCGACGACGAAGAACCCGATGGCAAACACCAGACGTGCCGTGCCGAGCGAAACGCCCTCGGGTAGCAGCGGCACCAGCATTTCGAACGCCGTAGAGCTTGTGCGCGGAATGGCCAGGCACGGACCGATGGCCAGATAGACCGCCGCAACGAAGAATTCGCCAAACTTAGGATGCACGCGGCCGGCAAGCTCGCGCGCCGTTCCGGCAAGTGCCACGGCGATAAAACCCATGACGGGCAGGCCGATGGCGGCAATCAGAAAGCCGAGCATGGCGACCGGCGTGGCAGAACCAGCCTGCAGCGCCAGCAGCGGCGGAATAATGAGGTTGCCGGCGCCAAAGAGCATCGAGAACAGCGCAATGCCGACGGTAACAACATGGTCGGAGCGCAAACCGCGCGGAGCGGATGAGGCCATATGCACACCTTTCGGGTCGAAACAAAAACGGGACGGGCAAAAACACCCATCCCGCAAGTATAAACGGTCTAGCAGCTTTAGCAGGCTAAATCGCACAGAGCATCGATAGCCGTGTCGACTTCTTCGGTCGTGTTGAAATACCCAAACGAGAAACGGACGACGCCCTGGCGCTCGGTCCCCAGCGCACGGTGCATGAGCGGGGCGCAATGGGCGCCGGGGCGCGTCGCAATCCCCCACCCTTGCATGAGCGCGTCCGAGATCTCGGCAGAGTCGATATCGCCCACGTTGAGCGACACGATCGCCGAGCGCGCGGGTTGGTCAAACGCACCGTAGAGCTTAATCCCCGGAATCTCGCGCACACCGGTAAGGAAGCGATCAGCGAGCGCACGCTCGTGGGAAGCAATCGCCTCGACCCCACCCTGGGCCTCGATAAAGTCGAGACCAGCGGAAAGGCCCGCGATGCCATGGCCGTTGAGCGTACCGGCCTCAAGGCGCGTGGGCCACTCAAGCGGCTGCAGCGGGTCGAAGCTGTGCACGCCCGTGCCGCCCATGGCCCACGGAGACACGTCAATGCCCTCTGCCACGGCCAGACCGCCGGTGCCTTGGGGTCCCATGAGCCCCTTGTGGCCGGTAAAGCACACGACGTCGAGCCCCATGGCCTGCATATCGATATGCGCCGTGCCGGCAGACTGCGAGGCATCGACGATCACGAGTGCACCGGCCGCATGAGCCACAGCCGCCACACGTGCAACATCAACGGAGTTGCCGGTCACATTGGAGGCGTGCGTCACCACCACGGCACGCGTGCCAGGCGTCACCAGCCGCTCGAGCTCGTCGTAGTCGAGCGCGCCGTTCGCGTCGCAGCCCGCATGCTCAACGGTCACGCCCCGCTCTACCGCCAGGCGGTTGAGCGGACGCAGCACGGAGTTGTGCTCGAGCACCGTTATGACCACGCGGTCGCCGGGACGCACCACGCCGTTAATCGCCGTGTTGAGCGCCGCCGTAGAATTGGGCGTAAAACAAACATGGTCCGCCCTCGGGCAGCCCAGCAAGCGCGCAAGCTTGGCACGGCAAGCATGAATCGTACGAGCGGCATCGAGGGCACCCGACGTGGCCCCGCGCCCGGCATTGCCGAGCGAACACATCGCCTGCGTCACGGCATCGATCACCGTCTGCGGCTTATGCATGGTCGTCGCCGCGTTATCCAGGTAGATCATCGCACGACCTCCCACATGTCGATTACCGTAAAGCCCTCGGTGGGGACGCCCGCCGCGGCAAGCTCGCCGCGCAGCAGGTCCTCATCCGAAGGCAGCGCCTTCCACGCCAAGCCGCAGCCGGCAGCGACCTCCCCGGGCACGGGAATCGTACGCCCGGGAAGGCCGCGCTCGACGCATAGGGTCTCGCACCCCATGGCGGCCGCCGTGGTAGGAAACGTGATGACAAGCGCCGGGCGCTTTTCTCTCATGGCAATCCCGCCCAAACGCTACGGGCGCACGACGCGCACGGCCTGCTCCATCTTCTCCACGATCACGTACATGTTGGTGACCTCGCCCACCGCAAGCTGGTCTTTAATGCCATAGTGATCGAGGCAGGTACCGCAGGTGAGAATCTCGACGCCCTGCTCGGCCAGTCCCTTCAGGTCGTCGAGCACCGGCGAGCCCTCGACGGTGAGCTTGGCGCCGCCGTTGTAGAACAACATGGTCGCGGGCAGCTCCTCCTGTTGCGTCACGGCAAAGATGAAGGCCTTCATGAGCTTGTGGCCCAGCTCGTCGTCGCCGCGGCCCATACAGTCGGTGTAGACGGAAATGACGAGCTTGCCCTTGCCGGCGCTGGCATCACAAAAGGCAGCGTCATCCTGCTCGGGATCAGCCACGGCAACGGCGCCAGAGGTCGCCACGGTCACGTGCCACTCGGCGTCAGAAACCTTCTCGACCGAGGCCGTGCAGCCCTTCTCCTGCGCCATCTTGGAGATGTTCTTGACGGCGGTCTCGTTGTCGACCGAGGTCACGACGGCGCCCTCTCCATCGAGCTGCTTCAGGGCTTTGAGCGTCTTAACGACGGGCAGCGGGCAGGCATCGCCCATGGCATTGACTTCAATCTTGGTAGACATAGCTTTTCCTTTCGAAAGAACCGTTCTAGAGAACGGTAAACAGTTACATAAACGTGCGGGCTAGCGAACAACGTGGACGGCAGGACCGCCTGGCACCGGCTCGCACACGCGACCGACGACGGCGGCAATACGTCCTTCGGCATGCAGACGGCGCGCAAGCTCATCCACATCGGCAGCAGGCGCCGCGATGAGCAAGCCGCCCGAGGTCTGCGGATCGTACAGCGCATCCAACATACCCGGCTCCAGGTCCTCGTCGGCAGCCACACGCGGGCCAAAGAAGTCCTGGTTGCGGTAGGAGCCCGCGGGGATAATGCCCAGACGCGCCATGTCGAGCACCTGGTCAAAGAGCGGTACCGCTCCCGACGCAAGCTCAACCTGCACGCCCGAGCCCTCGGCCATCTCGCACGCGTGCCCGATCAGGCCAAAGCCCGTGACATCGGTGCAGCCGTGAAGCTCAAGTCCCTCGGCCAGACGAATCGGCGCCTCGTTAAGGGTGCACATCGAGTCAAACATGGCTGCGGCCTCGTCCTGCTCGATGAGCTCGCCCTTGATGGCTGTGGTGATGATGCCCGAGCCAACCGCCTTGGTCAGCAGCAGGACATCGCCCACGCATGCACCGCTGTTGGCGAGCATGCGGCCGAGCGCGACAAAGCCGCTCACGGACAGGCCGTACTTGGGCTCGTCGTCGTTGATGGTATGGCCGCCCGCGATGGAGCAACCCGCCTCGACGCACTTGTCGGCGCCGCCCGCCAGAATCTGGCCGGCGACCTCGATGCCCAGGCAGCTCGGAATGCACAGCAAGTTCATGGCATGGCTCGGCCGCCCGCCCATGGCGTAGATGTCCGACAGCGAGTTGGCCGCAGCGATCTGGCCAAACAGATACGGGTCGTCGACCATCGGCGGGAAGAAGTCGATGGACTGAACGAGGCCTAAGTTATCGCCAACACGGAAGACACTCGCATCGTCGGAGGTATCGAACCCCACGAGCAGATTGTCGTTGGGCACATTTGGCAAGTCGCCCAGGACCTGGGCGAGGGCTCCAGGAGCCAACTTAGCGGCTCAACCGCTCGCGGCAGTCATAGACGTGAGCTTAATCTGATCGTCAGCCATCGATACCTCCTCTCATCGGTCAATCATTTTCTCCCAGTATACGCATGAATGCGAGCCTGCGGCGGATGCATTAATTGAGCGCCTGCGCGCGAATCGCCGCACCGATCGCTCCGGCAAAGCGAGCCTGGGGCGAGGTGGTCACCGGCGACCTCAGTAGCTCGCCCAACCGCTCCACCACGAAGGCGTTCTCGCACAGGCCACCGGTCAGGTAGTACGGGGCGCCCGCGGCCTGCCCGGCCATGGTCGCCACGCGCGAGACCACGCTCTCGATCACGCCACGCGCAATGTTCTCGCGCGGCTCACCGCGACCGATCAGACTGATGACCTCGCTTTCGGCAAACACGGTGCACATGCTGCTGATCTTGGTGGGTTCGCCGGAACGCGCCAGGTCGGCCATCTGTTGCTGGGAAATACCTAGGCGGTCGGCCATGATCTCCAAAAAGCGCCCCGTGCCGGCGGCGCACTTGTCGTTCATGGCGAACTTGGCCACGCGGCCACTTTTAAGCTGAATGACCTTGGTGTCCTGGCCGCCTACGTCAATCACCGTGCCGTGATCGCCAAACAGGCGCACGGCACCGGTGCCGTGACAGGTGATCTCGGTCACGACCTTGTGCGCATAGAGCACGGCAACACGGCCGTAGCCAGTCGCGACCACGCGCACGTCGTCGGCAGCCACGTCATAACCCGCCGCTGCCAGTGCCTCGCGCAGCCGCTCGGAAGCATCGACCGAGGAGAACCCGGTTGGCTGCACGCACGTCCACGCCACCGAACCCCCTCCATCGACCACAGCAGCCTTAGCCGCCGTAGACCCGATATCGATCCCGATCCCTATCATGGCTCTCTCCCAATCTAAACATCAAAGGTAGCGGCGCGTTCAGGCGCCTTAGCTCTAGGTTTCTCAGGTGCCGGAGATTGCCCCGAAAGAGGAGCGCAGCGTACATTGGGTACGCAAGCGACGGTTTGAGGAGCAAGATCCGGTGCCTGAGGAAGCTAGAGGGTTTCGATGAAGGCGGCGATGCGGGTCTCGATCTGTCCCATGTCGCCGTTGCTGTAGTCGGTCTCGATCTTCATGTACGGAATGCCCGCACCCTCGACAGCCTCCTGCATGCGCGCACTCTCCACGTTAAAGGTGTGGCACGCCTGGAGCACGCTCTCCACTACGCCATCGACGTGATACTTCTCGCACATGGTCAGCGTGTTTTCCATACGACCGTCGTTGGGCGTCATGACCGAGCAGTTGATATCCAGGTAACGGTCGGCGATGGCGCGAAGGATGTCGGGAGCCTCCGGGTCGATCATCATGGCCGCCGTGCGCTCGCCCGAGCAGTCGTCCATGCACACGACCACACCACCGTTGGACTCGATGGTGCGACCGATCTTGTTGATCACGCCGCCCACCGGGCAGCCGGTGATCAGAATGCGCTTGGCATCCGCCGCAACCGGGCGCTCGCTCGCGTCGTAGGCCTCGCGCAGCTTGACAACCTTTTGCTCCAGCTGCTGCGTATAGGCCTCGATATCAAAGCTAAACGTACCGGCAAACATGGTGCTCATCAGGTCGACGCCGCTCATGGCCGCCGGCTGGTTGGCCTGCAGCGCAAACATCTCGAGCTGGGCCGCACGCAAGCGGTTGCGACGACGGACGGCAGCGCGCAGATCATCGTCGGTAATCGCGATGCCGTAGAAGTTCTCGAGCTCCTCCTTGAGCAGACGGCACTCCTCGTACCAGCCCTCGCGCTCGTAGGCTCGATCGCGGCCCTGCGGAAGATGCAGAATGTGCGTGCGCTTGAGCTCGTTGAGCAGCTCGTACATCTTCTTCTTGCCGTCGCAGGTGGTCTCACCGATGATCATGTCGCTAAAGTACGTAAACGGGCACTTTTGCGAATAGGCAAAACCATACGTAGACTTGATGAGCGGGCACAGGTTTGCCGGCAGCACCTTCTCGGCCTCGGGAATCACCTCGTCGGACGTGCCGCACAGCGCCACGCTCGCAGCCCCCGCGGCATCGATAATCTCGAGCGGCGTGTAGCTGCACAGAAAACCGACCAGGCGATTACCCGCCTGCTTATAATCCTTGACGCGAATAAACGCCGCCTTGCGTTGCTCGTTGAACTCCTCAAACGTGGACGGCAACGGCTGCTCAATATTTTCCGACATATAACTCCTTAACAAACCTTTTAACCAACCAAGGAAACGGCTTTCCCAGGTGCCCGAGGTTGCCGTGAAAGAGGAGCGCCGCGTACTTTGGTATGCAAGCGATGGTTTGAACGGCAAGATCGGGTGCTTGGGGAAGCCGCTGGACCGGATAGCCCTAAATGGTTTCCAAGAAAGCCTCAATCCTGGTTTGCAGTTGGCCTGCATCCTCGCCGGCGTAGTCGGTCGTGATGTGCATAAACGGGATGCCGGCCTCTTCGGCGGCCTTCTCCACGGCAAACGACTCCATCTCGTAGAGCGTGCAGAACTGCAAGGCCACGTCGACGATGCCGTCGGCATGCAGGTCCTTGGCCATCTGGACAATGTCCTTCATACGCTGGTCGTTGGGCGTAAAGACGGCGCAGTTGATCTTAAAGTAGCGCTCGGCGATGGCGTCGAGCATCTCGTCAACCGTCTCACCGGACTCGTCGACCAGGTCCTTGTAGTAGCGCGAGCCCGTGCAGGACTCCTCGCCCACCACGACGCCGCCGGCCTTCTCGATGAGGTTGAACAGCTTCCAGTTGGGCACGGCCATGGGCGTACCGGTGTACAGGATGCGCTTGGTGCCCTTGGGCGCCACACCCTCGCCGGCCTCAACGCGCTGCTCGCACTCAGCCGCCATTTCGTTGATGGCGCCGGTCAGACGCGGCGTGTCATCCATAAAGGCGGCCTGAACGGTCAGCAGGCTGTCGAGACCGCTGATGGGCGCCGGATCGGCAGCGCGGGTCGCAGCCAGACGCTGCAGGGCGCGACGCTTCTCGTTGACGGCGTGGATGGCAGCCTTCAGGCGCTCAGGCGTAATCGTGACGCCGCACTCTTCCTCGATCTTGGCGGCAAGCTTTTTAACCTCGGCCTTCCAGGTCACGAGCGTCGACTCGTCGTGCACGTTGGGAATATCCATGACGTACATGTTCTTTTGCGTGGCAAAGAACTCGTAGGCCTTCTTCTTGCCATCGCAGGTGTTCTCGCCTACCACCAAGTCACTCGACTCAATGTAGGGGCAGACCTCGCCCAGCTTAAAGCCGGCAAAGCTCTTGATGAGCGGGCAGGTGTTGCGCGGCAGATGCTCCTCGACCTTGTCGGTCGCCCAGTCGGCACCCGAGCACAGACCAACTGGAATGCCGTCACAGGCAAGTACGATCTCCTCGGGCACGTACACACAGAACGAACCGACGATCTTGGTGGCCTCGCCGGCCTCCTTCTTGTCGAGCATCTCCTTAATACGGCCGCTGTGGATGTTGGTGGCGACAAAATCCAGGTAGGACGTGGACTTGGGGCGATTGTTCTGCGTCAGGAACATATCGCCGTACATCTGGCCCACGGCGCCCAGCAGCATGTCGTGGTCGGCAAGATTCATGCCGAGGCTCTCCCACATCGGATGGAAATCAAATTCTTCAGCCATGACGGTTCCCCTCTCGAATCAAAAATGAATAGCTACGGTATTGCTGCACGGTGGGTGGCGAAAACCCGACCGCGCCTAAACCCGGAATTTTGGGGAACCTGCTTTGCAGCTGATTATTTAGTTGTGCGTCGTCTCTCCCGGAGCCGTGAACATACCTGCTCATATGCGGCTCCGAGCCATATATAGGGCACGCGCGGCAACGCGGCGAATGTATGTCATCTGCGGCATGTGCGCACCCTCCTTTACAAGTTAAGGTCAACTATATCAACGGTCGTCGACCATGCGAACACCGTTGACATTCGTACGACAGCCTCGTGTGCCGTCGTTTAATAAATAATTATCTTAATTGATAAGAGTTTGCCATCCCTCATTCGGCGCGCGGCAAGACAAAGCCGCCGAGGCTTATATCCCCGACGGCATTACCCGGCGTTATCGACAAACCAAGTGGATTCTACTCGCATCGAAGTGCATGCGCAGCGTCTCGCCTGCTTGCGGCAGCTCGTCGACAGGCACGCCCACCTTGTTGACCTTCCACTGCAGACGCGTGGGCGCATCAGCGCGCGGCACGTCCAGCAGCACCAGGCGCTCAAAACGCGAATCGCTCACGCGGGCCACGTGCAAATCATAGCTGTTGCGTCCCCGCTCCGCGCGATTGTCAACATGGAAGTAGCTTGCGCGAATGCCCAGGTACGCTGCATTATCGGGAACCTCGCGACCCACATTAAAGGTCATGCCCCAGTCGAGGGCCTCAACTTCTTCGTCGCCGATCTTGCGCGCCCGGCTTGTGTTCTTGCAGCCCGTCAGGCGCAGTGCCGCCAGCGTCTGCGGACGGCGGACCACGTCCTCGACGGAGCCGATCTCCTCAACATGCCCGTCGTGCATCACGCAGATGCGCCCGCACAGGCGGCACGCTTCGTCGATGTCGTGGCTCACGTAGAGCACGGTGCGGTTGCATACATCGAACAGGTCGAGCATGTTCTGTTCGAGGGCGCTCTTAAGATAGGAATCGAGTGCGCTCATGGGCTCGTCGAACATAAAAATGCCCGGATGCGCCGCCACCATGCGGGCAAGCGCCACACGTTGTTGCTGACCGCCCGAGAGTCGCGCGGGATAGCGGTCGGCAAAATCGGACAGACCGAAAATGCCCAGATAGCGCTCGGCGAGCTTTTTGCGCGCGGCGGCGTCGCCCGCATCCTTTACACCGGCGCATACGTTATCGGCCACCGTCATGTTGGGAAACAGCTGATAGTTTTGGAACAGCAGGGCGCATTTTCGCTCCTGGGGCGACAGGTTGATGCCCGTCGCCGAGTCAAAAAAGGTCACGCCGTTGACGACGATCTTGCCCTCGTCGGGCGTCTCCACGCCGGCGATGCAGCGCAGCGTACAGCTCTTGCCGCAACCCGAGGCACCGAGCAGCGCCACACGATCCTCGCCGGCCTCAAGCTGCATGTCGAGCATAAACCCGGGATAGCGCTTTTTGATATCCAGAACGAGCGACATGGCCTATCGACCTCCCTGCAAAGCGGCATCATCGCGCATGAGCTCGGCCAGCGCCTCGCGATCGATACGCAAGGCATCGCCGCCCGCCGGGTCGAGCGAATCGCCCTGTCCGGCAAGATCTTTGATCCGCTTGCGCTCCGCACGGGAAAGGCCCCGCTCGCGATACTTTTGCGAATGAGCGGTGTACATATTGATGAACAGGATGACCAGGAAACTGAACACGATTACGACGATGACCCAAAAGAGCGCCACCGACGTGTTGCCGCCCATCCACTCAAAGTAGATGGCGATGGGGATGGTCTGGGTAATGCCGGCGTAGTTGCCCGCAAAGAACAGGGTGCAGCCAAACTCGCCCATGGCACGCGCGAAGGCGAGCACCGTGCCGGCGGCAATCGAGGGCCAGCCAAGCGGCATCATGAGCTTGGCAAAGATGCGACGTTCGGACCATCCCAAGGTTCGCGCGGCGTCGAGCATCTGCGTGTCGAGGCTCTCGAAGGCTCCGAGCGCCGTGCGGTAGACCAGGGGAAACGACACCACCACGGCGGATATCACCGCCGCGGGCCACGTAAAGACGATCGAGATGCCATGCGCGATAAGCCACCGACCGACCCCGGTCGATCGACCAAACAGCATGAGGAGCAGAAAGCCGCAAACCGTGGGCGGCAGCACCATAGGGATGGTAAAGACCGAGTCGAGCAGGCCCTTGATACGGCTCGTAGTACCCATGGTCTTCCATGCGGCAAACAGGCCCAGCGCAAAGGAGATCAGCAGGGCGAGGCCGCTCGTTTTGATAGACACCCAAAACGGACGATAGTCGATGTCGCCCAAAAAGGAGGCCAAGGAGGTCAAGGGGCCCTGCTCATCCCGCAACACGACAGACGATGCCTCTACCATTTGAGCGCTATCAAGCCAACGCGCGCCGCCCTTGGCATCACCCGAGGCTGATGCAATCACCACATAGCGGTCCCCATCCGCACCGCGCTCGTCAAAGCTATAGGTATACCCGCCGGCATCAAACGTTGTTTCCGCCGTGACATACCAAGGAAGATCCACGTCCCCCAGCTGCGCACCTCCCATGCAGTTTGCGCTGTCGAGCTCACAGACGAGGGCCTTGAGACCCGATACGCACTCGTTGTCCTGCGGATCCAACCCATACTTCTCGACCGCCTTGGGCGATATCCACACCACAACGCGATCGGCGGCAGGCGCCACTACAAGGTCCACGTCCTCGTCAACGGGAAACCGGTAGCCCTCAGGCTGGCCCTCCATGGCACGAGCGGTCCCCTTGGCCAACCGCTCAAAACCTTCGATCCCATAGGAAAGCCCATGAGCGGTCGCAGCAACCTGGGCCCCGTGCTCAGCGTCCCCGGCAAACGCAAATCCCGGCACCCAGCAAAGCGCGAAGGTCAAAGCACAGGCGACAAGCATGCGGAATCTATTAAGCACGAAAAGCTCCAAGCGAATACAAGGACGAAGTGAAAAACAAAACGATGGAATTATCGCGCCAAGCCGCACTACGCGGAAAGCTCAAAGCCGTACTTGGCCCAAATCTTCTGGGCCTTCTTGTTGGTCAGGCAGAAGTCGATGAACGCCTTGGCCTTGTCGGCGTGCTCGGAGCTCTCGGCAACGGCACCCGGGTACACGATGGGCTTGTGCGAGTCCTCGGGGCACACAAAGGCTTCCTCGATGCCGTCGTAGCGGAAGATGTCGGAGCTGTAGACAAAACCAGCCACGCAGTCGCCCGTAGAGACGTAAGACGCAGCAGTGCCGACCTTGTCGGCCAGGGCCACCTTGTCGGCGATCTCGGGAGCATACTCGCCGTCGTCGCCCTCGGTACCGGTGTAGAGGCCCACGGAGGCCAGGGCCTGGTTGGCGTACTTGCCGGCGGGGACGGTCTTGGCGTCGCCAATGGCAATCTTACCGTCCAGATTCGCGACGTCGGCGATGGCCTCGACCTTAGTATCGGAGCCCTCGGCGCGAATGATCACGAGGTCGTTGACGAACATGTCCTCACGCGTGTCGGCATCGACGAGCTCGGCGGCTTCGGCGTCGTCCATGGTGCCCTTGGAGGCCGTGATGAGCACGTCGACGGCGGCACCGGCACGCATCTGCTCAACGAGGTCGCCGGAGGCCTTAAACTGCGTGTCGGCAAAGGTGGTGCCGGTCTGCTCGGTGTAGAGCTCCTGAACCTCGGGCAGGGCCTTCTCGAGCGAGTTGGCGGCAAAGACCTGCAGCTCGACAGCCTTCTTCTTAGAGGAAGACTTGGCGGAGCCGGCATCGGATCTGGCCGGCTCGGACGTCTTGCTGCCCGAGCAGCCAGCAAGACCAAGGCCGGCAGCGGCGACAGCAGAAAGCGAGACGAATCCGCGGCGAGAAACCATATCGAACATATTCAACCCTTTCGGATCTTGTGCCCGGGTACCCCACCGCGGGCTTTAATCTGCAATCAGCTTATACTTCTGCGCGAATAATGATTATGAGAAATTATTCTCTCCAGAGAATATAGTTTCAAGTTACCGTGCACCTCGGTGTCGCTTCGGCGGAAAACAAAAGCGGAGCGACCGATAAGGTCGCCCCGCCGCAGGTAAACCGCTTAGTTGGTATGTCCGCCGCCCGCTGTCATCTGAGCCGCATGCTCCAGCTGGTCCGCTATGGCCTCCCAGCTTTCGCGGGCGGCCTTCGTAGAACCGGGATAGTTTACGACAAGTGTATGACCTCGTTGCATGCAAATAGCACGCGAGAGCATGGCGCGGCGCGTCTTGGTCATCGAATACGCGCGGATTGCCTCTGCAATACCCGGCACATCGCGGTCGCAGACGGAACGCGTCGCCTCGGGCGTTACATCGCGCATCGAAAGCCCCGTGCCGCCGCAGGTGAGCACGACATTGGCGTGGCACTCATCGGCGGCTTCCACAATGGCATCACCGATCTCGCTGACGTCGTCGCGCACGACCACATGTGAGGCGACCGTCCAGCCCTGTGCCTCGATAAGTTCCTCGAGTGCGGCTCCAGCCTCGTCCTGGGCAAGATCGCGCGTATCCGAGCACGTCACAATCGAAATCTTCAGCTCCATAGCATTCCTCCTACAACACGGCGCCCTCGGGCAGGTCGACGCGAACAACGTCCACGGCATCGCCCGCCTTGAACTCGCACGGTCCTTCGTCAATACGCAGTAGACAGTTGGCCCGCTGCATCGTGCCGAGCAGCGCCGAATTCTGTGTCTTAGCCTCGGTCACCAACAGCTCACCGGTCTCGAAGTCGCGCAAAACCGTGGCGCGATCGAAGAAGCGGCGATGCTGTCGCTTTTTCACGCCGTGTGTGAGCGTCGCCTGCTGCACGGGACGCGCAACCTCGGCAAAACCGCGCATCTTGCGAATCGCCGGACGGGCAAGCATCTCAAAGCCCACATACGCCGCGGCCGGATTGCCCGAAAGCCCCAGGTAGGGCTTACCCCCGAGCAAGCCAAACGTGATGGCCTTACCCGGACGCATCGAGATGCGATCGAACAGTACCTCGCCCTCGCGCCGGACGAGCGCCGTCACGAAATCGTAATCGCCCGCCGAGGCGCCACCGCTCGTAATGACAAAGTCGCACTCCTGCACGGCACGATGCACGAGCTCGGCGATCGCTTGCTCATCATCGGGCGCAATGCCGTAGAACACGGGCTCGGCGCCGGCATCGAGTGCTTCGGCCATCAACGCCGACGAGTTGGAATCGCGAATCTGCCCGTGCGTCGGCAGCTCACCCGGCGCAACCAGCTCCGTGCCCAGCGAGATGATGCCCACACGTGGGGCAGCGTGCACCTTCACGCTCGCGTATCCGGCGCTTGCCAGCAGACCCGCGCCCGCCGGAGCCACAACCTCGCCGGCGTGCATCACAACATCGCCGGCATGGGCCTCCTCGGCGGCAGAGCGAACATTCTCCCCCACCTTGGCCGGCGCCGAGAACCTCACACGCGAGCCCTCGTTGCCGTCACCGTCGAGCACATCAACGATCTCGTACTTCACCACGGCATCGGCACCTTCGGGTACCGGCGCGCCCGTCATGATGCGGACTGTCTCGCCCGCGCCGATTGCGCCCTCAAACACATGGCCCGCGGCCTCGTGTCCGATAACGTCGAGCATCACCGGCGCCTCGCCAGATGCCCGCGCCAAGTCCGCCGAGCGCACGGCATATCCGTCCATAGCGCTGTTGGCAAACGGCGAGATGTCGATATCGGCCACCGCATCCTCGGCCAAGGGAAGACCGGTGGCCTGCCACACGGGAATCTCGACGAGATCGGTCGGAGCAACGTGCGACAGAACAATCGACTGCGCGTCCTCCAGCGGAATGAGTTTCTCTGCCATATGCACCTCTTAATGCCACGGCGCACAACAGGGGCGCCGATTCTTTATGCTTGTCTCAGTATAATCCCCCGACGCACGACCGCGACTCGGCCTGTACCCGCAAATACACCTGTCGGTTGCAGGCCGCGAAACAGAATGGAAACCAACCCACCGGCTCGTCGCGTTTACCGCGTTTTATAATGCTTGCGTTGCAACCTAAAAGAGGAACGTATGGCTCATAACGACAAAACCGAAAGCGCAAACGAAACGCAGGATCATTCCCAGCCGCTCGACGATGGCGGCTTTTTCTCCCTGAACGACGTCATCACGGCAGGCAGGCATCAGCTCACCCGCTCTGAGCATCTCTTGGCTGCCGACACGCGCCGCAACGCCCGCAACCTACTCGCGAGCGCCAAGTTGCTCGCACTCGTCGTCATCGTCTCGCTCGCCATGGGCGTTGCCGCTTGGGCGTTTTTGGCCTCGCTGAATATCGCGACCGACTATCGTGAGCACCATGCGTGGATTTACGCGCTGCTTCCCGTTGTGGGCATGGCCACCGCATGGGTGTACAAAAACCACGGTCTTGCCGCCAAGCGCGGCAACAACCTGGTCATCGACTCCGCTCTGGGCACGCGCCTCATCCATATGCGCATGGCCGTCCTCACGTTTGTGTGCTCCACGCTCACGCACCTAACGGGCGGATCGGCCGGTCGCGAGGGAGCCGCGGTGCAGATCGGCGGCACCATCGCCAGCAACATCTCGAGCCTCGCCCACCTCAAAAAGCATGACCATCACGACCTCATGCTCGCCGGCATCTCGTCGGCCTTTGGCGCCGTATTCGGTTCGCCCCTTGCCGGAGCTTTCTTTGGCATGGAGATGTGCTTTATCGGCAAGATCGACTACACCGCGGGCATCTACTGCCTGGTCGCCTCGTTTACCGGCTACTTTACATCACTCGCCCTGGGTACCGAGTACGAGGCGAATGTCATCGCCAGCGTTCCCGCTATGACGCCCAAAACGGTTGTCATCGTTGTTATCAGCGCCATTATCTTCGGTCTGACTGCACGCCTCTTTGCCTGGTCGGTTCGAACCGTCAAGAGCCTGTACGGTCGCTTTATCACCAATTACCTCATTCGCGCACTCATAGGCGCACTCGTGGTTTTGGCCGCCTATGCCCTCCTCGACGCCTGGGACTACGCCGGCCTTTCCACGTGGCTTTCCGGCGCCGGTTTTGCCGGCAACACCACCCTGGCGGACGCAGCCATCAAGTTGGTCGTCACAGCGCTCACCCTTGGAGCCGGCTTCCAAGGCGGCGAGGTCACGCCCCTGTTTGGTATCGGTGCGGCGCTCGGCGGCTGGATCGGTTGCCTCACCGGGCTCGACCCCAGTTTTCTGGCGGCTCTCGGCATGCTCGGCGTGTTCTGCGCCGGCCTCAACGTGCCCATCACCACCTGCATGATGGCCATCGACCTGTTCCACGGCACGGCAGCCGGGTTCTTTGTCATCGTGGCCTTTATCAGCTACCTAACCGCCGGACACCGCGGCGTATACCCCGCCCAGCGCATCATCTCGCCCAAGCGCCGTTCGCTTATTGTGGATGAGGGCGGTACGGTAGCGGATGCTATCGAGCGCCACAACGACCTGATAGAGTAGACGTAAGTATTCGACGTGCAGCCACAATCGGGGGCAATTAGACCTGAGCGCGACCGCACCGTCACGTCATACGCCGGGAGTCGCCCCATGCACGCAACTGATTTTGGCCGCACGCTCATCATCGCCAACCCAGCAGCCCAATCGGGTGCGGCGCACGAAGTTGCCGAGCGCCTGCAACGCTTTTTGGATATGACCGCGCGAGCATCCCAGTTTGACCTGGTGCTGACCGAGCGCATGGGACACGCCAAGGAGCTGGCCGCACAGGCTCAGGGCTATCGCACCGTTATCGCCCTTGGCGGTGACGGCGTGATTCACGAGGTCGTCAACGGGCTTATGACGCAAGAGGAGGACGCCCGCCCCGCTCTTGCCATCCTACCCGTGGGCTCTGGCAACGATTTTGCCCAAACGCTCGGCATCGACGATTTCTCCGGTAAGGATTTTGGCGCGCTGCTCAACTGTGAGCTGCAGCGTCAGGACATCGGGCGAATTCGCTCGTGGAGCCCTGCGAGCGGCAGCGGCGAGGCTACCGTTGAGTACTACGACCAGACGCTTTCGGTCGGCATCGATGCCGCCATCGGCCTTGGCACCACCGAGCTGCGCAAAAAGACCGGCTTGACGGGCGCGCCGCTCTACACCCTCTCGGGACTTGAGCAGTTTGGCCTACGTTATCGCAACTACCCCATGACAGTCAGCTTTGACGGGGCGCCTGCCGAGCGCGTGAGGGCGATCATCATGGCGATTCAGCTGGGTCCTACCTATGGCTCGGGCTATCGCATCTGTCCCGACGCCGACCCCTGTGACGGTATATTCGACGTCTGCTACGCCTGCGGCCCCGTTCCGCGCGCGGTCGCGCTTCCCATGTTCCTTTCGGCCAAAGATGGCCACCATACCAAGTTGCCGCCGGTTCGCATGCGCCGCTGCCGCCATGCCGAGCTTACCTTTGAGGAGCCCGACTACCCCATCCAGGCCGACGGCGAGCCCGTTGTCGCCTCACGCATCGAGGTCGACATCCTCGCCGGCGCCCTCGAGGTCTGGCACCCCACCCGCTAACCCCACCTAAGTTGCGGTGAAATAGGGACTGTTTATGCAGCAAAAGCCGCAAAACAGTCCCTATTTCACCGCAACTTATGAGGAGGCTATTCGTCGCTGCCCGGTTTGCGACGGTTGGCCTTTTTAATGGCGTTGAAGTGCTTGTCATTAAGCCTGCGCTGGCGAGAGCGCTGAGGCACCTTGGTCTTTACGCGTCGACGCGGTGGACGCCCGCGACGCTCAAGCTCAGCGCGCAGCTTACGCAGGCAGCTCGCGCGATTCTGAAACTGGCTGCGGCTCTCACGCGCCGTCACGACAATCCCCGTGGGCCCATGTTTCATGCGCACCGCCGAGTCCGTCGTGTTCACGCCCTGTCCGCCCGGACCTGTCGCGCGAAACACCTGCACCTCGCAATCGCGCGCCAACTCCTCGACCGACATCTCGGCATAGCGCGCATACTCGCGCCATCCCATCTTGTTCTCATCCATATCAACACCTCCCCTCATAAAAAATGTGACAAAGGGAAAGTCCCTTTGTCACATCGCATACCAATCGCTTGTGTTGCGCGCTTAGGCGAAGGTGATCTCGCCGGTATCGCAGTCCATATCGGCGATACGGGCTAGGCTTTCAACGCGGAAGCCACGCTCGCGGAGCTTATCGCCACCGCCCTGGAAGCCCTTCTCCACCGCAATGCCAATGCCGGATACCTCGGCACCTGCAGCCTCGCAGATCTTGATAAGACCCTCGAGCGCGCAGCCGTTGGCCAAAAAGTCGTCGATGATCAGGACCTTGTCGCCCTCGGACAGGAAACGCTTGCCGACGATGACCGGGTACTCCTTCTGCTTGGTAAAGGAGTAGATGGTCGTGGCATACTGCTCGCCGTCGAGGTTGATGGACTGCGCCTTCTTGGCAAAGACCACCGGCACGCCGCCAAAATGCTGGGCTGCAATGCAAGCCATGCCAATGCCCGAAGCCTCGATCGTCAGGATCTTGTTGATCTCGACACCCTCGAACAGACGGGCCCACTCGGCGCCCATGTGGTCGAACAGCTCAACGTCGCATTGGTGGTTGAGGAAGGCATCGACCTTAAGGACGTTACCGGCCTTTACGATGCCGTCATGGCGAATACGATCCTCAAGCTCCTGCATGGCGCAACCCCTTCTCGCGGCAACGATACCGCGCGATTAATAAACGTTGTTCGATAGTCTACCACGGACCGACCCCCGCCCGCCCCACAAGCCGCATCGCACCACAAACCAGTCTTTTTGGGACGGCGCGAATCGTGGCAGGCAGCCTCCCAACACGCTAATGGCGGGCGCGCATCTTCACCAAACGCACCATGGCAAGCGCAAAGCCCACGGCGGCCACAACCATGAGCACGTAGAACACCGAGCGAAAGCCGAATAGGAATACATCCGGACGGCCTGCAACAAAACTGGTCACGGCCTCGCCCATCGCCACGCTCATCTGCCCATACAGGATATTCGACGCCACCGTAATGCCGAGTGCCATGCCGGCATAGCGTGCCAAACTGCCCAAGCTGCCCGCAAAGCCGAGTGCTTCGCGCGGGGCCGAGCCCATATACAACGAGTTGTTGGGGCTCTGGAAAATCGACGTACCGCACGACATAAACGCGACGCAGCACACGATCACGGGGATAGAAGAGTGCTCGTCGAGCGTGCTTACCGCAAAAAGACCGCACACGTACACGCCCAGGCCGACCGCCGTGGGGCCCTCGCATCCAACACGGTCCGAAACCGTACCCGATAGCGGACCGATAAAGGCATTCACCATCGGCAGCGCCAAAAAGAGCAATCCGGAAATGTCGGAACCAAAGCCGTGGGCGTCCTGAAAATAGAACGGCAGGATAAACTCGGATGCGCCAATACCAACGAACACAATGAGCATGCAGGCAAGGTTGATGGTGAAGGCCGAATTTGCAAAGCAGCGACGAGCGGCCTCGGCAAGGGGCATGGGGCGTTCGCCGACCTCTGGCCAAACATGCGGCAGTGTGTAGAGCCCCACGATAAACGAGATCACGCCAATAGGCAGGTTGATGAGGAAGATACTCTCCCAGGGAAAGCTTGCCACCAGCATGCCGCCGAGCACGGGGCCACACATCATGCCGAGGGCCACAAAGGTCGCGAGAATACCCATGGCACGACCGCGCTCGCGCGCCGGAAACGACTCGGTGATGATGCCCATGTTGTTAGCCATGGCCGCCGCGCAACCGACGCCCTGAACAATGCGTGCCAGGATAAGAACCTCGAGCGAACCCGAAAGGCCGCAAAGCAGCGAGCCGGCCGTAAAAACGATTACGCCCAGCTGGAATACGCCCACCTTGCCGCGCACGTCGCCCAAGCGGCCAAACGGCAGCATAGCCACGCATGTCGCAAGCAGGTACACCGAGCTCACCAGCTGGATGCGGTCGAGGCCCACGCCCAGCTCCTTTTGCATCACGGGCAACGCCACGGTCACGACGGTCGAATCCAGACACGACATAAACGTCATGATGAGCACGGTAAACAGAATCGCCCATTTGTTCTTGCCATGGGTGTCGCCCTCAAGGGCAATGTGCTCGCGGCGCAGCTGCTCTGCGGTTTTCTCCATATCCATCCTTTCGAGTGGCGCAAGGCAAAAACGGGGCCCCAATCGCCAGCAAACAGCCGCGATTGGGGCCCCGCCTACGGAATCGGAACGAAAGGTCGCCGAAGCTTTCTGCCAGCATCGGCGCCTTATGCGAACGCTAGCCTAGCACTGCTCGAGTGCCTGCTCAAGGTCGGCAATCAAGTCGGCCGTGTCCTCGAGGCCGCACGACAGGCGTACCATATCGGCGGAGATGCCACAGGCGATGAGCTCCTCATCGTTCATCTGGCGGTGCGTGGCATTAGCGGGATGCAGGCAGCAAGTGCGGGCGTCGGCCACATGCGTGGCGATCTGGGCGAGCTTAAGGCTCTTCATAAAGGTCTCAGCCGCCGCGCGACCACCGTTAAAGCCAAAGCTCACAACGCCGCAGGTACCGTTGGGCATGTACTTCTGAGCGATGTCATAGTACTTATCGCCCTCTAGGCCCGGATAGCTCACGAAGCGTACCTTGGGATGACTCTGCAGGAACTTGGCAACGGCCAGGCCGTTCTCACAATGACGCGGCATGCGCACATGCAGGCTCTCGAGCGAGCTGTTCAGGAAGAAGGCCGCCTGCGGGTTCTGCATGGGGCCGAGGTCGCGCATGAGCTGCGCGGTGGCCTTGGTAATGAAGGCGCCCTCGCGACCGAACTTCTTGGCATACGTCACGCCGTGGTAGCTCTCGTCGGGCGTGGTGAGACCCGGGAACTTATCCGCATGGGCCATCCAGTCAAACTGGCCGTGGTCAACGATCACGCCGCCCAGGTAGGCAGCATGTCCATCCATGTACTTGGTGGTGGAGTGCGTAACGATGTCGGCGCCCCACTCAAAGGGACGGCACATCACGGGCGTCGGGAAGGTGTTGTCGACCATCAGCGGCACGCCGTGGTCGTGCGCGGCCTTGGCAAAGCGCTCAATATCGAGCACGGCGAGGGCGGGATTGGCGATCGTCTCGCCAAAGACGAGCTTGGTATTGGGCTCAAAGGCTGCCTCGAGCTCCTCATCAGTGCAGTCGGGGGCGACGAACGTGCAGGTCACGCCCATGCGGCCCATGGTGTGGGCGAGCAGGTTATACGTACCGCCGTAAATGGCAGAACTCGCGACCACATGATCGCCGGCACCGGCCACGTTAAAGATCGCGAGGAAATTCGCAGCCATGCCCGAGCTCGTGAGCATCGCGGCAGTGCCTCCCTCCATCTCGCAGATCTTGGCGGCAACCAGATCGCACGTGGGGTTCTGCAGACGGCTGTAGAAGTAGCCCGACTCCTCTAGGTCAAACAGCTTGCCCATGTGCTCGGACGTGTCGTATTTCCACGTGGTGGACTGGTAGATGGGCACCTGGCGCGGCTCGGCATCTCCCGGGTGATAGCCGCCCTGGACACATGTAGTACCGATGGTCTGCTCGCTCATATCTAGCTCCCTTGCCTGGGTTTTAGTTTTATTCGGTTCACAATACCGCTACCCTGCACCCCTCTCAACCCATCCCCAAGGTAGGTTAAGGGACAAATTGATCAGGGGTATTTATCTCAAGCCTTGGGCATTTGTTCGATAGATAAAAACGAGGCATACATGAAGCTCTCGATGATTGCATGCCCCGTCACGGGTACCATAGGCAGGTACACCGTGACCAAGGAGACAACGATGAAGCAAATCGATACGGCCCAGCTCGACATCACCGCCTGTCAGGCTCAGGCTGCCGAATACCACGCCCGTGGCTTTAACTGCGCCCAGGCCGTCGCCTGCACGCTCGCACCTGCCGTCGGGCTCGACCCCCAGACCGCCTTTACCCTCACCGAGGGCTTTGGCGCCGGCATGGGCGGCATGACCGAAACCTGCGGTGCCATCTCGGGCGCCGTGGCCATCATGGGCTTTGTGATGAGCGACGGCATGGAAAACCCCAAGACCAAGGGCCAGACCTACAAGCTGTCGCGCGAGATTGCCAAGCGATTTGGCGAGAAGAACACGACGACCGTCTGCGGCACGCTCAAGGGCAGCTGCGGATCGGACAAGGGTCCGCTCCGCAGCTGCCCTGGCTGCATCGACGATGCCGTCGCGATCGCCTGCGATGTGCTAAAGCAGCTCGCCGAGTAAACGGCAGCAACGGAAAAACAAAGGCCGGCGTGCGCTTGGGATCCATCCAAAAGTACGCTGGCCGTCGCCGTTAGAACTCGGCAAATTCGGGGGCGCCGACCTCAATCTCCTCGCGCCCCGCCATAAGCTCGCGCATCTTAGCGCAAAACGGCTCCTGCTCCCCCGCCTTAAACACCAAATGAATCGTCACGGCATCCGCGTAATCGGTATCCGAAACCTTGGCACCCGAATCCTGCGCCAAACGAAGCACCTGCTCATACTGCGGATAGGCCACATGCACGTCAACGGGCACAACGCTTGTCATCTCGACGATCTGCCCGGCCTCCTGAGCCGCGGCCACCGCCGCCTGCGTCGCCGCGGTATAGGCGCGCACCAAGCCACCGGGCCCTAACAGCGTGCCACCAAAATAGCGCGTCACTACGCAGCAAACATTTTTGAGTTCCGCGCCACGCAACACCTCGAGCGTCGGCATACCGCTCGTGCGGCTCGGCTCACCATCATCGCTCTGGCGCTCGCGTCCATCGACTAAAATCCACGCGGGAACATTGTGTCGAGCGTCGTAATGACGCTTGCGAACCATCTCGATAAAGGCATTCGCCTCATCCTCGGACTCAATATGGACCAGTTGGGCAATAAAACGACTCTTGCGGTCCACAAACTCGCCCGAAGCCTCAATATTCGATTGCAGAGTAAAATAGCTGTCCAACAAAGCCCCTCAACAACAAGCAAAGCAACAAACAGCCTCAATAATACGGCAAAGACAGAACCGTTGTCCTCGCCGACAAGAACGGAAACGCCAATAATGCCGTCACCAACAGCGAGAACCCGTCAGCGCGAGCAAGGTGCCTTGAAAGACGAGGGCATTGACCTTATGGGCATGCCCGAAGGCTTGTAAGGCAGATTGCCGCGCTGACGGGTTCGCAGCGTCAACAAAGTGCTGAGTGGGCTTGTAAGCCGGGTTCTGTCGTGAACGGTCATTTATCTTGTCTGCACGTTACCGTGCAGCTCCACGCACGCTACCCGAACGCGGACCGGGCCGGCCCATAGCGTTCCTATTCGCGCTTGCTCCGGATGGGGCTTGCCAAGCCGTCGTGTTGCCACGACGCTGGTGGTCTCTTACACCACCGTTTCAGCTTTTCCCTTTACGCCTTGCGGCGCAGGTGGGAGTCTTCTTTTCTGCGGCGCTTTCCGTCGGATCACTCCGCCCGGCCGTTAGCCGGCATCCCGCCCTCTGGAGCCCGGACTTTCCTCACGCGTACTGCAAGCAGCACATCGCGCGACCGTCTGGCCCACTCAGCAGTGAAAGAGTGTAGCACACCGTTGCCGCAGGCAATGGCACAACACAAGCGTTCGACACGATAAACCAAGAACCACGCCTTGCAGTACAATAGGGTCGTCGATGGGCAACGTCGTCAGTCGAGACACGACCGCGCTCCGCACCCCTCCGTCTACTCGGTGCGTTCCCGCCTCCTCCCCGAGGCGGGATGTCGGCATTTTTCATGCACCGACAACCCAATAGCAAACAGACAGTCCGGCAGCATTGCGCATCTCGGCGCCAAATGCAAAAAGGGACCCGTCCATTACGGACGGGTCCCTTAAAACAAGTGATCGTCAAACCGATTTACTCGGCGTCGGTCTCCTCGTCCTTCTTCTCGGAAGGCAGCGGGGTAACCTCGATCTCGACGCCCAGAGTCTCAGCAGCAGACTTCATGGACAGGGAGATACGACGACGGTCGAGGTCGATCTCCATGACCTTGACCTGAACCTTGTCGCCCACGTGGGTGACCTGAGAAGGCTGATCGACGTGCTTGTTGGCCATCTCGGAGATGTGCACCAGACCCTCGATGCCCTCGCCCAGGTCGACGAAAGCGCCGAACGGGACAAGCTTGGTCACAGTGCCCTCGACGATAGCGCCGACGGGGTACTTCTTGACCAGTGCGCGCCACGGATCCTCGGTGGTCTGCTTGAGACCCAGGGAGATGCGCTCGCGGTTGAGATCGACGTCGAGAACCTCGACCTCGACCTCCTGGCCGACCTTGACAACCTCGGAAGGATGGTTGACGTGGTTCCAGGAGAGCTCGGAGATGTGGATGAGGCCGTCGATACCGCCGAGGTCGACGAAGGCGCCGAAGTCGACGATGGAGGAAACGGTGCCCTGGAGACGCATGCCAGACTTGAGCTTGGACAGGATCTCGGAGCGCTCGGCCTTACGGGACTCCTCGAGCACGACGCGACGGGAGAGGACGACGTTGTTGCGGTTGCGGTCCATCTCGATAACGCGGGCCTCGATGCGGGTGCCCATGTAGGAGGTGAGGTCCTTGACGCGACGGAGGTCGACGAGGGAAGCGGGCAGGAAGCCACGCAGGCCGATGTCGAGGATCAGGCCGCCCTTGACAACCTCGATAACCTCGCCCTCGACGTTCTCGCCGGAGTTGAACTTCTCCTCGATGCGGTTCCAAGCACGCTCGTACTCGGCACGCTTCTTGGACAGGACCAGACGACCGTCCTTGTCCTCCTTCTGGAGAACCAGAGCCTCGATGGGATCACCGAGTGCAACGATGTCTGCAGGGTTAGCGTCCTTGCGGATGGACAGCTCGCGGACCGGGATAACGCCCTCGGACTTGAATCCGATGTCAACGAGCACCTCGTCATGCTCGATCTTAACGACAGTGCCGTTAACGAGATCGCCCTCATCAAAGTCGGTAATCGTACCGTCGATGAGGTTGTTCATCTCCTCCTCGTTGACATCGTCAAGAGAGAAAATGGACGAGTTCTGAATCTCACTCAAAGGTGGACCCCTTTCGAACTACGGGGCCCCGATTGCTAGGACCTACAGAAGGGTGCGACAAGCACACAACGTTTAGGAACACTCGGGAGCCGACAGATACTAATGTGACGCTTATGCAATCACGTTCGTATAGGTTACGGGGAAATCATTTCGATTTCAAGCGTGAACTGCGTTTTTTTACTCGTATGGAGACTTTTTCGCAATCTTGTGGACGACCGTCTCCATAAGTTGACGATAGGCAGTTAGGCATACGGCTTTGGGGTAAAGTATCCGGAGCCAACGACTCTAGATCAAATTTACGAGAAAGGTGCCCTCGTGCTCAAAGCAGTCGTTTTCGATATGGACGAAACGCTTCTTAGCATCAACCTCAACGCGTTCATCCTTCGCTATTTTAAGGATGTCTCTTCGATGCTCGCGGATATCGGGCGCCGCAGCCGCGGTGGCACGATGGCACGCCTCGGCACCATCCTGGTCGACCTCAACGCCAATCGCCGCAGCGGCACGGACAACCGCACCAATCTTGAGTTTTACCAAGAAGAGGTCGAGCGCCGATGCGGGATCCGACTCTCCGATCCCCTCATCTACGAGGCGTTTACCTACTATGACCGCGAAGTTCTTCCGTACAAGAACGACGATGTCATTAACGCCCACGCCATGCCGGGCGCACACGCCGCGCTCCAGGCCGTACAGGACGCAGGGCTGCGTTGTGCGCTCTTTACCAACCCCAGCTTTCCCCAGGGGGCCATCGAGTGCCGCATGGGTTGGGGCGACCTGGCCGACGCTCCCTTTGAGCTCGTCACGCACATGGGAAACACCACCCGCTGCAAGCCCGATGCCACCTACTATCTAGAGCAGCTTCAGGTGATGGGGCTCGAGCCGCACGAGGTCCTTATGGTGGGCAACGATCCCAAGCGCGACTTCCCGTCCCCCGATTGCGGCATCCAAACCGCCTTTGTGGGCCAAGGCAAGCCCAGCCGAGCCACCTGGCGCGGAACCATGGAAGACTTCGCCCGCGACTTTAACGCCGTAATCGAGGCCTTCTACGAGCACCAAGTAGCCCACGAACTGTCGTAGGACCCCTCGCTCCAAACCAAATATCGCCGCAGGTTGAGCACAAGTCAGCGAAAATGCCCCTAAGCGAGCAATGTGCCTTGAAAGAGGAGGGCATAGGCCTTCTGGCCATGCCCGACGATTGAAAGGCAGATTGCCGCTTAGGGGCGTTTGCAGCGTCGCTAGTTACGCGGTTTGGTAAAACCGCGTAACTAGCACACCTGGGTTTTGCCGATCATGATGTTGAGGATCTCGACGTCGGTATCTTTCATACCCACACGGCCCACGTAGCCCATGCTGGCGATTGTCTGCTCAACGGTATCTTGGATCAGGCCCTCGCCGGCGCGGAAGCCGCGACCCTGCATGGCCATATCATGGCCCAGAATCGCCGCATCGACGGCAGCCGAGATCTTGGCGGCACAGCTCGCCTTGGCGCCGTCGCACACGATGCCGCCCACGTTACCGAGCGTATTCGAGACCGTCGCGCCAATCTGCTCGCGCGTGCCACCGCACAGCCAGGTAATCGCAGCGCCGGCGCCGCACGCGGCGCAAATAGCACCGCAAAACGCCGAGAGCGCACCAATATAGCTCTTGATATGCACGGCGATAAGATCGGACAGCATCACGGCGCGCACCAGGCGCTCGTGGTCGCAACGCAGGTACTCGGCATACTCCATGACGGGCAATGCGCAGGTAATGCCCTGATTGCCCGAGCCGCACACAATGGCGACCGGCAGCGCGCAGCCGTTCATGCGGGCGTCGGACCCGGCGGCCGCACGGGCACGGGCACGGCAGGCGACGTCATCGGCACGAGCACCCAGCAGCGTGCGGCCCACCTCGGCGCCCCAAGCGTGCGCAAGGCCCTCGGCACTGATCGCGCCATTCAGCTCAATCTGACGCTCAACGGCAGCGCGGGCGTCCTCAATGTCGCCGTCCTCAATAAAGTCGATGATGGACTCAATCGACATGGGCGTGTCGGCCTTATCCGCCGCCCGCTCGGCCACCACACGCTCGGCGCAGGCGGCACACTCCCCCGCCGACTTGCCGCATACCGGAATACCGTCGAGCGTATGGCACGTGACATTGGTGTGATGATCGGTAATCTCGACGACCGCGGTATGGCCCCCGGCCGTGGCAGTCACCTTGATGTAGAGGTTGGGCACACCCTCGACAAGCGACACATCGCAGTAGCCGGCGTCGGCGAGGAGCTCGGCCACGCGTGCACGGTCTTCATCGTTAACGCTCTCGAGCACCTCGAGAGCGCTCTTAGCGTCGCCACCCACGGCACCCAGCACGGCTGCCGCCTCAATACCGTGCATACCACCCGAGTTGGGCACGGTCACGCTCTTAACGTTCTTGATGATGTTGCCCGAGCAGGCAACGTCCATATGATCGGGCTCGCAACCGAGCGTCTGGCTCGCCAGTGCCGCTGCATAGGCAACGGCAATGGGCTCGGTGCAGCCGAGCGCACAGACAAGCTCGCGGTTCAAAACATCGCAAAACGCGGCATCACGAAAGGAATCGGTAGGCATAGGTATCTCCTACTTGTATAACGGACTGGGCTCTCGAAAATAATTAGTTCTTTTATTTGATAACAATGCATCAAAAACCGCAACCATGGTTCCGGCAGACGGCGCTCAAGCGCAAACTGACGACATTCATTCACGAGAAGCCGGTCTTGTTGCATGCTAAAGCGTTTGACCAAAAAACGCCCGAGCGTTTACGCAAAAGTCGCGCTATCATGCAGTCGAACGCGGTAAAACCTTTAGCATTTGCGCCGCACAGACCAGAGAGGAACCACTCATGAAGATTGGTATCGGCAACGACCACGCCGCCGTCGAGCTCAAGAACATCATCTCCGAGCACCTGAAGGAGCGCGGCTGCGAGGTCGTGAACTTTGGCACCGACACCTCCGAGAGCTTTGACTACCCCATCGCCGGCTACAAGGTGGGTAAGGCCGTTGCCAACGGCGACGTCGACCTGGGCATCCTCATCTGTGGCACCGGTGTCGGGATTAGCCTGGCTGCCAACAAGGTCGAGGGCGTACGCGCCGTCGTGTGCTCCGAGCCCTTCAGCGCCAAGCTCTCCCGCATGCACAACAACACCAACGTGCTCGCCTTTGGTGCCCGTGTCGTGGGCTCCGAGCTCGCTAAGATGATCGTCGACGAGTGGCTCGACGCCGAGTTTGAGGGCGGCCGTCACGAGCGTCGCGTTAACCTCCTCAACGAGATCGATCACACGCGCGGCCTCAAGGTCGTCGACGAGGCCTAAACCACTCAGTGCCACAAGCCAACAGCAGGGGCCCGCTCGGAACTCATGACCGAGCGGGCCCCTTCATAGATTTTGGAATAAAAGGGCGCCGCGGATGGAGTTCCGCGGCGCCCAAGCCACACGCTAACAGCTTTAAGGAGTCAAAGCTGGTTTAGCCAAAGAAGCGCTTGATCTCAATCTCGGCGTTCTCCAGGCAGTCGGAGCCGTGGATCACGTTGGCGTTGACATCGACGGCAAAGTCGCCGCGGATGGTACCAGGAGCAGCGTCAAGCGGATTAGTAGCGCCCATGAGGGTGCGCATCTTAGCAACAGCGGAGAGACCGGAAACGACCATCTTGACGACCGGACCGCTCGTCATAAAGTCGCAGAGACCGCCAAAGAAGGGCTTGTCGGCCAGATGGGCGTAGTGCTCCTCGACGGTAGCGCGCTCGAGCGTGGTCATCTCCATGCGCTCGATGACAAGGCCGCTGCGCTCAATGCGAGCAACGATCTCGCCGATCTTGCGGTCGCGCACGGCGTCGGGCTTAATCATGATGAAGGTCTTCTCGATAGCCATAAAAGTAGCCTTTCAAGTAGGTTCGCGCGTGCCCAAGTCCCATTCCGGCACCCGCCTGGACTGCATCGTAACAGAGTTTTAGCTGCAGTTAAACAAAAAGCTGTTTATTGAAACGTTGCAATTTATTAAAGCGCTCCATATGTGTCACTTCTGTTTCGAAGCCCGATTAGAGTACCATCCGACCGCCCATCAACCGCGCCGAACAGAGCAGGCGGTCGGTTGCCGCCCGCGAACGTATCCCCTTCACAACCTGCCCAAAGGTCCTACAGAAGTTCTCGACAAGCCCCTCCCCCATAGCAACAAAATACGGGCTCCCACATCAGCAGGCGCCCGTAAAGCGAAAACGATTTATCAATAAATGGACAATACGTCTTCAGCCAAACCTCTACTTTGCCCCGTGACCCATCTCGACGACCTTGGTTAGCGATCCAAACACACCTTCGTCGACCACGAGTTGCGCCTCGGCACGCTGCAGCTGCACGGCAACGGCGGCAGGGGCGGTGCCGCCCTCGGTCGTGCGCGCGGCGACAATCGACGGGATGTCGAGCGCCTCGGTAATGTCGTGCTCAAAGAGCGGGCTTGCCTCCTGGAACACCTCAAACGGCAGGTCCTCAAGATTGCAGCCGCGCTTCTCACACATCAGAACCAGATGCCCCACCACGGCATGTGCCTCGCGGAACGGCAGGCCACGCTTGGCCAGGTAATCGGCAACATCGGTAGCGGCAAGGTGCCCCACGCCGCACTCGCGCGCCATGGCATCCTCGTTGACGGTCCAAGTCGAAATCATTCCGGCCATAACCGACAGGCACTGCATGAGCGTATGGGCGGTATCGAGCGCGCCCTCCTTGTCCTCCTGCAAGTCCTTGTTATAAGCAAGCGGCAGGCCCTTCATGGTCACGAGCAGCTGCACCAGGTTGCCATAGACACGGCCGCTCTTGCCGCGAATAAGCTCGGCAAAGTCGGGATTCTTCTTCTGCGGCATGATGGACGAGCCGGTGGAGTAGGAGTCTGAAAGCGTGATAAAGCCAAATTCGGAGCTCGACCACAGCACGATCTCCTCGGAAAGACGCGACAGGTGCATGGCCATGACGGAGCCAGCGTAATGCAGATCGAGCAGGAAATCACGGTCGGAAACAGCATCGAGTGAGTTAGGAATCACGCCCGCAAAGCCAAGTTCGGCAGCCGTCATCTGGCGATCGAGCGGATAGCTCGTACCGGCAAGCGCGGCAGCACCCAGCGGGCAGTTGTCGGCGGCATCAAAGGCGGCCTTCAAGCGTGTAAAGTCGCGCGCGAACATCCAGGAATACGCCAGCAGATGATGCGAGAGCAGCACGGGCTGAGCGTGCTGCATATGCGTGTAACCCGGCAGAATCACCTTGTCGTACTTCTTAGCCGCATCCACCAGCACATGGCGCAGCTCAAGATTGGCCTCCATGAGCTCCTTGGCCAGCGCCTTGACGCCCAGGCGCGTGTCGGTCGCCACCTGGTCGTTGCGCGAACGTCCGGTATGCAAGCGCTTACCGGCCTCGCCGATGCGACGCGTCAGCTCGCTCTCGATGGACATATGAATGTCTTCGTCGTTGATGTCGAAGGTGAAGTTGCCGGCATCGATATCCTGTTCGATTCCGGTCAGGCCCTTGGCAATCGCCTGCTCGTCCTCGGCACTGATGATGCCCTGGGCCGCCAGCATTTTGGCATGCGCCTTAGAGCCTGCGATATCCTGCTTATAGAGATGTTTGTCGGCCGGCAGCGACGCGCCAAACTCCTGCGTGACCTCGGCCACGCCTGCCTCAAAACGACCGCCCCAAAGAGCCATGGAACCGTCCCCTTTCTCCAAATACCAAAACAAGCGCCCAAAGCAATGCGCCATATCGCTAAAGCGATTTTTCAACCGCTAGTTTTACACATTCCCCACCGTGTGCGGAGCCATGTAGCTAATTTGCAAAGAAGTGACGCGCCATGCACTTGGCGCCCAACGTCTCCCTCCGGATGTTGCCCTGCGAACCATCGATCCAGGCCTTCAGGCTCATAGGGACGTCCTCGACCCTTGCAGCATCGAACTCGGGCGCGAGGGCAAGTAAAGCATGCGCGATAGCATTGAACATAATGGATACTCCTCATATATATAGGCGCAGAGCCGCCAAATTGATAGAAGGAGCCCCGCCGGACAACCCCGGCGGGGCTCGGACTCAGCCACAGTCGCGGCATCATATATGCGGGCGGAACGTAGGGGCCACCGATGTTAAGAAGTGTCAGCAAGCATAACGAAAGGTAGGGACCCCGTGCGCCCGTTATGTATCACGCGGATGGGCCGCGCGGATACCAAGGGAAGGAGGCGCTAGGCCTGGGCGGCAGCAGAGCTGGGGCCCTGGACCTTTGCCCACGTCTTGAGTGACAGCGTATCGATCTCGATAAAGCCGGCGCTGGCCTTCTCGTCAAACGTAGTGTCGCGGTCGTAGGTAGCCAGACCGTAGTCATACAGGCTAAACGGGCTCTTGCGGCCGACGACATGGCAGTTGCCCTTAAAGAACTTCAGACGGACGGTGCCGGTCACGAACTTCTGGGTGTCGGCCATAAAGGCGTCGAGCGCGTTTTTGAGCGGGCTGTACCACTGGCCGTTGTACACGGCGGTGGCCCAATCCTGCTCGAGCTTGATCTTGGTCTTGAGCAGGTCGCCCTCGACGCAAATGTCCTCGAGCGCCTTGTGGGCGGTGATGAGCGTCAGGGCGCCGGGAACCTCGTAGCACTCGCGGCTCTTAAGGCCCACCAGGCGATCCTCGACCAGATCGAGACGGCCAAAGCCATTGTCGCCGGAGATCTTGTTGAGGGAGATGACAATCTCGGAGAGCTTCATCTTCTTGCCGTCGACGGCGACGGGCTTGCCGGCCTCAAACTCAATCTCAGTGTAGGTCGGGGTGTCCGGCGTGTCCTCGGGGTTCTTAGTCATAACCCAAGCGTCATCGAGCGGCTCGTTCCAGGGATCCTCCAGGTGGCCGCACTCAATGGCACGACCCCACAGGTTGTCGTCGATGGAGTAGGGGTTGTCGTTGGCACCCTCGGGAACCGGCACGTTGTGGGCGTGGGCATAGGCGACCTCGTCGGGACGGCACTTCAGGTCCCACTCGCGAACCGGGGCGATAACCTTGAGCTCGGGGTCGAGGGCCTTTACGGCGGCCTCAAAACGGACCTGGTCGTTACCCTTGCCGGTGCAGCCGTGGGCGACGTAGGTAGCGCCAAACTCGTGGGCGACCTCAACAAGCTTCTTGGCAAGCAGCGGGCGAGACAGGGCGGAGAGCAGCGGATACTTGTTCTCGTACATGGAGTTTGCTGCGATGGCCTTAGTCAGGAACTCATCAGAGAACTCGTCGCGCAGGTCGAGCACCTGGCAATCGAGAACGCCCAGGTCGAGCGCCTTCTGCTTCTTGGCATCCAGTCCGGTCTCTTCCTGGCCCACGTTGCCGCAGACACAAACGACATCGAGATCCTTCTCGTCCTGGAGCCATTTGACACATACGGATGTATCAAGACCACCGGAATATGCGAGAACGACTTTTTCCTTGCTCATGGCTGTTTCCTTTCGCCCTTGGTAGCTAGTTAGAACATCGGTCAGTTGCAAGTCACCTTGAGGTCAAAAACCGTGCAATATCAGGTTAAATAGCAAAAATCAGCACATACATGCCCTAGAAACATGCAGCAATGTCGTGCTAAAACCCAACGACCTCAAAATGACTCTGTTGAGGCAATTCGCCCCATGCGGACAGAGACGATTGTTATCGTCGTCGGGAAATTGCGCGCTGGCGTCGGATGGCATTGTCTGCAGTGGTGATGATCGTTACGAACTGCATCTGCCTCTCCTTTCACCTATCGCCGGGCGCAATTCTAATATCGTAAACGGTACCTTTTCCTCGGTAAGCGGTTGTTTTTCCGTCTCCGTTTTCGATGGTCGCTATATTACGCTAAAGTGCCCGCAGCACAAGCGACAAATTCAAATTTCTGAAAAGTTTTTTCATTACTTTGTGAAGCGTGGTGCAAATACGCACCATTCCTGCGAAAATACGCTCGACTACTAGTTGATGGTTATAACGTCTGAAACAATCTCGAAACGAAAGGCGCATTTTTATGCAAACTTACGAATCGGACGCCAACATCGGCAACATTAAGATTCTCGCCGTCGATATGGACAAGACGCTGCTGACCGACGAGCGTGTGCTGCCCCAGGGTCTTGATGAGCGCCTGGACAAGCTCGCCGACGCCGGCATCGTATTCTGCCCCGCCAGCGGACGTCCCGCCCCCAAGCTCGAGGAGATGTTCGAGGGCATCAAGAACCGCCTCGCCTTTTGTCCCGACAACGGAGCTTGCGTGATCTATCGCGGCGGCTATATCTATAAGAGCAATATTGACGTGGAGCTGTATCAGCAGGTCTTGAACCGTGCCTCGGAGGATCCTCGCGCTGTCCCCGTCCTGTGCTGCTTCGACGAGTTCTACGTGCTTGCCCGCGACCATCAATACCACGACGAGATCAGCGTCTACTACAACACAATCAACTACGTCGACAGCTTTGAGGGCATTGATTTCGAGTCCAACAAGATTTCGGTCTTCTTCCCCGGCTACGACGCCGAGCCCGCTTTCCGCGAGACCTATAGCCCCGAGTTCTCGGACAAGCTCTACGTCACCAACGCTGGGCGCGAGTGGATCGACTTTATGAACCTGGGCGTCGACAAGGGCGCCGGCATCGCTCACCTGTGCAAGCACCTGGGCATCGATATTGCCGACGCCGCCGCCGTGGGCGACACCTACAACGACATCCCCATGCTCGAGCGCGTCGGTCACAGCTTTATCGTGGACAACGCCGAGGAGCACATGAACGCGCATGCCAAGTGGCGCATTCCGAGCAACAACGACGGGGGCGTACTGACGCTCATCGACGCCATCTTGGCGGCTCGGTAGCCGTCCCATCGGGCCTGGCCGGGCGGCACGGGATAACTTTTCGCTCGGTCAGGTCCTGCGCAAGACGAAAGCCACATTAAGTGGCTTTCTTTGCGTGCGGAATCTACGAAAAGTTAACCCGTGCCGCCCGGCCAGGCCCTAGGTTTACTTACCTGCCGCCAAGATGGCGTCTTGAGTGTCTAGATACTTAGCTGAATATATTTGGAATGAAGGGGGCTCCTTGTTGGCAAGGAGTCCCCTTCTGGTTTTGGTTACTTTGGAGTTGTGGGTGTACCCTTACTTGGCGTCGGCCCAGGTTATGCCGGTGCTGGCTTCGGCGATTAGGGGGACGCGGAGGTCTACTATGTGCTCCATGGCGTCGCGGACCATGGCGGTCAGGCGCTCGACTTCGTCGATGGGGCACTCAAAGTCCAGTTCGTCGTGCACTTGCAGGATCATGTGGGCGGCAAAGCCTTCTTCTTCCAGGCGACGACTTACGCGGGCCATGGCGATCTTGATGATGTCTGCTGCGGTGCCCTGCATGGGATGGTTCATGGCCGTGCGCTCGCCAAAGCCGCGGAGTTGCGGGTTTTTGGCCTTGAGCTCGGGAATATGGCGTCTGCGGCCATACATGGTCTCGGCGTAGCCCGTCTGCTTGGCGCGCGCCACCACGTTGTCGAGGAACGTACGCACGCCCGGGTAGGCCTCGTAGTAGCGGTCGATCATGTCGCGCGCCTCGGCCATCGAGATATGCAGCGACTGCGACAGGCCGTAGGCCTGCTGGCCATACACGATGCCAAAGTTCACGGCCTTGGCGCGACTGCGCAGGTCGGGCGTTACCTCGGACACCGGCACACCAAACACGCGCGCCGCCGTCTCGGCATGGAAGTCCTCGCCCTCGTTAAAGGCGCGCACCAAGTGCTCGTCACCCGAGAGATGTGCCAGCAGACGCAGCTCGATCTGCGAGTAGTCCACCGCCAAAAAGACGCTTCCCTCGCCTGCCGAAAACGCCGTCTTGACGGTACGCCCCAGCTCCGAGCGCGTCGGAATGTTTTGCAGATTAGGGTCGCTCGAAGACAGACGCCCCGTCGCGGTGATGGTCTGGTTGTACGTGGTGTGCACACGACCGTCACCGCGGCGCAGCGGGCCCAACGTGTCCAGATAGGTTGACTTGATCTTGGACTTCTCGCGCCAGTCTAAGATCAAACGAACAATCTCGTGGTCACGGGCAAGATCACTCAGTACCTTGGCATTGGTCGAATAGTAACCGCGCTTGGTCTTTTTGAGACCCTTGGTCGGAAGGCCCATCACATCAAAGAGCACATGCGAAAGTTGCATGGGGCTGCCGATGTTAAAGGTCTCGTCACCGGCAAGGTCGCGAATGCTTCGTTCGACCTCGGTGATCTGGGTCGCCAGACCCTCGGACAGACTGTGCAGGCGGTCGGGGTCCACGAGCATGCCCGCGCGCTCCATCTTGGCAAGTACCGGAACGAGCGGCATCTCGATGCCATCGAACACGTTGGCGGCGTTCTCACGGGCCATGCACTCGCGCAACGGCGCCACGAGCGCCAGCGTCAGAGCCGCAGTACGGGCGGCAGGCGCCGGAGCGTCCTCACCAGCACCCTCTGCACCGCGCGCCGCAGGCAACGCCATCTGCAGATAGGTATCGGCCAGATATGCCTCATCGAACTCGGAGCGATCGGAATCCAGCAGATAGGCAGCGACCACGGTATCGAAGATACGCGTGGAATCGGCAGCGAGCGGATCCATGAGCTCGGGCTCAGAAGAATCGATGGGCGAAAGCTCGTGCAGCAGCGCTTTCGTATCCGGGCTCGCCACGCGGCCCTCCATAAACAGGCGCGCAAGCACGCCGGCGATCACACCGTGAGCGAAGTTGAAGCCCTCAACCTCAGCCGCCGCACAGCTGTCGCCCTCCTCGAGCGCGAACAGGCCCTTGGACGTCGCCAACCACAGCGTGCGCGTCAGCCCAAAGAGCGCGCCCTCTTCCTTGTCGTCGTCCACCACGGCGGCGACCCACTCGCCGGCATCAATCGCGCGGGAGACCTCAGCCGCAACGGCACCAAGCGCGTCGGCATCGCCGGCGGCTGCGCGAACCATAGCAGGTATCTCAAACACACTGGAGGCAGCAGTCCCGCCCTCGCCGCCGATCAGCGCCAAGAAACGGTTCTGCATGGCGGTGATACCAAGCGTACCCAGCGCCGCGGACACTTCGTCGGCAGAAAACGCCGGGAAGGACGTCGCCTCAAAGTCGAGCTCGACGGGCGCATCGGTGCGAATTGTCGCAACCTTGCGGCTCAGTAGTGCGTCATCGATGTGTGCACGCAGGTTCTCGCCCATCTTGCCCTTGACCTCATCGGCATGCGCGATGACTTCGTCCAGGCTACCGTACTTCGCAATGAGCGCACTCGCCTTTTTGGGACCGATGCCCGGTACACCGGGGATGTTGTCGGACGTATCGCCCTTTAGACCGTAAAAATCGGGCACGAGCGCCGGCGTAATGCCGTGATACAGGTCGTCCACGCTCTCGGGCGTCATAATCGCCACGTCGGACAGGCCCTTGCGGGTCGAGACCACGTTGACGTGCTCGGTCACGAGTTGATACATGTCGCGGTCGCCGGTCACCAGTAGCATGTCGCAGCCGGCCTCTTCACCCAGGCGCGCCATGGTTCCCAGGATGTCATCGCCTTCCCAGCCTTCGGACTGCAGAATCGGCACGTTGAGCGCGGCGAGCAGCTCCTTAATCATAGGGAACTGCGCATGCAGATCGGGGTCCATGGGCGGGCGTTGCGCCTTATACTGCGGCAGCATCTCCATGCGCACGCGCGGTTTACCCTTGTCAAACGCCACGACGACGCCGTCGGGGTTAAAGGCATCGATCATCTTGAGAAACATGTTCAGAAAGCCAAAGATCGCGTTGGTGGGGCGACCGTCCGGCGCGTTCATGGTCGGCGGCACGGCGTGGAAGGCGCGATGCATGAGCGAGTTGCCGTCGATAACGGCAAAGGTGCGGCGCTTGTCAGACATATTGAATACCTCGCTTTGGGCTGGGCACGGTTTGCTCACTCCAGTTTACACGCTCCCCGCCCCGCGGCCACCTCACATCAAGCTCCCCCGCCACCGTGAGCCCGCGCGTGATACGATGGCTCACGGTACATCAACCAGCACGATCGATCCGAAAGGAGCCTGCGTCATGGAGCGTCCCTGCGCATGGAAAAAGTACACGCCACAGCAAATCGAGGAGCTCGAGGAGCTTTGCCGCGGCTATAAGCAGTTTTTGAGTGAGAACAAGACCGAGCGCCTGTGCGTCAAGGCCGGCATCAAGATGGCCGAGGAGGCGGGATACGTCGACCTGGAGACCGTAATCGCCGCAGGCCGCGAGCTTAAGGCAGGCGACAAGGTGTATGCCGCTAACCACGGCAAGGACCTTATGCTCGTCAATCTGGGCACCGCCCCGCTCGAGCAGGGCTTTAACATCCTGGGCGCGCACGTGGACTCGCCGCGCCTGGACCTTAAGCAGAACCCCGCCTTCGAGGCCGGCGACATGGCTTATCTCGACACGCACTACTACGGCGGCGTCAAGAGCTACCACTGGGTAGCCTCCCCGCTCGCACTCGTGGGCGTCATCTGCAAAAAGGACGGTACCACCGTCGACATCAATATCGGCGACAAGGCGGACGATCCGGTCTTTACCATCTCCGACCTGCTGATCCATCTCTCGAGCGAGCAGATGTCTAAGCCTGCCAAAGACGCCGTCGACGCCGAGATCCTCGACGTGATCGTGGGCGGCCGTCCCGTCAAGTTCGATGAGGACGACAAGGACGCCCCCAAGGAGCCCGTCAAGCAGATGTTCCTGGATATCCTCAAGGAGCAGTACGACGTCGAGGAGGAGGACTTCCTCTCCGCCGAGATCGAGGTCGTGCCCGCCGGCCCCGCCCGCGACATGGGCCTCGACCGCTCCATGATTCTGGGCTATGGCCATGACGACCGCGTCTGTGCCTACCCCTCCATGCTCGCCCAGATCAACGTCACCAACGTGGAGCGCACGAGCATCACGCTCATCGTCGACAAGGAGGAGATCGGTTCCGTGGGTGCCACCGGCATGACGAGTCGCTTCTTCGAGAACACCGTCGCCGAGATCATGATGCTCGCCGGCGAGGACAGCCCGCTGGCTCTGCGCCGCGCGCTCGCCCGCAGCCGTATGCTCTCCTCCGACGTGTCCGCCGGCTTCGACCCGGGCTATGCCGGCAAGTTCGAGACCAAGAACGCCGCCTTCATGGGTCGCGGCCTGTGCTTTAACAAGTACACGGGCAGCCGCGGCAAGGGCGGCTCTAACGACGCCGACGCCGAGTATGTGGCCCTCGTCCGCGACATCATGGACGAGGCCGGCGTGGACTTCCAGACCTGCGAGCTCGGCCGCGTCAACGCTGGTGGCGGCGGCACCATCGCCTACATCATGGCCAAGTACGGCATGAACGTCATCGACTCCGGCGTTGCCGTCCTGTCCATGCACGCCCTGTGGGAGGTCGCCAACAAGGCCGATATCTACGAGGCCTACCGCGGCTACAAAGCCTTCCTCGAGCGCGCCTAATCCACCCCACCCATAACTTGCGGTGGAATACGGATTGATTTGGTCTTTCAATAGACCAAACAGACCGTATTCCACCGCAACTTCTTTTTTTGGCAGAGGAGAGTCCATGCTGCAGGTCATCATTTCGCCCGCCAAGCAAATGCGCGCGGCACAAGATGCTTTTGAAGTCCTGGGCATCCCACCCTTTGTGCGCGAGACGGCTCGCCTCCACCGCGCACTGCTAGATATCGAGCGGAATGAAGGCAGCGGCGGCCTGCAGGCGCTGTGGAACGTGAGTGACAAACTGCTGGGACCTTGCCTCAACACACTGCATGAGTTCGGGCCCATCCTGAAAAGCGGCGATCTCGACAATCCCGCACTCGCCCGTCACCTCTCCCCTGCCGTCATGTCCTATCACGGCATTCAATACCAGAGCATGGCACCCGAGGTGATGGATTCCGCACAGCTCGCATGGCTGCAAGACCATCTGTGGATCCTCTCCGGCCTCTACGGGTGCGTTCGTCCCTTTCATGCCGTCGAACCGTATCGGCTGGAGATGGGCGCGAAGCTTGTCGTCGACGGTGCCCGAGACCTCTACGCATTTTGGAGCGATAAGCTCGCGCGGGCTATCGCCCCGGCAGGCTCAAACACCACGATCGTCAACCTCGCCAGCGTAGAGTATGCCAAAGCCGTTCTGCCCCACCTCGCGGGCGACGCCACAGCCGTCACATGCCTCTTTGGCGAGGGCATCCGCAACGGGAGGCCCATCCAACAGTCGACCGCCAGCAAAAAGGCACGCGGCTCCATGGTGCGGTGGATGGCAGAAAACAAGCTCGAGGATGCAAGCGAACTTACCGCATTCAATATCGGCTATCGGCACATCCCCGAGCTTTCAGACAAAAACACCCTGGTTTTCATGAACGCGCAGGCACTATAGGCCCGCCGTTTCCAAACACCCCGTTACTCCGCCAAGCCATCGGCCTTTGCAATCTCGCTCGTCGAGCCATCTTGGTAGGTAATCTTAACGTGCTCTACGTCGGATACCGTAACGCCCGACGGAGGTTCCAGACGCCACTCCGTCAGAGCGATATCCATGGTCGTGGGCACATCGCCCTGATCTTTGAGCTTCACCATGAGTGTTTTGAGTGCCTCATCAAACGTCACGCGTTCGATTTCTTCGCCCGGAATAGACCCGCCGCTCAACTGCAGCTGCACAAACTCGTCGCGCGGATACCAATAGTCGCCCGGTGCGGCAACCGTGTTGCCACCAGAAACTTTCATGGTCATAATCGGCAGGGCATCGTCGGCTTCAAACCCCCAGGTGACGCCGCCACGACCGCCGAACGTCCAAATACAAAAGGCAATCACCAACACGGCAAGCACCGCAAAACCAATCGCGACAAGGCCATGGTGCGCACGGCTTTCCTCGGCCGATACATCCCATTGTGTCTCTCGATATAGATGCTTGTCTTCCATGTTCGCCTCCCCACAGGCACGCTTGTTGGCCCAATCGTACCCATTCAGGCTATACTTGAGCCCACCACATAAACGGGGAGCTTGCAGGACAAGACGGCAGGCTGAGACTGGGCGCGCCCGCCCTGACCCGCAAACCTGATATGGGTAATGCCAACGAAGGGAGCCGTGCCAATGAGCACACAGACCGAGCCCAAGCTCGTCACGCAAATCGACTTCGCCCGCGCCGGGCAGATCACACCGCAGATGAAGGAGGTCGCCGAGCGCGAGCATCGCGACCCCGAGTACATCCGCGAGCGCGTGGCCGACGGCCGCATCGCCATTCCCGCCAACATCGTGCACATCAAAAAGGGCATGCGCGCCTTTGGCGTCGGTGAGGGCTTGTCCACCAAGGTCAACGTGAACTTGGGCATCTCGGGCGACAAGGCCGATGCCGCCGAGGAATGGAAGAAGGTCAAGATCGCCGAGGACTTTGGCGCCGACGCCATCATGGACCTCTCCAACTCGGGCAAGACGCGCCAGTTCCGCCAGCAGCTCATCGACGAGACGCCGCTCATGGTAGGCACCGTCCCCATGTACGACGCCATCGGCTACATGGAAAAGCCGCTGGTCAAGCTCACCAAGGACGACCTGTTCGAAGTCGTGCGCGCGCATGCCGAGGACGGCGTGGACTTTATGACCATTCACTGCGGCATCAACAAGTCGGTCACCAAGACCTTTAAGGAGACCGGCCGCCTGATGAACATCGTGAGCCGCGGCGGCTCACTGCTGTTTGGCTGGATGGAGGTCACCGGTAACGAGAACCCGTTCTATGAGTTCTACGACGAGTTGCTCGAGATTTGCCACGAGTACGACGTGACGATTTCGCTCGGCGACTCCTGCCGCCCGGGCTGCCTCTACGACTCCAACGACGCCACCGAGACCGCTGAGATGATCGAGCTGGGCAAGCTGTGCAAGCGCGCTTGGGCCGCCGGCGTCCAGGTCATGGTCGAGGGCCCGGGTCACATGGCGCTCGACGAGATCGCCGCCAACATGAAACTGCAGAAGCGCCTGTGCCACAATGCTCCGTTCTATGTGCTCGGGCCGCTGGTGACCGATATCGGCGTTGGTTACGACCACATCACCGCTGCCATCGGCGGCGCCATCTCCGCCAGCTCCGGTGCCGACTTCCTGTGCTACGTGACACCGGCAGAGCACCTATGCCTGCCCAACGCCCAGGATGTGCTCGACGGCCTCATGGCCACCAAGATCGCCGCACACGCCGCCGACATCGCCAAAAAGGTGCCCCACGCCCGCGACATGGATGACAAGATGGGCCAGGCACGCCGCAAGCTCGACTGGGACGCCATGTGGAAGTGCGCGCTCGACCCGGTTACGGGCAAGAAGCGCTACGAGGAGTCCCCCGCCGCCACCGAGGGCACTTGCACCATGTGTGGCAAGATGTGCGCCGTCCGCACCGTCAACAAGATCTTCGAGGGCACCACGATCGACCTCGGCATGGAGGACTAGCCCTGTCGCCGCGGCCGCTTCTGGCGGCGAGCTGGTGCCTGTCAATTGTTGACGTGTGAACATTTGCTTGCATTTGCGTAAAGATTGCATCGCCCGCCCGGGTTCGACATAGAGTCGGCCCGGGCATCTTTATAATGCTGGCTTATAGACCCATTTGATTCCAACCGAACAAGGGAGCGAACATGGATCGCAGTAAGGTACCTGCCGTTCTATCCATCGCAGGATCCGATTCCAGCGGTGGCGCCGGCATTCAGGCCGACATCAAGACCATCACGGCGCACCGCCTGTATGCCGAGACGGCTATCACCGCTATCACCGCACAGAACACCCTGGGCGTCACCGCCGTACAGAACATCTCCCCGGATATTGTCGCGGCGCAGATCGATGCCGTTTTTGACGATATCCGCCCCAACGCCGTCAAGATTGGCATGGTTTCCTCTGCCGAGATTATCGATGTTATCGCCGACCGCCTGAGCGCTTGGAACGCGACAAACGTGGTCGTCGACCCCGTCATGGTAGCCACCTCGGGCGCACGGCTGATTGCCGAAGATGCCGCCGAGGCGCTCACCCGCCGCCTGTTCCCGCTAGCGACGGTTATCACGCCCAATATTCCCGAGGCCATGGCCCTGCTCGACTACGAGGTCGACTCCGAGCGCACGCAGCAAAATGCTGCCATGCTCCTCACCCGCCGCTTTGGTTGCGCATCCCTCGTTAAGGGTGGGCATCTTGTCAACGAGGCCAACGATGTACTGGCCGAACCCGCGCCACTCGATGACGAGGGCAACCATCTGGGAGATCCACTCACCACGTGGTTCCGCCACAAGCGCATCGAGACCGACAACACGCACGGCACCGGCTGCACGCTCTCGTCCGCCATCGCCTGCGCGCTGGCCCAGGGCATGGATCTTGCCGATGCCGTCAACGCGGGCAAGGCCTACCTAACCGGCGCTCTCGCCGCCGGCTTTGACATGGGCAAAGGTTCCGGCCCCGTCAACCACATGTGGCAGTATTAAGATTCACAGCCCAAGCCACCGCAAAGGCGCCCGCCCCCTTTGCGGTGGTTTGGGGTCGCGCTACTCTCCGAGCATCTCTTGGAGCTTGGCTGCCACGGCGTGACCCAGGCTCTCATGGCTTTCGGGCATCATATGCAGATAGTCGATATCGCCCGGCTCGGCAAAGTCGGCGGCATTCAAAAAGTCGCAGCCAAACTGCTCAGCCACATGCGCGTAGTACTCACCAAAATGTTCCGAGGCTTCTACGGAATGCTCGTCAAAATCGGTCATATATACGTCGGCGATCTGCGGCTTAATCTTGATAGGCGCCATCAGCAGAATGCGCGGACAAGGCGCAGCGTCGGTCCACGGAAACGCGCGGACGGCGCGAATCAGCGCCATGGCGCCACGGGCGATATCGGAAGCTGTCACGTTAAAGACCGTCTTACAGTCGTTGGTGCCCAGCATGATCACAATGGCGTCCAGCGGCTTATGGGCCTCGAGCAGCATCGGAAGTGCGCGGATGCCGTTAAGATTGGTGTCCAGATGGCACATGTCGTCGCGTACCGTCGTGCGGCCGTTGAGGCCTTCTTCAATTACATGCCAGCCCTCGCCTAAGTCACGTTGGGCCACGCCGCACCAGCGCACATCCTGCGCATAGCGCACCGCGGTGCCGTCGCGCATGCCCGCCGGATCGTAACCATAGGTGTTGCTGTCGCCAAAGCATAGAACGTTTTTCATCGTAAGCCCCTCGCTCAGTAAAAAGCCGACGGAAGCAGCCTCTCCCGCCGGCTCGACCTATCTGTCAGCACGTACCGATTACAGGTACTTGCGCCAATCGTCCTCGTCCTCATCATCCTCGGTAGCAGCCTGGGTCTGCTCGGCGGCGCGAGCTGCCGCAGCGCGAGCGGCAACCTGGGCATAGGACTCCTCGTTGCGCTCGGGGAAGTTTGCCAGCACGTGCTCGAACTTGGCAAAATCCTCATCCCAGCGCGTAGAAGGCACGGCAAAGAAGACTTGCTTGACCTTAAAGTCGCCCGACGCGAGCTCCTTGCGGAAGAGCTCGGCCACGGCCTCTGCGTCAAAGCCGTTGTTGTCGCAGCCCCAAGCGCCCAGCACGAGCTTCTCGCGACCTAGCTCGTCGCAGATGGCAAGCACAAAGCGAATGCGGTCGCGCAGGGCGTCCAGCAGAGCATCGTCGCTCACGCGATACTCCTGGCGGGCGCGCTTAACGTTGGGCGCGGCGGCCACGATCACGTCGGCGTATGCATGCACGTGGTTGCGGTCGAAGCGCACCGCAGGCACCACCAGCGCACGGTTGCGGTAAAGCTCGCAGTTGATGTTGCGGCGACGGTTCTCGCCGTACCATTTGCGCTGCTTATCGAGAACGTTGTACAGATACGAATCGGCGCACAGCGTGGCCTCCTGGCCCAGATAGCCCTGGATGTAGCCACCGCCCGGGTTGGTGAACGAGGCAAAGGCGAGCACGGCCATGTCGCAGAACTGCGCATAGCCACGACCGTTGTCCAGGATGGCCTGCGTGGCGGAGGCATCGAGCACGGTGACCTCAGGCAGAACCGGAGCGGGCTCCTCAGCAGGCGCGGACTCAGCTTCGGCGATTTCCTCGGCAGGCTCAGGCGCTGCCTCGGTCTCGGGCGCCGTCTCGGTCTCGGCAGCCTCCGCGCCCTCGACGTCCTCGGCAACCTGTTCTTCGGCGGCCACAGCACTCTGAACCTTGGCCTTCATCGCCGCGACAAAACCGGCAGGCATACCATCGAACTCGCACACGCCGGCAAGCGAACGCTCGATATCCTTGGCGCACGCTTCGGACACAGTTGCCACGTGACGCTCGGCGGCCTTGGCACGGGCCTCGCGCTTGGGATTGGGCTGACCCGCTCGGTTGGACCTGCGGTTACGGTTCCTGTTGTCGACGTCTGCCATAAGTGGTCACCTTTCCTGTCGCTGCCGCTATCGGCTTTTCCCATCCATGATACCCTGCCGAGTACAAAAAAGACGGCCCCGAAGGACCGCCTTTCGCATCGATTTACACGCACGGCAAGCACCGCCGCAATTCGCCACTAGTCGCGACGGCCAAGGATGTTCAGGATGCGCAGGAACACGTTGATAATGTCCACGAACAGATTGGACGCCATGAGCACGGCGTTGGGCAGCGTAGGCGGCACCGTCGTGGCAACATAGGTGTCGTAGCCAATAAAGCCGGCGAACACCACGATTACGATCAGATCGGTGATGGTCTGCGAGACGCCCATGAACATCAGCACGATCTCAACCAGAATAGTGGCGAGCAGAATGCCAAAACCGATGCCATATACGCGCTGGAAAATCTTGGGGAACGTCACGCCCAAGGCGCCAAAGACAAAGGTGATGGCGGCCGTGGCGATAAAGGCAGTGTTGATGGTGGGCAGGTCGTAGTTGGCAAGGCCAAACGACGCGGTCAGGCCAAAGGTGCTCGCAAAGATTACGTAGCCCACAAGGGACAGGCCCACGGACTGCTTACTGGCGGCGGCCGACATCATGACCATGCCGACGATGGTCAAAATAAACGAGCCAAAGACCAGTGGCAGGGCGGCGCCGCTCATCATCATGCGGGCAAACGCCATGGTGCTCGTAAAGTAAGCACCAGCGCCCATGGCACAAAAGCCCAAGAAGATGAGGGCAGACATGGCAAGATTATACGCACGCGGCGACATCTCCTTGGCACGGCTTGCGCCGGTTTCGATGGGGCCGTTCTGATAGCCCTGAATATCGTTCATAATTTCGTCCTTTCAAAAGCGCCGCGACAGCGCAGTAGCTGACAAGATTCCTGTCATTGTACCCGAATGCCGTACGTCCTTACCTACGGCGCTCGCCCTCGAGCGTGCGATCAAAGGCCCAGACCCACCAACGCATCACGTGTGCCTGCGAGCCGTCCGCCCGCTCGCGCGTCTGGTCCTCCAGATACAACTCGGTCGCGTGCCCGCCAAAACGCACCTTATAGGTCGCCGTACGAACACCGTGAACCGTTAAGCCAAAGCCCGTGGACGAGACAATCTCGTCAATCGTAAAGCAGCGACCGTCGACCCAGCAGACGGTAACCGGCACGACTTGTCCGCCCGCGAGGATGCGAGCCACGACGTCCACATACTGCTTGTGTACGCGCCGAGTTTTGCCGTCTGTCTGTCGATATTCCATGCCTCCTATTATCGAACGCATGTTTGCATGTTGTAAAGCGAACAGACTGTGGTTTTGGAGTGTCGTAGTAATCGCACGTGTCCGCATGGCGTGTTAGCAAAAAGAACACCCGCGGTCAACAGGGCTAATATTCAATTTTAGTGCCAAAAAGTTCACTTCTCCCATCAGAACTCGGTAAAGAGACCCGCAGGAGGTGATACGATTTATCATGTTTTTGTAACGTGTCTGCAAACTTCGAGAAAGCCCATATATGGACGTAACGTTCTCAACCTTCCTCGGCCAAATTGTGTCGAACCCAGTCCTTGCCGTCACCGTGATCCTCGCGTTGGGCGCCATCTTCGTCAATGGATGGACCGACGCGCCCAACGCCATCGCGACCTGCGTCACTACGCGTTGCATGCCCGCCCGCGCCGCCATTCTCATGAGCGCCGCATTCAACTTCCTCGGTGTGCTCATCATGACGCACTTTAACGCGAGCGTCGCCAACACCATCTCACATATCGTCGACTTTGGCGGAAACAGCACCATGGCGCTCGCCTGCCTATGCGCGGCGCTGTTCTCCATCGTCGTCTACGGCGCCACAGCGTCGCGTTTTGGCATCCCCACCTCGCAAAGCCACAGCCTTATCGCCGGCCTGACCGGTGCCGCCATCGCCCTCGGCGGTGCGAGCAGCGTCAACGTCCACGAGTGGATGAAGGTCATCTACGGCCTGGCGCTCTCCATCGGCCTGGGCTTTGTCATGGGCTGGGTCCTGTGCAAGCTCGTCTCGATTCTTTTCGTCGCCGCCAACAGGCGACGTGCCAATGTCTTCTTTAAATACGCTCAGATCGCGAGCGCTGCGGCCATGAGCTTTATGCACGGCGCGCAGGATGGACAGAAGTTCATCGGCGTGCTCTTTTTAGGCGTGGCCTTTGCCAGCGGCCAGACGAGCGTCGGCGATGCAGGCATCCCCATCTGGATTATGCTGCTGTGCTCGGCCACTATGGGCATCGGCACCAGCGTGGGCGGCGAGCGCATCATCAAGTCCGTCGGCCAGAGCATGGTTAAGCTCGAGAAGTATCAGGGCTTCTCTGCCGACCTCGCGGGTGCCGCGAACCTGCTGCTTGCCACCCTTACCGGCATCCCTGTGTCCTCCACGCACATCAAGACCTGCGCCATCATGGGCGTCGGTGCCGTCAAGCGCCTCTCGGCCATCAACTTCGGCGTCGTCAAGGACATGATGTTCACCTGGTTCTTCACCTTCCCCGCCTGCGGACTCATCAGCTTTGTCATGGCCAAGCTGTTCATGATGTTCATCTAGTCAAACCGAGCGTCCATCCGGACCGTAATACTTCTCACACCCGTCTTCGCCTCGAAAGGACCCACTCATGGCAAAGAAACCCGATTCGTTCTATTTTGACAACTACGTTGCCTGCGCCGACCTAGCCGTACAGGCTGCCGAGCTGCTCACCAAGATTTTCGAGAACTTCGATCCCGCGAAGATTCACGATATGCTCGACAAGATGCACTCAATCGAGCATGCGGCCGACAAGAAGCACCATGAGCTTGAAGACGCCCTGCTCACGGCCTTTATCACCCCGCTTGAGCGCGAGGACCTGGACCTGATGAGCTGCTCACTCGACACCGTGCTCGACCGTATCGAGGGCGTCGTGCAGCGCGTCTACTTCACCAACATCCAGAGCATCCATCCCGACGCCATCGTCATCGCCCACAAGGTGACTGACGCCTGCCGCGCCATGAAAGACCTGATGGTCGAGCTGCCCAACTACCGCAAGTCCAAGACCCTGCGCGAACTCGTCATCCAGATCAACACCATCGAGTCCGAAGCCGACGAGCTCTATATCAACGCCATGCGCAACCTGCACGTTAACGGCAAGGACCCGCTCGAGGTCATCGCCTGGCGTGACGTGTACGCCTTCCTGGAGTACTGCGCTGACTGCTGTGAGAATGTGGCCGATGTTGTGGATTCGATTGTCATGAAGAACAGTTAATTGGGGGTACGTGTCCCGGCGGCGAAGGGCCGGCACCTGTTTGCTTTCTCACTCCGGCTGCATGGCAGAGTCGTTCGAAAGTAAACAGGTGCCGGCCCTTCGCCTTACGTACCACCATTGGGAACTTTGGCTGATACTTTGAAAGCGATGGGGCTTTTGTTGGCGGGGCCTTTGGACCCGATTGGGAACTTTGGGACCGCCTTAAACGTTTGGGTGGATGGGGCTTTGGGTACCCTTTGTTTTACTTTGGATTGATTCGTTGAATTTGGAGGTCTTGGTTGTGAGTTATTTGGATCTGGCTCGTGGTCGGTATTCTTGTCGTTCGTTTGAGGACCGTCCTGTTGAGCAAGCTGCGGTGGATGCCATTGTTGAGGCTGGGCGGATTGCTCCTTCTGCTTGTAATAATCATCCAACCCGTGTGATGGTGTTGGATACGCCTGAGCTTCTGGAGAAGGCTGCTGCTTGTCAGCCTCGGTTTGCTCGTGATGGGTCTATCTTTGGCGCTCCGCTTATCTTCCTTATTTGCAGCGTTACCGATGATGCTTGGGTGCGCCCGTATGATCAGATGAATTCCAGCGAAATCGATACATCCATCGTTTGCGATCAGATGATGATGGAGGCCACCGAGCAGGGCCTGGGAACGTGCTGGGTATGCCATTTTAAGCCAGAGGTGGCACAGGAGCAGTTCAATCTGCCCAAGGGCGTTTATCCCTATCACATGCTTGTCTGTGGCTATCCTGCCGACCACATCGCCGACCCCGAGCATCGCGAGGCCCGTACCATTCCCCTCCCCAACTTCCTCCTCAAGTAGTTTTTTGGCACATGCCCTAAAACCTACCTTTTACCGCTCACCCATTCGCCGAGTTCTGCGCCACAATGTGCAGGGCTCGGTTTTTTATGTTGCGCGCCCCTGCACAGTCATAAAAAAGGACCCGCAAGCTGCGGGTCCTTTCTAGGCACTAAGTTGTAGGCCGAATGTTAGTCCAGGTCGTCGGCAGCAAAGTTGTCGATCGGGGCGAAGGGATCGGCCACGGGGACAACCGGGTCAGCGACGGGCAGCGGCTCGGCGGGAACAGTCACCGCAGGAGAAGCGGCGGAACCGACCGGCGTGGAGGCCATGAGGTCGGCCGGGAAGGAGTTTTGGGCATCGTCCATGAAGTGCTGGATGAGCTTGAGGTACTCGGCCTTGAACTCCTCACGGGAAGCCTTGAGACGATCGATCTCCTCGAGCTCGGCCTGCTTCTCGGTCAGAGCCTGGCGGATAACCTCGCGTGCCTTGGCGTCAGCCTCGTTGCGGATACGCTCAGCGTTCTCATTGGCATCGTTGACGATGGTCTCAGCGGTCTGCTGGGCAGCGATCAGGGCAGCGGAAATCTGGCGCTCCTGAGCGGAGAAATCAGGGGCGGGAGCAGCCACGGGGGCGGCAGGAACGGCCTGGGCGGGGGCATCCTGAGCCTGGGCAAGCTGAGCCTGCGCATCGGCAAGCTGCTGCTCGGTAGCAGTCAGACGACCCTTAAGGTCGACGATCTTAGCGAGCATAGCGTCAACCTCAGAGGACAGCGTCTCCAAGAAGACGTCGACCTCGGCAGGATCGTAGCCACGCTTGGCCTCAGAGAAAGTCTGAGCCTGGATGTCTGCAGGGGTAATAGCCATAACAAGTCTCCTTTTTCATCGCCTCGGCGCTACACGCCCGACGTAAGTTACTAAGTCAGTTCTACACGAGTATACCTATAAGAAGCTGCAGAACCAGCCTCTGCACCAACTGCAACGCAATAATCGCAACGACCGGCGAAAAATCGATACCGCCCATCGGCGGGATGAAACGACGGAACAGGTTGAGCCACGGACCGCACACGCTATCAAGCACCGCGGCAATATCCTGAAGCAAACCACCCTGCTTCATGGGAATCCACGTCATAAAGCAGTAGACGACAATAAGCGTGGAATAGAAGTTGAACAGCGTGTTGACCAGCTGGACGATAGTGTAGATGTTGATGGGAATCTCCTCGTCTTGTCTTTACTTAAGGTAGCCGTCCGCACGAAGCTTCTTGAGATCGGAATCTTTGACCTCGCAACCGGCGGGCAGCACCATGAACACGCGGTCGCCCACCTCCTTGACCGTGGCACCCAGACCGCAGGCAAAGCCGTAAGAGAAGTCCAAGACGCGCTTGGCAACTTCGGTGCGTACGCCCACAAAAATCAGTGCGACAGGCTGCTTGGTGCGAACGCGGCGCACCACGGTCTCCACGTCGTCATAGCTCTCGGGGCGCAGGACATAGGCCGGCAGCTGCGGTGTGGCGTTGATGATATTGCTCGCATAGGCCGAGGCATCGCTCGGTGCAGGCGCGGGCGCAGCGGCGGCACGGGCGCGGGTGTTCTCGGCGTAGCTCGACGGCGTGTCATAGGCACCAGGACGATAACCGCTCGCAACACTGTCCTGCGAGCGCGAAGGCGGATTATACGTCGTGGCATGGCGGGAGTCATCGCCGACCAGCTGACCGGAGCGCGTATACACGGCAACCGACTCAGCTTCACCGCGGCGCGTCTGACCAAGCAGGCCGTTGCTCGGCTCGTCTTGGGTGTAGAAGCCCTCGCCCGAAGCACCGCTGTAGCCGTTGCCCTGATAACTATCGTCATAGCCGTCATCGTAGCCGTAGTCGTCGTCCTGGCCATAACCCTGGTCGTAACCCTGCTGGCCGCCCAGGTGCATTTTATTTTTAATCTCGTCAAGGAAGCCCATGGTTGTGTCCTCTCGCGGTTTAGTGCAGGCGCCCCGATAATCAGTGCGCACTTCAGAGCCTTATTTTACTGCAAACTCCGGGCTAAATACTACCCTGCCCAGGCGAACGAGCGTAGAGCCCTCCTCAAGGGCAGACTCAAAGTCCTCGCTCATGCCGCAGGAAAGCTCAGGCAGGTTCAAATCGGGATGCGCCGCCTCCAGCTCATCCCTCAGCTCACGAAGCCCCGCAAAGGTGCGGCGTGCCACATCCTTATTCCCCCGGGGCGCCATAGTCATAAGCCCCTGCACGCAAATTCCCTCAAGTTCCGCAAGCTCACCCGCGGCGGCGCGAATCTCATCGGGCGAAAAGCCTCCCTTCGACTCCTCACCACTCACATTGACCTCGATGAGCACACGCTGGGGGCCGGCGAGCTCGCCTGCCTCAATCTTGCGGACAGCACGGCTCGAGATCGCCTGCGCCAGATGCAGCGAACCCACCGAGTGAATCAGCTCGGCTGAGCCCAGCACCGCATTGATCTTATTGGTCTGCAGGTTGCCGATCATATCGAAGCGTACCTCGGGCAGCTCCGGATGCTCCGCCAGACCCGTGAGCTTGCGAACCAGCTCCTGCGGGCGGTTCTCGGCAAAATGGCGATACCCCGCCTGGATGGCGGCAACGGTCTCATCGACACCAACGGTCTTGGACACGGCAATGAGGCGCGCGGCGTCGTGGGGACGGCCTGCGCGATCGAGCGCCGCATAAAAACGTTCCAGAATCTGCTCGCGGCGAGCGCGCATCAAGTCCAAATAGTTATCCATTGCTAATCGCCTCCGCTGACAGCCAAACAAGTAGTCCCATGCTAACGCAAGAGCGCGGCCCCGCATGTGCAAGGCCGCGCTCACTTAGGTATTTACAATCTTTCGACGAACGGGGTTACTTACTCCTCGTCGTCCTCGCCATCGTCCTCATCCTCAAGATGATCGAGCAGGTAGCGAAGACCCTCGCTGACCTCGTTAGCGGGCACCTTGGCAACGTAGCGAGCGTCGACGGCGGGCCTCATGATAACACCCTCGCCCGAAGGCACGCGCATGCTCTCGAGCTCATCCTCATCAGTGCGGGCGATATCGCCGGCATTCATGCGCTGACCAGTCAACAGGAAGGTCAGACGGCAGGCGGCATCGATGGAAATCGAGGCGATGCGATCGAGGTAGCGCGAAACCATGATGGCGCGGCGCAGGTCGTCATAGTTGCTGTCGTCGTCCATAAAATCGCCCGTGTCCATGCGGTTAAAGGTGCGGAAGAACTTCTCGTACGCCGCATGCACCGGCTCGTCCTCGACGGCCAGGCTGCAGATGATGGACATGTCGTTAGTGACGAGCGCAGAAAGCGAAGAGCCCAGCACCTGGTAGACGGCCTCAGCCTCGGCCTCGACCGTACCGACGAGCTCCTGGGGCAGCGAGATGTCGGCCTTGATCATATGACGCGTGGCGCGGCAGATCTGGCGAACCTTATCGGTCATGCGCTGCAGGTTAAAGTCGACGTAGATAATCGTCTGCAGCAAGCGGAAGTCGGAGGCGACCGGTGACTGCGTGGCGATCAGGTTGTAGCACACGGCCTCCAGGTTAGCGCAGCGCGCGTCAATCGAAAGCGTGCGCTTCTTGGTCTTGGTGGCGAGCTTGCGGTCGTCGGTCACATAGGCCTTAACGGCATCGTGGAGGGCCAGATCGACGGCCTCATAGATGCTCAGCATCTCGTGACGGGCCTCGACGAGCTGACGGGAAAACAGTTTGCGCATGGTTCACTCCAATCAGTTGGGTGCGGTCATGCCGCCCGCACAGTGAATATACACCGGACCAGGTCCGATCAGCTTGGGACTAGTCGCACCGATCAGCCAAAGCGGCCGGTGATATAGTCTTCCGTCCGCGAGTCCACCGGACTGGTGAAGATCGCGTCGGTTTGACCATACTCGATGAGCGTGGCGGGCTCGCCGGCAACTTCCTGCAAGAAGAATGCGGTGTAGTCGCTAATACGAGCTGCCTGCTGCATTGAATGCGTGACGATGATGATCGTCATCTCGGGCGCCAGCTCGGCCATCAGATCCTCGACCTTAGAGACGGACGTGGGGTCGATGGCGGAGCAGGGCTCGTCCATCAGGAGGACATCGGGTTGCACCGCGAGCACGCGCGCGATGCACAGACGCTGCTGCTGACCGCCCGAGAGTGCCAAACCATCCTTGTTGAGCTGATTGGATACCTCTTTCCAGAGGTTGGCGCGCTTGAGCGATTCTTCCACGATGTCATCGAGGTCACTTTTGCTAGTCACGCCCTGCAGACGAGGGCCAAAGGCGACATTCTCGTAGATGGATTTAGGAAACGGGTTGGGCTGCTGAAAGATCATGCCCACGCGACGACGGAGATCGACCGGGTCGACACCCTCGGCATAGATATCGTTGCCGTCGAGCGTCATGGTGCCCTCGATGCGCGTGCCCTCGATCAGGTCGTTCATGCGGTTGATGCAGCGCAAAAACGTCGATTTGCCGCAGCCCGAAGGGCCAATAAACGAGGTGATGGCGTTTTTGGCGATGTTGAGGTCGAGCCCCGTCAGCGCATGAAAGTCACCGTACCAAAAGTTGAAATCCTTGGCCGTAATGGCCGCTTGCTCCAGCGTGGGAGCGGACTGATAAACGGACATGGGACTCCTTAACTAGCGACGCTTGCGCGACAGGAAGCGCGCAAACAGGTTGAAGGCCAAAATGATCACCATCAGCAAGAGCGCGGTGCCGTAGGCTGCGTTCATGTTGATGCCGTCGTTGGCAAGCAGGTACAGGTGAACCGTCATGGGGCGGCCGGAATCGAGCGGCGAAATAGGTAGATTGATGGCCTGCCCCATGGTGTAGAGCACCACCGCGGTCTCGCCAATGGCACGGCCGATGGCGAGGACGATGCCCGTGGCAATACGGCCAAAGGCAGAAGGAAGCACGATCTTGGAGACAACCTGCCACTTGGTGGCGCCCAGGCCGTACGCGCCCCAACGGATATAGCGCGGAACGGCGCGAATGGCCTCTTCGGTGGTGCGCATGACGATGGGAAGCATCAAGAGCGCGAGTGCCAGGGCGGCAGAGACCATCGAAAGGCCCAAGCCCATGGCCTCGACAAACAAGGCGTAGCCAAACAGACCCATAACGATGGAGGGCACCGAGGCCAAAGCGTCAGCAGCGTAGCGAATGAGCTCGACGACCTTGCCCTGCTTGGCGTACTCGGCCAGATAGACGGCTGCCAGCACAGCGATCGGCGTGCAGATAAGCATGGCGAGCGCCGTCACATAGACGGTCGAGACGATCGTGGGCCAAATACCGCCCTCGGCGTTGACGCCCTGGGGCCAACCGAAGATAAAGTCGAGCGAGATGTGTGGCAGGCCGTTGATGACCACGTAGGCGATGATAGCGACCAGCACCAGCGTGGTGATGTAGGCAGCGGCACGGAACACGCCAAGCATGATCTTGTTGGACAGGTCCTTGTTGATGCGGCCCTTCTTGCCGTGGGAAAGGGCACGCTTGATGCGCTCGCGCGACGAGGTCGTATCGACCGTCGTGTCAACGGGATCGGACATAGCCTACCCCCTCTTCTTCTTGGAAATCAGACGGACGATGCCCACCAGCGTGGCGGAGATGATAAACAGGACCACACCCATGCCGAACAGCGCCGAGCGGTGCAGACCCGAGGAATAGCTCATGTCGAGCGCAATCTGGCTCGTGAGCGTCGAGATGGGGCTCGCAATGCTGTCGGGAATAACCGGGGCGTTACCTACGACCATGAGCACGGCCATGGTCTCGCCGATGGCACGGCCCATACCCAGCACGATGGCATCAACGATACCCAGCTTCGCGGCAGGTAGCACGACCTTATAGATGGTCTGCCACTTGGTGGCGCCCATGGCATACGATGCCTCGCGAATGCCCATGGGAATGGAATTGAGAGCATCGATGGTGAGCGTGGTGATGGTAGGGACGATCATGATGGCGAGCACAAACCACGCCGTCAGCGCACCAAAACCAAGGCCGCCGGTCAGTTGTGCGATAAACGGGCGGATGATGATCATGCCAAAGAAGCCGTAGATGATGGAGGGTATGCCCGCCAGCAGGTCAACGGCGGGGCTGATGAGCTTGCGCACGCGCTTGCTGGCAATCTCGACCAGGTAAACGGCCGTACCCACGCCCAGCGGCACGCCCATGGCGAGCGCACCGACGGTCACCAGACCCGAGCCGGCAAGCAGCGACAAGATGCCGTAGTGGCCCTCGGAAGGCGCCCACGTAAAGCTAAAGAAGTCCGCCAGACCGATGTCGGTAAAGACGGGCAGCGCCGAGTACGTGGTAAAGACAAAAATCAGGATGACGGTAACGACCGCCAAGAACGCGCAGGCAAAGAAGATCCACTGCAGCGCCTTCTCCTTGATATAGGTACTGTGCGATACGAGCGCCAGCTCGCGCTTCTTGGGCGTCTGAACATTCTGCTCAGTCTGGGAGTTTTCCTGTGCTTCCATGCTACTCACTCCCCTTCTCGTCGTTGGTGACGGGAATAAAGCCCGCCTCGCGAATCTGCTTGTCCATCTTTTCGGACGTCACATAGTCGATGTAATCCTGCGCCTGCTGCGAAGGCGCACCCTTCACAAAGAAGTAAAGGTCGCGTGAGATGGGATAGCCGCCGCTCGCGACCGTCTTCTCGGACGCCTCAACATGATTGACCGAGACGGCCTTGACCGAGGTCTTGGCGTTGAGGCTATCGACGAAGCCCAGCGAAATGTAGCCAATGGCACCGCGCGAACGAGATACCACGTCGCGCACCTGGCCCGTGCCCGAAAGAACGGCCGAGCGGCGATCGAACGGGGTGCCGTCCATCACGATGGTGCGGAAGGCCTCACGCGTGCCGGACGCCTCATCTCGATTGATGAGCTGGATCCTCAGGTCCTCGCCACCGACTTCTTTCCAGTTGGTGATCTTGCCGGCGTAAATATCGCGGAGCTGCTCGGTCGAGAGGTTATCGACCGGGTTATCGTCGTTCACGATGACCGCGATACCGTCGTGGGCAATGACGATGGGAGTCAGGCCCAGATCCTGTTCGTCGGCATTGAGTCCACGGGAGGAGCTGGCGATATCGGCTGTGCCGGCGCTGACGGCCTCGATGCCAGCGGAAGAACCCAAACCGGAAACGAGCACGTCGATGCCGGTCTCCTCCTTAAAGCCCTCGGCCGCAATCTCGGCGATAGGAAGGCAGGTCGTGGAGCCGGCGACGGTAATGGAAGAGGTAGAAGATCCCGAAGAACAGGCGCACAGCGTAAGCGTAAGCACAGCGGCGCTCAGGACCGATACGATCTTTCTCATAGCATCACGCCGATCGCAGCATGGCGCCCACAGGTGCCGTCCTCGTTACGGTAGGAATAAAAGCGGTCGTTCTGACGCACAGTCGAAAGCTGGGTATCCACGATATTATCCGCGTCGATACCGACATCTACCAGCGCCTCGCGAATGGCAGCGGAAAGATCGAGCATGCGAGAGGCACTCGCATCGATGCAAGAGAACTCGGCGGCAAAGCGATCCATGAGTTCCTGGGATACCTCATATTCGTCACCCAAGATATGGGGGCCGATATAGGCGGAAACGTTGCTCGCATCGCAGCCGGCAGCATCGCAAAGCGCCTGGCACGCCTTGGCAGAAATACGTGCAATCGTGCCCTTCCAACCGGAGTGCACCACGGCAAATCCGCCAGGGGCCACCAGCACCACGGGAACGCAGTCGGCAAAGCAGAGCAGCACGGGCACGTTATGCGCCGTGCAGACGATGGCATCACAGCCCTCGGCAATCTGCTCGCGAACGTCCTCAAGGTCATCGGCGCCGTTCGAGGTCACCGCAACGATATGATCACCATGGACCTGATTGGGAACGAGCAGGTTGTGCTCGCACTCGGCGGCACCCATAGCTTCGAGCGCACGACGACGATTTTCTTGAACAGCAAAGGGGTCATCGCCAACATGCGAGCCCAAGTTGAGTGAGGAGTACGCATCTTCGGAAACGCCACCGGCGCGCTCGGTGAAGGCAAAGCGAACATCGGATGTCGCGCCCTCCACCAACGTAACTCCATCATGGTCGACACGCGAAACGTTGTCCGCACGTGCTGCCATACTAAAGCCTCCTAATAACACAAGTACCGCGGCATCGCCGCTACAGCCCGCGTTTATACGGCTGTCATACTTCTCTAAAAGGATACCTGCTGCGCTGGAGGCAATCGTAAAGGGAACGTAAAGAGATTGGAGGTTCTAGTTTACAAAGTCGAAATAAAAAGGGCGCGTCCATACGGACACGCCCCTGTGCACAACAATGCAAAGAACGACTTAGAAGCTACCGCGCTTCAGGAAGTCGGGAAGCTCGAACTGATCGTTGCCGAAGTTAGGAAGCTCGGTGCCACCAACGTTGCGGGTCGGAGCGGCCTGAGCCGGACTGGTGGCCGGAGCGGTGCGTTGCGGCTCAGCGGAGGCAGCGGCCTTGCTCTGAGACTGCTGAGCAGCAAAGAGCTCGTCCTGGCGGTTGACGTTGGAGTCGGAGAAGCCCGTAGCGATGACGGTGATACGCACCTGGTCGCCCAGGGACTCGTCGACAACGGTACCGAAGATGATGTTGGCCTCGGGATCGACGGCATTGGCGACAACGTCGGCGGCGTCGCTGATCTCTTGGATGCCCAGGTCCTTGGAACCGGCGATGGAGAGCAGCACGCGCGTGGCACCATCGATGGAGCTCTCGAGCAGCGGGCTGGAGATGGCCTGCTGGGCAGCATCGACGGCACGGGTATCCCCAGAAGAGGTACCGATACCCATCATGGCGGTACCGGCCTGCTTCATGATGGTCTTAACATCGGCGAAGTCCAGGTTGATGATACCGGGGACGGTGATGAGGTCGGTGATGCCCTGGGTGCCCTGGGAAAGGACACCATCGGCAATCGCGAAGGCCTCGAGCATGGTGGTCTTCTTCTCGGCGATGTCGAGCAGCTTATCGTTAGGAATGACGATCATGGTGTCGACGCAATCGGAGAGGGTCTTAATGCCCTCCTCGGCGCTCTTCTTGCGCTTGCGGCCCTCGAAGGTGAAGGGCTTGGTCACGACGGCGACGGTCAGCGCACCGACCTCGTTCATCGCGATATCGGCAACGATGGGGGCAGCGCCGGTACCGGTGCCACCGCCCTCGCCGCAGGTGATGAACACCATGTCGGCGCCAGCGAGCGCCTCGGCAATGTCGTCGCGGGACTCATCGGCAGCCTTGCGGCCAACCTCGGGGTTGGCGCCGGCGCCCAGGCCGCGGGTAAGGTCGGTGCCGATGTGCACCTTGATATCGGCATCAGAGATCGCGAGTGCCTGAGCATCGGTGTTGATGGCAACAAACTCGACGCCGCGGATGCCCTCTTCGATCATTCGATTGACCGCGTTGGTACCGCCGCCGCCGACGCCGACCACCTTAATGACGGCAAGGTAGTTGTTGATCTCTGTCTCGTGCATGTCGGTCCTCCGAACAAAGGTTATAGCCATAGCATGGGTCGACCCCTGCGCACATTAACCTTCAGGTTGAAAGTAAATGCAAAGGTAAACCGTATTATGTTTGCACATTATGAACGTATCAGTCAAATAATTGACCGTGAAAACCAAACAAACCAGATAAACGGCGTGGTATGGCCCCTCAACAAAGCATCAACCAGCGCTACGAGGTCGGAGCGTTCCTAAATGTATAGTTACCCGGAGAACGCACATTGATATACGTTACGCCCTCTACCTGCGAAAGCAGCTTGGTGACTACGCGCTCCTTCTTGACGATATCGTTCGAATCGCCCAGCGACACCTCAATGCCGTTATTGAGGTTTGCCGAGATGGCTTCGACCGAAGGCGTGGAAATATCCTTGACTTGTCCCAAGAACTCGCTCGAAAAACCACGCACATAATCCAAGCCAGCCTTAACGGCCTTGGAGCTCACCGCCTGGCCGGAAACCGGAGCGACATCCGCCGAGACATCAGTCAACAACACCGCGCCATAGTGCTTAGCGAGCGCCAGCGCGGCATCAATGCCGGTCAGGGTATTTGAGCCCTGCCCCGTCGTGATGACGTTGCCCTGGTCATCCACTTCGACCGACGTCGACAGCGGGGCGATCCAGGTGTCATCATCCCCGATGGCCCAGGCAAGGTCATCGGAGCTGATATAGGCAATTGCGATGACCTTGCGCTCCATCGGCGTAATGATGAGCGTATGCGGGAACTGACGCTGGACATCCACGCCCGACACCCACGGGTTCTGCTTGAGGTCCTCGGTAATCTGGTCAGGATCGACGTTAAAAAGCGACGTTCCCTCGGGCAAATCGATCAGCTGGATAGCATCGTGCTTCGTCACATGCTCGCTGCCTTGAATCTGAATATCAGTGGCGGTAAACAATCCAGAGTTGATCACCACGACGGCAACGACGACGAGCACGGCCAAGACGGCCAGAACGCCGCCCACGATTTTGCCTTTGCCTGTAACGAGAGAAGCGGCGTCTGACGTTTTATTTGCCATCGCCCCAAGTGAAGACAACGGGTTGACGCCTTTTTTACCCGAAGGCTTCTTGGCGGTAGCCGGCACCGATGTCAGCGAGCGCGGTTTCGATGCGCCCAGCGTGCGACCCGGACGCGGCGCTTTAGTTCCCGTCGAGGGCTTAGGAGTTGCCATGGGACGGGCAGGTTTGGCGCCCATAACAGGCTTTGACGTCACCGAGGGACGCGAGGACTTTTTTGCGGCCGGACGATTGCCGAGCTGCGAGCCGACAACCGGACGACTGGTCTGTCGAGCATGCCCGACAGACTTAGAGTGCGCGACGGTATTGCGTTGAGGTTTGGCAGGCGCGCCGGAACGCCCTCCGGCGCGGCGGAAGGTGGGTTTCGATGCTCTAGAAGCCGAGGAATTTAACTTCCGGTCTGAGCTCGATGCCATACGCCTCCCTCACCTTTCCGTGCACATGTCTGATAACCGCGGCAACGTCATCGGCCGAGGCAGTTCCGTTATTAACGATAAAATTAGCGTGAACGGGCGAAACTTCCGCGCCGCCAATCGAAAAACCCTTTAATCCACAATCCTCGATAAGCTTGCCCACACTCGCATCGGGCGGGTTGCGAAAGACCGACCCGCAGGATGCGCGACCCATGGGCTGCGTACGCTTGCGCCTCGTCAGGTACCGCTCCATGCGCTCGCGAATGTCGGCCTTGGGCGCCGGTTTAAGCTTGAGCACGCACTCGAGGATAATCTCATTGCGGGGAAGGCTACATTCGCGGTAGCCCCAAGTGATCTCGGACCCCGCATAATGCTTGATACCGGATGCCGGGTCAAACGTTACGACATCCTCAACCAGCGAGCCAATCCACTCGGTCCGTGTGCCGGCATTCATAGATATCGCACCGCCAACCGAGCCAGGGATGCCAACGGCAAACTCAAGGCCCGAGAGGCTACGCGACAGGGCATCGTTGACCAGGCGCGCAAACATCACGCCCGCACCGACCGTCAGCGTACAACCGTCATCGGCAACAACCGTGCGCTGAAACTCACGTCCGAGCGAAATGACGGCGCCGCGATAACCGCCATCGGCAACCAGCAGATTGGAGCCCTTGCCGATGATGACCCACGGCACCTGCTCGCGATCGAGCACCGCCACGGCGCGGCGGAGGGCATGATAGCTATGGCACGTCACAAAGAGGTCGGCCTTGCCGCCGATACGATAGCTCGTATGACGCGCAAGGCGCTCGTCCTCGATCACATCCGTGTCGATCATGCCCGAGAGCGCCATGACGGCGTTAAACAGACCCATTAGACTTAAGCGTCTTTCTTGGCAGTCAAATACTCGATAAACTCGGGGCCGACGGTCGTAACGTCACCGGCACCCATAGTGAGCAGCAAGTCGCCCTCGCCCACCATCTGCTCGAGCTCCTGATTGAGCTCAAGACGGCTGGAGCAGTACACGACCTCCTTGCCAGGATGCTTGGCGCGCACGGTATCGGCGAGCATCTTAGAGGTAACACCCGGAATGGGCATCTCGCCAGCCGAGAACACATCAATCAGCAGCAGTTTATCGGCATTGGCAAATGCATCGGCAAAGTCGTCGCACAGGGCCTGCAGGCGCGAATAGCGGTGCGGCTGGAACACGACGTCGACGTGCTTGTAGCCCAGCGACGAAGCGGCAGCAAGCGTCGCCTTGATCTCGGTGGGGTGATGGCCGTAATCATCGACCACGGTGATGCCATCGATATCGCCCACGTGGGTAAAGCGACGACGGACGCCCTCAAAGCTCGAAAGCGCCTTGGCGGCGGCGTCGATGTCAAGGCCCAGGACATGGGCGACGGTGAGCACCGCCGTGGCGTTGAGCATGTTGTGGCGACCGGGATTACTCTTGATCTCCACAGCGTGCTCAGTGCCGTCCTCAAAGCGAACGATAAAGTCGCTCTGGATGCCCTTGACATCCGGGTGCATGCAGACGATGTCGTTGCTCTCGGCAAAGCCGTAGGAAAGCACGTGACGGCCCGTCGACTTGGCGAGCTCGACCAGATGCGGGTCCTCACCGCAGACGATGACGGTGCCGTCCTCGCCCACCAGGCTCATGAATTTGGCGAAAGTCGCCTCGATCTCCTCGATACCCGAGTAGTGATCGAGGTGGTCGGCCTCGACGTTGGTCACAATGACCACGTTGGGGTTCAGGAACAGGAAGGAACTGTCGGACTCGTCGGCCTCGGCGACAAAGTAGTCGCCCGAGCCGTTCTTGCCGTTCGTGTCATAGCCCTCGACGATGCCACCGATCAGGAAGCTCGGATCCAGACCCATGCGGTCGAGCATGGTGGCGCACATCGAAGACGTGGTGGTCTTGCCATGCGTGCCGGCAACAGCGACGGTGGTGTAGCCGTGGCCCAAAGCAGAGAGCATCTTGGCACGGGGCCACACGGGAATACCAAGCTCGCGAGCGCGCACGAGTTCAGGGTTGGACTCCGGAATAGCGGTGGAGACAACAACCACGTCGGGCTTGACCTCGTCGATCGTGGCGGCCTCATGGCCCACATGCACCTTCACACCAGCGCGGGTAAGCTGGCGGATATAACGTGACGTCTTAAGGTCGGAGCCGGTAACGGCATAACCGCGCTCGTGCAGAACGAGGGCGATGCCGCTCATGCCGGCGCCGCCGATACCGATAAAGTGGGCGCTCTTAAACTCGGGCGCGGAGGTTGCAGTCTGGGAATCAGCCATGTGCTCGTGTACTCCTTGCGTAAACACTGCCTGTAACCCGTTAACTGTACCGCACCTACCGCATCAGCGCGAGGGCGACCGACGATATCCCGTCTAACTAACGCAAACCCTCTACCGCATCCGCCAGAAGAGCGGCGGCCCTATCCTGAGCCAGACCACGCGCCGCCTGACGCATGGCGTCGCGTGCCGCCGCGTCATCGACCAGGTGCAGCAGCTCATCGGCAAAGGCAGAACCGTCGATATCGGCATCGGCGCAGAGCACGCCGGCCCCGGCGTCGACCAGATAACGAGCATTGGTGGTTTGGTGGTCGGCCGTCGCATGCGGATACGGCACGAGCACCGAGGGCACGGCGAGCGCAGCGATCTCGGCCACGCTCGATGCGCCCGAACGCGAGAGCACCAAATCGGCAGCAGCCAGCATATCGCCCATGTTGTCGATGTAAGGCTGGACGCGGTAACGCTTCGCCTCCTCGGGCGTCAGCGCCAAAGCGCGCTCGGTCTCCTCAAAGCCGTCGGCACCCGTCGAATGCAACACATAGAGGTTCTTGCGCGAAAGCAGCTCGTTTTTGAGCGAAACCACGCGCTCGTTGAGGTGTTGGGCGCCAAGTGAACCGCCAAAGACGAGCAGCAGCGTAGCGTCCTCGGGAACGCCAAGTGCCTTGCGGCCGCGAGCGCGATCGCCCTCGATCACCGAGCGACGTACGGGGTTGCCGGTCATGAGCACGTGGTCAGGGTCACCTTCGCGCTCAAAGACCGAACGCGCTGCCGGCACCGAGATGCACACGCGGGCGGCGTGGGAGTTCATCATCTTGTTGGCCAGGCCCGGAACAGAGTTCTGCTCATGCAGCAGATACGGAACGCCCGCGCCCTTGCACCACCCCAGCAGCGGAACCTCGACATAGGCACCAAAACCAATGGCGGCATCGGGCTTGCCGACCTTTGAGAAATGACTGGCGAGCGCACGCTTGGCTTTGTTGACACGCCACAGCGAGGTCAGCGCCGTCCAAGGACGGGAGCGGTCGAAGCCCGTGACCGTAATGGGCACAAAATCAAACCCAGCCTCGGGGACCAGACGACCCTCGAGCTTGCGCGACTGGCCCACGAACACAACGTGGTGGCCACGGTCACGGAGCTCTTCGGCCAAGGCGAGCGCGGGGTTGATGTGCCCTGCCGTGCCGCCGGCTGCAATAGCAACGGTCATTTTATCGGTCATGGTAGTCCCTTCGTACACGCGGTCCCTGGCCGTCGGTACGCAGACGCGCCGACGGGTCTGAGTTCAAATCGATTCGATTATATCCGCCGCCCGCATTGCGAGGAGTGGGGCGCTGAGGACGACCTTGCGGCGCCGTTCGCTGACGCGGGCGGGCTGCGGGGTCGGTCGCAGAGCCATCCAGGACGGTAAAACCGTTACGCGAAGATCGCTCGCCGCGCACGTGGGGCACGCCGGCGGTACTCTCATCCATAACGGCAAAGCTCTCACGGCGGCGGTCATACTCATCGCGGCGGGCGCTCTCGTACGAAACGCGCAGGATCAACCCGGCAAGCATGAGCGACACAATAATCGACGAACCGCCGTAGCTAATAAACGGCAACGGTTTGCCCGTCATGGGAAACACGTTGAGGATGCCCAGCGCGTTAATCAAAAACTGCACTGCGAGAATGACCGCGGAGCCAGACGCCATGAGCGCGCCCCGACGATCGGTCGCCTGCTCGGCAATGCGAAACGCCGAGTAGATCAGCATCGCAAACACCAAGAAGAACAGCACGGTTCCGACAAAACCGACTTCCTCGCCAATGATGGCCAAGATGTAGTCGTTGTGTGCCTCGGGCAGATACGAGTACTTCATGGTTGAGTTGCCGATGCCACGGCCGAACAGACCGCCCGAGGCAAAGGCCATGATGGCAAGCGTGGCCTGATAGCCGTCACCATACTCGTCGGCCCAAGGGTTCAAGGCAACCTGAATACGCACCATACGGTATGGCTCTGCGACAAGCGCAATCACGATCACGAGAATGCCGAAGATTAGCACGCCGATGATAAATCTGGGGTCGAGACCCGCAAACAACGCCATGCACATGAGGGTCAACAGGATGATCAGGACAGTACCGAAATCGGGCTGGATAAAGATCAGAAAGAGCGAAATGCCCAGGTAGATGCCCATCTTGCGAAGGAATTCGTTGATGTTGCCACCGGGCGAAAAGAAGCGATCAAGCATGATGGCCGAATACGCAATGGCAAATGGCTTTAAAAACTCGGAAGGCTGGAACTGAATACCGGCGATGTTGAGCCAGCGCGTGGCGCCGCGGCTGCCGCTGCCCACCAAGAACACCAGAAGCAGTAGCCCTATCATGCCGATAAGGAAGATCCTGAGCACATCCTCCCCAAACCAGCTGTCCGGCAAAACGCGCACGATGGCAATCAGCGCCAGAACACCGACCACGGCAAACGCGGCCTGTCGACCCAGAAAAAACGTCGCCGAGCCATTCTCGTGCAGCGCCTCGACCGAAGACGCCGAGTACACCATCAGCAGGCCAAAGCATACCAAGGTAAACAAGCAGGCCATGAATATCAAACGGGGGCGCATGATACGGGCGGGAACGCCGGCAATATAGCGTTCGCTAAACGACTGCCCGCCGCGGCTGGAACGCGGTGTGGTGCGACGTGAGGAAGCACGGTCCGAGTCGGGCCTCCTCATACCTTGTCGGGGGCTCTCCTCTCTCACCGCAACCCCTATTCCATTTGTGATTTCGCTGTAGCGGCAAGCTGAGCCACGTAGTCCTTAAACACGCGGCCGCGCTCCTCATAGCCCGAGAACTCATCGAACGAAGAGCAGGCAGGAGAAAGTAAGATCACGTCACCACGGCTCGAAAGCGAACGGGCAACGTCCACGGCGTCGCGCAGGTCATCCGCCTGGGCGATATCCACATCGCCATCGACATCAGCCTCGTCCATAGCGGCGGTGAAGCGCTCGCGCGCATCGCCAAAGCAGACGACCGAGCGCACGTTGTCCATAACGACGCGCGCGAAGTCCGTGAGCGGAGTGCCCTTATCGTGGCCGCCGAGCAGCAAGATCACGTCGTCATCGGGAAATGCCGTCAGTGCCTTCTCGACCGCATCGGTGTTAGTCGCCTTGGAATCGTTGACGTAGCGCACGCCGTCAATCTCGCCACACGGCTCCACGCGGTGCTCGAGCGGCTGGAACGAGGCCAGACCGCGGCAGACACCGTCGACATCGGCACCGACTGCCAAGGCAGCCGTGGCAGCGCACAGGGCATTGATAACATTGTGATGGCCCGAGATCTTGAGCTCGGATGTAGCGATGAGCGGGGTCTCGACGCCCTTCAGGCGCACGATCATCTTGCCATCGCGCACAAAGGCGGCATCCTCGCCCTCAGGCTCGTCAAAGGCAACCTTGCAGATGCGACGACCCGGCGTGTAGATGTACTCATCGAACTCGTGAATGCCGGCGTCTTCGACGTCGACAACCACCAGATCGTCATCGACCATATTGTCAAACAGTTTGATCTTGGCAAGCGCATAGTTCTTATGACTCTTATGCCAGCCCAAGTGGTCGGGAGTGATGTTGAGCAGCACCGCCACGCGGGGGTGGAGCTCGGTTGTCGTAGCAATCTGATAGCTCGAGAGCTCAGCCACAAACCACTCGTTGTGGGCTCGGCCGTCAATCTCGTTGACCGGCGGCTCGCCGATGTTGCCGACAGCAACGCTGGCCTCGCCGGCAGCCTTAAGCAGATAATCAGTCAGCGACGTGGTGGTCGTCTTGCCGTTGGTGCCCGTGATGGCAATCCAGTTATCGGGCGACAGGCGATAGGCAAACTCGGGCTCACCCATAATCTGGGCGGCATGCTCGCGCCCAGCCTTAAAGAAGCCCGAGAACTCCGAGATGCCCGGGCACGTCACGCATACGTCATAGGCGCCCTCGACCTGTTCGGTCCCATAGACAAACGACGCACCAGCAGCCTCGAGCGCACGCGTGGCGTCATTGGGCTCAGAGGTGCCACCGCCATACACGGTAACGGCACTTACGCGCTCGGGATGTGCCAGCGCCCAGCGGGCGACATCGAGACCGGATTTGCCCTGACCCAAAACGAGCAGGCTAAAGACATCAGCAAGAGACATGAAAGACCACTATCCCAACTGGAAGAACAGAGCAAGGCCAACGGCACCAAAGGCAGCAGCGATAATCCAAAAACGGATGACGACCTTGGTCTCGGCCCAGCCCTTCTTTTCGAAATGATGATGGATGGGCGCCATAAGGAAGACGCGCTTGTGCGTAAAGTGGAAGTAGACAACCTGAATCATGACCGACAGGGTCTCAACGATAAACAGGCCGCCGATGATGAGGGAGACGACCTCGGTGTTGGTCATGATGGACGTGCAGGCAAACGCGGCGCCCAGGGCAAGCGAGCCGGTATCGCCCATAAAGATGCTCGCCGGATAGCAGTTGAACCACAGAAAGCCCAAGCAGGCACCGGCACACGCGGTGCAGAAGATGGACAGGTTCACGTCTCCGTGCAAAAACGCCATGGCAGCCATGGCGAGCATGGCAATCATGGAGGTGCCGCCAGCAAGACCGTCAAGGCCATCGGTCAGGTTCACGGCATTAGAAAGACCGGCGATCATCAGCCAGCAAAAGACAATGTAGAGCCACGGGAACGAAAGGCCGCAGATGGTGGTCGAAAGCACGCCAAGGTCAATCGTCAGGCCGCCGGGAAAACGAATCTCGGGGGCGACGCCGCACCAGTTAACGGCAAGTACCGTAAAGGTGACACAGATAATGGTTAGGCCGATCATCTTGGCATGAGGCGTCAGACCGAGCGAGCGCCCATGCGTAACGGAGGTCAGGTCGTCGATCAGGCCCAGCACGCCGGTCGCCAGCGTGGCGAGCAGCACGAGCACGAGCTCGGTGGTGAGCTTGCCCATCAGCAGGCAGGTCAGCGAAATCGCGACGAGAATGACAACGCCACCCATGGTGGGCGTTCCCTGCTTAACCAAATGACGCTTGGGGCCGTCGGCACGAACCTGCTGGCCGATACCCTCGACCTTAAGTAGCTTGATCCACCACGGCATGAGCAGCAGCGCAATGGCAGCGGCGATGCCAAGCCCCAAAAAAGCCTGATACGTTGGATACGAGGGATTGCCGAACATGGGCTAGCACACACCTTCCACAAAGCGGTCGAGCTCAACAAAGCGGGAACCCTTGACCAGTACAACATCATGTTTTTCAAGCGCGCCGCCCATGCGGTCGAGCACCTGCTGATAATCGGAGAACACCTGGATGCGGTCCTCGTCCATGCCCATCATGCGCGCGGCATCGGCCATAAGCTGGGCCAGCTCACCACCCACGCACGCCAGCATGTCGAGCTTCTTGGCGGCGGCATAGGCGCCCACGAGCTCATGCATGCGAGGAGCCTCATCGCCCATCTCGCCCATCTCGCCCAGGATCGCCATGCGAGACCCCGTGCACGAAAGCGAGCACAGCAGATCGAGACCAGCAGCCATGGATTCGGCGCTGGCGTTATAGGAATCGTCGATGACGCGGGCACCGCTCTTGGCGCGCTTGATCTCCTGGCGGTGCCCGGTGATCGTGAGGCCCCTAAAGGCAGCATCGATCTGCTCGGGCGTCACGCCCAGGCGATAGGCAACTGCGGCGGCCTTAACGGCATTTGGGACGGACTGCACGCCGGGGATGGCAAGCATGGTATCGGTCGTCTCACCCTGGCCAAAATCGAGCGTAAAGACCGGACGGCCCTCGTCATCAACACGAATGTCGCGGGCACGGACCTCATCATCGTCCGAGACGCCGGCCAGCATCACATCGATACCAGCAGGCTGGGCGAACGTATCGCGAATGAACGGCGTAAAGTCGTCCTCACCGCCCAAAACCAGCAGCGGCAAGAAGTCGCCGGCGGCGCACATACCCTGGACAATCTCGGCCTTAGCGCGGGCGATGTTCTCGCGGCTGCCCAAAATGCCGATGTGAGAGGTACCAATCTTGCTCACGATGGCAAGGTTGGGATTGGCGGACTGGGACAGGCGCTCAATCTCGTGGAAATGGTTCATGCCCATCTCGAGCACCAGGACCTCGGTATCGGCCGGAGCGGAAAGCACCGTGAGCGGCATGCCGATCAGGTTATTGAAATTGCCCTTGGTGGCCCAGACACGATAGCGCTTGGCGAGCACGGCGGCGAGCACGTCCTTGGTCGTCGTCTTGCCGATGGAACCGGTAATACCAACGACCAGGCAGCCAAGCTCCAGGCGATACGTGTGCGCCAAACGCAGCAGAAACTCCTCGGGATCATCGGTCAGCAGGATGGCGCACCCCTTGTCCTGCGCCAGCGAGACCAGCTCGGCCTCGGGCTCACGCGTCATCACGACGGCGCCGGCACCCGACTGGACGGCACGGGAAGCAAAATCATTGCCGTCGACGTTTTCACCGGGAAAGGCGACGAAAATCGTCCCTTCCTCGACCTGGCGCGAGTCGATAACGCACCCGCGGCATACCCGATCGGCTTCTCCCGTCACGGTTCGGGCCCCTGTTGCGGCCGCGAGGTTGTTGACGGCGATCTCTATCATTGCAGCTCCCCTGTAAACCTAATAATGCTATCGGCGTATTGTATCCCAGCGCCGCACATGCGTGGTGCAGGGCATGTGAACACCCTCATATGGGACAACAAACCACGCCCCAAAGATTGTAACCCCCTACTTCGTGTGCGGGATACCCAGCACGTCGAGCGCGTTGGCCATAATGGACTGGAACGGCACCGCAGCGGCATCTGAGCCGCTCGGCGTTCCGTCGAGCGTGATATAGCACAGCACCTTGGGCGATTGTGCCGGTGCAAAGCCCATAAAGGACGACATGTAGTTCTCCTTGAGGTAGCCGCCGTTCTCGTCGGCACGTTCGGCCGTACCGGTCTTACCCGCCACGTCATAGCCGTCAACCGCGCCGCCAACGCCCGTTCCCTCGGACACGACCGTCTGCATGCACGATGTCACCTGGGATGCGGCGTCCTCCGAAATCGCGCGCTCGCCTTCGCCCCAGTCCTTCTCGTCGCCCTTGCTGGACTTATAGAAGTGCGGTGTCATCATCACGCCGCCGTTGGCGATGCCGCCCACGGCACGTGCGATCTCAATCGGCGAGACAGACAGTGCCTGTCCAAAGCTCATCGAGCCCAGCGTGGCGCCGTCATACTGGTCACGCTCCTTGACGATACCCAGGCTCTCTCCCGGAAAATCGACACCCGAGCTGTGACCGATGCCCCACTTGTCCACATAGGCGGCAAAGTCGTCGGCACCGATCTTGCGCCCCACCAGGACAAAGCCCACGTTGGACGAACGGCGCATCATCTCGCGCACATCCATGGTCATGGCATAGTCGCGCTTGTCGGCATCGGTGACGGTATCGTCGCCCACCTTGATGCTCGCCGGCACCTCAAACGACGTACTCGATCGCACGACGCCCAAGTCGAAGCCGGCGCCCGCCACGAGCGTCTTAAAGACCGAGCCGGGCTCGTAGGCGTCGGTGACCAGGCGCAGATTCATATCCTCGGTCTTGGCATTCTCCAGATCGGTCTGGTCGTAGGTCGGGTACGAGCAGGCTGCCAAAATCTCGCCTGTCGTAGGATCGGTGACCAGCGCCGAGCCGTTCTTGGCCTTAGTCTTCTCAACTGCCTCTGCCAGGGCATCCTCGGCCGCACGCTGGATATTGACGTCGAGCGTCGTCACGATATCAACGCCGTCGACCGCAGCCACCTTTTTATAGGCACCGCCCGCGATATAGCTGCCGTCCCTCGCGCGCTCGCGTACGAGAGAACCGTTCGTGCCGGTCAGAAGCTTGTTGTATTGCTTTTCGAGACCCGTCAAGCCGTCGTTGTCTACATTCACTACACCCAGCACCTGCGATGCCAGATTGCCGTATGGATATACGCGCTTCATGGCCTGCTCAAAAAGCACGCCGGGCAGGTTCTTCTTCTCCAGCGCCGCAACATCGTCTTCGTCCACCTGGCGCTTGATATACACCCAGGTTCCATCGGACTCAACGAGCTTGCGGCAGGTCTTTTTATCGATTCCAGTTGCCTTGACCAGCGCCGACACCGTCTTGTCAACATCCTCGACAAGCTGCGGGTTCACGGCGATGTTGCGACATTCGACCGACGACGCCAACACGTTGCCGTTGCGGTCGTAGATGGTGCCGCGTTTGGCATAGAGGGTCTGCGCAAGCAGGCGGCGCGCATCGGCACGCTCGCGCAGTTCATCGGCTTCGACAATTTGATAGTCGGCAAGGCGAAAGACGCCCAAGCCCAAGCCAAGCCCGATGAAGCCCATGACGGCTTTGCGGCGAGGCAGAGGTGCGCCTGTGAGCCATTCGGTCGACGAACTCTTGCGCGACCTGGTGTTATGCACTTGAGGGCCGCCCGAGCCGCGAAGTCGCGACGCCGGGTCGTTGCCACGGGACTGCCCGGCGTTGTAAGATTGCCGACCCGTTCCTTGATAACCAGAACGTCCCCGCGACGAGGGACGTCCAGAACCGCGGCCCCCATCGGAACCGCGGCGATAGTCATTTGTCATACTCAGCTACCGTCTTGCTACTGAGCGGTCGCGGTCGCGTTGGCGCCCGCGGCTGCATCCTGCGAAAAGTCAAGTGTAACGCTCTCGCTGGGCTCCACCATGCCATAAGCGCCCGCAAGGTCGCGAATGCGCGTGTCGGCGCCATAGACCGAATGCATGACCTCCAGGTCGGAGCTCTCATCGGTCGCCTTTTCGAGCGTGCTGGTAAGCTCGGCGTTGCTGTTGAGCACCTGGGCCGTAACGCCGGCGAGCGCCACGCGGGCGACGCCGATCGTCATGAAGATAGCCGCAATGATGCAAAACGTTTTAAGAACGCTCATGAAAACCGGGCTTACCGCCTGGTTTGCCTGACGGCCCGCGCCCGTGTAGACATCAAAGCGCGGCGCGCGCTGCTCACGGGGAGCAACGGGGGCCTGCGGCGTCTCACGATAGGCGGGCATGACGTTCATATCATAGGCGAGTGCTGCGCTTGAAGTGTTGTAGCCCATGATATGCCGCCTCCCATCCCGAGTACGTTGGTAGTGTGTTTAAGCTTCGTTTATGGTGCGAGCGGGAGGTCCAATATCGCGCGGTCGCGCCTACAGACGCTGCGCCACGCGGATTTTGGCTGATCTCGCCCGAGGGTTGCGCTCAACCTCATCAGGCTGGGCAACCAAGGGTTTGCGGGTGATGACCTTGAGTATCGGCACGTTGCCGCACACGCACACCGGAATCTCCGGCGGACACGTGCACCCCTGGCTCATCTCCTTAAAGTGGTTCTTTACGATACGGTCCTCGAGCGAGTGATACGAGATGACGCAGATACGTCCGCCCGGGTTGAGCCACCTGGTGGCGGCATCAAGCCCTCGTTCGAGCACATCGAGCTCGTGATTGACCTCGATGCGAATGGCCTGGAAACTTTTCTTGGCCGGGTGTCCGCCATGCCGACGAGCGGCAGCCGGGATACCCGCCTTGATGATCTCGACAAATTGGCCGGTGGTTTCGATCGGTTCTTGCTCGCGGCGGCGCACGATCTCGCGCGCGATCTGCGAGGCGAACTTCTCTTCGCCGTAGACGCGTAGAATCCGGGCGAGGTCGTGTTCGTTATAGGTGTTGATGACCTCAGCTGCGTTTAAGGTGTTATTACCCGGATCCATCCGCATGTCCAATGGGGCGTCCTCGTTATACGAAAAGCCCCTGCCAGGGATATCGAGTTGCGGCGACGAAACGCCCAAATCGAACAGGAAGCCATCGACCCCGGGCACCTCGGCCGAGCAAAGCAGCTCGTCCAAGTCGCCGAAGTTGCCCTTCAGCAGCTGGTGCGGAACGCCGGGAACCTCGCGGTCCAGACGGGCGCCAGCGGCCTCGAGGGCCATGTCGTCCTGATCGACGCCGAGCAAAAGGCCCGTCTCCCCCACCTGCGCGGCCATCTTTACCGAATGGCCGGCACCGCCAAGGGTGCAATCGCAGACAACGGAGCCGCTCTTTAGCCGCAGCGACTCAAGCACTTCGCCGAGCATGACAGGTTCATGCCGATATTCTTGTGTCAAGATCCCACGCTCCATCCGTTACCCGTGCCTTGCCCTTACGAGAAGAAGAGGTCCAGCAGGGCCTCATCGTCATCGTCCTCATCGGCCGCGGCGCGATCCCAAACCTCAAGGTGGTCGTAGTTGCCCACAACCGTGACCTCGCGGTCGAGGTTCGCCTGCTTGCGGAGAGACTCGGAAAGACCGATACGACCGGCGCTGTCCACGTCCATCGACGTGGTGCGCTTGTTGATCGCCCTCATGAGCTTCTGGTCATTAATGTCACGCGGGTTAAAACCCTCGTGGCCCTCACGACCCGCGAAGAGTCCTTCGACCCACTTATCGAAGGCCTCGGCAGAGAACACGTACAGAGCATCGACATCCAGGGCTTTGAACACGCGAACGTGCTCTCCAAGCTCCTCGCGAAGGGGTGCAGGCAGGGACAGACGACCTTTTGCATCGAGATTGCGCTCGTATGCACCCGTCATTCCCATGTGCGCCCTCCCCTCGGTTACTCAGATGGCACGTACGCGGGGAACCACCCCGCCTGTCGACGTCATCAATAATATGGGGAACCGCCCCATTTTTCAACATCTTTCCCCACCCCTTCCCCCACCCCGCCCCACCAC
>ERZ1106951.58-NODE-58-length-118730-cov-16.189189_pt1 | contig 118730 bp, 108 predicted proteins | sample MGYA00403676_ERZ1106951 | MGnify/ENA primary metagenome ERZ1106951 (study PRJEB35170, sample SAMEA104062398) | human gut metagenome | biome: human gut; feature: human-associated habitat; material: faeces | place: Denmark | collected 2012-04-23 ...
GGTAGGGTGGCTCTCAAACTCCGGACAGGTGGCTCAAAGGGTGCCGGTATAATCACTTTATTCTGTCGCTGGCGGTGGGACCTCTTGCGGGAAAAATGCTGGGCAGTATGTTCTGGTTCTTTGAGTATCGATTCACCATTCTGCCTGTCCTGCTGACAATTCCGGTATTTCTTCTGCTGGGGTGGCTGATTCCTTGCATGATGTATGACAACGCAGCGAAATGCAGTGTTGTAGAGCAATTAAGGGATGCTCAATAACTGTTAAGCAAAAAACGGCCCTCTGCCAATGAAAAGGCAGAGGGCTGAGTTTTAATCTAAGGGTTTACATTCAGTTACAGTTTTTAGATAAATTTTGGGATCACCGTTCAATATCAAGTCTGCATATCCAATCGGATCATTGTAAATCAGATAGTCCAGCTCTGACCGCTGATACATATTGTCTGCAACCTCGTTCTCCACGGCGATGGTGTCAATGGCAATCATGCTCGAGTCGCCCTCGCCCTTGGAAAGTAATACAGCCGTCTCAACATGCGTGGACGAGGGGAAATGGATGCAAAGGATGCTAACGTATCCTGGTTCTACTTTGCCAAAACACACAAAGATCTACCTATTGTTCTCATACTTCATGAGATTTTTCCTTACATTTTTAAATTCCAATAGCCACTTCGTGCTGTTCCAACCCTCTCTAACACATTCATTTCTGCCAGTTCTTTTATATTTTTCTTAACTGCTCTTGCTGTAATTCCTAATCGTTCTGCCATCACAGTTTGTGTTATCTTTGAATTATCTGCAATCATATTTACGATTTTCTGTTGTGTTGCATTCAATTTCATTGGTGAACTTTTTGGTGAACTTTTTGGTGAACTTTGGTGAACTTCACTATACGACGGTCTGTATAAGTTCACTCTAAAACTATCTCCAATTTCTTTTAATTCCGGTTCCTTGATTCCATATTCCCGACAGGAACTAAACATTCTCTTTACACCAGTTCCCCAGCTTTCAATAATTCTCATTCTGCTAAATACTTCAGCAATACAGCGATTGCGAATTTTAGAGCCGCCTTCTTTTATCTGTTCTATCGTCAAACCTCCACACAACATTCCTGGCGAAGTAATTTCAACTCTGTCATCATAAACTGCGACCTGCACACATGCCCTGTCCAAAAAATTTCGATGTGTCGTAGCATTTACGATTGCTTCCCTAATTGCTTCTGTAGGCAATTCATACGAATCCGTTCTGACCAATCCATTTATTTCTGCTCCCAGATTAATATGTTTCAAAACGAATTTGTAAGCTTCTTCAATTTGTTCATAAAGCGGTCCTTCAAAATCTCTTTTATCAATAAAAACAACTCTTTCAACACCTTTGAATAATGCACACTGTATTTTAACAAATGGGAACGGGTTATTTGTAAGCATTACAAAAGCATTTGTAGGAACCAGCGTTCCCTCCAAATTCTTGATTACTCCCCAGTTAATCAAATTTTGAACTGTTACATCACGAACCTTTTCTTTTTCTGCTTTCGTCTTTGCCGCATCTACCATATACTTTTTGATAGCAGCACATAATTTTTCTGCCTGTTCTGCATCATACTTTTGTTCAACACAGACCATTTCGTCAAAAGAACGATTTGTTCCCTGAAAATCCAAATCCTTAATTATTGTGTCATCTGCCGGTCTTGATGTTCCTGATACTCTGATAAATGTCCCTGACTCTTTTCCAAGTGTTTTGATGTAATAAGGTCTATTTGCACCCGGATAAATTTCTACCACAATAACACATTTCCCCTCAATCGTATCAACTCCAATATTAGGAAAAATTTGCGGGTAACACATATCTGAAATTGTATTTGTTATTCCATCAATTATTTTAAACACCTCATTAGGATCAACACCCACAATCTCATGACTTTTATCATCAACACCAATAATAATCTTTCCACCTGCTGTATTAGCAAAAGCTACAACACTTTTTATATACTTTTCGCTCTTTTTAGGTACCTCTACCTTAAATTCTATATTGGATGATTCCCCCGCTTTGATTTCATCTGCTAACATGCTTTCCTCCACGCTTGAATCAATATAATTACAGCACATACGTCTTCTGTCAATATAACAATATAAACTCACGAATTTTCGAAAATATATGTTCTCGATATCTTTACTTCTCAATCATACTCCAAAATATTTAAAACAAGATATTTTGCAAACTCACAACTTGTATAAGAAGCATATTTCTGAAAATCATCACCTTTTTTTTCATCCGCAAAATCACTTATTGATTTCAGGCAAATAGGTATTACGCTATTATCAATACCATAATTTGCAGCATAAAATACACCATATGATTCCATATCTAAGCCCACTGTTTTTCTTGAATGCTGCATTATCATATCATCTACAATTTTTGAATTACCAACCACCGCCGCACCACAAGCTAACGGCCCTAACACCAAATTCAAATCATGACTAATTGTTTGGCCTTTAAACTCCCTCTTTATTCCAAACAATTGTTGTGCGTAATCTCTTCTTAAAATACTCTCCATTCCTGAATCCAGTAAAATATGCTTAGGATCTGGTGAGAAAATAGCTTCCCCATTCTCCCCTGTTATGTATTTACCATTTGAATAATTCCAAACTTCAGTAGCTACTATTATATCCCCCAGATTTTTCCCTGAGCCTATACCAGCCGCAATTCCAACCATAATTAAATACTTTGGATGAAAATGATGTATTATATTTAGTGATAATGTTGAAGCTGCAGCCATTCCCATTTCTCTTTGTTGTGCATATACCACTTTTATATTTTTACCATTTGCCACTATATTTGCAAGATAATAATCTGTTGTATCGCTATCAAAATTTACTCGTTGGAAATCATGCTCTTTGAATGCATATTTTAAAGCTTCCATTTCGTTATTGACCGCACATATAATTGCAACATCACTTTTTTTAACATCTGAAAAACGCTCAATTGATTTCTCATATTTAAGAGCATATCGAATTTTATTTTTTATTACATTTTCCCATTCTACAGACTGTTCATCATATTTTAGTACCAGAAATTCTAGATTCTTTCCTAATTCCTTACATTTTTCTTGTAATGCATCATGCTCTGTCAAAATAATTATTTCCTTAGGTATCAATATCGAATCTGTCTCTAAGATTTCATCAATAAATTCCAACCCAGCGATTTCCGAGTCATCTTCCTCCCCTATGCATTCAGCTATTTTCAAATCCAACACAACCAAATCATATCTTATACTTTTCATTTGATCTTTAGCTGACTTCAAATCCAATACATGTTCTATTGAATCTGAAACCAACTCGTCAATTGTATTGATAACTGAATGTAGTCTTTTCAACTTCTTACTTTCATCATCTACTAATAGTATCTTCATTTCATCGTACCTCAAATATTCTTCAAATAATTTTCCAGTTCTGTTTTCCACTCTAATGATGATTCATCATAATGAATACAGCCCAGATAATAATTTGAATAATTCTCTTTCATTTGGTCATCAAGTTGCTCAAGATTTATTTTTTTTGTGTCATCCTCAATCACATCAAAAGCTGTGATAACCAATACTTTTACAGACAGTTCTTTCCTATCTATTTCATCTAAAATTTCAATACCGCCAAATGCCTCAAACTCATTTAGTTCTTCATCTTCCCCATTTATATCATAAAGTGGCAAACTCATATCTAATAAAACTATATCAAACTTGCCATTTCTTAATGCTAGCATACCTCCCATCAAAGAATTTACAACACTAATATTTTCAACACCTAACTCATCTTTTAAATAAGTTACTATATTGCTTTGCTTAACATTTTCATCTTCAACAAATAAAACTTTCATCTCTCTCCTTTCTATGCCATGATATTGGTAATTCCAATGAAGACAGAAATGCCAAATAAATTTTCTTCAATTTGGTACCATATTGCGTATGCAGCATCAATATTATACTGAAACGTTTTATACAACTTATAAAGTCCGGTTCCGCCCTCACTCTGTGAATATTTTTTTACAGTTTCTGTATTTTTTGTATTTGCAAAAATCACCCCTACCTTATCCCTTAATACATTTATATCTATATCCTCGCTAAGTGTATTGGAAATAGATAATTCTAAGAATCCGAGATCATCTACTTTAATTCTCTTTTTTTCGAATTCATCTTTTAATTCCTCTAATACAGCTTCATCACACACTTTATTTACATCAATATCAATTTCTAACTTCGAATAATCTGATATTCCCGAATGCTCTAATGCATTGTTTATCATAATATTCACAGCATCTACGAAATAAGGGAAATTTTCACCTTTGTATAGATTAGTATCACTAATATTTTTCTTCAAATTTATTTCTGCCATACCACCATTAAGCTGAGAAATAATTTCCAAACAAGTATCTACTAAATCGTCCATCGTGAAATCCAAATAAGTTACATCTTTTTTTTCAAATACATTTGCGAACTCTATTGTCTTTCCACCAATTTGAGATTTGCATAAATTTATGCTACTCGAAATCGATTTTACAGCATCCCTTACATCCTCATTCTTTATGTTTCCAACACTGCATGCTAATGCATTTAACTCTGCTTGGAAATAGTTCAAAAGATCTTCCTGTATTTTCTTTTTCAAAACAACAAAATAGTTAAGCGTATACTGCCATAAAAGATCAATAACCTGATCGTAAAAAGTATTAAAATCAATTATGTTATCCATATCAATTAGAAGAAGTTGATTGACACACATAGTAAAATCCAATAAGGCATTGTTTTCTTCTTTATATCTTATACTCAACCATTCTTTTTTTATTTCATCTACCTTTTTCTCAATATCGGCCGTAAATAATGACAAACATTTTTTAACTTTTCGGCTTCCCTTTGAATTTTCCGGTAAAATATGATCCCAATATTCATTTATTAGATATTCACTACTATCATTTTTTTCTTTTTTGGAAAGCAAATTATACTCTTGAAAAATTGTCGTTAATTGGTTTTTACAATAACCATGCCTTATTCTAGAACTCAGAAAGGTATTTAATCCATATTTTTCATTAAATAAAAATTCTTCTGTTATTGTTGTAATTATCCCTTTTAGTATTACCATTTTCTGAGAATATGTAGCATTATTTCGTATTTTATCATTAATATCATCGACAATTTTTTTCAAATCGCTTATGTATTCAGTGCTATATATATCATATGTCATTAACTCTTCATCCAAGTTCTTGACAGATAAATATCTATTGAAATCTTCTCTTAATGCTAATTCATTCTCCTTTTTAATGTTTTCCGTATCTACAAAAACTCTACTTTGATTAATCTGCTTAATTCGATCTTTAATACTACGTTGCTTAGTAATTGCAGTAATCTCAGCATAATATTTCTTCTTATTCTCTGAGTCTAACACAATTAAATTTTGAAGTATTTCTATTCTGATTTCCTCTACTCTGTTTCCTTCCGGATTCAAAATAATATCTCTTTTTATAAGATGCTGTATACATACCCTATCTAAAAATGTAACCAACGCAGGCCCTTTTTCTTCTCGTTCAATTACATCTTTTATAGATTTAAAATTATTATAATCCATATAATTTGAATACGCTATTCTTTGCTTCTTATAATCACTAGGCATACTTAAATAAACAAACACCACATAATTAAGATTTTTCTTAATTTCCTTAGTTAAATGATGCCTAATATTATCACTTGATCTTTGAATGTCGATTCTTCTTTGTAGATTATGATTTTTTAATATCGCATTTGTAATACATCTTACCTCTGATAAATAATCTTCACTATTTTCAAAAATAGTTATTTGTCGACGTAAGATTCTTTCTAAAAAGTAATTATTATCCTTGTTGATTTTATCAAGAGTTTTTATCGCATTTACATTATCCCCCTGCTGTATATATCTATCCGTTTCAAAAAGTAATTTTCTATTCTTATCTGATAATTGATCTGAAAGTTCTCCCATTCCATATTTAAACAAAAACAGTTGATAGGTTATCGGACACACATTTTTAAAAATTTCCAAAAATGCTTCCCTATTTGATATACAATTAAAACTCATCAAATTAGGAGAAATACACATATCATTAATTGCCGACATAAAACTCAATCTTTTTCTACTTTGCATAGATGTTTTTCTTGCTATAAACCCAATTACTTTATATTCCCAGCTTGTCCCTCTAACAACTTTTATATATGAAAACAATTTTTGTATTGCATCTGCTTCATATTCATTAACCATATATGCATTATACAACCAGCGATACACCCCATCATCAAAATGTGGTTCTTCATTAAGGAAAATATATGATTTTACCAATAAAATTATACACTGAAAATCCTGCGGTCTTCTTTCCAGATATTTATTACACTCTTCTATATAATTTTTATAATTGCCACTAGTATATGTCTCTAACAAAGAATAATATTCCAGTTGTTCTCCCGTAATTGGTTTAGGCTTTGTTATCAAAGAAAGATTCGCCAATCTAAAATCATCTAACTTCAATTCATAATTATCTACTTCACCTTCTACAAATCTCATCTGATCCGATATGACAAATGATTCATACATATCTATGATGGAAAATTGCGAATCAAACATAAGGGCAATTTCAATTTCTTCAATATCAAATTCCCTTTCCACATTGAATTTAAAGTTAATATATTTTCGAATAATCTCATTATCCTGAAGGTCTTCGTTATAACTATCTATTTTTTTCTTAAAGGATGTATAGCTGGTGTTTTCTTCTGCGAAATAACTTTCTAGTTCAAACAATGTATTTAACATAATATTATCACTAGCCTGAGTTTGAATTTCATCCAAGTACTTTTTATTTTTCTCTAATCCATAGATTTTTTCGTACAGAAGCATCTTTTTTGATATACTCCATACCGACAGTCCTACTTCTGCTTCTATTTCTGTTAAAACATTTAATGCCAACTCATATTCCTGCAAAAAAAGGTGCTTTTCAAATTCAGTCTTTAACTCCACATATTTTTCGATTTTATAAATATATTTATTAAAAATTGACATATAATACTTTCTTAAAAAGTCAATTTGAATATCAGAATTTAATACTAATTTTTTACTACACATATCTTGAATGCTCTGCGGAAATAATATCTTATCCATACGTTTCTTCATAGATATGTTGTTATCAACCGTTCGCAAAATTCTTGATATATCGTCTTCCTCTGAGAAGAAGACTATTTTATAAAACTTATTTTTATAAGTTATTTTCTCTTTGGCAAAATCAAATAAATATTTTCTTCTATATTCTCTGTTCATCTGCGCATTCCCCATCTACACCGTAAAACATCTCATGTAAGATGCTATCGTTTCGTGTATCAATACCATTATTTTCCCCTACAGAAAAATATTACAATCAACAACTATTGTGATATTCTACCATATTTCAGCTCACTTTTCTATCCATAAAGCCTCGATTTTGCACGTTTTTTCGATATGTTTAATTTTAATTCTATTAAATCCTAAAACTGTAATCTATTTTCTTTATTCGCTTACGCCAACAATAAAATGCCCGGCAGCCACTCCAGGCACTTTATTCTTGTCACAAGTCGGCAGGAATAACTTATTAACTTATCTTTATTCAGTTGTCATCTCCGTCCCCTCTTACATTTCTCTGATTTCCTGCTCCATCACGATACCCGATTTAAACTGTATCATCAGCCGCTCCTTTGAAATCACCTTTATTTGGCTGATCAGCATCCGTACAAGACCATCGTCATATTCCACAAGCTGGCAGGAGGTATGGTTCAGGAACCGGTCCATCTCATTGACCCGCTGTTCATAATTTTCCGCAAGCCGTCGCGACACGTTCTCCTTTTTCTGTGCTTCCTTCAGCTCATTGATTTCATCTGAAATCTTTCGATACCGTTCATCGAATTCATCTGTGTATGCCCCCTGTTTGGCATTTTCCATAACAAGGGCAACCATTTCATCCTGTTTCTTTTTGATTTTCTCATCATACTCGTCCGGTCCTTTTTTATAGCTGCCGATTACCCGGATGACATTCTGCCGGAAAGCATCTACAAAATCTCCATTATCGCCTGTAATTTTCTGCATGGCCTCCATGATGGCATTATGTAATGCCTCCTCTTCCAGTGTGGGGAAATCCTTGCATTTTTTCGTGCCATTCTCCAATCGGTTGGTGCAGCGCCAGACGATTTTCTTCTTCTCATTTCTCGACCAGGTGACACGACGGTAATCCCGGTCGCATTCCCCACAGATGACAATTCCCGTTAGTGCATACATGGATGAATATTTGCTTTGCTGGTTTTTCTTTCTGGATACTGCGGGCTTCCACATAGATGCACGGCGTGCTATTTCTTCCTGCACCTGATAAAAAAGCTCCTTGGAGATAATCGCTTCATGGTCATCCTCGACATAATACTGAGGGACAATTCCATTATTCATCACCTTCCGTTTTGTCAGGAAGTCTACTGTATATGTTTTCTGCAGCAGGGCATCTCCCATATACTTTTCATTGGACAGCATCCGGCGGACCACCGTTTCTTCCCATTTATCCAGTCCTGTTGCTGTTTTGATTCCCTGTGCTCCCAGATATCTTGCAATCTTCTCAGCAGATAAGCCCTCAAGGTAAAGCCGGAATACCAGTTTTACTACTTCCACTTCTTCCGGGACAATGACCAGCTCGCCTTCCGAGTTCTTTGTGTAGCCCATAAATTTATTATGGTTGACCATGACCTTGCCCTTTTCAAAGCGCCGTACAATCCCCCATTTTACGTTCTCACTGATGTTACGGCTCTCTTCCTGGGCCAGACTGCTCAGGATTGTAATCAGGATTTCTCCGGTGCCGTCCAGCGTATTGATATTTTCTTTTTCAAAGATTACCGCGATATTTTTCTCTTTCAGCTTCCGGATCGTCATCAGGGAGTCTACGGTGTTTCTTGCAAACCGGCTGACTGACTTTGTGATGATGATGTCGATTTTTCCATCCAGCGCATCCTTTATCATCGCATTGAAATCCGACCGTTTCTTCGTATTCGTGCCGCTTTTCCCGTCATCGGCATAAATACCTGCCAGAGTCCAGCTGTCCGTCCGTTTGATCTTTTCCGAATAATGCTCTACCTGTGCTTCATAGCTGCCATCCTGTTCATCAAGGTCTGTACTGACCCTGCAGTATGCCGCGATACGCAGGCGCTTTTCCACCAACGGAGTTGCACGGTCATATCCTGCTTCGCCGGTATAATGGCTATTTTCTTAGCTGTCATCGCCATTTTTCTCTCCTTTCCGATCCGCTGTGGGACCATAATAAACTGTAACACTGCTTCCATTGGAGAAAAACACTTTTGTTGAATTATCTTTATATACCACAATCTGCTGAATCAGTTCCCGGTACAGTTCCTCATCGAATTCTTTCAGATATGCCCTTCAGTGCCTCTTTCATCTTTTCCGTCTGCAGCTCCTCATCCTGAATTTCCAGCGTCTGGTAACGCTCTGCTGCTCTTTCAAGCAGAAGCTCCATCAAGTTATCCGCGCCCTCCGCTTTTACCTGCTTCACCTGACGCTCCAGTCTCCGATAATCGGCACTCACCTTCTTTTCTTTCGGAGCTACTTTGATCAGCTTGGGCTTTTTCATAATCTGATTGATTGCATCCACACATACCTGTTTTACCTGCTCGTCTGTGATGAATCCTCCGGCGCAGAACAGCCGGTTTTGTTGGATATAATTTTTGCATTTCCACTTAGGTTCCACCTTCTTCTCTTTCGGCGGCATGTAATGATGATAGTCCGCACCGCATGTGCCGCACACCAGCACTCCACTGAAAAGCAGCTTTTCCGGCTGCAGTTTTCTATATTTGCCATGACCATACTGCACCTTCCTATGCGCTCTCCGTTTCTGGATCCGTTCAAACAAATCCTGTTCAATGATCTGCGGATAATACTTTGTCCCCAGGTAATTATGATTTTCCAGGATTTTTCCAACTGCCACATGGGTCCAGGCTACCCTGTCATGGGAATTCGGTATCTTTCTGTCAATCAACACCTGCGCAATCCTGCCGGTAGATATCCCGCTGTCATATTCCTGAAAAATCCATTTCACTGTTTTGCTGTGTTCTTCGTTTATCACGATCTTCCCGTCTGAAATCTCATATCCGATTGGAGTATGCCACTGCATCCGCTTTTCCTCCTTCCTTTTCTATAAAGGTCAGTCCATTCTGTATGTAAAAAACAATCTCTCGCTCCTTTGTGATATGGATTTCCTTTACCATCAGATTGAACAAATCATCCCGGAACTCTTCCAGCAGCCCCCCCTTCGTCCTGAAGCAGCCGGATAAGCCGTTCTGTGCTTGCAATCTCTTTTATCCCCGGCCGTTTGCTGTGAAGTAATGCCTTTCTTCGTTTACAGTCCAGCAGCCTGAGACCAATATCATTGTTTTTTTCGTAAAAAAGAGCAGAGTCCATATATCCTTTCCTCATTACCTGACTCAGGATCAGCCTCTGCTCGTTCAAATCGTTTATCTCTTTATTCAGTTCTTCTACCGCTTCAGACTCCTGCTGGCCTTCCACCATCTCACACAGTTCTCTCAGCAGCGGTTCCAATATTATTATCAAGCACTCTCTAGCAAACTCATTCTCTGTTTTTCAAGCAAATTGAAAGAAGTCTCAGCATAACCAAATCTGACGTATTTTCCATCAGATTGTTTTATCCTGAGACTTCTTGTGTTATCATATTTCCTTGTAGCTCGAAAATAAAAAAGCAGAAATCTCCCCGACCAAAGTTTGACTTCTGCTTTCAACCAACACATAGTACTGGCTACGCCTCACTATGCACACGATTATGATAACAGTTGAAACAGAAAACTACAACCATATTTCTCAGGATTTTTATAATAATACGATAAATTCTCTTGATCTGGCACTTATTCCATGCACTTGCGGACATTCAGGGTGCCTGATCCATCATGGCGTTTACAAACGCAGCATCCAGCTCGCTGATACGCTAATTACGCTCTCTGTGATCCGGATATACTGTAAAGAGTGTGGTCATACACATGCTCTCCTTCTTTCCTCCATGGTTCCCTATTTCCAGATTCCTCTCCAGCTATACGTCAACACGATTATTGCCGCTGAGCATCAGACTGGCTTTGCCTCTCTATTGGACGGACGGGTCTGCGTTGATGAAAACAACCTGAAATCCATTCTCAGGAACTACCGTCTCCACTGGTGCGAACGGTTACGGGCGGTATCCCTCTGTTTGACAGATTTGTCCAGGCTGGTTTCCGGATGTTTCTCACACTTTTCCAGGCAGTTCATGCAGATTAAAACCACCAGGAACATACTTTTTGTTCCACCCACATAACCTTACACGACAGCCTTCATACTTTCCAGTATCCTTGTGAAAAAGGAGGTTTAACACTATGAAACAGGAAAAACAACAGGAAATCGCTCTGATGCGGTACAGAACGATTGCTCCGCTTATCGCAGGTCTTGATGAAAACTATCCCAGCAAGTCTGCTTTTTACACGGAAATCTCTGCAAAAGGAATTCTCGGACCTGATGGAAAACTTCACAATTATGCCCCCGCTACCATCGAAAAATGGTATCTGAACTACCAGAAGCACGGATTTGATGGTTTCATTCCGAAAGGTCGTTCCGATGCAGGTATGAGCAGGAAGCTGGATGATGAACTTCAGGAAAGAATCCGCTACTTCAAGTCCAACTATCCCCGCATGTCCGCAGCAGTCATCTACAGACAGCTGAAATCAGATGGTTCCGTGATTCACGGACAGGTGTCAGAATCTACCGTCTGCCGCTTTGTAAATCAGTTGCAGAACGAACTTAGGCAGACTCCGAACAAGGATATGAGGCGTTATGAACGTCCGCATATCAATGAGGTCTGGTGTGGAGACAGCAGTGTCGGTCCCCGCCTTACCGATGAGAGCGGCAAAAAGCACCGTGTTTATATCATCGCACTCATTGATGATGCCAGCAGGTTCATCACCGGGATTGATGTCTTTTATAATGATAACTTCATCAATCTTTTATCCGTTATGAAATCAGCGGTTGCCAAGTACGGGCGCCCGAAGGTATTCAACTTCGATAACGGCAAGTCTTATAAAAACAAACAGATGGAACTGCTCGCCGCAAGGATTGGCTCCACACTCAGCTACTGCCAGCCTTACACCCCTACCGGCAAAGCCAAGATTGAACGCTGGTTCCGTACCATGAAAGACCAGTGGATGGCTTCTCTTGATATGCGGGATTTTCATTCCCTTGATCAGCTGCGTGGCAGCCTGTTTGCATTTGTACAGCAGTATAACCAGTCCCCTCATTCCTCCCTTCATGGAATGTCGCCGCAGGACAGGTTCTTTAAAGAACCGAAACAGATCCGCCGCCTTTCCGATGACGACATCGCCAAAGACTTTCTTCTGGAAATCGAGCGTCGCGTCTCTGCTGACAGTGTCATCGTCATCGACCAGATTGAATACGAAGTGGATTACCGGTTTGCACGCCAGCGCATCCGTCTTCGCTATTCCCCTGATATGAAGGAAATTTTCATCGTGGAGACTGGTGGGGCATTGACTCCCATCCGCCTTCTCAACAAGACAGAGAATGCCGAAATCAAACGTGAAAAAGTACGCTTATGCAAAGGAGACGATTAACCATGGATTACACAGCAAGATATGGGCTGGAGTTCAACCCGTTCTTAAAAAACTCAAAAGAAGTCCTTGTTGAAACGCAGGAATACAAGGAAACCATATTCCGCCTTAACTACCTGCTTGCAACAAAAGGCTTCGGACTTCTTACCGGAAGCGCTGGAAGAGGCAAGACTACTGCCGTCCGCAGCTGGGCTTCCGGGCTTAACTCTTCCCTTTATAAGGTCGTCTATTCCAGCCTTTCCACCCTGACTGTGAATGATTTTTACCGTAACCTTGCATTACAGCTTGGTGCACAGCCCGCTTTTCGAAAAACAGACAACTTTCGGATCATACAGGAAGAAATTACCCGGTCTGTCCTTGAAAAACGTCAGACACCGGTCATTATCATCGATGAGGCGAATTACATCGGAAATGCTGTGCTCAACGACCTGAAGATGCTGTTCAACTTTGAAATGGATTCCAGGGACAGGGCTGTCATCCTGCTTTCCGGTTTACCCCAGCTCAACAGCACCCTTCGTTTGAGCATCCATGAACCTTTTCGCCAGAGGATTGTCATGAATTATAACCTTGAGGGCATGACAAAAGCAGAAGAACATTCCTATATAAATGCCAAACTCAAAGGTGCTGGCTGTACCCAGACTGTATTTGAGGAGAATGCCCTTGAAGCAATCCTGAATGCAGCCAATGGTACTCCACGTATGATCAACAAGCTATGCAACGCAAGCCTTTTAGTTGGAAACAGCGCAAACTTAAATATCATAACCGCCGATGCAGTCATGCAGGCTATCAATGACTGTGAGCTCGGTTAACTCTGGAACCATCATGTAATCTGCATGATGGTTCTTCTGCATAAAATACCATGACGGAATGCCCGAAAATATTTTGCCTTATGACATCTTCAAACATTGAAATATACCTGTTTTAATCTGACGAATGAAGCAGCGTTTAATTTGCCGGATAACACCTCACATCGCTTTATATCCATTTTCATTATCTCTAATAATTCTGTATTCATCTCTCTTCCTCCCAAAATCACATTGAAATTATATCATTTAATTTTCTCAAATCTTCTTCAACATCACGGTCTGTCCAGCAAGAACTAATATTTTTCCTTTTACACATTTCTGCTTTTGTATCTCCGAAAGCACTCCTTGTTTTTTCGAGATTTTTTTCTGTTACATTTTTCCCTATTGCATTCCTTCTCCAACCACAAAAATATATTTTAGCCTCTTCTTCAATATTTCTCCTTTTAGCGGCAACTCCTAATACTTCTCTATAATTCGGACGCATTTTAAATTCCTTTGGTATTCTTCTATTCAATGCTTCAAAAAAATCAAATGGAACAAACTTATGTGTTGGGTCGTATTTTATTTCAAGATATGCTATCAGTTTTTTATAATCCGCAATGAAGCTTTGGGTTTTATAGCCTTTTTCTATCTCAAGTTCGAATACTTTTGGTGATAATCCTAATGTTGTTAAATACAAACGATATGGAATTATATCTGTCAAAAAAATGCAACTAAAAATTTTTCCATTAAATTCAAATGGAAAAGTTGCTCTTTCTTCCCCTTTTGCTATCATATCTTTGTGCAATAACTTTAAAGCTGTAAATTCAAACATCTTCACCCAATCACCCTACTTTCGTTTTTTATATCAATTTCTTTTACAAACTATTTTGCCAAAAAGTATCCTTTCGCCAAATTATATATCATCCGTTCCCCAAAGCCTATCCCCTGGGGTAAATCAATTCCCTCATAGCCACTCTGCGGAAACTGAAACACACATCTATTTTTCTTCCAAAATTGCAGAAACCTTTGATTTACTGCGGTTTTCGGGACAGAAGGCAAACAGTCTCCACATGTGTTGAGGGTGTGAAACAGATTCCTGAAAAGCAGATTTTGTCCCTGACGGGAACCGATTACTCGCCTAAAATCCATTCATAGTTTTACTTTTATATCTTTACTCTAGGTTCAAAGTATTTTCATAATTCTTAATATCTTTCTTTTAACCTTTCGTTGCAAACTATATACTTATCACATTAAACTACTAATTTCTTCCTTGGTATTTCCTATATATTCAATCATATAAACCTTTCCCTAAACAACACTTTTTAAATTTCTTTCCGCTTCCACAAGGACACAAATCGTTTCTTCCGGTTTTCAACTTCTTTGATGGCATACCCAATTCTGCTGGCCTATGTCCTTTATCGATCAATGCAAATTCTTTTATCTTATACAGATATTCTGCAATCACCAAGATTGCCTGGAATAAGTGTAATGCTTCGTTTTCAAATTCCAAAAGGTATTCTGTCCTACTCTTCAATCTATCTTTAGGATCTGGTATATATGTTATTTGTTGAGAAATCGCATCATATTTAACATCATTATGTCCTATTGCATTGCGCAATTTCGCATTAATGATAACCTGCAAATACTCCGTATAAATTTCTTCACTATCACATAAGTGATATCTATTTGCTTTGGAAAGCCCAAAGAAATCGTCCAAAGAATTAACTCTTCTTTCTAATCCAGGTTTGACTTTCTTGAAATTTCCTCGAAACTTTATGTTGTTTAACGCAACTGGTAAAATTAATATATTTCCCAAAGCTTCATATACATCTAAATAAAACTGTTTTACCAAATCAAAACTGCTTGTTGTCGATCCTTCCTCTGCAAAGTCGATGCTATCTGCTTTACAAAACTGAGTAGCAAATGCTGGGATCAAGTATTGATAAACCTCAATAAACTCGCTCAGCATTTGATAGATTGTAGATTGCAAATCTTCCAATCTATATCCTTCATGAGCATTTAAATACTCTATCAATTCTCTTATCTGATCAAAATCCAACTTTAGCACACTATCACTTACTTCATGTTCTGAAATAACATCATCCCTCAACGGTGTAATAAATCCCATAATCTCTACCAGATGCACCGCTCTTAAAATTTCCAACTCATTAGTTCCTGGAGCAAACTGCTCTGGAATCAGTTTCTTCACCTCTTGAATTAGATAGCCTTTATTTCCGTTCTGAGACAAATCCAATATTCTTTTATATTGTGCCCAGTTCTGTGCAGTTTCCATTAATCTGGATACACTTCTTGTAAATTTCTCATATCCATTATTCTCCTGCATTCGACTTTGGTTTCTCATAAATGGAGATGGTACAAACTCTCTCTCATCAGTACTTAGCTTTTTAGTTGGAAATTCTCCGGAACATTCAACAACATAATCTGCCGATTCATCCTCTCTTAGAATTTCTGCATTCTCAAAACTGAATTCCAATCCCGGCATATCCTGCCCTATTTTAACTTTTCCATTTAAAGAAATCCCACATTTTCTACACGCTACGACAATTGGATGTTCCTCCTGCCAACCAACTTGTAACCTGACTCGTGTTATACTGCCACAGACATGACATCTTATAAAACAATTGTATACCACCCCATGTTCCTCCTCGTGTAGTCTATTTTAATATCATTCCAAATTTTCTTTCACCCATATTTAATCACTCTTCTGGGCAAGAACATTCAACACCACATTTTCTCCAAAATTTAGCCGTTGCCAAATTCGGTGGTTCTACACGAATATCTCTTGGATTGATGCTGTTCATATCAAAAAATTGTTTTATGATTTTCTCACCCATTCCCTGATTTCTCATAAAAGGTACAACTTCTAAACATGAAATATTATACTTTCCACTCTGTTCAATAAAGTAGTATAAAAATGCAGTTATATTTCCAAAACTGTCTTTTATTTTCCACAAATAAGCATTATTCCTCCAGACAAAATCTGGTAAAATAAATTCCCATGCTAATATCAATTTGTATTCTTTTTTGTATATTTTAATTTCCTCACTATAACATTTTTCAAATTGGAATAAATCCGTTTTTTCCATACTACTTTCTTTTACTATTGTACACGTTTCCAAATATTTATTTATATGAAAATCTTGCTCCTCATGTGACAATTTTGGTTTTTCACCAAACAGCGACTCATACATCTTAGCACTCTCAGGAGTATAATCAATAACACTATGCACTAATCTCTGTTTGAACCTCTCGACCCAAATTTCTCCATGAAGTGGCAGCCAATAATTAACTATATCAAAAGCACTCCATTTCTCAATCTGCCCATCGTATAATTTCATTTCAAATAAAATCTTTTTAATCTGTTCTTTTTGAACAGCATCCACTATAATATATTCTTTTTTTGTCCATCCCGAAACTCTATAAACACTACATTCAATAGGCATAATTGGCTTTTTATACCAATACTCATGTGTTAGTGCTGCATCTGGCACAAGTCCTTCTTCATATAGTTTATTCCAACCGACCAGATTTGGATCATCTTCATTAATTTTAACCTTATAAACTCTAACCAATCCTACTTCATCATCAAATTTGTTTACGATTTCCGCTGATTTAAGACATTCCAGAATACTAGGCGCTAAACAGATTCTCTTTTCTGTATAATTCTCACCTATTTCTGTTTCATCTGGTATCTTGGGAATCAAAATACTCTGAATTGGTTTCTCTAGTGATGTTATATGATATAAAATCACTTTTTCTCCTCCGCTTACATATTTGATTCTTAAACTTAAACCTTCCCGTTAAGCAATTATAATACGCTTTAACTAATAAAAGGGTTACCACCTTCCGGCAACCCTTCTATCATTTTTTACTACAAAATCAATCTTATTTGTAATTTATCACTAAATCAAGCCCCTCTTTTACCCGCCAATGCACGAACCTCCTCTACAGATAACTGAGAAATCTCAGCAATCTCCTCAAAAGACATCGCACCTTTTTTCAAAAGTCTGCTTGCCACTTCTTTTCTTTCCGCTAACCGTGCTGCCAAAGCAGCCTCATCCCGCATATCTTCCATCGCCTTACACATAGCTGCCACTCCTTTCTCATCTTCCTTGAAATATCTTACACGTTCAGCCAATGTTCTATACTTTATATCCTTCGCATTTGTACAGGAAAAATCATGCATCAGGGTCCCTATGGGCGATTCATCCCGGTATTCGCCATTCACATATAAAATATGTGCCTCATCGCCAAAGTTCTCACCAGTTTCTTTGATTACCCGGTCAATATGATAAATCGGTTTTCCCTTTCCCAGCACATCATGCTCTGTAATAAAGATTACATAAGTTTCCACCAGATTTTCCAGCTTTTCTCCCGGCTCAGTCACATTAGCATCGATCAAACTGCTGTGATATCTGGCTCTCTTTGCTCCCGCACCGCGATCTGCTCTCTGGATTTCTACATTATATCTTTTTCCGGCATGATCCGTCGCATAAATATCAAAAATAATTGATCTGCCCTGCAGATTTTTAAGCTGATGCTGGATTGCTACCTTTTCCACCTTCAAATCATCTCTGCCAAGCACAATCTGCAGCACCAGTTCCGTACATTCGATATTTTCCTCAAAACATTTTGACATAAAGTCATCATCCATCAGACGAAATCCACGGATTCTCTGCAGATCTTCCGGTCTGAACTTTTCTTCCCAATCCTTACTCATCTCTCTGCTTCCTTTCTCTGCCTGTTTTTATCAGAAGCATATACTTTCCCTATCATACTTAAATTTTATCACAGGCACACTTCTGTTGCAAGGTTCGCTCTGCCTCATTTTATGTTTAGATTTTATATTTTTAACCCGACGGTTCCCGTATTTCTTTCCTGATATCAATTTCTAATTTTCCCACTTATCCAGCCTCTGCACCATCACGATCCCCGACCGGAACTGAAGCTCGATCTTATTCTGATTAATAACCTTAACCGTCTGGATCAGCCTCCACACCAGATCATTATCAAATTCCCTGCTCAGTACCCCTGCTTTCCTTATATAATCGTCCACCTCTCCAGCTCTCTGATCATAGGCTTCTGCCAGACGTTGTTCCTTCCTGGACTGTTCTTTTCTCTTTCTCAACTCCTTCAGATGCGCCGTAACTCTCCGGTATTCCCGATCAAAATCTTCCTCTCCGCAGTTTCCTTTGGCACTTTCCTCAATCAGCGACATCAGATGCTTCTCCAGTTCCTGAATCTCTGTATTGTATTCTGTCGGTTTTGCTTTGTTTCCATAGCTTCCGATAATCCGGATCACGTTTTCACGGAATGCCTGCACAAATTCGCCCTGATCCTCTACCACCTTGCCAATTGCCATCATGATGGCTTCATGAAGGATTTCCTCTTTTAATGTCGGGGAATTTTTACACCGCTCGGAACCATGTTTCAACCGGTTATCACATCTCCACACAGCGCTTTTCTTTCCATATTTAGACCACACCTGCCTCCGGTAGGGCTGTCCGCATTCTGCGCAGATCATCAGACCCGACAGCGCATACTTGCCGCTGTACTTACTCTTCTCCTCTCCCCTCTTTTTCTTGATGGCTGCCCGGTAAATATTTCCTCGTCTGGCTTTCTCCTCCTGTACCCGGTAAAATAATTCTTTTGGTATGATGGCTTCATGGTCATCCTCTATATAATACTGGGGAACAATCCCCTTATTGACTACCTTCTTCTTCGTCAGAAAATCTACGGTATAGGTCTTCTGCAGGAGGGCATCCCCCATGTATTTCTCATTGGTCAGCATCTTATCAATCACGGTTGCCTGCCATACGGTATTGCCGGTCACTGTCCTGATCCCCTCTGATTCCAGGATTCTTTTAATCCTATAGCTGCTGTTCCCCTCCAGAAAAAGCCTGTATATTCTCCGCACCAGTTCCGCCTCTTCCGGTACTACCACCAGATTTCCGTCCTTATCCTTCGTATATCCAAGGAACTTATTGTGGTTGACAATAACCTGTCCTGCTTCAAACCGTCTCACAATTCCCCAGTGACAGTTTTCGCTGATATTCCGGCTTTCCTCCTGTGCCTGGCTGCTCAGGATCGTAATCAGCAGTTCCCCGCTTCCCTCCAGAGTGTTAATCCCCTCTTTTTCAAAAAATACAGCAATGTTCTTTTCTTTTAGCTTCCGGATATTTGTCAGGGAGTCTACGGTATTTCTGGCAAAACGGCTGATGGATTTTGTAATGACCATGTCAATCTTTCCTGCCATGCAGTCATCGATCATGGACTGGAAATCCGCTCTTTTTCTGGTACTTGTCGCGCTCTTTCCGTCATCTGCATAAATCCCTGCCAGTTTCCAGTTCGGATTGCTTTTGATTTTCTCTGTATAATATTGTACCTGAGCTTCATAACTGGATTCCTGCTGTTCCATCAGGGTGCTGACACGGCAGTAGGCTGCCACCCGAAGGGTTCGCATTTGCGGCCGGATGCTCCGGTCATACGCCGGTTTTGCCGGTATGATCGATATGTTCTTTTTTATACTTGCCTCCATCACTGCTTCCCGCCTCCATCTTCTTTTATCTGGATTACGACTCCATTCTTCATATGTACATCCATGGTTCCATTCTTAAAAACCATGATTTTCTCCACTGTCTTTTGAAAGCATTTTTCATTAAAATATTCCTGTTTTCCACCTCTGCACAGGATTTCTTCAATCTTCCTTCCATAATAAGCGCGGCTTTCTATCTCTGCAGATTGATACTGTTCCATTGCCCTCTCGTAAAGCAATGTTTTGATCTCTTCTGCCGAAAACTCTTCAATCTGCAGAAGTTCTTCAATCTGTCTTGTCAGCTTCCTGTATTTGGGTGTTTCCACTGCTGCGCTCTCTTTCTGAACCTCCTGTGCCAGTTCCGGATGCTCCACCACCAGATTCATGGCTGTTAGTGCTGCATTTTTTATCTGCTCCTCTGACAGAATCCGGTTTCCGCAGGATACCTTCCTCCCATTCTGATACTTGGAACATTTCCAGCACCATTTATCTTCTCCGGGCTTTTGCCGCTTCTTCGCATATTTTCGATATTCTAATCCACACGTTCCGCAAAAGATCTTTCCATTCAAAATGCCCTTGCCTGCATGACTGTTTGGATGATACCTGCGTCCCAGCTGGCTGGTTCTATTTTCCCGTCTCTCCTGTACCTGCAGAAACAACTCCTTTGAAATAATTGGCGGATAATATTCATCCCCGCAATATCTTGGGTTCTTCAGCAAATTTCCGATAGAGGCATGACTCCATGAAGGATGTCCGTTTGCATTCAGCACTCCCAACTCTGTCATCCACTTTGCAATTCCATAAGTGGTAGATCCTTCCAAATAATCCCGAAAAATACGTTGTACCAACTCTGCCTCTTCCGGGACAACCTCTGCCCTGCCATTTTGAATTCGATATCCGATTGGAAAACGCTTTTGCCGTTTAATTCCTGCCATCTTCCAATCCCCCTTCCTCCAATGACTCTTCCAGCTCCAATCCATTTTTCAGGCAGAACCGGATTTTCTGCCCCGGATATACCGTTGCATGGTCAATGATCATCAAAAATGCTTCTTCTTCATAATTTTCCATTCTGGTTGGGCGGCTCCGAAATACAGTCAGCAGATATTCTGTTTGCATGATCTCCTGTTCAAAGAACTGATCCGCCTCTAAAAGCTGCCGCCTATGGATTAGCGTTTCCAATTCTGAATCCAGCTGGTTCCGCCTTTCTATAAAAACAGCAGAGCCAATATTGCCGTCCACCAGGACCTGCCGCAACATGTAGCTCTGCTTTCTCAATTCCTCTATTTGATAATTTAACTTCCGAATCTCCCTTTCCTGCTTTGGATCTCTTGGGACTGCTTTAAGCCCAGCCAGTAAAGGCATCAATATTTCCTCATAATTTCCTGCCATCCGGTTCCACATCTTGGTAAACAAACGTTCAATATTTTCTTCTCGGATTGCCTTTTGACCACAGGCTTTCCTATCCTGAATATGTTTATGGCAGCACCACTGGACTTTTTCATAAGATTTTCCTATGTATAGTTTTTGCCTGCGGAATATGCTGCCGCACACCCCACACCGAATCCGGCTGCTAAATGCATAACGGTTCTGATATGCCTCTGAGTCCTTGACACACTGCTGTTCCTTTCGATATGTACAGAGCTTACGAACTGCTTCCGCTTCTTCTCTGCTGATAATAGGTTCATGGTTATCCCTGATCAGATATTGAGGAAGTTCTCCATGGTTCCGTTTCGTTCTAAATGGTATACCTTCTGTAGTACAAGTCTTCTGTAAAAGCAGATCCCCTTCGTAAACCGGATTTTTAAGAATTTCTTTGACGGTTCCCTCCTGCCATCCATTTGACTTCCGGCTAGTAGGGATTCCCTCCTTCTGTAAGCTCTGAGCAATTGTATAGGAACCCATTCCCCCCAGATATGCTTCAAAAATCCTCCGTACTACTGCCGCTTCCTTCGGTTCAATGATCAGATTTCCATCTGGATCTTTACAATATCCATACGCAGGATCACTGATAATAAAGGTACCATTTTGAAATCTCCGTACCACAGACCATCTGACATTTGCAGAAATATTCTCTGATTCCCCTTGCGCAATGGAACTTAAGATAGTAAGAAGCTGTTCACTTTTTTCAGAAAGGGTATCAACCCGTTCCTTTTCAAAATATATTCCTATTCCAAGAGCCTTTAATTCACGAATCGCCTGAATACTGTCTACCGTATTTCTTGCAAATCGTGTGACTGATTTTGTGATAATATAATCATGCTGTCCCCGCCGGCAGTCCTGCATCATCTTCTGAAATTCATCCCGACCATTCAACTTTGTTCCGCTCCTGTCCTCATCCGCATAGATACCTGAAAAAATCCAGTTGTTTCGCTCTCCAATGAGCCGACTGTAGTATGCCACTTGAGCTTCCAGCGAATGCTTCTGATCTTCAGAATCTGTGCTGATCCTGCAATATGCACAAACTCGTTTTTCCTGTGTTTGTTCAAGGGACTGTATGGTACGGACCGGATCAATCCGTGTGACTTTCTTTTCCTTTTTTACCATCACTTTCCTTTTCCTCCATCTTCAGATATACCCTCTTTAAAATTCCCCCTCCTGTTAGCACCACACAATACCACAATTTTTGCTGGATATCTAGTGCTTTCAGCATATACTTTGGAAAGTTCCGGTTTAAATGTTAGACGGTTTAAAGCATCAATTTTTTCATACTCCTCCGGCAATAAAAAACCATTTTTCAACATCAGATCCAACAGCTTCACAGCCAGCTTATAACTTAATTCCCTGCTCTCTTTTTTCTCCAAACTAAACCCCTCCTAATTTTTTCTCAATGCTGGGTGGAGGAATCATCTGCTTTTGCTGCTTCCATATACCGTCAAAATATTATCTTAACCAGATCTCCATCCCGTATTCCGCCCATGTCACTGCCTGATCCTCTTCCCCAAAGTATTGGTCTGCCGCTTTTTTATCTACCTCCAGCACCTTTGTCGCTTTCTCTCCTGCCGATAACAATGCTGTCAGATGCTGCTCTATCTCCCGACGCATTTCCTCATCCTTACAAGAACTGATTTTTCCACTTGCTGCACGCAGCACCATTCTATCCCTCATATCCGTCACAGACATCCACTCCATCTCTGTCCCATACTTTCTGAACAATGCCGCCAGATTTTCCGGCTCCAGAGACACTACTTTTTCCAGGGTTTTTCTTGCTTTCGCATCAAAAAGATAGGCGTACCCAATACTGCCTGATTCTAAAATTTCATGGATTTTCTTTTCTTCCCCTTTGTTCATCCCTTTTGTGCCTCCCGTCACTTTCTATTACATATGCAGAAACTGCTCATATTCCACCTGTTCCCTGCCAAACTCCTCTTCAATCCCACTATCATCAAACAGCCCTAAGCTGACCGCCATTGCATATTCCACATCTTTCATCCTACCAGCTTCCAAATGCCCTATGTATTCGCCCAACCTGCTTTTATCCAGCACCCGGATCTGTTCCAGCAGCACCATTGACGTTCTTCCAATTCCAGCTTCCCCTGCATACACCGTCACATGGATCGGAAGATTATGTTTCCCCGTCTTGGCCGTCATCGGTGCAATAATGACCGTACTACTAAAATAATTTCCTTTATCATTTTGTAAGATCATCACAGGCCGTACCCCGCCCTGTTCGCTTCCAACTGTCGGCTGCAGATCTGCCCAGTAAACATCACCCCTCTTGATCATCCTTTCTCCTTCCTGCACAGCCTTTGAAACGGCGGCGGCTAAAACCGCCGCCATTATCTATATCAACTGCCGTGCCTGTTCTTCATCAACAGTTTCCTCAATATCCCTATTTGACACTACATCCCGGGATCGGACGCTCTGCGCCCTTGGGCGGCAGTCATAAACCAGCCATGGCTTCTGGCTGTCATGGGTTTTATGCCCCTCCGAGGTTCTCCCCGAGCCGCCCTCATTGCGTGTTCCCGCACCCGCGTGCAGGGCTGTGACTGGACGGAAGTATCATAATAGGCTGTTCAGGTCATTGCAAACAGCCCGCCACAGGCTGACCAGGGATGGATTGTTTCCGCTCTGCATCTTTGATGTCATCTTGTTTAACAGGCATCTTTCCTGCCTGCAGATGGTCGCCGCGCCTCCTCCGCCATGCTTTCCCTTCCGGGCTGAACAGCTAACGTATTTATGCTGCCGGTTATGGACTTGTCAATGTTCGCTCTCCCGCCGCATGTCCTGCTTACACGCCGGAAAATATCTGGAGTTTTTTCCTCCTACTTATATCCACGTTGGGAAAGCCTTCTGACAACCCTAAAATGACAAATTCTGTAAAATTTTTCTCAGTTTCTGCAAAATCCTCCCCCTCTGCTTATTTATGGCATTCTGTGAAACACAAAGCTCCCCTGCCAGCTCCCTCTCACTGCGTCCGCAAAAAAACAGCTGGATAATCAGGTATTGTTCCCGTTTTTCCAGCTGTCTGATCGCTCTGTGCAATTTTTCATATTGAAGTCTGCTACATATTTCCGCCTCAATATCCTGTTCCCCTCTGTCCGGGAACAGCCCCGCTTCCATCATCCTGTCAAGGGAATCCTCCCTTCCGGGCAGAATGCTTACTCTTCCTGTTTTTCGGTCAAGTACCGCCTGTTCTGCTTTCAGATCGTATTCCTGATACTGCATCTTCCTTTCTGTTTCCTTCAAAACTGAAATGATTTCTTCACTGGCCTCCGGATACATCTTCCGAAAATCCGGCAGCCTGCCTGCTTTCGCCATAGAGTTCCTCCATGTCTTTAAAACAGAACAGGCACGCCAAATAATTTTCATTCGTATATTTCCTCCATTATTTTATGGATTCTAAATTGATACACGGTCCTCCTCATTCCGTCTCTTCTTCCAATAAAAACCCTTCACTTATTAGCCGTTAAAGAAAGGAAAGTGCCAAAAATACAAATAATTTTGTTTACATTATTTCTAATATTCTCTTTTTGATCTCACCACTGCCGGATAATAATAGCTTTTTACACAAGAGAACCACTTATGTCAAAATTACAACTTCTATTTATCAGAACTGTACACTGCTGAACGTACCATAAAAAAACCAGGCAAGAAACCTTTAAAACAAGATTTCTTACCTGGTTTACATTTTTGTCAGAATAAAGCTATCTTTAAATCATCCTAAATAGTAGCTTTATAATACCAGACGCACCTAGGAATATAATCTCTGAGGTATACATAATAATCGCCTAAGTGCTTACCGCCTTTCGTTACACTTACCTGAACCAAACTATCTCCTGCATAAATTTTAAAAGATTTTTGACCATCATCTCCGGAACCTGAATCTCCAGGGCGATAGTTGTAAGGTGTTATATAATATGGTGTCGAATCGGTAACGATATCATGATACAGCGTATCATTACTGAGCACTGTATATAATGTTGAGAAAAGAATATCTTCTTTTTCTGAAAGAGTCGGAAAATATAAATTTTTCAACAAAACATCCGTTCCCGGAACAAATATATCCACCGCATTATAGATAAGCTGCTTTAACGTAACATCTTCGCCATTGCGCTCCATATCTGCGTATTTCATTAAATATGAAAGTACGGAACCTACCGTGCCAAAAAAACTTGACGCAAACTCTGCAAGTTTACCTCCTCCATTCAGTGCCTTAATCCTCTCAGCAGTATATTTTTCATAATGTTCTACTTTTAAAGTATATTTTTCCTCTGGACTCTGAGTTGGAAAAGGGAAAATAAAGCGACCTTTATCATCTCCAAAATTCTCATAGCAGTACTGATATTCATCCTTACGCCTAATTTCCTGAAGATCAAATTTGATGGAATTAACCGTATCCTTCGCCTTTTCTTCTTCTTTAAGCCGATAATTGATACATTCTAGTGCGATCTCAATATTACGATCTTTTTCGCTAAGAACAGCATTATCCATTTTAAAGAGAGAAGTCGATTCAGGTTCTGGAACTTCTTCCGGATCAAATGGCGCCATTTTTCTATAATTTTTGGATACGATCAAATTATCTATTTCAATAGTACTTCCATTGACCGTGTACTTTACTGTAGAAATTTGATCAAACATCCAATTAGACGGAAGTAAATATCCTAAATTTCCGCTATAACCAGTTGACATATCCGACACAAAGCTGCTTATAGCATAGCCTTTATCGCTTACCTGTATACATACATTTCTTGGTCCATAAACACCAACTTTGTAATTTTTAGGATTACGTCCTGTATCAGAAAACAATTTAAAAACAGCTTCAAAATAAGGAAGAATGCTATTTTTAATATCTGTTTCCAGCGCATCAAAATCGACGCAAAAATAAATGGTAGTCCTTGAAGGAAATCCTAATTTCTGGGCATTTGAAATTGCAGTAGCAGCATCTGTGCGTCCTTTAGCAGATGTAAAATAGCCACTATGGTTACCTTCTGTCTGGTAAATCGGAAAAATATCCATTCCGGTTTCTGTAATAATTTCAATTTCTTCGCGCTTTAAACGTTTCCAAAGACCGCCACCGATATATCTGCCAATAACTTTACGTCCATCTGCTGCTAATGCGCTGGCAATTTCTTTTGTTAATGGATGTGCACGATCACATCCTGTTCCCTTTCTATTAGGATTTCCTGAACTGGTCAAAAGGGAAGCCCACGTGTCTTTCCCGGCAATTCCATCAGCAATAAGTCCTACAAATTCCTGAAATTCTTTAACAGCTCTTTCAGCACCAGCTCCAAAAACACCGTCAAGTTGATTTGGATTAAATTTATTACAACAAAGGGCATATTGTAAAATGAGAACAACTGATTTAGATGCAGCCCCACCACGCTTAATAGTAGGACATTTTGACATCGTCCCGCTGCCAAAAACACCATCTACTGTTTCTCCAATTTCATGCTGCAGCGCTCGTATAAGTCCCTTATTTGTAAATTTTCCATAAATCCCATTACATGGAATAAGGTCCATGTAATTACTGTAAGAACGATTTAATGCCTGCTGAATCGTTCGGATTTGATGATCACCTTTTTCTTCATCAAGTCGAAAATTCTCGGTATTAAGAATCGCTTTTAAAAGTTTAGGTGTGATATTTCCTGTAGTAGATATAAAACCTGCATCTGTTTCAAATTCCCTTACTTTTTCAATCATACCACTACCATAAATCCCGTCGAATCCTTTGGGATTATAGCCCTTGCAATATAAACCGCCCTGTGCGATATACACTTTATTACGATTCGTCTGCACACTGGTGTCCAACGATGGCGAAATCGTTCCAATGGCAGCTAAAGACCCCGATCCAAGAACACCATCAACCTTTACACCAGCTTCAATCTGAAGCCCTCTGATCAACGCTTTAATCGTTGAATTTCCAGTGAGACCATCCTCTGTGACAGCCGGGAAATCCGGGTGATTCCCATAGGTCAAATTTAACCATTTTTGCACTTCTAAAACTTTCAAATCCATTTTTATTTCTCCTTCTTATTTATTTTAGCTGCGCAGCTATAAATAAATAAGAACTTATGTAAAAAATTGTAAACATAAAAAATAATTAAAAACAGAGAAATGATTTTGAATCATTTCTCTGTTAAAAAATTTTCCCATTAGGGTTAATCAACCAATATATGTTATTTCTCCAGATTGAATATCCTGACATTTAAGCTGACTATTCGAATCCAAATAATAAATATGATCATTTAATATATCAAAATGTTCATAATCTTCAGATTTAGAGAAAAGAATTTCAAAATCTTCTGTTTGAAAAGAAATCCTACCAACATAAGCCTTTTCATCCTTTTCATAAAATCCATATAAGTAATCATCATCAAATGTGATAAAATCAAAATGTTCTTCATTCCGATTCCACAGAATCTTTTCTCGTTTACCATCAAGTGACATAAGATGAATCCTATCATGTTGATGCTCATCAAAAAATACAAGTCCCCAATTAGTCGCTATGCATTTATCATAACATTTTCCATATTCAATAATTTCTCCTCTTCTTTCGGAAAAATTAAACCGATAGGCTCTCATAAATCGTATATCTGTATTGCCAGACATTGAAGCATGGACAGAAAAGAAATTTGTACCATTCCAATATTTCCGACTAAAACAGGTATCAATGAGGTCTACACTAAAAGATAAATCCCAATAAGGGTCGTTTTTTACACTTTCTGGATAGGAAATCTTATATCGGTATCTGCTGTTATATTCCTGATAATTCGTAGTTTCATCAAACGGTACCAATTCCAGTATTTCTCCATTTTCGTCCAAAAGAGCCTCCTGCACACACCCTGATTCCGCAAAAAAATAGATATGATTTTCGCCATTCCATTGTTCAAATGTAATTTTATATATTGCCTCCTCACTGTCACAGAGCGTCGAAATTTCATGTGTATTCAAATTAAGTCGCTTTACTAGATTATCACAGCTGTAATACAAATCTCCATTAAATTCATCTCCCATTCCGATACATCCAACATCAATCAATTCCCACCCTTTCGTATCATCTTTTTGAGCATAGAGTCCATCCGGAGTAGCAGCATATGTTGTTTCATTAAAATGTTTTACATAAGAATTAAAGGGATTATTGATAATATATTCATATTCAGGCGCCTCAAAAATATCATCTGGCAAAATGATATCTTCTTCTGCATTATCTACAGATACTGTAGATTCAACTGCATTTGGCATCGAACAACTAGTTAATAATCCTGCGATCAGTATAAAAAAAAATGTCAACCATTCATTTTTCATATTTTTTATCATCCCTTTCACTTCGCTCATGGCACAAATAAGTTCTGAAAATGTCGTGCCCACCCTTCTTTATTTTATAATTCTTGTATATAATAGTAATATATCACCAAACGCAAAATCCTGAAATACTCTTTTCTTTTTTTCCCATCATATCTGATCTCATAACTTTTTATAAATCTCAAGAAATATTCCTTAAACTTCCATATCACATGTTTCAATATTTACCTTTTTCTACTTCCTCACGAATTTTTTTATATATTTTTCCCTTTCTATAATTCAAAGTTGATCTTGAAATATTTAATTCCTCTGCTATTCTTTTTTCACTCAATCCTTCCCAGAATATCTTTTGCAACACAATCTTTTCCCATATATCTAAACGATGTATTGCCACATATAATTTTTCTAAATCAATCTCCTTTTCAATAATACTCCATACTGTATCATCTGTCGAAATCTCTATTCCTTTTTCCCAAAGAGACTCTAGCGAAATTTCTCTAACTAATTTATTTTTTCCTCCTTTTTGCTTTATTCCTCCCCATTTTAAATCAAACATGAAATATTTCTCTTTTCTTTTTCCATAATAATATTCTCTATACACTTTATAATCCACTTCCATTAATTCACCATTAATTCTAATATAAAACTTCTTCATTATATCCCCCTATATGTCTACAAATATTTAAAGTTATAGTAAGGATTTTTTCTTATCATCTGTCGTTATATTTTCTGACGATTTTGTATCTTTCTCTCTAAAATAATAAAAAATCATTTCTGTCCAGTTCTTAGTCTTTCAAAAATGATTTTCTATTTTGTAGTACTGACGAAATCACTATCAACAAAAGTGTCTCCATATAAACATTTAACACTTGTTGTTCGCAAAATTCAAATAGCACTACCCCAATTCCAATATTAAGCATTAAATATAATCTCAATCTCTTTTTACAGTATATTTCCAAATCACTATTCTCATTTTCCTTAATATTTCCAATAAAAATCAAACCAAGCAAAAAAAAAGAATTACATAATTGTAGCCCTCTCGGCATAATAATAATCCTTGACAAATATATAATTATCAGAAAAGTCGTACAGGAAAATGGTAAACATACACTAAATTTTCTGAAATGGAATCCTCCAGCATAGGAACGTATGGGGAAAAATATTATAAAAAAAATACACAGTTCTATCAACGAACATGTCAATGCTGCTATAATAGTACAGCATAATACCCATAAAAATATTTCAATAAGAATCTGAAATCCATATTCATATATGGGCCTGTCCTCTTCTTGAACAAGCCCTTTTTTGATTAGATAGTCTGTTAAAAAAGCAAATACTCTTTTCATATTTTAGAATTTTCTAAATTTTTTTGCTTTTTCTGGAGCATCAATTTCGTGATAAACAGCAACGCACTTCCTATTTATCCCAATCTTCACACCCTTTTCTGCAACCGTCTTTAAAGTTTTTGCAAAAAGATTCTTTTTCATTTTTGTACCTCCTAATAAATTCAAGATACCTATAAAATAGCATTTTTTATCCAAATATTTCTCCATCTGTCAAAAAAACCCCATTTACTGTCAAAAATGCCTACACATAGTCTATACAAGTCATAAATGCAACTGCCCTAAATATATTTCCTCTAATTTCCACCACCAATTCTCCATCATATTTTTCAACTGTTTTTCGTATAGATTTCAAACCATATCCATGATGTTCTTTATTTTCCTTTATTGAAATAATATTTCCATGTATATTTTTCTTGATAATACCATCAAAAGAATTTTCCACAACTATAACCAAGCCATTTTTTCTTAATCCAATAGAAACATTTATCCATCTATCCGTAACTTTTTCACTAGCTTCTATTGCATTATCTAACATATTTCCTAATACAACACACAAATCTTCATCTAAAATAGGTAGTTTCTGCATTGCAAATCCATCTATTTTAACCACTATATTTTTCTGAATTGCTTTCGCATACTTAAACCGAAGGATTGTATCGATAATATCATTACCTATCTTTTCTAGTTCTGCTTTATCTACCATATTCCCATGTTCTAATATCCCATCAATCATACGAATTGCATCTTGTACATTTTGCTTTTCCATACTACTTCTAATACCTAATAACTTATTTTTTAAATCATGCTGTTCTCTTTGAAATAAAGCCGTTGAATTCATTTGATCTTGTGTACAGTTTCTCAATAATTTTAATTGCTGCTCATATATCATATTTTCCTTTTCTAATTTCAAGCTATAAATTGATTTCTTATATATTTCAAAAATTGACACATTCATCAACAATAATAATGTATAAAAACTAATAATCCAGATTTGATTCTTGCCATTATATAATTCATAAAATATAAAAGCCATACAAATACTTTCTATTGATATTAGAAATAAAATTACCCATAATTTTCTATCTATCCCTTCCGCCTCTTTATGTAATTTTTTTAAAATCACATAAAATAGTAAAACCAACAATAATACCTTTGATAATATCGTACCAATCAGCATTTCTCTATCTTCTTCAAAATTTTATATATTTAAAATAAAATATACAAAAAACTCCGACAATATCCAGATTGATATAAACAAGGAAGTAAATAATAATTTCCTTTGAAACGTCCCCTTATATCCTATAATAATAATTCCCAAAATAACAAAAAAACTTATTATTCCTTTTTGAATAGAAACATTTCCCTTTTCTGTCTCCATAACTATTTGTATTAAAATAAAGAGTCCCCAGATTATTCTCGTAAAAATCTTTTTTGACTCTTTCTTTTCAAATGAATTATTTACAAATTTATTTACTATCCAAACGGAACAAAGTGGCATAAGTAAATTAGAAATACTATCAATTATCCCGTTCACTTATATCCTCCCCTAAACATTTAACATATTGCTTTCTAACATTATCTTTTCTATCATCACTAATTGGTAATACTAATTCATTAATCAATCTAGCCTTTTTCCCACTAATTGCTCTAATGTATGATAAATTTACCAAATATGACTTATGTATCCTCAAAAACAAAGAGGGACTATTGCTTAGTTTAATTTCCACATTATCCAATTTTCCATTAAATATTTCCATTTTGTTATCTTTCAAATGTATATTGATTTTTCTTCCACTGCTTTCAAAATATACAATATCCTTAATCGGAATTCTTATCCAATAATTTTTATATTTACAATCAAAAAAATACTGTTTTCGATCAAGTCTATTTAATGCTCGTTTTAAAGTCAACATAAATTTCTCATTACTAATTGGCTTTCTAATAAATTCAAATGCCTCAACTTCAAAAACAGATTCAATATATTCAATATACTCTGATATATACACAATAATCGAATCCAACTCCATTTTACGTATATATTTTCCTACAGCTAAACCATCTAATCCTCCCATTTGAATATCTAGATAGATAATATCATACATTTTTCCTTGAGAAATTGCTTCCGCAAGCTTTTCTCCACTATAATATACATCTATCTCCATTTCTACGCCATGTTTTTCATACGTACTTTCTATCAATTCTTCTATTTGAAATGTTGCGCCTTCATCATTATCACAAATTGCCACTAAAATCAATGTTCTATCCCCTTTTTCATATGTCAAAATTCATTACATACTAATCTGCATCTTTCTGATCCGGAGGGATATATTCTAACAGATCATTAATTTCACAGTTTAAAGCATAACATAACCTTGCCAGCACATCAATGTCTAATCGACTAATTGTGTTATTGCAGTATCCATTTATTTGTGTCCTCTGCATTTCAGCTCTGTGACATAACTTATTTTTGCTTAACCCTGACTTTTCTAATAAATCAGCTAAATGAATCTCAATTCTTCCATATTGTGCCATATTCATTACCATGCCCCTTTATATAGTATTAGGTTTTCATGGTTAGTTTATAATCTCTTTCTCATTTATATCAGATGTGATATATCTACTCAGACTTCTTGCACCCCGTTATTTTGTAAATTGCACAATACAAATTATTCTTTCCCTCAATATGGATTAAGATATCTAATCAAGTTTACCTCAAAAATCTTGTCACTCCCCCAAGACTTTTTTTCAAGCGCTTTAGCTCTTTTTACCGTCTATATCTTTTTGTAATTCAGATATTATTTTTCTAAAAAATCTAGGCACTTTTACCCCCATTCTGCTTGCATTTTCTAATATAGAAATCGCTTCTCCTAATATAAACCATACCGTTATCAACAAACAAAAGCTACCTTTTATAGTAGATTTAATGCCAATATATTCCATCATTGTATCCATTAAAATATCCACCATTGTTGCCACCACTATTGTCAATATGTATCCTGCTTTTTTAAATATTCCTAATACCATACGTTTACTAGATATGCCATACTTCTTTTCTCCTGGATGTTCTAAGGCTTCTCTTTTTGCTGCCAATATTCCTGATACTTGATCTATGACCATCATTAACAGTAAAATAGATATACTCTGTGGAATTTCTCCCATTTTTCCCATAAACAGTGCCCATATTCCTAAAATTACTATTCTTAATTTTGAGATTTTTAATTCCATAAATTCCCTTCTATTATTCAAACAATTTTTCTTTAAGTTTCTTTTTATATTTTCTGCGTATACAATTTATATATTGTCTCGATATCTTATATATATCCGCAATTTCCACATCTGTCATTTCTTCTATAAACATTTTATGTACTATATCATACTCTTTTTTTAGAATTTAAATTTAATATTTGATGCACACTCTCCACACAAATAATGTATGAATATTGATTTTCAGATGACTCAAGAAAATCCCAAAATAATTCTCCTATATTTTTCACTTCATTATCTCTATGTATCTTTTGTTTCCTATATAATTCATGAAATTTATTCTTTATTGATGTATGCAAATACTTTAAACATTCCCCATCGCTATTTACGTATTGGATTTTATTAACAGCTTCCCATAAAGCCAATATATATTCTTCCCTAATATCTTCTTTATCACCATCATAAATTGCACGTACATATTTCGTAATAATCGGATTTAGTTTATCTATAATTTTTTCAAATTCCTCCTTTTCTCCTTCTTTAATGCTCTTGATAGTTTTAGCTAACTCATCTTTCATATTGCATTCCTCCTTTCTTATCAAAAAGAGAAATGCATCTTTTTTGTAAACCTTATATTAAATAATTATAGCTTTATCAAATACTTATTCTAATATCAAATACTCTTTTAAAATTGCACATTTAAACACTATTTATATTTATAAAAACCAACAAAAACTTTTTTTGAAAATTTCTAGATTATTTTATTATTTTAGAATTTCTACGAATTGTTCTTCATTAGCATCAATATTTGAATATATTATAATAGGAGGTTACCAACTCAATGATAACCCCCCCTAAAATCAAATCTGAAAAAAGAATGCAAATTTTTAAACTTTATATTATTAATTATCCAACATCTGCTGAAAAACTATTTATCTGATTATTTTTAGGTTCCACACCTGTTAAATAATCATCTACAACCCATCCCCAAATCTCCACTCCATTTATATCAGGAGCAGTTACGTGTGTCCATGAATATCCATCTGCCTCTTTTCCGAAAACACTCCATCCACTAATACGAGTTCCATTTTTGAGTTTTCCAACTATTTTTGCAGATAGAGAAGCATCCTCTCGAACGTTTAAATTTCCGCCATCCGTTTTAACCCATAAAGTCATATATTCTCTTTTATGTATGATAGAGTTTGAACTTGAAGCAGCAAACACAGGAATACTACTTGAAATACCTAATACAAAAACTCCCATAGCAAACAAGTATGCAAATTTCTTTTTTATAATATTCATAGAGAACTCCTTCTTAGGCATCCTTTTTTCAGATAGTTTTTATATTACAAATTACTTACTAATTTGGCTATTCCGTTTTCTGTATCAATAGAATAAATTTTTTGCATTGTATTATCATAATACAAAATTTTATTATCTAAAACACTAATACACAAACGTGCTGGAAATACAACATTCTCAAAATTGTAGATATGTTTAGATGTACCATCCGAATTTATGCAAACAAGCTCTTCTACATTATTTTGCTTTGTAAGAAGCACATAATAACAATTATCTGAATAATTTACTAGCACAAAATCAGCTTCTATTTTACTAATTTTTTCAATATCCCCACTTAATCCATCTAATAAATATAGATACTTATTATGACTAAACACAATCCCTTCTTCAGTCAGCAATTCAATATTATCAACTCTATTAATATATTGATACGAACATTCAAAAGGATTAAATCGGTAAACTTCATGATAATCATTATTATCAACATAATATATTTGTTTATAATCAGCTGAAATTCGATATTCTCCTTCTGTAAACTCATTGCTTATCATACTTTCAAATATCGTATATTCCTGAGACACTCTATTATTTTCATCTATTTCAAATACAATTCCATTTGAAAGATCATTTCCAGAATAAACTATTAACAAATTTGAATATATAGCAATATTATCAAAAGATAATATACTACTCGTACATAGCACCTCTTTTTTCAATGACTCAACATCAATCCGTTCCATTAATATTTTATTATTTTCAAAATCAGCTGACAAAAAATATAAATAATTATCAAAAATTGGTCCTAAAATACAAGTTCCCTCACAACACAATTTCCAAATATCCGCATTATTGTCTTTATAATAGATTCCTAATTTATCATCTATTGGTCCACATAAGAAAAAACCGTCTGTAGTTTCTCTTACCAAAAAATTATTTTTATTGTTAAAAATTTGAGTTTTTGTCATATCATCATCCATACATTCTGTATAAGCTGGATTATATATTTCGCTTTCTATGTGGGAAATATCATCTACTTCAACATCAGGAAAAAATGTACATCCTGATATTAGTGAAATAATAATTGAATTAAGTAGTAAAACATTTACTTTCATTTTTTCCTCCTATCAAAATCTAGTATTACTAACCTTCTCCTATTTTTGTTTAAAATTTCGTTGTTTCCTTCCCTAAGACTATTATGTATTTTACTCTTTAATTGACCAGTTTCTTCTTTCCTGTCAAAACTATTGCATTTCGTGACATTTTTCCCTTCTGCCCCTATTACTTTCTTCCCCTGTTTCCTTCCTGTCGGTTCATCCTGCCCCTATCCCCGGTTCACTGTCAGGGCACACTTCTCCCCAGGTGTGCCCTTTTAAATTACAAAATGGTATAGCGGTTTGAAGTAAACCCCCCATTTTCCCTGTGACGGATTTCCCTCTTCAAATATCCCTTTTCCTCCAGATCCTTCAACGCCCTCTTTACCGTGCTGCGCGACAGTCCTAAGTCGCGTGCAATAGTTCCGATGGCGGGCCAACAGGTTCCTTTCCTGCCTGTCCGGTCTTTCAGATACATATATACCGTCACACACCGGTGCGGTATCTCCGCCTGATATATTTCTTGAAAATATCCCACTGCATTCTCCTTTCAGTCTGTCCGTAACGGGGATTTTCGCCTCTCTTCCCAAAACGAATCTTCCTCACACTCTTCATCTACATCTTCTTCCTCCTCATCTTCCCAAAAACCATTCCGAAGCATTATTTCCTCTTCCAGCTCAAACCTGTCTGCATAAAACACTGGACGGGCTGCTTTTTCCGGCATCTCATATGGCTCTTCAAAGTGAATCCCCCACTTTAAAAATAACGGTAGCTGCGTCCTCATCGGGCAGCATCCCGTTTTTGCCAGAATGAAGTTCCCTTTGGGCAGCGTCTTTAATTCATCCGGGGACATCAGGGGACGTCCCATCATCTGAAGGCTCTGACTCGGGTCATGCTTCCCTCTCGAAACAGACCCGCCCAGGACTGTCCTGTTCCCCAGCGCTTTGGAGAGGATTTCCGCGCTTTCCGAATTAGGGGCAAAGCCACCGAACAGGATATCCTGACAGTTGTCTATGATAATGCTGGAGCCTTCTTTTCCATAATTTTTTTCCAGCTGGGCGAAGCTCTGGATGATCGGTACCATACTGATCCGACGGGAACGTCCTGCGGAAAACATCATTTCCATCGATTCGACTTTCGGGATCGTTCCAATCTCGTCCGCAAACAGCATGACCCTGTTCGGGAGTTTTCCCCCGTGCTCATCCGCTATCATCAGCATTTCTCTGTAAAGCTGCTGTAAAAACAGGGATACCATAAAATATTTCGTATTATCCTCTTCCGGCAGCACAAGGAAAATCGCAGACTTTTTGGTGCAGAAGCTTTCCGTATCCATCGTACTGTCAAAACAGAGTATCTGCTCCATCTCACTGTCCAGGAATGCATTCAGACGGCTCATTGCCGTAGAAAGGACAGACGCCATCGCCTGATCGCCGCTATTTAGGGCTGCTCCCGCAAACCATTTCGCTTTGTGGTTCTCCGGCAGCTTGTCCATCAATATCTGGAACAGGCTGCGGTTTTTTACCGGTGACGGAGCCATCATATCCTGAATCAGCTTAAACACAGAAACGATATGTCTTTTCGGCGGTGGACAATATTCCGCAACAAGCAGGATTACAGAAGTCAAAAGCCCTTCTGCAGCATCATAGAAATATGCATTCTGGCCATAGTTTCCTGCAGATGAGCCATCTGAACAGATAATCGTTCTCGCAGTGATCTTGGCATATTTTTCCGCTTTTGCTTTCGCCTGCAGATTCTCCGGTTCCTCCAGATAAATATCCATATATTTATTAACCAGCGTCAGGATATTATTTCCTTCAGAGCGGGTCGGATTTCTCAAATCCAGTATCGAAGTCTGATATCCATAATACTTCTCTGCAATCCCCGCATAGTTCCGGAACAGATCGCCTTTTGTATCAGTTGTCAAAAAGCTCATGCCGGATGCACAGGCATACTCGATATTGGGATACAGAAAATGGGCCGTCTTTCCGACGCCCGCAGCCCCGATCATCAGGCAATGGATATCCCCGCTGTCTATCAATGCGTCAATTTTCCCTCCGGTCCTCCGCCACCCTACAACCAATCCCTGAGCTTTTGGCAGATTTTCCCCCCGCCTCCACTTTTCCGGTTCATAAGCCACTCTCACATACGTTTCCCGAATTTCCTTTTCTGTTGCAAAACGGGCTGTCCCATACTGTCCGTCGCCCACCGTCTTTGATTTAATCCCATTCAGGCTATATTGATTTGATAAAAACATCAAACCTCCAAGAAGCGCCATCATCCCTATCCCTGCGACAATAAAAAGAATAATCTGATAATTTCCCATACTTTTCCCTACTGCATCTGCAGGTTTTCTCTCCTCCCTTTAGCCATCAGCTCCTGCAAGTCTTCATTCCAGTCTTTTCCTGACGGAAAAAGCGGGAACACCTCCCGGTATCCCCGCCCTTCCAGATTTTTTTGTATTCTTTCTTCTGCCTGAAGCCCCGCTCTGTCCCTGTCCAGGCATAATGCAACCTGTCTGATGTACGGCACATCTTCCAACATCTGGAACAGTCCCTGTTCCGACAATCCGCAAAGTGCCACATAGCTGTGCTGCTCCCATTCTTTTTGATATAGGGTCAGAAAGGAGAGCAAGTCTATCGGTGCCTCAAACACATAAAGCCTGCCGCTCTTACCTGTCCAGTGAAAACTGTATTTCGGATCGCTGCTCTCTTCATTGCCCTTAAATGCCTTCCCCCCCGTAAATGTCCCATGCTTGTGGGCATGACGTGCCACACCGCTCTTATCATATCCAACAAACACTGCATTATGATATTTCCGGTCCTCATAGATCATCCTGCGTTTTATAAATTCAGCCAGGACCGTCCTGCTGATTCCTCTGGTTGTTGTAAGGTAGGCAAACGCCCTCCGCATTTCTGTATTTTTCTCCGGCAGGGCAAATGGCTTTCCTTCTTCCCTGCTTTTTCCCTTTTCACAGATATCCGAATAACAGACTTCTCCCTGCTCTCCATCCAAAAGCATTGTCACCGCATCCGGAAAATCTTTCCCATAAAACATTTTTACAAAATCGATAGCTCCTCCGCCCTTCTCGATCGCATGGTCATACCACTGGTTTCCCCTCACCGTGATGCTATGGTCGCTGGCAAGACGTTTTTCCCTGCCTGATTTTAAAAGCCGCTCCCCCTGCCGTAAAAGGAAACTTTCCAGATTTACCTCATTGGCACGCCGCTTCTGTTCTTCTGTAAAATAAATAAAACCTGCCATTTCCCAGCCCCCTATCCTTCTATCTGCTGTTCCGGTTCATGGTCATCTGTCCGATGCCCCTGCGCACGCCGTCTCTCAGTCAGCTTTTTTCTCCGTTTCCTGTCAATATGATATCTTCCCGTCCTGTTTTCTTTTCGGAACTCTTCCTGAAATATTTTTTGCAGACCAGCCATCAGCCTTACTGTAGCAAAAAATACAGAAGGTTCCCTGACCGGTTCAAGATACTCCAATAAAAACAGGGCATACTTATTTCCCTGTTCTGCCGAAAGCTTCAGGTACTCTACAGCCCTTTCTTTATCCTCCGGGACACCTTTCCCCTGCAGATAAACTTTTCCCAATGCATATTGCGCGGCATCATTCCCTGATTCGGCAAGCTCTTCCAACCAGCCGAGCGCTTTCTCTGTGTCCCCCGTTCCATTTTCCAGCCACATCATTGCCAGAGAATAACGGGCACGGATATTTCCCGTTTTCTCAGCTTTAACCCAATAAGACTCTGCCATCCCGTCATCTCTTTCAATTCCCGTCCCGGTATGGAACATCCATCCCAGCCGGTACTGTAGATTATCTTCATGGCTCTCTCTTTCTAACGCTGAAAATCCATAAAATGCACTTTTAAAGCATTTCTGTGCGCGTTCTTCATCCGCTTCTGTCCCTATCCCATCCCGGTACATTTTTCCCGCTTCATATCCAGCATATGGATTCCCCTGCTTTTTTGCACATTCATACAGCTGCAACGCTTTTCTTTCATCCTTCTCCACCCCCTGTCCGTTCAGATATTGCCCCGCCAATGCATACTGAGCAAAGTTATGCTTCTTTTCCACTGCCCTTTCAAACCAGGCTGCCGCCTCCTCATAATTCTTTTCAGTTCCCTGTCCGGCGGCATACATCTTTCCGATCCGATACCACATATATGGCAGCCACTTTTCCTTTGCAGTTTCTGATACCTTTAAAAAACCATTCAATGCTTTCCCGTACCATTCCTGTGCGACAGCTTCCTCTTTTTCACACCCCATTCCCTTTTCATACATCCATGCCAGCTCATACATTGCCAATGCGTTCCCCGAGCCAGCCTCCTTGAAAAAAATCCCCATCGCTTTTGAAAAGTCCTGCCGGATTTCATCTGAACCATAGAGGTACTGCTTTGCCAGTTTATATTTTTTTGTCCACCGTACAAATACTTTCCCCACGTTTGGAAGCTTATCTTTCCGGTACAGCTCTGCTTCTTCCTGACCATTCTCCGGCTGCATCCCTTCTTCCGGAAAATCCTGTTCTACAGCCTCCCCCTGAATCCACTCAGGACTCCGCACATCATGACTTATTTGCATTGCCTCACTGATAATCAGGTTTTTAAGGCTTTTAAATGCAGCGCACTGCGACAGCGGCACCTGTTTTTCCGGGCTGTTTTCATAAAATTTCCGGATTTCTCCCTGCCATTTATTCCATTCCTTGTATAACGCATCCACACGCTCATCTTCCGCAATCTCATCTATGATCCGGTCCACCAGATTTTTTACGTCCCGCTTCAAATATCCATAAACTTTTTTCCCTTTTGTATGGCTCAGTTTCCCCGATAAAGCAAGAAGCATTTTTTCCAGCTCCATGTTTTTTACCATCCCGCTTTTCATCTCTTCCATCAGCTGTTTTATGACATCCGCACTTTCCTCCTTCATTTCCGTTCGTGCCTGATTTTGCTTATCATAGATGTTTGCAAAATCCTGCCGGAAAATGTCATGTGCCAGTTCCGACCGCATCGCCTCAATCGACATTTTGGTCAGATAGCCATCATTGTCCCTTGCAGAATACACCATTAGATGTACATGGGGGTGATGTCCCTCATTATGAAAGGCTGCATACCACCTTAAGTCTGCGCTGTCGATTTTCATATGTTTACAGAGCATCGCCCGCTTTGACCTTAATAGCGCCATCCACTGTTCTGCCCGGTCATATCCCAGCCGCGCGGCATCCTCCCTCTTCAAAGAAATGACATGCGTCCATATCACGCCCTTATGTTCCGCTGCCTCTTTCTGCACCTGCCGCAGCATGACAGGCTTCCCTGCGTCAGTAAACAGACCATGCTCCCCGACCCGCTCCACTCTCGGACGGTTTGCTATATAATCCACATAATTTTCCATACTCCCTGAAAAATCCACATAACGCTCCAACGCACAGGATATCAGCTCCGATGCATTCCCCATTGTCGGATGCTCTGAAAAATCCATGTATTCCAACAGCTCCCTTGCCTCCGGGATTTTCCGGACCATCTCCTCGATATATTGTTTCTGGTTTTTGGTCGCCGGAAGGTTATCCCGTCCCCCTGCCATTTTTTCAACGCCTTCCCGTGTTCCTATATAACGGACATAATGTTCTATCCGCGGCGCAGGGACATCCCGCAGATAGCGGGATGTAAAAATCAGCTTTGCCATATACTTTTATTCCCGTCCCCTCTGATACCGGTATGCATCCTCAAACAGGACTGTTCCGTTGATACGGCTGACTTCCTCCACACATTTTGCATGGAGCTTCTGCAAATCCCCTTCATCCACCTCATGACTGTATGCAATCACATGGCAGAGCTTTGCCAGCTCCACTGCCATTTTAAAATCCATCCGCGCCAGACGGTTTTCGCTGTCCTTCACAGTCCCTCCCAGCATAGACGAGAGGGACTGCAAAAGATAATCCTCCGATTTTTCAGCAGAAAGGAATCCCAGATAAAACCGTAAAGCGTCCTCTATCATCTCTGTGCGGCTCAACGCCATCCCCTCCTGCACATAAGCATCTGCTGTCCTGACAAGCTCTTCATCCATCCGGATTGAAAATTTTATTTTTTCCGTGTCCATCCCCCTTTCTCCTTTTATCCCTTTCCCTTTTTGCAGAGCCACCCAAAAAACTGCTTCCTTTCCCGGTTTTCGCCGTTTCTGCCACCTGAACCCTGCAAAAAATGTTTCATGGGTGGCATCCTGTTTTCCCGCACGGCTTTGCCGGGCGGTGTATTACGGGCGAGGAGGCTTTTTTAAGCCACCCGCCCTTTAACCCGCACACATTTCGACCTTGTCCCATCCTCTTTTTCTCCGGAATCCTGCCCTTTCCCAAACTTCGCCAAACGCGCGCTTGACTGGCACTCATGCACATTTCCCCGCCCCTGCTCCCAAAAGCCCACACAGCGGCTCACAGACGCTTACAGGGCTATTCCTCTTCCCCTCTGGCTGCCGCCCTGCTCTGCCTTCTGCCAGTATTTCTTGCCTCTTCCACCCGGCTTACCCTGTCGTCGATGTATTCCCGGGTCGCCAGCGGCACATATTTTTCATAAAGCTTCTGGATGATGTCGTTTAATTCTTCCTGAAGGTTTGCATCCTTTTTCCCCATATGGAAGAAAAGCGCATCCAGTTTCTCCGTATTAAATGTGATTGTTAATGTCGTATTTTTCATTTGTTCCCTTTCTCTGCTTTCATCCGCAGCTAAAACAACCGTCCATACCCATACAGATGCCTCCGCCAATAAGCAGCGTTTAAGTCCGCATACCCGATCGGGTCACCTGCATGGAGCATCCTTCCCCCACCTACATAAATCCCCACATGGCTTACAGCGCTTCCTGAAGCATATGTCCCTGTAAAAAACACCAAATCTCCGGGCTGTGCCTCCCCCTGTGATACGGAGGCACACTGGTCATAAATCCCCTGCGCTGTTGTCCGGGGCAGATAACATACCCCCGACTGTGTATAGACCCAGCAAATATAACCGCTGCAATCAAATCCGGTCGCCGGGGAGCTTCCTCCCCACACATAATCCATCCCGATATATTTCCGTGCTTCCTCCATCAATGCGGCAAAACTTCCATCTCCCATCGCCTCCCCCGCTTCTCCGTTCATTCCTCCTCCGATACCTCCTCCTTGTTTTACAAGACTGTAAATTCTGCGGGCATTGGTTTTATCCTCCACACGGATCTCTTTTCCAAGCAACTGCGACAGGCTTTGGCATATCTGGTTCTGGTCAGAAACAGGAACCGTTACCGTAACGATATTTCCTTTCTCATCCTCTATTTCTTCAAAAGAAACAAAGCATTCCGCAAATTTCCTGTAATCGGCTCTCCTCATATGTTCCTGTTCTGTCCCGAAAAACAGTGTATAGAAATATGACTTGACCAGATCTGCATCAACTGCCCCGTCCCTGACATCCTTATTTATTTTACCAATCTCCCTGTCCAGATCTTGAAAGCTTTCCTGCATATCCCGGATATAACTTCTATACTCCTCCGGCATTTTTAAAGATATCCCACTGCCATAAAAAGACAAAAATACAGCCTGCCTGTTATGATCAGCAGTACCTGATAAGGAACATAACATTACTGAAATGATAAGAAAAAACGGGATACAAATGGCTGCTGTCACGGACAAAACTGCCGTCCTGACACGTTCATCAGTCATTGCTGTAAGCGCTCCTTTTACGGCAAACACTGCCCCTGATACCGACACAAGCCCTCCCCCTTCCATGTTGATATCTGTTAATATCCCATCCGGACACCGCCTGTGCCCTGCTGGTTTTCCTGCAGACTTTTTTCTGCCAGTCCATATGCCCTCTGGATGGCCTCCTCCAAAATCTCTGCATCAAAACCTGCTGACTGGTATCCCTCCCGGATGATTTCTGCGTAATGTTCCGATGGAATCCCAAATTCCCGTCCGGGAGTCATGACATATGCCATGACCCGCTGGCATTTCCCATCCACTTCCACCTCCATCATCTGCTTCCTATACAATCTCGGATACCCTTCATAACAGTCTAACGCCACCTCATCCCGGGCACCGATCTCCCAAAGCACCACCGGAACACTGCTTCCTTCCCGCGGCTCTACCGTCGCAACCGCTCCGTGCCTTGCGCCCCTGAACAGCAGCTCATAATTTTTCAATATCCCCTTCCCTACTACTTCTGCGGTCCGGCACCGGTCAGCCATCTGCTCCAGATTCATGTTGCTCCCGTATGCCATATACAATCTTGTCCTTCTGCCCATTTTTCTTCTCTCCTCATCCTCTTATCATCATCGTTCCTGTTTCCGTTTCCTCATCAGCTGCCTGCTCCTGCAGCCTGCAGCTTTCTGCCCGTTTTCGCCGCAGCCGCTCCTGCTGTGCGATTGCCTGAGCCGGGTCTCTCCACGCGATACACCCCGGCAGATTTTTCAGCAGATGATACCGTGCTGTTTCAAATTCTTTTCCATTTAATCCCAACCGCAAAAGCCACGTCCGGAAGGTATACTTCTCATTCGTTGTCTCCGTCCTGATTCTGCTCGCACAGGTCTGATTTAATGCCTGCGCCGTAACTGCAAGACAAAATTGGATATACGCCTTGATCTTCCCTGCATGGAGCGTCCCGTTGAACAGCCGGAATTCAACCGTCCCTTTCTGGAAAACCGAATGGAGGTTCAGACAATGATACCTGCTCTGGTCATAATGTTGTCCCCTCCTGCTCCTGCCGTTGTACCAGATTTCCTCTACCGCCTCCATACTGGTCGGACGCCGTCTGTTTAATTCTTCCAGAAAACGTTCCTCCACAGGCCTGCACCATCGATGCTGTCTCTCCACTGACACCCCAAGCGCCTTATAGATCAGGTCCTCCTTTGCCGCCATGATATTTGTAAGGTTTCTCAGTTTCCCTGCGTCAAAGGGAGAAGCATCGATATGCACATGGATGCCGCAGCTCTCATTTACGATCGCACCTTTCTTTTTCAACTCACGGATTAATTCCTGAATTTTTTCAATATCTTCATATCTGCAGATTGGGCTGACCATTTCTGTCCGATATACTGCACCCGCCGCTCTTTTCTCCCCGTTAACCTTCTTTTCCGCCCGGATGCTGCCGTCACTCATGAATTTCCACTGTCGTCCCTCCTGATCCACGGCTGCATATGTCTGGTAATAGGTGCCCACATATTCCGACCTTGTCCCAAAATATGTGGCGGCTACCTTGGCCGCCCCTGCCCTTGTGATCCCTGTCATTTCGATCTCTATCCCAAACCTCTGCTCCCTAAGTTCCATTCTCCCCCTCTATCTCCCGCCGGCATCCCCAAACAACTTTGCCTTGTGCTCCGGCGCATGCACCATCAGGTTATACCGTTCATTCCCGCATTTATAAAGGCATACGCCCCTCTGGGGATACCGGATCAGCTGATATTCACACTCCTCCAGCTGCAGGGTATCCGTATAGAATTTTGCATCGATGCTCCCGGCATTGAACAAAAACTGATGGGTCGGGATTGAAAACAACGGCTTTGTATATTCCCGTATGCCGTCCAAATTAAAATCTTCCAGATTCTGGCTCGCAATGATCACGGCAGAATCCTTTTTCCTTACCCTCTTTGAAAAATTACGCACATATTCCACGGCGGTCAGGTTCGACAGAAACAGATAAAATTCATCCAGACTTGCCGCCGCATTTCCCTGTGTCAGCAGTTCATTGCTCATAAAGGAAAGCACATTAAAAAGCAGCGCATCCTTTAAGCTCCTGCTTGCCTGCAAAAGTCCCTTTACCCCAAAGGTAATAAACCCGGAGTCTGTGATATTGGTATGCCCGTTAAAAAACTTACTTTCTGCCCCTATGCATATGGAATGCAGCCCCAACAGGATTCCCTGCAGCATTGCTGCCGTATAAATCTGTTTACCATTTTCATCAAACCTTTTATATTCCTCTTCCATAAAACCATACAGGTCTGATAAAACAGGATAATCATAAGAGTTCATGCGGTCAAAATGGCTTCTGTCACTGATTCCCCACTTGGCATAAAGCTTCTGTACCATGATCTCTATCACATCGAGCTCCCTGTCCGTAAAATCCTTATAGCTCCTAAAAAAATCCTTCAGGAAGCTGATATGCTGTGACAGGCGCGACCGGATGCGGAACGTCTGAGGTGCATCCGCATCCTCTAGCCCGCTGCTGTCATCCCATATTTTAGGCTCCAGCGGATTGATCAAAAACTCGCCGCCCATCAGGTCGATAAAACATCCACCCAGATTTTTCGTAAGCTCTTCATATTCCATTTCAGGGTCAAGGGCGCATATCCGCATGCCCGCCTCCCGTAAATTTGTTAAGATGAGCTTCAGCAGATAACTTTTCCCTTGTCCGCTGTTTCCCAAAATCAGGATGTTTGCATTGGTCTTATCATCCGTGCGTCTGTTAAAATCCACGATCACATTGCTTCCAAACTTATCCTTCCCGACATAAAATCCATTCGGGTCCGTTTTTCCGGAATAATGGAACGGATAAAGGTTTGCCACACTGCTGGCGGGCAATACACGTTCAAACTGATCCCCGAATAGATTCCTCCCTGTCGGCATCACACACCGAAATCCCTGTTGCTGCCGCAAAAGCAGACGGTCCACATTTAACTTCGCACGTATCAGTTCTGTCAGTACCTCTGTCTGTAAAAGCCTAAAACGCTCCAGGTCATGGGCACACAGCTCCAGATAGACCGCCGTATGCAAAAGCGGCTCCCTGTTTCTGTGCATCTGCGCCACAATCGCCGTTACGTCCTGAAGGTTACTTTCTGCCAGCACAGTCTGCTGTAGATCGTTCGTGCTGCTCCGGTCCAACCGGTTTTTATTTACCGCGTTGCTGATGATCCTTTTTTCTTCCATCGCCGTAACATGACGGGTATAGATGTGGAGCGTTACGCCATCCTTTTCCCCGAGATGGGACAGGATTGCCTGCTCATCCGTCGCAGTCGGGTATTCCCTGATCGCCCATACACAGCGATAAGTATTCCCGCATATAAAATGGTCTGTTTCAAACCGGATCACTGACGGCGCAATCATATCCAGAAATTCCCGGATATGAGAATCTTCCCTGTTTTCCTCAAAATCTTTCTGATGTTTTTTCAACTTTCTGCCTCCATGACTGAAAAAATCCCGTCTGCCTTCCGGCATCCGGGATTCGATTTTTTCCTGTTATATAAGTTCCTGCCCTTTTAATCCTCCTGAATGATCCAACGCTCTCCGTCAAAATCTTCAAACTTTTCCGTTGTCACATTTTGCTCATAATATACGGCAAGAAGGCGCTTGATGTCCTCCCTTCCCGCCCTGCTGACAGAAAAGCCCTGTTCTTTCAGGGATTTTTCAATTCGTGACAGATAAGCCAGAGCCTCCCGCTCTTCTTCCTCCTTCAACCGGACGATGATTAAAAATTCCCTCGCTGTTGCCATCTGAACCTGTATCCGGTCAAGATGCTTCTGGTCTTTTTCCAGCAGGCTGCGCACCACAGGGTTTTGTTCCTCCTCCATCCTCCTGCGTAAGAACAGTTTATTCTCTTCAAAGCTCTCCCTGCTGTTTAAGCATAACATCTCAACTTCCGCTACCCCTTTCAGCACCGTCATCAATGCATATATCCGTCTCCCGATGCTCGCTTCTGACAGCACGGATAAATTTGCCGGTTTTATCAGAAAATACACCAGCGTCTCCTGACCGTATGTCACAAGTCCATATTCCGTAAGTGCCTGTACACCGATCAGATGGCGCGTATCTGTCTCCTGCCTCCGCTTTCTTTCCCTTTTCCCTATATATCCGCTCACTCTGAACACCTCCTCCATTCAAAGCTCTGCTGACGGATAAAGAAGAACTCACATGCATATCTGATAAAATCCAGAATGCTGGCATCCTCAAAACGGATCGTCAGAAACGCATAAACTGCCGTCAGCACTGCCGGGAAAAAGATTCCCGCCTGTGTCAGCGCCAGCACCGACGCCACCGCGCAGACCCCTGTAATCCCAAGGTCTTTTAATTGCCAAAGCCACAGGGTAGCCCTTGACTTTAAATTATCAGGGTAAATATACATATTTTTTTCTCCTCACACGCCTTCAAAATCTCCGTTTTCATCCAATTCTCTGTTTTTCTGCAAAAAGCAAGCGATCCGCCGCAGGACAAAGTCCACACAGGGAATCGCCACGCTATTTCCAAGGGCACGGTATCTCGCATTGTCAGATGCCCCCGGAATATCCGTCCATCCATCCGGAAACCCCTGCAGCCGTTCGCACTCCAATGGTGTCAGGCGGCGCACCTGTTCTTTATTTTCTACAACGCACTTATCCCCATTGATATACTGGTTTCCTGCTCCCTTATAATCTGAATAAGTGAGCGTCCCGACTGTTTTCTGATAAGTTTCCTTCTCACAAAATACCGCATGACGGTCCATACACGTCAGACTGTAGCTCACATCCGGCAGACACCCCAAGCCATTTCCCCCATTCTGCAACTGTCTGCCGATAATATTTCCCGTAATACAATAGCTTCTGGGATTCATGGCACACTTCCTGTTTTCTTCTCCTGTCATCCTTCTATCCCCGCCTGTTTCTTCAGCGCCCAAAGAAGCTGCTCCGGGAGCTTCTTCCCCCTTGCTTTTACCCTTTCCAGTATCCCCCGGCACGCTTTCTGGCTCAAATAATATCTTTGGGGCGGTGAGTCCTCCAAAATCTGCCACAAGAAAGATTCGACGGCGACGCTGGGGGACTCCCCAGTATTGAGCGTCCAGCACTCGCCAAGCCACGCTGCATCGTTTTCCCAAAATGGCAGCCCCAGCAGATTCCCAGCGCCCGGTGTCAGGTCGAGGCACATCACAGGAACAGTCTGCGATCCGGATGATTTCCTGCAGGACCGCCCTGAAATCCTCCCCCGCCGCACTGCTGAATGCTCCCGGCACATTTTCCCAGACCATATACCGAGGTCGTCTAAGGTCATCTGATATCCCTCTTGTACCATCTGCATCCCTCATCTCCTTTACGATCCGCACCTGTTCCATAAATAATCCTGACCGTTCTCCCGACAGCCCTTTTCTTTTCCCGGCTACGGACAAATCCTGACAGGGGCTGCCGCCGCAGATAATATCCACAGGAGGGATATTTTTCCCGTCGACTCTCGTGATATCCCCTAAATGTTCTATTTCCGGGAAATGGATTTTTGTTACCCGGATTGGGAATGCCTCTACCTCGCTTGCCCAAACTGGCTTTATCCCATTATGGACAGCTGCCAGCGGAAATCCCCCGATCCCATCGAACAGACTCCCCAATGTCCACATTCAGCTCCCCCTTATTCCAATTTCATCATCTGCTTTTTCTCAGCCCTCTGCATTCCTGCATTCCAAAACTGGATAGTATCCCCTTCCTTTTCCAAAAGCTCCTCCAGCCGCTTTATCAGATTTTCAACATGCCCCTGCCAGCCAATCCAGTTTTCTTCCTTCAGCCAGCCGTTCCACTGATATTCTTTGCTCCTTTCCCTGCTCCGTCTCAGCATATCTTTCAAATAGTTTCGGATTACCATGACCGTTTTCCGCTTTCCTTCAAACTGCGTTATTTTTGCAAAATTCATTTCTTTGCTTTTTTTATCGGAACCTCCATATAATCTATACTGCTCCCCATCCAGATACGCCATAATGACCTCTGCCAACACCATTGGCTTTGTATGCACTTTCCCATCTTCGCACACATCCCCATAAGCATCCCAGCATTTGCTTCCCCCACTCAACTTCTCCAACTGCAAATGCCCGTCCTTTGGAAGTATCTTTTCCAGCTCGATTATAATATCCAGCCCTTCATCCGACTCTAAGGCTTTGATTCCCCAGCATCCCATTTCCAAACCTCCTGATATCGTTTTTATTTTACCGTGATTGCCTGCACCACAGACCGGGTCAGGTTTATCGCCCCCTGCGCCGCATAAAATGCCCCCGTTACATTAGCCCTCGTTGTTGTATCCAGCCCAAACTGCCCTGCGATCCGGGGGACTTCCCCTGCCGATAACATCAGCCCCATCCCCAACAGCGCATGGTCCTTTACTGCCATCAGCCCTGCCGTCAGGATCACTGCCTGCAAAAAAGCTGTCAGGCACAGCCCTACCACCTGCTTGCACCAGCTGATAAATCCATCTGTATATCCCCGCGGGACACTGAACAGATAAAGGCTTCCAACAGAAATCTGGATGAGAAGGATGCCTCCCCTTTTTAAATTTGCAAAAAACACCTTTATGACCGCATATCCCATCAAGATCAAAAGGAATATCATTAAAATCGGGCTGTCTACTGCAGATATCCCGCCAAACACGCCCGACACAGCTGCTTCCTGCCAGGTCCCGGCATCCTTTAGCGAGGAAAGTATCCGCTGCGCCGCCTCCCCAAATGTCTCCCCGGAACCGCTCAGGCCACGCGTCAGACTTGCCTGCAGCGATACACACAGGCGGTACAGCTCCACCGGCACGGTCGAAAACAAGCTTGCCGCAAAAAAGCCCTTCAACGCATTTACCCCAGTTTCCCGTATGCTCCCTCTTCCATTTTGATACTCTATCCCACACTCAAACCCTGCTACCACAAGACCTGTCACATACAAAGCCCATGCCAGACAGGAAAAAAACATTACGATTGCCTGTACCCATTCCATTTCAAACAGGTCTGCCCCCATATTTCCCATCTGAGCAAAAAAGCTTCCCAAAAATCCTACGATCTGTCCATAGACCCAGTCCGTAATCTGCCCCAGGACCGTGTCCGCAACAAAATCCCATATAAACATCTGCCGCTCCCCTGTCCCTTTTTATCAGATTCCGAGTATCTTCCATACATACATCGGCGCAGTCAGCATCAGCACAAGACACACAAATAAGATAGCGGGCGGCGCCCAGTCAAACTGCCCGTGTTTGCGGTAATCAAAATATGCTGTCCCCAGCTTCCCGAAAAAGAAAACTGCCAGGATCATATCTATCGCCGGGAACACCACGTTGTCCACCACAGTTTTTATCTGCCCTGCCGCACTGCTCCATGTTTCCTCGATCACGCCCGCCACATTTGCTTCCTTTGCACACACGGGGAACGCCATCATCCCTGCCGCCAGCATGACAGCCCCCAGTAAACACACGACTTTTTTTGTTTTCTGCATTTAAAATCTCCCTTCTTTTTCATCTCCACGGATTCTGGGGCGCGATATGCCAGTCTTCCCATAGGTTCCCCTGTATCTGCAAGGTATCCGTCAGATTCCTGGCAAGCATCCCCGCCGGAGTCCAACAATCCATCAGCCATGTATATGGCGTATAACTTCCATCCGGATACCAGATTGGAGTAAAATGGGTCCTCCCCCTGTAAGTGCTGTAGCTGTTTTCAAAAAATTCATGGGTCATGCCATAGCCATCCCCCATGCGCTCTAATAATCTCCAGAAGGTTTTATATCCGAATTCCGGGAAATAGGTGACTGCATTCTGCGCAGGGGTTACCGCATCCGGCTGGTCTGTCTGCACAGAAGTCATGACCCTTTCATGAAACCCGTATCCTGATTTCATCGTTTTCCCATTTGCAGTCGGGGATTTTTCATCCCCCCAAAGCTCCATAGATGCACTCAGGCTGGCAGAATGACGTTCCAGCAAAAACTCCCACCAGCCTTCGTCAACCCAATATCCCTCTTCCTCTGCCTCCGGTGTCTCATGCCAGACCCATTCTGCCTTCCACCACGGCTTCCACACACTCCATCCTGTCGTTGTTGCTTCACTCCGATAAGGTATCTGCACAGCCTGAAAGCTATCGTTTCTATCGTCCGCATTCGGGTCCGGAGGGGGATTTTTCCCAAGCTCTGTAATCCTTGCCGTAATGATCCCTTTTTCTGCAGTTCCGCCTCCCTCTACCGTTACAGGGATTTCCATGACCTGCTCCTCTTTTGGCGTTGTCCATCGTACCCATGCCAGCTGTTCCTCCCCTTCCGGATAATAGACATTTTCTACCCTGTAATCACGCCCACCTATCTGAAATGTCACAGTTACCGGATGCTCCGGGTCGCTCTGTCCCCCCTTGATCCGGACAGACGTGATGACTTCTGTATTTGTCCGGTATTCATAGTCATAGCTCGCTACTTCCGGTCCTTCCGGCAGGATATCCTGAAACCGGACAATCCCAAGCCCAAGGCTGCTTTTTATTTCTTCATCCGATACCGTCTGGTCCGTGCTCTTTCCCCACGCCGGATATCCTAAATCCCCTGTTTCCAAAAACATGGACAGCGGAAGGTTTTTATGCGTAAAAGATACCATCCGCTTCCGCAGCCCGCCGCTTAGTTTCTCATCATAAAGCGCAGCTTCCGTAGCGGTCGTTGCGATCATGCTCCCCTGAAAACGGTAATAACCGACCGGCTCTAAAAGCAGCTTATATCCCCCGCTTACCAACACTTCAAAGTCCATCCCGGTCAAACCTGCGATACTCCTGATGACCTGTTCATCCGTAAAATAATTTTTGATCGCTTCGATATTGGCAGCACCATTGCTTTGAGAACTGATAATCTTAGGCAGTGCCTGCGCAGGGTTCACATATTCATAAGTGCCTGTATCCACTGACAGGGCAGTTCCTCCAGAATAAGAAAGTTTACATACCTTCCCGAAAGAGTAATCTATTTTCGGTTTTTTGTTTGTCAGGTCGACCGGCCTTGTGACCGGCTCCCTGCCCTCTGCCCGGACCACCGTCACACGCACCCCGTCATTGCCCGGCGACCACACATTCTGGCTGCTCCCCTGCCCCATGCTTCCCCCGCCGCCGTCCACATTTCCATCCCCCACTGCCTTCACTGGAATGGCACACAGCCAGCAACAAAGGAACACAGCACATAAAATCCTCCATTTTCCTTTCACCGCTTTCCTCCCATATACGAAAAAAACACCGCTCTATGCGGTGCTTTTCCCCATGATGTTTAATCCATCACGCCTATCTTATTTCCGTTTTCATACATATCCTGCGCGACAGTTCCCGAGCTGCCGCCGCCCTCATTTTCCACCCAGCCAAAGCCCGGTATAAAAATCTGTCCACCATCCGTGTCGCCCGCCTGAGGTTCCTCCTGCCCCGTTGTTTCCCCCGGTGCATTTTCTCCCGGCTGCTGATCCGGGTTTTTTAACGCCTCCTCCGGCACCTCCGGTTTTTTCACATCCAGCTGGATGCTTTGCACAGTGTCCTTCTCCTGTCCGTCATCCGCCCCATTCTCCAAGCCATCCTGTGCTGTCTCTCCCGATTCGGTTTCCGATTCTGTTTCAGCCTGCAGGCTCTCCGGTTCTGTCTCCACTATCCCATCCCCGTTTTGCGCCCCTTGCCCTTTTTCTTCCTCCTGTTCCATATCCACCGTTATCTCTGTAACTTCCCCGGTTTCTGCCTCAAACCGTTCCTCCGGCACAGCTTCCGGCTTTAGCTGGAACCAGATTGCCACCAAAAGCCCTGCACACAATAAAATGCCTCCTAAAACCAGAAGATACCTTTTTGCCTTTTCTGTCAGTTTCATCTCTCTTCCTCCATATTTATCCATTGTTCCCCTGACCACAACATACTATAAACGGTCCGCAAAGTCTATCACTACCTAAAAAACCTCCGTATATCCTGCCTGAACTTTCAACTCCATCTCAAGCGGTAATAACATTTTCCCTAAAAAACGCACCGGGGCTTCCATCCGGATTATTCCCTCCGCTTCAAAACGCTGTGTCCCCGACGGGTCTGATGGCGCAAACGGTGCATTCCGTATCGTAACTTCCAGCCCATCCAGCGCAAATTCTTCTGTCTGTCCATCCCCCATATATTTGAAACGCCTGCCGCCATCCAGCTGTGTCCCAAGTATTCTGTCCAGCTGTCCGTACACATCCCCCGTATCCAACGTTTCTTCCCAGGCATCCTCCCCAAAGGGCTGATAACTTCCGGAATATCCCTCCCGCACACCATGATAGACCCCTGCATAATTATCATTTACCACGGAGATGATCGCATCTTCCAATGCATCCCTTACTCCGACTGCAATAATCTGGAGCCGGAAATACTCGCTGATTCCGCAAAAAATGACCAATAACGCCAACGTTACCGCTGCCGCCATCGGAACTCCTGAACCGCCCTTCCCCTTAAGGCATTCTATCGTCCTGCACACCAGTCCTCTTATCTTTTCTTTCCGTCCGCCTTTTATTTCCAATACACCTCCGATTTCCCTGACGCCTCTGCCCGCAATGTGACCGGGAACGAACCAAATTTTCCAAACAGACCGATATTTGTTTCATAGGTGAGCGTTACGGACACATCCTTATTTAGCTGTATCCGCCCCTCCTGCGACCATGAGATATCCGGTTCCAGACCTGTTTTTTCAATCAGGCTTTCCTCCCGACGGTCGGTTTCTGCCCCCACCCGACCTGATATTTCCGCTTCCCGCACCAGCTCTGTAGCAAACACATCCAGCTGCTGTTTTTTTACAAACACCGGGAGTACCTGCACACACAGCGCCAGCACCAGCATCCCGCACAGGACCAGAACGACCATATCCACATATCCTTCCCCGCTCCGGTCCCGCCACAGCCGTTTCCACCGTTTTCCCATCTTTCCCCTTCTTTCTTTAAAACATCCCGCCCAGATTCTCTATTGCCACATAACAGATGATCGTAAGATATGTGAGCAAAAAACACATCAGCATCACAAAGGAAAACACCCTTATCTTAGGCGGTATCTTCTGCGCCTCTGCCTTTAACCTCTGCAGTTCGATCTGCTTAAAATCATGGGACAGCATCTGAAAATACACAGCACTGTCATCCCCGCGCAGCACCCCTATCAGCCCCCTTACCACATCCGACAGCATCGGGGAGTTGATTCTTGATTCAAAACGTGTTAATGCAGCTTCATAGTTAGAGGACCTCATATCCGCTATCAGGATATCCAGCTCACCTGAAAGGCTCTCTCCCGCATTCATGCGAAACCGCTCCAGCATCCCGACCACATTCCTGCCTGATTTTAATTCCTGTTCGATCGTTGCGACCAGCCGCGGAAGCTGCGCTTCAATCTCATCCCGCTTTGCTTTCAACCGTTCGTCGGCCTTTTGCATCTCCTGAAAGTATAGCAGCACCGCCAAAATGACGATTACCGGGGTTAAGAGCGGAACAAAAAGCACACAGGGGATGGTACCCAATAATACTGCCCCTGTCTTTACAAGGGCATACGCCTGATAGACTTCCGGGGAAAGGTTCATTCCCCCTGCCTTTAATATCCGGTCCAGCCTCCCTCTCCGGTATGCTTCCATATGGATATATTTTGACAGATACACTGCCGCTGACATCAGACAGGCTTCTATGGTCTTTACCGTCTTTTTTTCCTGCCGGACCGTCCCCAGCATCGCCCGCGCCGTCCTGAGCGTCGGGAGCCTTAAAAAAGAGCTTGCCAGAAAAAACAGCCCCATCGCCAGAAATACACCAAATAAAAAAAGAAGAACTGTCACTGGTATTACCTCCTGTACTCGATCGGACGGGTCAGTTTCACTACAAAACCCGCTGAAATAAAAATTGCTGCCGCTGTCCCTGCAAGGATGACCTGCCCCAGGACAGTATGCATCAGCACTCCGTACCACTCTTTATTTAACAGATACATCAGCGGGATATTCCCAACCACAAAGATGACCATGATCAGAAACTCCTTTCTCGGCTCTGCGATGAGGTATTCCAGCTCTGCGTTTACATTACGCATATCGGATAATTTTGACACGATCGGTACAAGCGTCGTTTTCAGGCTGCGGTCTCTCTGACAGTCGCTGAGAGCATCACACCATTCCCCGAACACCTCATTATCAATCCGTCTTTTCATCGTATGCAGTGCTGCGTCAATATCCGGGTCCACCATCCGCACCTGCATCAGAAACGCTCCAAACACTTCTGATACCGGCGGGTTCAGATACGAAATATTTTCTTCTACTGCCGTCACGATGTCCTCCGTCCTAAGGTATGCCGTCGTTATCACGGACAACGCTGTTTCCAGCTCCGCCGATACATCCCTTTTGTAATGGTGCGCGGTCAGCTTCACATACCAGAACGGGAGAAACAAAAATCCTGACGCCAAAACCGGGGCTAAGAGCAAACTCCCCAAAAGCCCTGCCAAGACCGCCCCGATCAAAAACAGTATGAGCGAAACGGCGCACACCATTGAAAACCGTTCCCCCCGCCCGGTCAATTCAAGCACTTCCTGTGCTTCCAGAATCTCCCGGCGCAGGATTCCCTTCTTTCGTTTCCCTGTCGATTCCCTGATTTTTTCCCTGATCCCCTGTCTGGGATGGATAAACGAATCAAACAGCCCCTCTGTAAATTCTGATATATTGAGATTCAGAAGCAAAAAAAGCCCTGTTACCAGCCCTGCACAGGCAAGCGTTTCTATTGCGATCATTTTTTCTGTCCCTTCCTTCCATTCAACGGTGCAGCAAGCCGCACCAACATCTCCTGCGGCATCCCATTCTCCATCAGCCGCCTCCTAAGGCTATCCGAAATGGCATTGACCCTCCGGTGGCTGCCTTTTACAATAAATTTCCCGTTTTCGATCCGGTTCTCCTCAATCTGATACTCAAATAATGGCCGGAAGCTCCGTGTCCCGTCCGGAAGTATCTCGCATTCCATGATCTCCATTAAACGCCTTTCCTTGTTTTCCAGCTGCTTACAGAACGCAACGATCGGATACGCTTCCGTCACAAAACCCATCAACGTTTCATCCCGCATCTCCACTGCACGCTTACACAGGGAAACCATCCGGCGGTATGTCGCATCACAGCTCATGGAATGGATCGTCGTCACGACCGCCACTCCCGTCCGTGCCGCTTCCTGCGCCGCATTTGCCTCCGGTCCCCTCATTTCCCCGACTACGATAATATCCGGATTAAACCGAAGGGCCATATCGAGCAGCGCCGTCTGGTCAATCCTCTGCCTCTCATTTTCACTGTCACGGGTCAGGGTATGGATTACGGAATTTACCACCCGTCCCTCTTTTCTGCGTACCAAAGCCAGCTCCCTCGAACCGTTCTCGATGCTGTAAATACGCTTATTGTCCGGTATGGTTGTCAAAAGCCACCCCAGAAGTGTTGTTTTTCCCGAGCTGGTTGCCCCCGCCACACACACGGAAATGCCATATCGGATACACTCCGCCAGAAAATCCAGCATTTCCTCCGTGGCAGTCCCGCCATCTATAAAATCCTCTTTTTTCATATTCTGCGGGTTTACGATACGGATTGACGCTGCGACACCCACATCTTCATCCACCACCGGGGTTTTTAGCACAGCAATGCGGATATTTTTAGCCAGATGTCCCAGCACGCTCGGGCTGGCATCATCCAGCACCATACCGGATACATGCAGCATCCGACGGACCACATTGACCGCATGCTCCGGGCTTTCAAAATGTTCCTCCAGCTTTCTCGTCTCCCCGCCCGAAAACTGTACCTCCACATCGTCCCATGCGTTGATGTCAATCTCCTCGATCCCTTCTCCGTAAACATATTTTGTCAGGAAGCCAAATTCCGCCATCTCGGAATAAATAGCATCGATCAGCTCCTCCGTCCCCATCCCTGCCACACATATCCTGTGGTCCTGGATATACTTTCCTGCAAACCGCCTGATCTGTGCTTTGACCTCATCGCTTCCCCCCGCCGTTACAAGACCGCTGTACTCCTTTGACAGATACCCCTGCACTTCCCGAAGCACGGAAGAAAAATCCCGGCTCTCTCCTGAGGCAAAAAACAGGTCGCTGCTTTTCATCCTGCCCGGTTCTTTTCCTGTGCAGGGTCTGTTTTCAGGTAAACGTCCCTTTTCTTCTTTCTGCTCCCTTTCCGTCGCCGCCTCTGTTTCCTCTACATCTGGATTTTTAAAAGCTTCAGATAGGTCTGCGCACCATCCGGCCCGGCTTCGCCTTTCGCCTAACATCCAAACACCTCCCCGGTTACCGCCTCTATCGCCCTCCGAAAGCCTCTGCTCTCCTTTAATCCCAGCTCTTTAAACAGGTTTCCTTGCAGCACCTGCTCTTCCACTTCTCGGGAATATGGAATCTGGAATACGGTATTCCCCAACACCTGCTCCATATGTGCGCTCGCTTCATTCGGCCGAACATTACTCGCAGCCTTATACTGCTTGTCCGCATCCCATTTACTTTCTTTCAAAAGCGGCAGCTGGCTGGAAAAATAGCTGACAGATTTCAGGTCGCACCCTGTCAGCCTCAACACAGAATCAGCCTCCATCAGGGAAACTGCGGAAAGGATGTCGTTGGCGATATAGCTGCTGCAGTCAATGATGATACATGGTGCGATCTTCCTCAAACACTCCAGCAGTTCCTCTGCCTGCACCCTTTCATATTGCGGATAAGTGTATTCATTCTCCCCTTTCCGCATTCCAAGGATTGTCAGATGCCGGAGTTTCTTATGGGTAATACAATGATGCCGCACAAGATTCTCCGTCACATGGGCTGCTGCGAGGATACTTCCTAAAGAATGCTCTTCTTCCAGCTCCCCCGGAGGACAGATACAGGGCAGCATTGGCGTATTCATATCGCACAGAAGCAGTGCTACGTCCTGCTTCTGCATTGCCAGCCGCATGGCAAGCTTGGATGCGACTGTCGTTTTTCCGCACCCCGGACTCCCCCACACCGCAAGCATCTGGTTTTCCGGTTCCTCCCGATACGCTTCCTCTTCCTCTGGCTGATGGCAGAAAATGCTGTTTTTTATAAAATTCAAGGCTCCTGCACCTCCTGCGGCTCTTCTGTACTTTCTTCGCTTTCCTGTATTTCATCTGCAGACAGGCTTTCCTCTGCTGTATCTTCTGCTTCAGCATCATTTTCAGGCAATTTATCGGTTACATGCACTTCCATATCTTCTGTCTGTCCGTTGTCCTTCCCGTCCTTTTCTTTTTCCAATCCCTTTAAAATGGAATCCTGAGCAGCCACAAATTTTTCAGCATTTTCCCGTTCTCCACGATAGACCAGGGATAAATGGATTTTCCCTTCCGCCTCCAGCTCTGCCAAAAGCTTTGATTGCTCCGGGGCTGCCAAAAGCGTTACGGTTCCCGGAAGCTCTTTTTCTTCCCCTTCTTCCTGCGCTTCTGTATTCGCATCATTTCCGCTGGATGCCGTTACCGCGATCACTTCCATGTATTTTAATTCCGGCAGTATTTCTGTCGTCCCCTGCTTTTTGTAATCCGGCGCGATCACTGAAACAATATCCCCGCTCTTTAACTTTCCGGACAAGCCATTGGCAAAGGCTTTTACAGAAATGGAGATTGCCTGTTTTTTTCCATCCAGATGATACAGATAAGCATTTTCTGCAGCCGGTTCCACTTCCACCTTGGAAGTCAGGATATAGTCCCCTTCCACAAAATCTGCCACCGCATACTTCCCGATCACCGCATAAGGGTTTCGCGCTACATTTTCAGGAAGATTAAAGCTTCCTACTTCCACTGTCTTTACCATATCCGCCGTAATCTTTTCCCCGCTTTTAATCTGCTTTACGACCCGCACGATCTCCGCCTTATTTGCAAGACTTTTGTTAAAAAGCGGCGTGATGCCGAAACAGATCAGCAGTGCCGCTGCAATACACATTACCCCCAAAACTGTCCGATTCTTAAAAAACTGCATTGATATTCTCCTTTTTCTCTACAAGAGAGGGGCGGTCTGGATACCGCCCCTCCCTGTTACGCCTGTTTTCTTCTGCGCCCAAAATAAATCCCTATTGCCGTGGCAGCGGCCATGATCCCTAACACAAGCATTCCTTTTTTTCTCATCTCATCCATCCTCCTGTCTGTAAACAATAAATAACAGCTGCTCCAAAGCACAAAAAAGGGCACAATGGAAAACCCTTTTCCTTTCCATCCGCCCTTTTTTGCAAATAGACATATCCTAAAAACAATACCAGGCCGATCAACGATGCGCTGACCGCCCCCTGCAGACCGAGGACCATTCCACTGCTCCCTGCCAGCTTAATATCCCCGCCGCCAATCCCTTTTCCCTCTTTTCCGCATAATGCCGCAACCAAATACGGCACTAAAATGAATCCTCCCAGAATATAACACGGGGAAACATTCAAAAATAACACCCTCAGGCATGCCGTCATCACAATCCCTGCCTGCAGCCGGTCTGAAACCTCCCGATACCAGATGTCCCTGACCGAAACGGCTGCAAGCAAAGAAAAAAAAGCTGTAGAAACCAGCATTTCCATCCAAAACACCTCTGCAGCCTGAAATGCCGGCTCAGCCTGCATAATCAAACATCTCCTTGACCCGGTTCGTCAGCGTGGGCAGTACCGTATCATTAAACAATGCATACAGCCCGGCAAGAAGCAGCGCCCCCAATACCACTGCGATCAGGATTTTTACTGCGGTATCCACATATCCTTCTCCCGACGTTTCTGCCAGCTTTGTCTTTGCCTCCCATACTTTCATGACTACAGCCGTGTGGGCTTTCCTTACCTGATTTCTCCATTTTCCCATCTTCCCATTCCTCCATTTTTTCATTGCATCTGCACATACCCTGCTTCTTCTCCCGGTCCCGGCGGTGGGCTTCCATATCCCTGCACTGCCGCTGTCTGTACCTCCCTCATCACCTGCCGGTATGCCCCCAGAACCTTTCCATAAAGCTGTTCCCTGAATTCTGCAGTTACAGGAAAACATACTTCCGAATAACCATCCACTGTTTTACGGCTTGGCATTGACACGAACAGACCGTCCCTGCCTCCTTCTACAATTTTGATTCCCCGCACTCCAAAGCATCCTCCGATCGTTGCAGATGCGTAAGCTCTGATCCCACCCTGTCCTCCGGGCGGGCACACGGATGTAATCCGTACCTCTACCTCCTGCATAATGTGCTCTCCTTTTTCTTTTGTTCTGTTTTTTCATGACCTCCCCTTCCTCGTGCTACATTTCTAAACATGACTCCATCTCCGGCTCTGCTCCCTCAAACGGTATCTGTACAAACCCGATCTGATCCACATAATAAAATGTGCTTCCGTGTCCATCATACAGTTCTAGGACATCGCTGACAGACAGGACATGCCCCTTGTATCCTTCCGGAAGCTTTGCCTGAAACGCATAATAGAGGCTTTCAAGGTCATCCGTCTTGGCGATCCCGTCATAGACTATCCGATACTTTACCCTGTCCGGTTCCCCAAACAGCCTCTTTGTCTCCGCATAGCTGATAAATTTCATCTCAATATCCACTCCCGGGTCTAACTGCCATACTCTTACCCGCTTCACACCTCCGGGGGCTTCCTTAATATCTTTTCGGCTTTCCAGCAGTTCAAACGTCCTTTCTTCCCAAACGATATCCCTGATCTGCCCCTGCTTTTTCAGAAACCCCTCCAGCTCCGACGTGTGGAATACAGGGTCTGCCACCGCATATCCCTCCCTCACATATCCGGCACGGTTCCCATAGAACACGATGATCCCGTTTTCAATCCATACCTGCTTTGCCATCTGTTCCTCCCAAAATCCTTTTATTCAAGCAGGTCGCCCGAAGGCTCTACCCTTTTCCCCTGTCTTTCCTCCAGTATTACCTGTCCGTCCAGACTACAGATTTTGATCCGGTACTGGTATCTTTTCTGCATCAGTACATATCGGTGCGCTTCCTCCATACTTCTTAAGGCAACCCCATCCGACAATCTGCCATCCTCTAAAAAACAATACCCCCAGTACCGCCCATTCCCCTCCGGCTTTCTTCCACCCGGACAAATCTGTGACAGATGCAGCCTTTCCTTTTCCCCGAGAAGTTCCGGCCGCAATATACCGAGCATATTTTCACGCCACCCGATATGTCGTTCCCCGTTTTCCAAACAGATCAGCCGAAGCGCCCCCCTTTCTGCTAAAATCCCGGAACCTTCTCCCCCGAGGCACAGAAAAATCTGGCCGCTTTTCTCCTCCTGCCTTAACACGACCACCCTGTCTATAAGGCACTGGGAGCCATCACATGGTTCGCAATCTTTCTCTGTATACATCTTTATATACCTCACATTTCTCCTGCACCTTCCTCTGCCGTCATGTCCTCTACTGTCCCGTGTGTCTCTCCAGACGTCTCTTCCTGTCCAAGCTCAGTCTCTTCTACACCTCCGTCCTCGGATGGAACGCCCGTCTGGATTTCTTCTGTTTCTGCAGGTTTCTCTATGACCTCTTCTGTTTCCGGAAGCGTCCCGGCCTCTTCCGTACTTTCCTCTGTACTCTCCCCTTCTGTCTCTGCTTCGGTCGGGCTGTCTGTATCTACAGTTTCCTCTTCCGTTTCGGGTACATCCCCATTCTCCGGTTTTGGCATCGGCGGCGGAGGCGCTGTATCTGCCTGCGGTCTTACGATCAGCTCCAGGCCTATTTCCGGCACTTCCATCACACGCGGGCTTGTATCCATTTTTCCGGCTTCCGGATACACGATGTGCGCTCCGGTAATCTGACCATCGCTGAGTCCACAGCCCAGCTCATAATAAATCGGCTTCCCATCCTCTGATGTGGGCAGCTTACATTTTAAACTTCCGCGCTTATTTGCCGGCTGGTCACCGCAATCATAAGCAACTCCCCAATACGGGTCGCCGCCAGCCCAGTCCACCCAGATCGGATGGGATTTGCAATGGCTGTTATGCTCATGCGTCCAGTTATAGCAAGCGTTCTGATGGGTATGGTAAACTGCCTTTGTATAGCAGCCACCCTCCACATCCTGATGTGCAACCTCCCCCACATGCGTCCCCTCTGCGTCTGTGTGGTAATGGTAATCATAGGAAATTTCCCCCGGTACCTCCTGCACGCCGATCACAAGCTTCTGGGGAATCTGCAGGATAGCTTCCCTAAATTGTGAAAATGTGGCATCCTGACTTACTTCCATCCCTTTTGTGAGCAATGCGGATGCCAATCCCTGCTTTCCATTACTCACAAATGTAAAAACCGATTTTAACTGGTCGTTTAATTCCGTTTTAAGCTGCGTAAGAAATTCCTGCATACTGGTCTGATACGCGCCAACAGCATTGCCGACCCCTTCCAGCCCTGCATTCATGCTGGCGTTATGCTGCGTAATGCTTTCTTTGATACCGGAATGCCCTTCCTGTACCTTCGCACCATGGGCAGAAATACTATCTAAAATAATCTGCTGGTTCCCCTTCAAATCTATTCCCAGCTCCCCGATAGCATCCTGACCGGCACCCTGCGCCTCCTGCAATTTCTCAAAATAAACTTCCAAAGCACTATTCAAGGAAGAAAAAGACGCATTCAGCTGATCCAGGTTTTGCTGCATTGATGTCCCGAGGCTTGCCCGCATCCCGTCAAGCACCTTTAACGTTTCTGCATGATCGGCTTCTGTATCCGCTGAAAGCTGTGTGATCAGTACCTCCAGCTGCAGATATGCAGCTTCCAGTTCACCGTCTATCTTTTTTGTGGCTTCCTCGATAGCATGCATCAGCTCCTGACAGTTTTCCTCCTGTTTCTGGTCCATCGTTTTCAGCGCAGCACCGATCTGTTCTTTTGTATCAGAAATCTGCACATGGATTTCCGACAGCCGTTCCTGAAGCCCGGCTGCAGACAGATTGATGTTTTCAGACAATTCTTCTAATGATGCCTTTGTCAAAAGCTCCATCGAAGAGAAACGGCTTTCTATATATTCCATATTTTCTTTTGCCGTTCCCTGCAGATTCTTCTCCAGCTCTTCCAGTATCCCTTCCAGCTCACTCTTCTTGTCAGCCATCTCTCCCTTTAAATCTGTACCGAGCTCTGCAAGCGCTTTCTGTCCGCTCTCCCCGATTTCCGTTAACTGCTCCTGTGTCTTTTTGACCGCATCGTCCAATTCCTGAAACTGCTTTAACAGCTCCTCCTGATGCAGCTGCCCTTTCTGAGCCATCTCTTTTAATGTATCCGAAAGGGTTTCCTGTGCATCTGCCAGCTGCTCCCTGACGCCCGAAATCTGCTTTTGCAGCTCTTTTGAGCTTTCCCGTAGCGTTTCTTCATGTGCTGCATGATATTGCTCCAGCTTTTCCTGTGTCTGTCCGACTGCCTGATCGACCCGTGAAAGCCCTTCCCCAATCTCTTTCATGGACTCCGAAACCTGTTCCCTGATCAGTTCCGTTTTTTCCTTCAGATTTTCAACAGATGTCCCAAGAGACTCCCCTTGAGAAAAAACCTGCTCCAGCGTATTCTGGTTATCCTGTATCTGAAGGTCCAACTGCGTCAGATGCTCCGAAACGGACGACAGGTTTTCTTCCATCTGCGCTGTCACACTGCTTTCCAGATGTTTGACCGTCGTCTGCGTCTTTTGCTCCGATGTGTACACTTCCTGATAGGCATTCACATATAAATCCGTAAGAGCTTCCGCCAACTGATGGATTTCCTCTCCGGAAAGCCCTAAATTTAATTCCAGAATCGCCTGTTCCAGCGCTTTCACCGCAGATTCACGGTCAAAGGAGCTTCCATCCCCGAACAGTCCCTCCAGCATCCGGATTGCGGTATCGATCACTTTTTCCTTTTCGCTCTCCCCCAGTCCCGAAAGCATCTCCAGCCCATTGTCCTCTCCCTCCAGATATGCTTCAAAAACTTCCTGCATGGTCGGGATTTTTTCCCTGCATCCATGCATAAGTCCTCCTGTCAAAAGTGCCGCTGCCACAATTCCTGCCCCTGCCAGCAAAACGATACGATTCCTTTTTCCAGTTTCCTTCTTCTGTCTATTACGGCTGGTTTCACAGCCATCCTTTTTTCTTTTTTCCATCATCTTTTCCTTTCTTCTCATTAATCGTTTTCTCTTCTGGACCGGTTGGGTCCCTGCACCTGCCTGTACCTTTTTTGTTCATCCCGTTTTTTCCTCATTTAAAAGCCCTGATAGGTCTGATATCAGGCTCAGCCTTAAACGGTCCGGCATTGTACGGAACGCTGCCCTCACAAATGCTTCTACCGTCTCCGGGGACTGGTCACCCGGTTCGATCACTGTCACTTTACGCAGTGTTACCTTCCCGTCCGCTATCTCCAACGCCACGATATCCCCATATCCAATCCCGGTTTCCACACGCAGCTCCTTTGGAATCAATACCCTACCTTTTGCATCCATCAGCTTATATATCCTCTTCTCCACTACTCCCCTCCCTGTTTTCTATTTCCGCAAGATTTTGGCAAAATGCTTCTGCCTCCTCTTTTGTCACACTGATTTCCATTTTTTCCAAATCCAGCACGAGGGAAGCAATCTGTGCACATTCTTCCGTCAGGTCTTTCATCCTCGCCCCCGGCCTGTATCCGCCGCACGTCCGGATGTATCCCTTTACCCGGCTGTCATACATCCCTGTCAGCATATTTTTTATCAGTGCAAAATAAACGCCGACCATGCAGGAATCCTCTATCCTTACCGCCGGCATACCATCCCAGCCTAAAGCCAGCTGCTGTCTGCCCCCGGTGCGCGATTCGATCAGTTCCCGTGCCCGGTAAAGTTTTTCCAGATTTGTCATCCCCCACCTCCCAGAAATTCCGGGGCAAAAAGAGTCATCTGACCGCTGCTGCGACGCTTCTCCTCCGGATCATAGTTCGTAATGATCAGCTCCCTGTACTCGCTCCCTTTCTCATAGCGCTGTGCCATGTTATTCAGGCGGGTTGCTTCGGTCAGATAATACCCTGCGTACAAATCCCTGATATAGCTGCAGTCGTTATAGCTGACCATCCACTTTCCCTGACATCCTGCCAGCGTGTTTTTTAACCGTATATGGTCCTGCTCCGGGAAACTCACTTCGTAATAATCTTCCGTCATATAATAGGGCGGGTCACAATAGAAAAAAGCGCCTTCCCGGTCATACTGCCGGATCAGCGCCTCAAAATCCTTATTTTCAATCACGGTATCCGCAAGCCGTTCCGCCGCCTCCCTGATCAGAGAAAAAACCTTCCTCACATCAAAAGGCTGGCAACTGTAGGACGTGCAGCCGCTCCCATAGCTGTAGCGGATTATCTTATAAAATGCGGCTGCCCTCCGCACATCCTCTGCCACTGCTTTCCCCTGCAAAAGCCCCTGCATCTCCTCAAATTCTGCCGGCGGAAGATTGTGAAATGCCAGCTCCAGTTCTTCTGCTACCTGCTTTCTGCCACACTCCCCCATTTCCAGAAAGCTTTTAATCTCCATAAACTCATCCCGGCTGTTCAGCGGCAAAAACCCCAACACCTGCAAAAGCTCCCATGTCCTGTTTTTTACACACCGGTAAAGGTTGATCCGGTCTGCATTGTAGTCATTAAACACTTCCATCACACCCTTGTCCGGTTCTTTTCCAAACAATACCCAGCCGCCACCACCAAAAACCTCAATATAGCGGTCATATTTTGCGGGCATCATCCCATAAATGGTTTTCCGCAGCGCTTTTTTACCGCCTACCCATGAAATAAAACTGTTCAGCTTTCCCCCTGTCCTTTCCTCTTTTCATACAATATCCACTCCTGCCCGGATTTTATTTTCTCCCGAGCCACTGCTTTAATTCTGTCTCAGAAATCTCCTGAAATTCTCCCAGCGAAATATATTCTCCTGCCATTTTTACAGGATTTTCCGGATGATACTCCCCATCCGCCCCAATTGGCAGCTTTTCCCTGCAAAGGATACTTCCCATCCGCCTGTGTTCCACACGCTCTTTTATTTTTCCAAAACTGCAGTCCTCCCTCTCCGAGTCCTCCACCTCATAGCAAAAAATCCCTTCCGGCACACTATTCCGGTCCAGCCTCATATAAGAAAACAGGCAAACCCTTCCGTCTACCTCGACCAGATCATATCCTTCCATCTTTGCATCAAATCCCATTGTTTTCTTCTCTCCTTATCTTTTGATTTTTCCTCTTCCAAGCTCCCCTGCTTCCTTCATCCCATCCGCATCCCTATCCCTCCCCTCCCGACATCTGAATGCCGCAATGATGCATCCTTTAACTTTTCTTCTGTCGTAATGAAATAGTCGCTGCCCGAATTCCAAAAACTGACATACAAGTCCCCCTCTTCTGTCCGGATCGGGCGCTGCTCAAATCCCTCTCCCCATCCGTCGCTTGCCTGACCGCTCCATTCAGCTATTACCGCATTCAGCTCTGTATCTGAAAGCTTCCCATAGCTTTCTATCTCCAATACTCCCCACAGCTCCCCCTGCCACACTTCCACATCGGGGAACATCCGGAATACTTTCTGTCTAAGAATCCGGTTTCTTATATATTCCGCTAACCCACGGTCGCCTTCTGTATCCAGCTGCTCTTTTATGAGCTGCTTTTTGATCGCACTGACATACCTGCACAGCTGCGTTGGCGTGATTTCCTCAGGCTCATCTGATTCATACCCTTCCTGTCCATACATGAGCGCCGTTAAGGGGCTAAACAGTCGTATCCCCTCAAATTCCTTCGGCAGCATCTGTATTGGCTTATCTTTCCGGAATATCAAGCCATGTTCCGTTTGTACGATTCCATTCTTTTCCATTTGGGAGAATCCATAGCCTTCTATGTCAATAAATGGCGCGATTTTCTCATCCAAAACAATCTGTGCCTCCTCCAGCAGATATTCTCCATAATCCTCCGCTGTCACAATTTTTTCCGGGAGGAACTCATACTGTTCCAGCCGCATGGCAATTTCCACCACTTCCTGCATATTTTCCGGACGTTCTGCTTCCAAAGCAGAAAACAATTTTTCCATCCCTTCTTTCGAGCACAGGAACTTCTCCTGTTTTAAACACCCCGCAAATGCATTCATCCCCCTGATTCCATAGGACAACGGAAGGACCTCTTCTATCCCCTGATACCGGCTTCCATAAAAACAAATCCTTCCTTCTTCTATATCAGACACCCCCAGCACTTCCGCGACCCTCTCCAGCTTTTCCTCATCCGCAGGAAGGGACAGGGGATACCATCTGCCATAGTCCCTTTTATAAAATGGAGAATCCAGCCGCAGCCAAAATACCGAATCCTTTTCATATCCTACATCCGGTAACGGCTCCGAATCATACACTGTATCCAGCACTTCTCCCGTCCTGATAACCTTTCCATCTTCCAATAATTCAAATTTATCCAGGTTACAGGACAGGTTTACCATTTCTTCCAGCGTCTCAGGATGTTCCATCTCCAGTGCCTCCTGAAAGACCTGCTGTTCTTTTCTGGTCAGGCACTCCATGCGCCGCTCCAAAAAATCGACTTCTTTATATCCTTTTTCTGGTGGTACTTCTTTCCCGATCAGATATGGGGCAAATACGCTGCCGCCTGATTCTACTTCTACAATTTTCGCTGCATTCATTCCCAGCTGCCCTGACATTTCCCTTATCGTCTGCCTTGGCGCAGGGAATCTGGACCATATCTTCTGACCTGTAGTTATGGCTTGAAAACATACTTTTAACATGATGTACTCCTTTCTGCTATCCTGTGTTTTTTACGAAAAAAAGCCGCAGCTCTCATAAAAGAGAAACTACGGCTTTCTTATGATGAAAAAATCAATAATACTTTATTCCCCCAAATAACACCAATGCGCTCAGTATTTAACTCTTGTTGACTTCTTTTTACTTTCCCTTCTATCTCCCCCCACTAAATAATTTGCTTATAAATTCACAAGTTACTCCATTGTCATCTATTTTCTCCCTTCCTTTCTCCGATGTCATCTGTCAAAAGCTCAAAAAATCGAGGTCGAAAACCGTCCATTTCCGCCTCGATTTTTGTTCATTTTTCAGTTTCGAACCACAATATCTTGTGGTTATACAACCCTATTTCCCCTTATCACCACAATACGTCATCATTATCACTGTCTCCACATGTCCCCCCATCGGGAAGTTGTCAAACGCCCTGCCGCATTTTAACTCATAGCCCTGGCTGCAGAGATATTTTAAGTCCCGGGCGAGGGTCGCGGAATCGCAGCTGACGTAAACCAGGCGTTTCGGGCGCATTTTTAAAATGGTATTGAGGCACTCTTCGTCACAGCCCTTGCGCGGAGGATCAACAACGATAACATCCGCAAAAATTCCTTCTGTTTCGTATAAGTGCGGCAGCACTTCCTCCGCTTTTCCGACATAAAATTTCGCATTGTCGATGCCGTTGCGCACTGCATTCTGGCGCGCATCATCGATTGCCTGCGGGACAATTTCCACGCCGTAGACCTGTTTCGCCTGGCGCGCCAGGAACAGGGAAATCGTGCCGATTCCACAGTAAAGATCCCAGACTGTCTCATTTCCGGTCAGTCCTGCATAAGAAAGCGCCTGACTGTAAATATTTTCCGTCTGAACCGGATTGACCTGATAAAAGGACTGGGGTGAAATTGTGAAAACAAGCCCGCCGATCGTGTCCTCAATGCGGTCTTTTCCGCGGATCGTCCGGGTTTTCCTGCCCATAATCACATTTGTCCGCTCTGTATTGGAATTGACCGAAAAGCTGGTCATTCCGGGCACCTTTTCAAACAGCCTGTCCGCAAGCTCCTGCTCTGCCGCAAACGAACTGCCGTTGAGAATCAGGCAAACCATAATCTGTCCTGTTGAAAAGCCTTTACGGATCAGGACATGGCGCAGCAATCCCTTTCCTGTCGTTTCATCGTATGCTGGAATTTTCTTTTCCGTACAAAAATCCAGCACAATATCCAAAACGATTTTGTTTTCCGCAACGCCGAGCGCACAGTCCCTGTTTTCAATAATCGTGTGTGTCCGTCCGGCATAAAAGCCCGCAATCAAACGACCATTTTTGTCCATTCCGACCGGAAACTGCGCCTTGTTGCGATAATGGAACGGATGCTCCATCCCGACCGGCGCTTCCATAATTTCCTCTACAAAATCCGGGGCAAAGCCGCCGATCCGGATCAGGTTGTTTTTGACCTTGCGGTCCTTAAAGGCGAGCTGCTTTTCATAGGAAACCGCCTGCAGCTGACAGCCGCCACACTGTCTCGCATACGCACAGACCGGCTCCACGCGGTCGGGCGACGGTTCCAGCACTTCTTCCAGACGCGCAAAGGCATATCCCTTTTTCGGTTTTACGACTTTTGCACGCACCGTATCGCCCAGAACCGCGTCCTTGACAAACAGCGTATAACCATTGCCTGAAAGGGCATCGGAATCCTCCAGATGTCCGATGCCCTCTCCGTCAGTTCCCATATCTGTAATTTTCACTGTAAAAATCTGATTTTTCTGTATATTCACGTCATCCTCCATGCTTCGGCAGCTGCGCTGTATTTTTACCGCTGCAGCTGCGTAGAATGCACGCCGGTCGTACTTTCTACGTCCGGCTATGCAAAACCTGCGCAGCTGCACTGCGTCCATTCCTTCGGCTGAGCCGTCTTAGTCCATCCGCGTCATGCGCAGATTGGATTCAAAGAGCCGGTTGTAACCCAGCCATCCGGTTTCAGAAGTTCCCTCCAGAATCTCCGTAAAGGTTTCCAGCTTCGCATCTGCATTATCCGCCAGATTCAGTGCCATCGCTTCCATGAGCGCAGGCTTTTTGGGAGAACCGTATTCATATTCTCCGTGGTGCGCCAAAATGCAGTGTTTCAATTCCGAAGCAAGCACAGTCGGAAAGCCCGGGATCATCCGAATTTTGTCGCTGACCATCTCCGTTCCGATTACGATATGACCAAGCAGCTGTCCATCGTCCGTGTAATCGTTCTGTGGGAAAAGGGAAATTTCTTTTGTCTTGCCGATATCATGACACATCGCGGCAGCCAAAAGCAGATCCCTTTTTAACATCGGGTAGGATTTTGCAAAATAATCGCACAGCTTCACAACGCCAAGCGTGTGCTCCAGCAGACCGCCTACAAATCCATGATGTACGCTTTTCGCTGCGGAAGATTTTTTGAAGTTTGTAAGAAACGCCTCGTCTTTTACAAAGAACGCCTCCATCAGCTTTTTGAGCCATTCATTTTCCATGCTGTTGATATAGGAAAGCAGCTCCTGATACATCACGGAAATGTCCTTTTTGCTGACCGGAAGATAGTTGGCAGGCTCGTATTCGCCCTCGCGGCACAGGCGGATTCGTTTGATATTGATCTGGTTTGCGCCCTGAAAACAGGTCACATCGCCATAGACCTCAATATAATCCAGGCTGTCGAAATCATCGATGCCCGCACTGTTGGGATCCCAGATTTTGCCGTCTACCGTGCCGGTCTTATCCTGCAGGATGACGGTTTCATACGGCTTACCATTCTTCGTCACAGCAGACTGTTTATGCTTGCACAGATAAATATCGAATACTCTGTCGCCTTCTTTATAATCCTTAATAAATTTCATTTTCTTTTCCTCTTTTCCAAAAATCTCTATTCTGTTGACAATGCTGCGCAAAACCGAAAACGGCAGCCCTGCATCAAAAGCCTTTCGCTATCCTCTACGCCTTACTCCTGCAAAAGCACCTCAATCTCCATTTCCTGATATTCTTCCTGTCCCTGCCGCATCACAGTGACTGTCACCGTCGTGTCCGGCTCACAGGAAAGAAGCGCCGCATGATAGTCTGCAAACGAAGTGATCTCTTCTCCTTCCATGCCAACGATTACGTCGCCGCTCTGGATTCCCGCTTTCATCGCGGGAGAATCCATTATGATTCCCGTCACATATGCACCGACCGGCACATGTTTTTCCAGATGGATTTCGTCCGGTACATCCGTCCCGGTAATGCCCATATGGGCGATTTTCTGACCATTCGACAGCTTGCCAACCGTCGTCAGCAGATCGGAAATGCCATATGCGCTGAGCACATCGGAGCTCTCTGCTTCCCCGGCGTGCACGATGCCGAGTACCTTTCCGGAAAGATTGATTAAAACGCCTCCGGTTCCCTGCAACCCCGTCATATCTGTCTTCAACAGGCGGACATTATGATCCGTAAGATTTTGATAATAATCTGCAGAAGTTACCATTCCGAAAATTATCGTTTCCGCACCCTGCGGACGTCCGATTGCAATCACCGGTACAGCCTGTACACTACTGCCGGAGCTTCCCATCGTCGCCGATCCGACATTTTTCCGGATATCCTCCGGAATATCCTCCAGCGCCACACTCAAAATGGCGAGTCCCGTTTCCTCATCCTTTCCTTTCAGTGAAGCGGACACACTCCGTCCGCTGTAAAAGGAAACCTCCAGTTCCTCCGCCTGACGGATGGCTGCATCGTCCACAAGAATCAACAGCTCCTTACCGTTATCCGCAACGATCAGCCCTGCCGTCTGTCCCTGGTTTTCATAAGTGTTATCAAACCAGTCCACATCCGACACCACACCGGTCACTGTTACCATCGAATGATCTGCAAATGTCTTCGCCACCGCATACATATTCCGGTACAGCTTCTGATAATCCCCGATTTCCAGCGCAACTTTTTCCACAACGGTCTGCAGCTCTGTCGTTGTCTCCGTTTCCGTCTCTTCTTCCAGAATCATATCCTCCGGACGCATCTCATCCTCGATATTTTCTTCCTTCAGTTCCACCTGCTGCGGCTCCTCCTCCGGGTACAGCAGATTGGAAAATACCGGTTCCAGCACAAGGAAGGTCACACAGGCGATCAGCCCAAAAATCGCTGCCATGCTCGCCGTCAGCAACGTTTTTTTGAACAGCTTTCGGCGGTTCAGCGGTCGTTCTTTTACCTTTTCTTTGATAAACTCGATATCCTGATTCGTCAGATCCTGATTCGGTCTGTTATCCTCCATAAGTATCGGTTCCTTTCTGCCCGTTTGGGTACTTTTCAGTATACCTCATCTGCCCGCCTGCACACAAGTGCCGGAAAGACTTTTTCCGGGCGCAAAATTTTTCCCCGGTTTCTCTCTCTATATGGTATGATAGGAGTAGCCGCCTGTACCACAAGACAGCAGCATCAATCCTGTGTAATGATTCTGCTGTGCAGCATTTTATGGAACGAATATATGTGCCTTTTGGCACTGTGTTTTGAAAAACGAAAGGAACTACTATGAACGCGAAAGTTTTACGCGTATTGGAATATGATAAAGTCATTCATATGCTGGAGCAAAAAGCAACCTCGGACCCCGGACGACAGCTTTGCCGGGATCTCGTGCCCATGACCGATCTTGCGCAGATCGAACAGGCTCAGACCGAAACTGCAGATGCCCTGACCCGGATTTTCCAGAAGGGCAGCCTGAATTTCGGCAGCAATAAGCCCCTCGGCATGTGCCTGCGCTCCCTCGAAATCGGCAGCACCCTCTCCTCTGAAGAGCTGCTGCGCATCGCCGGTCTTTTGGAAAACACCGCCCGTGTCAAAAACTTCGGGCGCTCCGACAAGGACGAAGAACAGCAGGATTCCCTGACAGAATATTTTCACTGTCTCGAACCCCTCGCACCCCTTTCCAAAGAAATTCGCCGCTGCATCATCGATGTGGATGAAATTGCGGACGATGCCAGCCCTGCCCTCAAAAAAATCCGGCGGAGCATGGTATTAACCGGGGAAAAGATTCATAACCAATTAAACAGCATGGTAAACGGTTCCGTCAGGAACTATCTGCAGGATGCCGTGATTACCACCCGCGACGGACGCTACTGTATCCCCGTCAAGGCGGAATATAAAGGTCAGGTGCCCGGCATGGTGCACGACCAGTCCTCCACCGGCTCCACCTTTTTCATCGAACCCGCAGCCGTTGTCAGCTTAAACAATCAGCTGCGTGAGCTGGAAATCGAGGAGCAAAAGGAAATCGCCGTTATTCTGGCAAATTTGAGTGCCGAAGCAGGTGCACACACCCTTGAAATCGCAGAAAACCAGCGGATTATGACGCAGCTCGATTTCATCTTTGCAAAGGCTTCCCTTGCGATGGATCAGAATGCTTCCCGTCCGCTTTTCAATGACGAGCATATCGTTCGTATCCGTCAGGGACGACATCCGTTGCTTGACCGCAAAAAAGTCGTTCCGATCGACGTCGAGCTTGGTAAAAATTTCGATCTTCTCGTCATCACCGGTCCCAACACCGGCGGTAAAACCGTATGTTTAAAAACAGTCGGACTGTTCACGCTGATGGGGCAGGCAGGTCTGCACATTCCTGCCCTGGACCGCTCGCAGCTGTCCGTTTTTACAGAGGTTTTCGCAGATATCGGTGACGAACAGAGCATTGAACAGAGCTTGAGTACCTTTTCCTCCCACATGACCTCCATCGTCTCCATTCTGGCAAAGGCAGACGCAGATTCCCTGTGCCTGTTCGACGAGCTGGGGGCCGGAACCGACCCGACCGAAGGTGCGGCGCTGGCGATCGCAATCCTGAACTATCTGCATGACCGCGGCATCCGCACAATGGCGACCACACATTACAGCGAGCTGAAAATCTACGCTCTTTCCACAAATTTTGTAGAAAATGCCTGCTGTGAATTCGATGTGGAAACGCTGCGTCCGACCTACCGACTGCTGATCGGCATTCCCGGAAAGAGCAACGCCTTTGCAATTTCCAAAAAGCTCGGTCTTTCCGACGAAATCATCGAAGCTGCCAAGGAGCAGATCGACGAACAGGACGTCAGCTTTGAAGACGTTATTTCCGATCTGGAAAAGAGCCGCGTTACAATTGAAAAAGAACGCCGCGAAATCGAAGATTACAAAAAAGAAATCGAAGCCCTCCGGCATAAGCTGCAGGAGAAAAACGATAAAATCGACCAGACGCGGGACCGTATCCTGCGCGAAGCGAATGAAAAAGCGCGGGATATTCTGCGTGAAGCAAAGGACACCGCAGACGAAACGATCCGCATTTTCCAGAAAGCCGGTCCCGGCGCTTCCATGAAAGATCTGGAACAGGCGCGTCAGAAGCTGCGCAGCAACATCGACGACAAAAACAGCAAGCTTTCCGTCGCTGCAAAGGACAAGCCCAAAGCTCCGGCGTTAAAGCCCGAACAGCTCAAAAAAGGCGATGCCGTGCGCATTGTTTCCATGGGGCTCAAGGGTACGGTCAGCAGCCTGCCTGATGCAAAGGGCAATCTCTTCGTGCAGTGCGGCATCATGCGCACCTCCACGAACATAAAAGACCTTGTCCGCATCGAGGAAGCGACAATTACCACACCTACGATGTCCAAAACAAATACCGGCAAGCTCCGGATGTCCAAGTCCTTCTCCGTTTCCCCTGAGATCAATCTGCTGGGCAAAACGGTAGACGAAGCCCTCGCCGCCCTCGATAAATATCTGGACGACGCTTATCTGGCACATCTGGAAAACGTCCGCGTCGTACATGGCAAGGGGACCGGTGCCCTGCGCAAGGCCATCCAGCAGCATTTAAAGCGCATCAAATATGTCAAATCCTTCCGACAGGGCGAATACGGCGAAGGCGATGCCGGCGTAACGATTGTAGAATTTAAAAAATAATCCGCAGGACGGCAATCATCTGCCGCCTTTGCAAAAACAAATAACGAGGTTCATTATGGTAAATAAACAGAAAATTCTGATTGTTGACGACGATGCCAATATCGCCGAACTCATTTCGCTGTACTTGACCAAGGAATGCTTTGATACGATGATCGTGGAGGACGGGGAATCCGCCCTCCGCGCTGTGGATACCTTCGCACCGAACCTGATTCTGCTCGATCTGATGCTTCCCGGCATCGACGGCTATCAGGTCTGCCGTGAAGTCCGCAGCAGTTCCTCTGTTCCCATCATCATGCTGTCCGCCAAAGGCGAAATTTTTGACAAGGTGCTCGGCCTGGAGCTTGGTGCGGATGATTACATGGAAAAGCCCTTCGACTCCAAGGAGCTTGTCGCAAGAGTCAAAGCGGTGCTGCGCCGCTACAAGCCAGCTGCTGCCGTTCCGGCAAAGCCTGCTGTGGAATGTGTCGAATATCCCGATCTGACAATCAATAAAACCAATTATTCCGTTATGTATATGGGGAAAAATGTCGATATGCCGCCAAAGGAGCTAGAGCTTCTCTATTTTCTGGCAGCTTCGCCCAACCACGTTTTTTCCAGAGAACAGCTTCTGGATCAAATCTGGGGCTATGAATACATTGGCGACACCCGCACGGTAGACGTACACATCAAGCGTCTGCGCGAAAAGATCAAGGATCATGCAAACTGGAAAATCGCCACGATCTGGGGAATCGGCTACAAATTCGAGGTAAGATGACATGCGCAAAACCCTGTATCTGAAATTTGTACTCGGCTACCTGATCTTCGGATTTTTCGGATTTTTAGTCGTAGCAACGTTCGTTTCCAGTATGACGCTGGAGCATCTGAAACGGGAAAAGGCGGACTCCCTTTATAAAGAAGCTACTCTGATCGCAAATACCTACGCTTCCGACTTATACAGCAGCAATGTTTCCCTCGAGGAGGTCAAAAAACAGCTGGATGCGCTCAGCACCTACCTGTCCTCCCAAATCTGGATCATTAATCCATCCGGACGTATTATCATGACAACTGAAACACCGCTGGATGTGAATCATGAATCTCGCGTGGAAAATTTTGACTCGACCATCACTGCCGGTTCCTTTTATACGGTTGGTGACTTTTTCGGCTGCTTCCAGGAGGAAATGCTCAGTGTATTTGCGCCCATCACTTCCAATTTTAAAGTGCAGGGCTATGTTGTCATCCATATCCCCATGGCAAATATTCGGGCTTCCAGCGAAAGCCTGCTGAATATTTCCTATATTATGCTCGTGATTTTTTTCCTGCTGTCGCTGATCATTCTGATTTTCTTTACAGAAATGGTCTATCTGCCGCTGCGCAAGATCACAGCAGCCACCGAGCAGTACGCGGCAGGCAATCTGCATTATGAATTTCAGGTAGACAGTGAGGATGAGATCGGTTATCTGGCTGCCTCCCTGTCTCTCATGGCAAGTGAGATCGCACGCGCCGAGGATAACCAGAAAAAATTCATCGCCAACGTTTCTCACGATTTCCGCTCTCCGCTGACTTCAATCAAAGGGTATCTGGAGGCGATGCTGGATGGAACGATCCCGCCAGAGCTCCACGAAAAATATCTCGGCATCGTCTTAAACGAAACGGAACGCCTGACAAAGCTGACCAACAGCCTGCTGACCTTAAACAACCTGAATATGAAGGGCATGATCCTGGAAAAATCTGTTTTCGATTTAAATTCGGTCATTCGCTCTACTGCCGCTTCCTTCGAAGGAACCTGCCAGCAGAAGCATATCGGCATCGAGCTGCTTTTAACCGGCGACCGTATGCCCGTTCTCGCCGACAAAAGCAAAATCGAGCAGGTCTTATACAACCTGCTCGACAACGCGATTAAATTTTCCCACCCAGACTCTGCGATTCGCATCGAGACAAACGAAAAGCATGGAAAGGTTTTTGTCTCCGTCAAGGACAGTGGTATCGGAATCCCGAAGGACAGCCTGCGGCTGATCTTCGATCGTTTCTATAAGACCGACCTTTCCCGTGGCAAAGACAAAAAGGGAACCGGGCTGGGACTTTCCATTACAAAAGAAATTATCCAGGCGCACAACGAAAATATCAACGTCATCAGCACCGAGGGCGTCGGGAGCGAGTTTATCTTCTCCCTGCCCGTGCAGGACAACGAAGCGTAGGGCGGGATGCCTTACGCTTTCCAGTGCAGCCGGTGAAGTTCTCCATTTTCCTGTAACCCTACGAAATGATTCTGGCGCAGCGCTTCATACAAAACGATCGCTACGGAGTTGGACAGGTTCAGGGAACGGATATCCTGTCCCATCGGAATGCGGATACAGCTCTTTTCATACTCCACAAGGATTTCCTCCGGGATTCCGGCACTCTCCTTGCCGAACATAATATAATCGTCCGGTCCGATCTTTACATCGCTGTAAACCTGATGCGCTTTCGTCGTCGCCATCCAGAGCTTCGGCGCATCCGGCTCGCCGCTTACAAGCGTCGGATTTTTTTCCAGAAAATCCGCAAAATTGATGTAGCGGCGCACATCCAGCAGATTCCAGTAATCCATGCCTGCGCGCTTTAACTGCTTTTCACTCAAAGAAAAGCCCAGCGGTTCAATCAGATGCAGAACCGTCCCGGTCGCGACGCAGGTTCTTCCGATATTTCCCGTATTCGCCGGGATTTCCGGCTGATGCAATACGATGTTTAACATATCTTTATCATTCCTTTTCCGCTTTCAGTTTTTTTACAAAATGCGACAGCCGTCCGATCGCAACTTTCAGATTTTCCAGGGAATAAGCGTAGGAAATACGGATGTAGCCCTCGCCGCTGTCCCCAAACGCCGTGCCCGGCACGACTGCAACCTTTTCTTCCTGCAGAAAACGCGTCGCAAACTCATCACTGGTCATGCCGAATTCCTTGATACAGGGGAACACATAAAACGCGCCGTAAGGCTCGAAGCAGGGCAACCCCATTTCTGCAAAGGCATGCAGCAGATAGCGTCTGCGCTGATTGTACTGTTCGCGCATTTCCGCTACATCGTCATCGCCGTTTTTCAGCGCCTCTACCGCCGCATACTGGCTCGTCGTAGGAGCACACATGATCGCAAACTGATGGATTTTGAGCATCTGTTTTAAAATCACTTCCGGTCCGCAGGCATAGCCCAGACGCCATCCGGTCATTGCATATGCCTTGGAAAATCCGTTGATCAGAACCGTCCGCTCCCGCAGCCCCGGAATCTGTGTGATGGAAACCGGATTGCCTTTATAGGTCAGCTCACTGTAAATTTCATCCGATATCACAAACAGATCTTTTTCTTCCACGATCTTTGCGATCGCTTCCAGATCTTCCCGTTCCATGATCGCACCGGTCGGGTTATTCGGATAGGGCAAAATCAGGATTTTCGTCTTTTCCGTGATTGCATCCAGAAGCTCCTGTGCCGTCAGGCGGAACTCGTTTTCCGCTTTCAACGGGATGATAACCGGCTTCGCACCTGCAAGCACGGCGCACGGCTCATAGGAAACATAGGACGGCTGTGGAATCAGCACCTCGTCTCCCGGATTTACCATCGCACGCAGCGCAATATCGATGGCCTCGGAGCCGCCGACTGTAATCATGATTTCATGCAGCGGATCATAGGACACCTGATAGCGGCGTCTCAAATAATGCGCAATTTCCTCCCTCAGCTGCTTCAAGCCGGCATTGGAGGTGTAAAAGGTACGTCCCTTTTCCAGAGAATAAATGCCCTCGTCGCGGATGTGCCACGGAGTATCGAAGTCCGGCTCGCCGACACCCAGAGAAATCGCATCCTCCATTTCGCTGACGATATCGAAAAATTTCCGGATTCCGGACGGTTTAATCGTAACGATTGTATCAGAAAGGGGATTTCTCATGGCGTAATCATCTCCCTCTGATCCTCGCATTTGCGGGTCAGGATCGTTCCGTGATCCTTATATTTTTTCAGGATAAAATGGGTCGCTGTGCTCAAAATGCTGTCCAGCGTGGAAAGCTTATCCGAAACGAACGCGGAAACTTCTTTCAGGGATTTGCCCTCCAGTGTTACGAGCAGATCGAAACCGCCGGAGATCAGGTACACTGCATGTACCTCCGGGTACTTGTAAATCCGCTCCGCGATGCTGTCAAAGCCCTGACCGCGCTGGGGTGTTACGCGAACCTCAATCAGCGCGGAAACCTTTTCGATGCTTGTTTTTTCCCAATCAATCAGTGTATGATAGCCGCAGATAATGCCCTCTGCTTCCATCGCTGCCATTTCGTTTACCACGTCAATTTCCTCTACGCCGAGGATGACTGCCAGCTCTTTTAAATCGATCCGGCTGTTTTTCTCAATAATTTTTAATAATTCTTCTCTCATTTTTTTCTTCCGTTCCTGCCGGATATCCGGCAACTGTTCTACTACTCCATCCGATAAATCGCATCCGTATTCGCCGGTTCTAAAAATCTTCGTTCCTCTCCGTTGACAATCACGCGATCGTTGTCCGCAGACAAAAATCCGATCACCGCCGCCGGGATTTTCTGCTGCTGCAGCTGCTCTGCCAGCATCTCGCCCTGATCAGTCACAAACAGCAGACTGCCGTTTCCGGACAGTTCATAGGGATTGACGTCCAGTTCATTACAGATTTCTACCGTTTCCTGTCGGATGGGAAGCTTCTTTAAAGATACCTCCAGTCCGGTCCCGGCCTGCTCTGCCAGTGTCCAGAGTGCATGGAATACACCGCCTTCCGATACTGCACAGGCAAGTCCGACGCCGGACTTACCGGCGACTGCAGCCTCCGGTAAAATCGAAAAGTGCTGCTCCAGCTGTGCTACGTCGTCCAGAAGCTGCGCAGGATAGCGCTTCAAAAGGGCTTCCCGGTATGTTTTTTCCAGGCGGACAGTTCCTGCCAGTCCCGCCCATTTCGTCATTACAATCTGCTGACCGGCGCGCGCCGACAGCGCAGCGCCTGCAGGCGCAGTCCACACTTCTGCAAGCGCCTCTGCTGTCGCAACAGGCGCAATGACTGCACCGGACACATGCACTTTCACATCCGCGAGCGTAACCTGCAGCTTCTGCGCTGCTTCCTGCGCTGCGACAGTCATCTTCTGCAGCTCCTGCTCTTGACAGTCTGCCGGAAGCATCAGCTGCATGGACACCATGCGTACCTTTGCTTCTCCTCTTCCCACTGCTGCCGCTGCTGCGCGGTTTACTGCCTCATAAACGCAAAGTTTGGCTCCCTCTGCTCCGGACCAAACAGACAGACTCTGCGCCGTAATCCACAGCTGCTTCGCTTTTTCCGGCGCTTTATCCACATTTTCAGACGTGAGAAAGGCGCAGCCTTCCCCATACTCTGCGCCTTTCACCCCTATGCCGTTTGTTTCTATTTTTCGATGAACGCTGCGTTTATAAACGTTTCCCGTTACGTTCCCTGTTTTCATAAGCTTTTCTCCATTCCGAATACCATCGTATCAAAGCATTGCAGAGCCGGACCTCCAGCCCGGCTCTGCCATCCGCTCTGCTTTAGGATCCGGTGCTTAGTTTCCCGCCGCTGCGTCCTGCTGCGCCTGTGCAGCCTGCGCCTGAGCCTCTGCGATCGCCTGCAGCTGCTCCGGTGTCAATGCCGCCGCTGCTGCCTGCTGCGCTTTGATATTGGAAATGGTCGCTTTGACCGTATCAATGCTGCTGGTCGCAATGGCCGCCTGCATCTGGCTGGTCGCATTCGGATCCGGAGAAGCAATTCCAACGGTTGCCGTTCTGGGGCTCATCTTGTAGTTGCTGCTGTTGACCTGCTCCCGGCTGACTTCCACACCGTTTTCCTTTACAATCTTCCAGAGTCTTGCCTTGTAGCCGATATGTGCGCTGCTGACGCTGATGACGCCGATAGGCTGGGAAGCGTCAGCTATGATCTGATCCGCTTCCGGAACCTTTTTCTCAATCACTTCACTCTCATAATCTACGACGCGGTTTTTTGCTCTCGTCTCTACACCATAGATCGTAAATGTAATCTTTTTATCAGCCGTATGTCCATCGATATAAATCGGATAATCCGTATTATTCACAAATACAAAATCCTTGCCGGAGGATTCTGCAATCGCCGCATCCGCAGACGGATCTACATAGGTTACGATCATAGAATGATTGTGACGTTCTGTCACTTCCAGCTCTGCCCGCAGAACCGCATTGTACAGCGTTGTGGATACCTGACAGATACCACCGCCGATGCTGTCTACCACCTTGCCATTCAGATAAGAACCCGCCATCTCGTAACCGTTTTCGGTAGAGAAGGGCTTCACTGTATTATAGGTAGAAAACGTATCGCCGGGATACAAAGTTGTTCCGTTGATCAGTCTGCAGCCATTTGCAACGTTTTTGCTGCGGGACGCACCGGAGGTCGAATAGCTTGTCGTAAATGTTCCGAGCACATCTTTTACCTTTGCAAGCTCTTCTGTTTTTCCCTTGGGCTCATCCACTGCCATTACGAGGGCAACGTTTCCGTTTTCCCCTTTGACCCAGGAGCCCGTAAGATAATCGTAGATCGCAGCTACGGACGCATTTTCATCTACCACATATCCGGTCTGTCCATCTTCGATTTGAAAGGATCCGTCAACCCGTGTCAGGTGCGCATCGATCGCTTCCACATTAAATTTACTGCAGCGCTCCGTCACAGCCTGACGAATCGCTTCTTTATCAAAATCCAGAACAACGGGGTAATTCTTTCCTTTATTCTGCAGATCCTTTTCCGCCTTATAGCGCGCTACAATATTTCCCTTTTTTCCAAGGGACACTGCTTCCGAAACAAGCTCCGGGTTTTTCCAGGAAATTCCCAGCTCAGAAAGGCTGATAGATACACTCTGTCCATCCTGCGCCTGCAGCTGCACCTGCGCCTGCCCAAGTTCGTTCACATAGCTCTGAACCGCCCCCTGCGCCTGTTCCTGTGTCATCCCGGAAAGATCCATGCCATCTGCCGAAATCCCGGTCTGGATGGTATCGTTCGGCGCTGCGTATACAGTCTTTCCTGCCACCGCCATGCACGCAAACACGCACACCAGCATGGCTGCCGTCATCAGTACGGTTTTCATTCGATTCATTTTAAAATTCCTTTCTATGCCGCTTATAAAAACGACAGCAATGTAGGAACAATCATCGCCAGCACCAGAATAAGGATGATGATCGATGATATAATTTTTTGTGTCTTTTTCTTTCTGAAATTCATGCTCTGCTCCTTTATCCGCAAACTGCCTTATAACATCTGACAAATAGCATTAAAGCACCATCTTCCATGGCTGCGCTTCCACACATTATAAAGCACTTCCCTCACTTTTGCAAGCTTCCATATGCCGCAAGAATCCGGTCGATCTGACGGCTTGCCTCGTTTTTCGTCAGCATGGAAACGTCGTAATCCGGCGTCAGCTGATGCAGCGCAAGAAGCTTTGTCAGACGTTCCTTCTGTGCCTTCGTCGCAGGCGATTCGCGTTTTACCTTGCAAATCAACGGAACCGGCTCAAAATCCTTTGCCCGGTCCGGGTCTGTTCCATAAAGCTCCAGCAGTTTTTCATATAAAATATGCGTTGCCCTCGCGTCCTCCAGCGCCCGATGCGCCTGAATCGGAATTTCGAAATGTTCGCACAGGGCGGATAGTCTTCTGCTCGGGAGCTCTGACAAAAACTGTCTGGAAAGCTTCAGGGTATCCACGCCGCTCCGTTCAAAATCCAGCCGCATATTCACCGCCGCACGCTTCAAAAACCCATAATCGAACAAAATCCGATGTCCCACAAGGGGCAGATCTCCGGCAAACTCCAAAAAGGCAGGCAAAACGCTTTCCATCGTCTCCGCCTCATCTACCTGCTCCTGTAAAATCCCGGTCAGCTCTGTGATATGCGCAGGCAATATGCGCCCCGGATTGACAAAGGATGTAAAGCTTCCGACAATCTGTCCGTCCCGGACGCGCACTGCCCCGATTTCTATAATTTTATCCTGCTTCGGCGCAAGCCCGGTCGTTTCCACATCTACGCTCACATATTCTTTCACTTCTTTTTCCTGCTCTCCTTTTTTTGACGGCTCTGATAATCCTTACACCATTCCGTCAGAAAACATTCCCCGCATTTCGGAGTCGGCGCCTTGCAGATGGTCCGCCCCAGCGTGATGATCTGAATATTGTACAAAATCCAATGGTCCTTCGGCAATACCTTCATCAGCTCATATTCCACTTTTTCCGGGTCGTCCTCTTTTGTCAGCCCCAGCTTTTTGGAAATCCGCTTCACATGGGTATCCACCACAACGCTTGGCTCATGAAAAATATTGCCGCGGATAACATTTGCCGTCTTGCGTCCGACTCCCGGCAGCGCCGTCAGCTCCTCCAGCCCGGAGGGGACCTCGCCGCCATGCAGTGCCATCAGCCTCTGACAGCAGGCAATGATATTTTTCGCTTTATTATGATAAAAACCGGTCGGACGGATATCCTGCTCCAGCTCTTTTAAATCCGCCTCCGCAAAGGCTTCAACCGACGGATATTTCACAAACAGATCTTTCGTGACAATGTTGACCCGTGCGTCGGTGCACTGCGCGCTCAGCATCGTCGCGATCAAAAGCTGCCACGCGTTTTCATGGTTGAGGTAGCAGATATATTCTCTCCCGTAGTGGGCGTCGAGCTGATCCAAAATGGCTTTCGTGTGTGCGTTCAATCAGCTGCCCCCTTTCCTGTCGCGGCGACTGCTTCTGCATCCGCGGCGGTCGCCTGTCCGGCTGTCGATTTTGCGTCCGCAGCGGTCGGCAGCTCTACCACCGCTGTTCTCGCATTGTCCGTCAGGCGATCCCGGTTCTGATAATCGAATAAAATTGCCGTTTTCGTCTCCGGATCCTCGCCTCTTTTCAACATACTGATCAGCTCCCACGCCTTTTTCTGTACCGGCCAGGAAAATACCTCCAGATGGGTCATGCGCTGCAGCTGCTTTGCGTGATATTCCTCATACCCCGGCAGATATGTGCGGTTTTTCTCTTCTTCCTGATAAAACTCGACGATCTGATCATGATACGGTTTTTCGTCCAATGCAAATGCCGGTCGGCTCTTCGCATTTTCCCGCAGATACAGATCATACACCGCCAACTCCCGGTATAACTCCATCCCATCCGGGTCTTCCTGCTGTGCAAACTCCAAAAGCACCTGGTAGCGGTAAGCTCTGGCAGGCGTATGGACAAAATATCCTTTTTCATGATAAAAATCAGCCAATTTGTCATACATTGCAAAGGGATTTTCAAAGCGGCTCTGCAGAACCGGAATCAAATGTGTGAACTGATTGCTGTTATAATACAGCTCCACCATTTCCTCCACCCGCTTTAACCGAATGATATCCCCATAGCTCAGCCATTTTGTATACAAGACCTCATAGGGCGGGCAGTTCTGGTACACGATCCCATAGGTCTGTGCCATTTCTTCCAGATAGGAGCCTTTTAATACCTTCAGAAATCCGAGCTGCAGCTGCTGCGGTCTCATGCTGTATACATCATTAAAGGACCGGATAAAGCTTCCCATATCTTCATAAGGAAGTCCTGCGATCAGATCCAGGTGCACATGAATATTATATTCGGAATGGATCCGTACCACTGCATGCCGCAGCTTATCCAGATTTGTATGCCGTCTGACCGCTTCAAGGGTTTGCAGATTCGTGGATTGCACACCGATCTCCAGCTGAACCAGACCGGGGCGCATTTTTGCCAGAAGTGCCAGCTCTTCTCCGTTCAGCAGATCTGCCGAGATCTCAAAATGGAAATTCGTAATTCCATTATCGTGCTCTTGAATATATTTCCAGATTTCCATTGCGTGCTGATGATTACAGTTAAAGGTTCTGTCAATAAATTTCACCTGCGGAACCTTTTGATCAAGGAAAAACTGTAGCTCCTCCTTCACCAGTGCCAGATCTCTCAGGCGTACCCGTTTGTCAATCGAGGACAGACAGTAACCGCACCGAAACGGACATCCGCGGCTGGATTCATAATAAACGATCCGATTGGCAAAATCCTTCATATCCTTATAAAAAAACGGGATCTCACTGATATTGGTCAGGGAGCGCTCCTTTGTCCGTACAAGCTCCCCGGTGATCGGATCTCGATAAACAATACCTGCAATACTGTCCAGTCCGGCCTGTTTGATTGCGCCCGGCCAGAATGCCACAATCTGCAGCTGCTGCTGTTCCGAATACCGTCCGCTGCTCTTTTTTTCATAAAAGGTCAAAAGCTCTGAAAACGTCACCTCGCCCTCGCCGACCATAATGCCGGTCAAAAACGGGAATTGCTCCAGAACCTCCTCCGCATGATAGGATACCTCCGGACCGCCCAGCCAGATGGGCAGCTCGGGACGCACCTGATGCAGCTCGGAAATTACCTCCTGCATCATTTTCCAATTCCAGATATAACAGGAAAAAGCCACTGCCTCCGGCTTTCTCTCATAAAGATCGGCAAGGATTTCCTCCACCGTCTGATTGATCGTATACTCGGCAAGCTCCACCTGTGCCGCTGCCTCCGGATGGTATTTTTCCGCATAAGCCCGCAGACTGTAAAGCGCCGGATTGGAATGAATATATTTTGCGTTCAGTGCCGCCAGTAAAAACTTCATCTATAAAACCTTCTTTCGTCAAATACCTGTTTGATTTCGGTAAACATAATACCACAAATCCGTTTGCTGTGCATCAACATCCACAACAAAATGCACGCGCTGCAAGCATTCTGTTCCCATGAAAAAAGGGCTTGCCGCACGTTAGTACGACAGCCCTTTCCTTTCGCTTGTGTTTATTATACCTGCTGCAGGTCTTTCTATATAGTGCACAGCAATATATCGTGAGCATAGCTCACTCAATAGCTTCGCCGTTCGCGATGAGCAGGCTTCGCCTGTTCCCGCTCTCTTGCGCTCATTATATCACGAGTCCGCGCTGACGCGCTTTATCGCCTGCTACGCAGGCTGCTCGTTCTCTAATGGCACAAGAAAAACAAATGCCGCCTTCGGCGTCGCTTGTTTTTCTTTTGTGCTCATTATATCACATTTGCAGACTTGTGCACAAAGTCATGCATTTAAGCGGTCAATAAACCGTTCGAATCCTTTTCTTCCGTCCTCCGTGCATTTATAAACGCCTGCGTCCTCCAGAACCTGCATGAACACCAGTCCAATCTCCTGCTGCACAATTTCATGGATATTTTCGGCATTTACCTCGCTGTGTCTGGTCAAAAATTCCTCCGCCCAGTCCGCGTGAGCTGCAAGCACCTCGTTTTGCCGAAGATCAGTCCCGCAAAGGATCGCTTCTTCCAGTTCTGCCATCTCTTTTTTCAGACGGGCAGGAAGCACTGCAAGTCCCATTACTTCGATCAAACCGATGTTTTCCTTTTTGATGTGGTGCAGGTTTGCATGGGGATGGAACACACCAAGGGGATGCTCTTTCGTGGTGATATTATTGCGCAGAACCAGATCCAGCTCATAATGATCGCCACGTTTTCTGGCGATAGGCGTGATCGTGTTGTGCTTCTCCCCCTCTGTCTCTGCAAAGATAAAGGAGGCCTCATCACTGTAGCTGCGCCATGCATCCAGGATCACATCCGCCAGAGCGATCAGCCGCTCTGTATCCGGACCGGAAATGCGGATTACGGACATCGGCCAGTTTACAATTCCTGCCTGTACATCTTCAAAGCCTTTGACGGTAAAGCTTTTTTCGACCGGTGCTTTTGCCATCGGGAACTCATATCTGCCGCCCTGAAAATGATCATGGCTCAAAATCGAACCGCCGACGATCGGCAGATCCGCATTGGAGCCGAGCATATAATGAGGAAACTGTTTTACAAAGTCAAACAGCTTCACAAAGGTATTGTGCTCGATTTTCATCGGCGTGTGCTGGCCGTTAAACACGATGCAGTGCTCATTATAATACACATAGGGAGAATACTGAAATCCCCATCTGCTGCCGTTGATCGTCAACGGAATGATCCGGTGATTCTGACGCGCCGGATGGTTGATACGACCTGCATAACCCTCGTTTTCCACACAAAGCAGACATTTCGGATAGCCGCCCTGCTTTGCCAGCCTTGCCGCCGCAATCGCTTTGGGGTCTTTTTCCGGCTTGGACAGATTGATCGTAATATCCAGATCGCCGTATTTCGTTGGCGTTACCCACTTTTCATCCCTGCAAACACGGTATCTTCGAATATAGTCCGTGTCCTGACTGAATTTATAAAAGAAATCCGTCGCTGCTTCCGGAGACTTTTCATATTCCTCATGAAACCGGCGGATGATCTCACTGGGGCGTCCTACCAGACAGCTCATGATCTTTGTATCAAACAGATCCCGGTAAACGATACCATCCTCCTGCATGATCCCGTTTTCCACCGCATAATCCATCATTTCCGTCAGAAGATCCGGCAGCCTTTTGACCGCCTCTTCTTCTATCTGTTCTATCTTTTCCCCGAATCCATAGGGATAATCTTCTATCTGGAACAGCTCCAGCAGCCGGTTTGTCGTATAAATTTCATCCTCTGCAGATACCAGACCTGTCAAAAGTCCATACTGCACCAGTTCAAGGATTTTATCCTGAATCATTGCCCTGATTGCCTGCCTTTCTTATAATACTACCGGACCGTCACCGATCTCTACCACATAAAAATCTGCCGCGTAACCGATTTTTTCCAGATAAGCCTTTCCAACCTGCTCCTGAAAGGCCTCGATTGCTTCATCCTTTACGATACTGACCGTACAGCCGCCAAAGCCAGCACCGGTCATTCTGGAACCGATGACACCGTCTACCTTCCAGGCTTCCTCTACCAGCGTATCCAGCTCAATGCCGGTTACTTCATAATCATCCCGCAGGGAAACGTGGGACGCATTCATCAGCTTGCCAAACTCTGTGATATCGTTCGCCTTCAGCGCTGCAACTGCCTTGATCGTGCGCTGATTCTCATAAACCGCATGCCGCGCACGCTTTACTCTGACGGGATCCTTGATGGCGGACTTGTAAGTTTCAAACTGCTCCTCCGACAGATCCCCCAGCGACTCGATGCCGATCACCTGCTGCAGCTCTGCCAGAGCCGCTTCGCACTCACTTCTTCTTTCATTATATTTAGAATCGCCCAGACCGCGCTTTTTATTGCTGCAGGAAATCACAAGCTTCGCGCCCTCCAGCTGAATCGGCGCATACTCAAATTCCATCGTCGCAGTATCCAGGAAAATCGCATGATCCTTTTTGCCCATCGCGATTGCGAACTGATCCATAATGCCGCAGTTTACACCGTTAAACTTGTTCTCGGAAAACTGACCGATCAGCGCCAGATCCTGATTGGAAACCTCAAAGCCATACTGATCACGCAGGATATAACCTGTCAAAACCTCGACCGACGCGGAAGAAGACAGCCCGGAGCCGTTCGGAATATTGCCAAACAGCAGCAAATCCATACCGTTTGTCACTTCCATCCCCTTCTCGCCAAATGCCCACATCACACCCTTGGGATAATTCGTCCAGTCCGCTTCCTTCTCCGGCTTCAAGCCCTCAACGCTCGACTCGATCACACCCAGCTGCTCGAAATTCATCGAATAAAACCGCAGCTTCTTATCCTCACGCCTGCGTGCCACACCATAAGTACCGATCGTCAGTGCACACGGAAAAACATGACCGCCGTTATAGTCGGTATGTTCTCCGATCAAATTCACTCTGCCCGGCGCAAAATAAACCTTCGCACCGTCTGTTCCTCCAAAAAGTTCCCCAAATTTTGCTAAAAGCTGATCTTTCATCGTAACCTCCCATTCCGCAGGCGCTTCGCGCCGGAGGAACCGCGAGCAGAACATCCGGTTCTGCTCTGCGATCATGGCTGCTTTGTGACGCCTGCGGCACAAACAACCGTTTGAAGAATAAGTGACCACGCTTATTCTTCAAACTGACCTCCCATAAAATAGTCTCAAACACAGGGCTCTCGCCCCTCCTGTAATTATCATACCATACCCCCTCCGTCCTGCCACCCCCAATTGTTAACAAGAACAGTCAAATTGTTGCATAACAATGAGCAGTGCCACCGGGAGGAAACCGACGGATGCCGCCAATCCGGTGAATGCGCAGCATTTACCGGACTGTAGCACTGCGGACTCCCCCGCTCCCCAAGCCCTCTCAACCCCCTTCCTGCCTACACTGCCCCGTCAGGCAACGCCTGACGTACTTCCGCCAATACCCTACCGCCCCTCACTCCCCTTTTACCCCTCCGCCTGCCACCGCCCCGTCAGACCCCGTCTGACGTTTTCCCGCCACAACCTGCCTCCCTCACTTTTTGTAGTATAAAAAGTCGCCACCCGTTTCCGAATGACGACTTTTCATCCACTATTTTTTTAACAGCCATCCAAAACATGATCCCCACACTCACCCAAACCATTACTTTTCCTTTTCTACTTTATTCCGGATTTCATCCAGATATTTTCCCAAAAATCCCGGCATATTCACTCCCAGCCGTTGAATATTTTCAAGAATAGACAGCCATATCGTTATCAACATTCCAAAATTCACTTTATCACTGACTTCAATTTCTACAAACGCGCCAAAATTTCTTATCAATTCCCTGTTGTGTAGTTACAAATTCCATTTCCTTTTCTCCTCGTTTGATCTATTTTACATGCAAATGTCCTTCTCGTTCCTTATGTGCACCTTTATAGAAGAAGAAAGAAAACCAGTTAATGACAAACTACAACATAATAATGGGAAGCTTATCACAATCATGTGACAGGCTCCCCATTGGTATCAATCTTTTTATTGCTATTGCTTCACTATTTTCACTCAAACCGAATGATCGCTACCGTCTCCGCATTTACCAACCTGCAAGCCCTATGGTGCTTCATCTGGCGAAGGATAGACCCTGACTTCCGGTATTGTGGTTTTTTTCGTCCGAAGAAGACCTGCAATTGTCCCATTCTCCCTCTGATACAGATCCATCTCCGAAATCACAAGAAGCTCTCTTCCATCCCGGATGATTTTCTGTGCATGAAGTGCTTCCTCTTCAGAAAGTGTGAGTATCGTGATAAGAGAAGCATCTCCGGTGCAGACCATCACGGCGGCATGAAGCCTCATGCATCATACCGGCATCCGCAAATTCTCTACTTACTTATTTAAGGCTCACACCTCAACAACCATTCCGTCCAGCTTCTGCGAAAAGCCATCCTCAAACACCATTACCACCAGTCCCTGAAATTCTTCCAAAACATGCTCCACCAGAAATCTTGCCGTTGCAGAATCCACCCGATCCGCCACACCATCCAGAAACAGCACATCCGCATCCTGATAAAGTCCCCGTGCGATCCCGACTCTTTTTCTCTGCCCACCGGACAGGTTCTCTCCCTTTTTTCCACACCGCTTAAGCAGTCCATCCCCAAAAGTTTTCACATCCTCGACCAGAGCTGTTTTCGCCAGAATGCCATTCATTTTTGCATCCTCAATCCCCTCTCCCATAGAAATATTTTCCAAAAGAGAGTCATCGAATAAAACCGGCTCACTCGGTACATAGACGCATTTTTTATCCTTCAATTCTCTGTCGCATACGGAAAATAATGTGCGCAGCGCTTCGCTGCTCTTTTCGCCTTTTAAAATCACGATTTCTTTTTCCGCCGCATGGAACGTTTTCTTTCCACCGCCTGCACAGATTAAAAAATCATATCCGTCTTTTTCCCTGACAAAGCCTGCACCATCTGTCTCCTGAAGCAAAAATCCAAGGCGTTCCAGCGATGCGTTCGTCTGCTTCTTTCTTTTTACCAGATTTCCGATCGCATCCGGCAGATATGCCAGAAACGCATAGTAATAGCCAAACATGACAAATTCGCCAACCGAAAAGATTCCGTTCATCATAAACGGCAATGCAATCAGTAAAATAATGCCCAATGCCATATTCGAAGAATTGCCGGAAATACTGCCCAGCAGGCTGTCAAAAATTCTGTCCCGAATCTCGCTTTTCGATCTCTCCTGACATTTTCTCTCATACGCGGAAATTACCCGTTCCCGGTTTCCGATCATATAAAAATACTCGGTGTTTTCAAAAAAGTTATTCAGAAAACTCGTCACTTCTTTTGTGTTTTTCCGGGAATTCGTCCGGTATAAGAAAATTTTCTTGCCAAGAACTTTTACCAGAAAAACCGTCAAAGCGGTCGGGAACAGGCTTACAGCTGCAAAGATCGGGTTGATAAAAAACATCACGATTAATATCGAAACGGATAATACGATTTTGGGAACCTGATAATAAAACTCCAAAAAGAAATTTACGACGTCCTCGCATTCATTCCGGTAATAATTTAAAACTGCGCCGTCTGTCTCCCGCTCCGGATTCAGCGATTCCCTCAACACATAGTTTAACAATACACTTTTTACGTTGTATCTCGCCTTGGTTTTCCATTTTTCCACAAAAGCGGAATTGATCTGTTTTACACAATTGATGATCAGTGGAACCATCACGTTGATCAAGATTAAAATGTTTAGGGAATAGATTCCAAGTGTGACGTCTTTTCCTTCAATCACGTTAAAAATGTCTTTTTTTGCAATACCGCTCATTAAAAAACTGAACGTATAAGTGATCGTTTCGACCGCTATCACAAGTAGTCCAAAAGCCTTTATGTCTTTCGTGAAAGCCCGATATAGTTCTCTCTTTTTCATTTTCATAATTTGTCCCTCTCGATTCTCAGCAGGTTTCTACCTGTATCCGACTTTCTTCCATATGTATCTTTTTGTGGAATTTCAAGGCACTCCTGTTTTTATGGGACACCATGATAATCGTAGAATCCGTAAATTCCTTTTCAAGGAGCGTATCAATCGTCGTGAGGATTTTATCGTCTATGGAAGCGTCGAATTCATCGACCAGCAAAATACGGGGCTTTGCAATTAATGCTGCCGTCCATGCCAAAATCTGCGCCTCATTTACCGTAAAATCTTCCGGTTTGATGGTATCTTCCAGACCGATTTTCGTTTCTTCCATCCACTGATCCATATGGGTGATTTTCAGCGCCAGCTCAACCGACTGCTTCTCGTAATTGTCGTAAAACCGCACCAGATTGTTCAGCAGCGTATCTTCGATAATCGGATAAAACTGGGAAATATAGAAAACATTTTCCACATATTTTCTCCGGTTAAACTCCCGGATTTCTTTTCCACCGATCAGAATTTTGCCGCAGTCCGGTACATACAGTCCTGCAATCAGATGCAAAATAGTGCTCTTTCCGCAGCCTGTCCTTCCCTCGATCAGCACATTTTCATTCGAGCCGATCGTAAACGATATATCTGACAAAACCCTCGACTGATTGTAGCCAAAAGAAACGTCCGAAAACACAATCTCATTGCCGCTAAATTCTGCAGCTTCTTCGTTTTGATCCTCCTGGGATTCCATTTCAAATATGGAATTCACTCTTTTTAGAGCAGCAAGCGACATCGGCATCTGCGCAAACTGATATTTTAAATGAAAAAACGGCATGTTCAATAAGCCGACATAACTCGTCAGCAAATACAGTTCTCCAATTGACAATCTGCCACGATTTAACAGCTGGACTCCGATCAGCAGTGCAATGCCTTCCGCAACATTTAGCAGGGAGAAAAACACCGTCGCCGGCAAATTCCCCCAGAAGGACGCCTTTACCTGTTTTTGCTCAAACTCTGCAAAATCCTTATGGAACCGCTCATGGATATAATCTTCTTTGCCAATTCCTTTTACATCTGCCGCAGCATACACATCTTCGGAAAACTCTCCAAACAGCTTTGTTTCACTCGCTCGCGCATCGTTCCATAATGCAGAAAGGCTCTTCTGGGTTCCGATAAAAATGACAAATATCAGAACCGCTATCACACAAAAAATTTCGCCGAGAATCAGCGACTTTGTCAGGAATACAACCAGGATTCCCACTATCATAAATGAGCTGCTCATGATGTCGATCAGCATATTGGAAAAGAATCCAACCATAACGTTGACGTCGCCTTCGATCTTCTCAAAAAAGTCTCCGGTTTTCGACATTTTATGCTGGGAGACAGAAAACTGGAATAATTTTTTCAACAACTCTTTCCGGATTTCATCGCAGACGCTCCTGCCCATTTTTTCGCTTAAATAAGAATTTAAAACTGTTGCAAATCCTTTTACGACCACAACTGCCAAAAAGAACAGAATAAATGCAACAAGCCATGTAATTGTCTGTTTCCCCAGACCGTCTATGATCTTGCTGAGTATGCCTGGCAGCCCCAAAGAGATCACTGTCTCCAAAATCAGCGAAATTAAAATGCCAAAAACAAACCGTTTCCTGGTTCGAAAGATCTGCAATAATGTGTCACTCAATATTTTCTTTTTCATTGTAGTTTACCCCTGTTATTACCCCGTTGATAGATTTCTCTTTTTCAAACAATAGAATGCAATACAAACTCCCGATGCTTTGATACTCACCCTTCCAATCTATAACTCGCTCTGCGCGAACGTACTGTTGTCACCAATCAACTGCCTGCGCGAATTATCTGCCTCCCCACACGCACAGTTCGTCATAAAATATATCTTATATCGATTGTACCATACTTTTCGGGGTTGCAAATAATCTCGTCGAAATTAGCAGCCTGCTCGTAGAAATTGGTAAAAATAGGGGGAAAGTTCCGCGAACATTCTATTGTTATGAAGGGAATTTTCCGCCTGCAAAACAAAAAATACCGATACATCATGCGATTTTGACTGCATTCCTTTATTCTTTTACTCTTCTGTAGTTTGCAGCCATTTTTTCACTGTTTCCACGTTAAAGCCAATCAACTCCGCGATTTCTTCCGGCGAACGCCCTTTTTTGCCCATTCTGAAAGCAGTTATTTTTGCCTGTTCTTCGCGTCCTTCTTCGCGTCCTTCCGCGTAGCTCTCATTTCTCAAATCTTCCATAACCTTGCACATTTCATTCACTCCTTTCGGATTCTCTTTCAGATACCGCGTCTTTTCCGCCATTAGATCAAAATACATATCTTCCGCATCCGTACAATTAAAATCGTGCATCAGCTTGCCCAAATCCGAATCGCCGCGGTATTCGCCATTTACATATAAAATATGTGTTCCATCCTCAAACGGCTGGTTCAGCGTAAGGTTCATATTCTGAATCACATACATTGGCTTCCCTGCCTTATAATAATCTTTTTCCGTGATAAAGATCACATAAGTATCCGGCAAGTCTCTGTAATCCTGTTTTTCATCGAGATTTTCCACGTCCATCACACTGGAATGGTATCTCGCACGATGCGGATCGGCTCCATTATCCGACCGTTGAACCTCCATATCGTATTTTTTCCCTGTACTGTCCTCTGCATACGCATCCAGACAAATCGACCTTGCTCCGGTCACCCGCTTTAAATCCGCCTGTGTCTCACACTTTAACAGTGTCAGATCCTTTTTCCCGGTAATAATCCGAAGAACCATTTCTGCCAGTGGGAGATTATCTTTGAAAAGTCCCCGCATGAATGTATCGTCAATCGGTCGGAAACTGCGCAGACGCTCAAGATCTTCCTGATGCCGTTTTTCTCTTTTTTTATCTTCCGTTTCACTCATATGCTATCCTTTCCGATTCTGCGGATAGCCTAAAGCCTTTCTTTGCTTTTATCCTACCACAGAACCCTTGCTTTATCAATCCTTATTACTACCATATAATACACTATCATTATTGATAATTATAAAAGCACATCACCTCTCCTTTTCTCAGGGTCAAGCGGAGCCGACGCTTCCTATCCTATTCCGTCCGATTCAGATACCCGTCAGCTCCTGCCTGCTTCTGTCGTTTCTCCAGTCCGGTGCAATTTTTCTTATCCACTGAAAACGAAACTCTTATTCCGATTTTCCGCCAGCCTGTACAATCAGAAAGTTCATGGTCTCTAAAATCCGCTTCCGATCTGCCCTCGACAACTCCTCCAGCTTTTTGGAAAGAGCGTTCGCTTCCGCGATAAAGCCGAAATCCAGTTCGTCCTGCAGAAGTTCATCTGCTGAAACGCCAAGCTGATTTGCGATCGCTACAAAATTCTGCAGTCTGGGCATTTTGATGCCCCGTTCAATACTGGAAATCGTCTCTATGCTGACTCCGATTTTTTCCGCAAGCTGCTCCTGTGTAAATCCACGCTTCTCCCTGCACCGTTTAATCTGCTCCCCAAGCATATACTTTTCCCTTCCCCTTATCGTTATAGTCTCGTACTGATAGTATGGGTAAAGTATAGGTTTCCTATCTGTTCCGCTCCACGAGCCCTTAGTTCTACTCAAGAACCTATGGTTCTATTTTCGGAAATTTTTCAACCAAATTTGTTAAAAATAATGGTATGGTAGAGTAAATTTAAAACTCCCTGAAACTTTTTTCCCGCCTGCAACGTCTAATCCTCAGAACAACAAAAGAAGGAGGCGAATTTCTTCGTGATATCATTATCCAGAAAAACAAAAGAAAAAGCGGTAGAAGATCTGCTTTTGCAAAATTACGATCAATATTACCGGCTCGCTTACAGCTACGTCCACAACGAAGCAGACGCAGGAGATATCGTCCAGAACGGCGCATATAAAGCTATCCGAAGCAGCTCTGACTTAAAAGAGGTCCGTTATGCAGCCACTTGGCTGTATCGAATCATGCTCAACGAGATTTTTTCTTTCTGTAAGCAGAAAAAAACGGAGCCGTTGGAAGAAGGAAACGACGAGCCACACTACGAAGACGCTTACGAGAATTTCGATCTGAAACATGCGCTGGAGCTGCTGCCGCCCCGCGACCGCATAATCGTAGAGCTGAAATATTTTGAAGATATGAAGCTGGAAGACATTGCAGCCATCATGGAAGAAAACACAAATACCATCAAAAGCAGACTATATCGCAGTCTCAAAAAACTCCGGTTGTCGCTGGACTGACCGCCCGACACAGCTGCCGACCACATTCGAGACCCATCAGCGTGCAGCAAGTTCAACACCATTCAAGCGGTGGCTCAGCCCCGCCATCACTCTCAGAAAGGATTTTTATTATGGAAAATCGTGAAAAACAGTTACAGGAATTGAAAAAAGAATATCAGGACATCCACATGTCCGAAGAACAGCTTTTACAGATGAAACAAAAGATCTCTCAGGCAAAGCAGGAGAACAGCCGGCAGGGTTCCAATGCTGCCCACAGCTCTGTCTCCCACAGACGCTCCATCACACGCCGCTGCGGGATCGCCGCCGCTGCAGCTGCTGCAGCTCTGGTCATCTTACCGAACACCTCCGCTTCCGTTGCCTACGCAATGAGCCAGGTTCCTGTGCTCTCCAGGCTTGTTGAAGTCGTTACCTTCCGGGACTATCACTACGAAGATGACCGAAACAGCGCAGACATTCAGGTTCCGGAGGTAACTGTCGCACCGGACACTGACGCGGATACACAAAAATCCTCCGCCGTTTCCGAACAGACGAAGAAAACAGCAGAGGAAATCAATACAGAGATTCAGGCCATCACAAACCGCCTGATCGCAGAATTCGAAGAAAGCAAGAAAAACGAAGAAGGCTACCAGAATATGACCGTCAAATCCGAAATTCTGGCGACCACCGATCAGTATTTCACCCTGAAACTGATCTGTTTCCAGTCTGCCGGAAGCGGTGCGGAATGGAACTACTACTACACCATTGACCTTTCCACCGGAAAACGCCTGCAGCTTGCAGATCTTTTCCAGGAGGGCAGTGATTATTTAACCACTATCAGCGACAATATCAAACAGCAGATGAAAGAACAGATGGCGGCAGATGAAAATAAAATCTACTGGCTCGATTCCGATATGCCGGAATGGGATTTTACCTCCATCACAGACAACACTTCCTTCTACTTGAATCAGAACAACGAGGTTGTGGTTTGCTTCAACGAAGGCGATGTTGCACCGATGTCCATGGGCTGCCCGGAATTTGTTATTCCTAACGAGGTGCTCGCCGGAATTCGGAAGTAAAGTCAACGAGGTATGCCGTGCCGCGTGTCACGGTGCTGCGCGATCTGTCTGCGTGTCCGCAACATCCTACGTTTTATCATGCCCGACACACCCGCGCAGCACTGCCGTCACGGCTCCCCGCCCAGCTCAAGCCTGCCGACTCTGGAGATAAACTCCTCTACCTGTTTTAAGTGCTCCCGGTTGACGCGGTTTTCGTCCTGCTGAATCTGCTTCCGATACATCGTCGGGGAAACCCCCTTCATCTGCCGAAACGCCTTGCTGAACACAAGCGGATCCTGATATCCGCAGGACAATGCGATGCTTTCCACCGGCAGATGCGGCACCATCAGCATTTCCGCAGCCTTTGTCAGCCGGTACGCCGCCAAAAACTGTTGCGGGGACATACCGAGAGATTTCTGAAACAGAGTATATAGATAACTGCGGTTGACACAGACATAATCCGCCACGTCCGTCACCCGGATCGGGTTGCAGTAGTTACGCTGAATAAATTCCACTGCCCGGCGGACATACTGGTTCGCCCGATCCGTTTCCTCCCGCCTTTCCTCCGGCATACTCTGCGCCACAACCGACAGAAAAATATGCAGCAGACCGTTTCGGCGCAGCTCGTTTGCAACGCCGACCGTATTATGATCCATCATATCCCGGACGATACTGTAAAGCTCATCCGACTGCTCCGAATGAAACACCGGGTGCCGCGGGGAAATCCCCATGCTTTTGACATATTCTTCCGCGCGCTCACCCGCAAAGCCGACCCAGATGTACATCCACGGATCTTTCTCATCCGCCTGATAAAAGCTCATCTGCCCCGGCTCAATCAAAAATCCGCAGCCTGCTTCCAGCGGATATTCCTCGCCCTCCATTTTGAAAATTCCCCTGCCGTTTAGTACATAATGAATCAGATAATGCGGCTTCATCGCCGGTCCGAAGCAGTGCAGGGGTTCTGTCCGGGAGCACCCGCAGCAAGTCATGAAAAGCTCTCCGCCGGGCTGTCCCCCAAATTCCAGTTTATATGCTTTTTCCATACTGATCTCCATTTTGCAGGCGCTTTGCGCTAAAATCCCACACAATTCACTGGGACTCTACACGCCTGCGATACATAACTGCCAGCAATCCACAGTTGCTTTACAGGCACTTTACTCCCGATACCCCGTCTGCAGATTCACAAGATTTTCAATCAGCTGCCCTGCAAAATACCGTTCCAGATTGTCTGCAAACAGTCCGACGATCTTTTCCAGCGTCTCCGGGAGGGAAAAACCTCCGGAAACATGCGGCGTAATCAAGAGATTCGGCGCATTCCAGAGCCGATGGTCTGCCGGAAGCGGCTCCGGATCTGTGACGTCCAGCGCGGCCCCCGCGATTTTTCCCGTATACAACGCATCCGCAAGGGCATCCGTATCGATCGCCGTTCCCCGTCCGACGTTTAAAACAACCGCATTGTCCGACAACAACTCAATCCGCTCCCGGCTCAGCACATGATACGTCGATGCATTGCCCGGCAGGCTCATCGCCACGATATCCGCCTTTGGAAGCAGTTCTTCCAGACTGTCCATGCCGTACATACCCTCCATCCATTCCGGGCAGTCGCTCTTTTTAGAAACTCTTCTGCGAATTCCGCTCACCCGACAGCCAAGTGCATTCATCTTTCTGCCGAACGTCATTCCGATATCACCGCAGCCGATCACCAGTACATTCGATCTTTCGATTACTTTTACATGCCCTTCCGAATGCCAGCAATGTACTTTCTGGTTGTCCCAATACAGCAGCAATTTTTTCCGCAAGGCAAACAGACAACCGATCATATGCTCCGAAATCGCCATTCCATAAGCACCCGTCGCATTCGCAAGCTGTGCACCCTCCGGCAGAAGCCCCGGTTCACAATAGCCTTCCGTCCCGGCATTATTCAACTGAATCCATTTGAGGTTTTCACACTTTTTTAACTGCAAAGGACTCTGCAAATTGCCAAGGATAATGTCCGCGCGCCGCAGCTGTTCTTCTGTCACCTCCGGCTTTTCCGTAAAGAAAAACTTCTGTCCCGGCGCAGCCTGCAAAAGCTGTTGCTTTTCTTCCTCCGTCACTGGCGGCGTGACCAGAATACAGAGTCTTTCCCGCTTCCGCACCTCTGGAAGCAGCATCTGCAGCTCTTCCAAATAAATGCAATGCGGAATTTCGTTCTTCTCAACCAGTCTCAGACAGCTTTCAAATTCAAACCAGCGCACTTCCTCCAGTTCTTCTTTCTGAAGGACAAAATCCTCCGGCCTTCGATCCAGCCATAGCGCATAAACGTTGCTGACCTGCCTGTCATGAAATTCCTTTCCATGAAAAACGCCGTCATAGGAAAATCTGCGCTGTCCGCAATAAATCAACTCATTTTCCGAAACACTGCAGCCCAGTTCTTCCTTTAACTCCCGCAGCGCAGACGGAATGAAATCTACCCCTGCAGGGATATGTCCGGCGCTGGAAATATCGTAACAGCCCGGAAAGGAATCTTTATTCTGACTTCTTTTCTGCAGCAGTACCTCGACTTTTCCTGCCCGTTCCCGCAGGATCCAGACATGAGAGGTACGGTGCCGCAGTCCCTGCTTATGTGCAGCTGTCCGTTCTGCTATTTTCCCGGTCGGTACTCCATTTTCATCTACGATATCCAAATATTCCATACTCTACTGCCCCTGTTTTTTGTCTCTTTCTTTCTATTTTAACGAAATCTATCGCCGTGTCAATCTTATGTGAAGCTCCAGGTCCGGGATAGAAAGCCAACCCGTCCGTCTGTTTTCTCCTATTTCTTAGACACATTTCAAAAACTGGGAAATTTTGCTACACTCTTTCGATTCTGTGAATTGAGGAACCCCATTTCCTGCGATATGATACAGCTACAAAACAAACAGAGGAAAAAATTTCTCATTGTTTCCCGAAAATTCGGGCATCCTTTTACTGACAAATTTGTATTGAAAATCGAAAATGGAGGATTTTATCATGGCAAAGAAACATTCCGGTCTTTCAAAGGCAGCTATCCTCGCAGCAGGCGTCGGTGCAGCGGCATTTGCAGCAAAAAAACATACAGACCATCTTGCAGAGGAAGGTCAGACCTTATCCGGTGAGATTAAAGAAGCAGTCGCAAAGACCGCAGAAAAAACCATCAAAATGCCTGCTCCTGACCCGAGCTACCGCAACACAGAGCGGGGCAAATATGAGAAAAACAGCAAGGGCATTTACTACACCAACGGTAACTACGAAGCATTCGCCCGTCCCGAAAAACCGGAAGGCGTTGACAACAAAAATGCATATCTGGTGGGCAGCGGACTGGCTTCTCTCGCAGCAGCGTGCTTCCTTGTAAGAGACGGTCAGATGCCCGGCTCCCACATCCACATTCTGGAAGCAATGGACGTTGCAGGCGGCGCATGTGACGGTATCTTTGATCCCTCCAGAGGCTATGTAATGCGCGGTGGACGTGAGATGGAAAATCATTTCGAGTGCCTATGGGATCTGTTCCACAGCATTCCTTCTCTGGAAAAGCCCGGTGCATCCGTACTGGACGAGTATTACTGGTTAAATAAGCACGATCCCAACTACTCCCTGTGCCGTGCAACCGTAAACCGCGGTGAAGACGCACACACGGACGGCAAGTTCAATTTAAGCCAGAAGGGCTGCATGGAAATCATGAAGCTGTTCCTGACAAAAGATGAAGACCTGTACGACAAGACCATCGAAGATGTATTCGATGACGAGGTATTCAACTCCACCTTCTGGTTATACTGGCGCACCATGTTTGCTTTCGAGAACTGGCACAGCGCACTGGAAATGAAGCTGTACTTCCAGCGTTTCATCCACCATATCGGCGGACTCCCGGATTTCAGTGCACTGAAATTCACCAAATACAATCAGTATGAATCCCTGATCCTTCCGATGAAGAAATACCTGGAGGACGCAGGCGTACAGTTCCAGTTCAATACCGAGGTTACCAACGTTATCTTTGATTTCCATGACGGCAAAAAGGTTGCAAAGACCATCGAATGCAAGGTAAAGGGGAAAGAGCAGAAAATTGCCTTAACCGAAAACGATCTGGTATTCGTAACAAACGGCAGCTGCACAGAGGGAACGATCTACGGAGATCAGAATCACGCTCCGGTGGGCGATGCAGAGGTTCGCAACAGCGGCGTATGGGATCTGTGGAAAAATATCGCCCGTCAGGATCCTTCCTTTGGTCATCCCGAGAAGTTCTGCTCCGATATTGAAAAGACCAACTGGGAATCTGCAACTGTTACCACTCTGGATGATAAAATCATTCCTTATATTGAGAAAATCTGCCAGAGAGATCCCAGAAGCGGCAAAGTCGTTACCGGCGGTATCGTAAGCTGTCAGGATTCCAGCTGGCTGTTAAGCTGGACCATCAACCGTCAGGGTCAGTTCAAAGAACAGGATAAGAAGCAGGTTTGTGTATGGGTATACAGCCTGTTCACCGACGTTCCCGGCGATTATATCAAGAAGCCCATGAAAGAATGCACCGGTAAGGAAATTACAGAAGAATGGCTGTATCATCTCGGCGTTCCGGTAGAGGAAATTCCGGAGCTGGCAGAGCACAGTGCAGTCTGCGTTCCTACCATGATGCCTTATATTACCGCATTCTTCATGCCCAGAGCAAAGGGTGACCGCCCTGATGTTATCCCGGATGGCTGCGTAAACTTCGCATTCCTGGGTCAGTTTGCGGAAACCCCCAGAGACACTATCTTCACGACAGAATATTCTGTTCGTACTGCTATGGAAGCCGTTTACGGACTGCTTGGCGTAGACCGTGGTGTTCCGGAGGTATGGGGCAGCGTTTATGATATCCGTGAACTTCTCGACAGCTCCGTAAAGCTGATGGATGGCGTGTCTCCGCTGGAGATCGAACTTCCCGGACCGCTCAATAAGCTCAAGAAGCCTCTGTTAAAAGCAATTTCCGGTACAGTGATCGAAAAGCTTCTGCGCGACCATAATATTCTCAAAGAAGGCATGATGTAATTCCATTTCCAAAAAGGGGCAGCGCCTGGGGATTTTCCCGGGCGCTGCCCCTGATTCATGACAATAGAATGCTCGCAGAGCGTGCATTCTATTGTTTTTTATCAATCTGCTTCTGTCCGGACTGCTTCCTTCAGAATCCGCACCATCAGCTCCACACTTCCGACGTGGTATCCGCAGCTTCCGTAAATGCCAGTGCCATCCGGTCTGACAGCTGCCAGAACCGGGAGCTTTTCGGCAAGCCTCATTCTCTTCGCAGTTTCCTGCCAGCCACAGAGGGTACCGGACGCTGTGGCACCAGTCGCGGTGCGCGGTGCGGCATTGGCATCCGAAGCGCCGCCAGATATATCGTATAAAATTTCTATCTCAGATCCCGCATCCAGCGCCAGCACTTCCTGCAGCGTTTTATGCTGCAGGTCTTTTTCCTGCCGCAGAACGAAAAGCAGCTGACAGCCAATTCCTTTGGAATTTCCTTTTGCGCTCTTTTCCAGTGCCAGAACCTCATTCAGCACATGCTCTGTCGGCTCTGCCCCAATTTCCAGAAATGCCAGAATACTGCGTTTTCCGCTTACCAGCTTTTCCAGACTGCAAAGCGTTCCATCTGCTCTCTGTAAGAGGATGTCCCGAAGCAGGCAGCTTTGTATTTCCTCCCGAAGACTGTTGTTTTTGTTTTGCAGCTTCCGGCAGCTCTGGCTTTCATCCGGTACACTGTTTTTTTCCCACGGCATCACACCATCCGTTTTTTCAAAATCCGGCATATAAAGCTCGGTCTGTTTCTCCTTTTCGATCGCAAACAAAAGCTCTGCTGCCTCCTGATCTCCGTTCAATAGCCGTTTTACTGCAATCAGGCGATAAATTCCCACCGGAAGTAAAAGCTCTAACGTTTCCTTTTCAAATACCAGTCCGGCATGATTCATTGTCACGAAATGATCCTTTTCCAGACGCCCCAGCGTCCAGTGCTGCGCATAAATCCATTCTTTTCCCGGAATATTTCGCAGCAGAAGCGTTTCTTTCGAGGCCTGCGCCCTGCTGACCGGTACATGGAATGCGCCGTCCGCCCAGTATTCCGGAAGCATTAGGCTTTTATCCAGTCTCGCCGGAATATTCAGGCTTCTGCAAATCGCAATAAACAAAATCGTCCTGGAAACTGCACTGCCCCTTTTCAGCTTCAGACAGCCGATCGGCGACGCGCAAAGGGTATCATATTCTTCTTCCGGGATATCGGTAATGTTTTGGTTTACATAATTCCATATCAGCTCTGGATTGGAGGCAAATGCTTCCTGCTCCTGAGCAGTCAGCACACTGCAAATGTAACTTCTGTAAGCGCCGATTTCTTCCAGCCAGATTCTGGGACACAGCAGATCCTGCACATGTATATCTTCCGACCAGCTGCCGCGCTTTGCTGACAAGTGGTCTTCCAGCACTTCTGCCCGCAGATCTTTATTATCTTTTTTCGTCAGACTGTCCAGCAGCTTTTTGCGATCCGGGTTATCATCCTTTTCCAGAAAAGCTGTCAGCTCCTCTGCATTCTCTCCCGCAACGCGCATCCTCTCTTCCTCCTCCGGATGCACTGCAATCGCGTGCCGGGTCAGCTGATCGAAGCGTTCTTCCCGCAGCTTCACTGCATCTGCCAGTCTCCGCGTGCCGCGCGACACTTCTTCCTCACTCAATACACTTTCCCGGACAACGACTTCTTTCGGAGCGCAGAGCTTCGCCAAATGCCATTCGCAGGCAGAAACGCCAGAAAGCGCATCTTTCATTCCCGCTTCCGAATCCTTCAGCACAAGCGTAACAGCGCAATCCTCATCTGCCGCCCCGACGCCGTCCTCTGCCAGATTACAATAACGCTCCACAAACTTTCCCTCTGACCGCGCCTGCAGCCGGATGTCGCCCAGCCCAAGCCTGATCGAAGTCTCGCCCTGTTCGTCGGTTTCCAGCACTGCTGCCGGGAAATATTCCGCCATGTTCAGAATTTCCACCGAAACTTGTGCGTGCGCTGCCGGGGTGTTGTCCTGTTTTCGCACCTGAATCCGGAGCTTGCGTGTCTTTGTATACGAAGCGGTGACATTGTGGCAGACAACCGCGCCATCCCTGCCGATTACCTCTTCCCGCTTTCCCGCCGCATAATCGCCGAATGTGCGGCTGTGAATCAAAAGCGCCTGTCCGGCAGGTCCTGTAAACCAGCCGCGATCCAGTTTTTCTTCCGGCTCGCAGGCCCCCAGAAAGTGCCATTCTCCATTTACCCAAACCTCGACCCAGGCATGGTTATCGTCGCAGTGCGCCCAACGCGGCGTGTATACCTGACGTGCTGCAAGCCCGACACTGCGCAATGCCGTCACCGTAAAGGTGGATTCTTCTCCGCAGCGTCCTTTTCCGCTCCGGTACATCGTCATCGGCCCCGCCGTTCGGTCATCCGCCATTTCATACGTTGCATGCTCTACGCACCAGTAGTTGATCTCTACCGCTGCCTGATATTCGTCCAGTCCTACAATTCGGTCTTTTAACTGCTCGTAAAAAAAACTGCGGCAATCGCTGATGTCCTCCGAGTTGATCCGATAATACAGTACGTCGTGGACAAACAGATCCTCCGGCAGCCTCTTGCACCAGTCCATCGTTTTCCGCAGCCAGAGGGCATGGCGCACATAACTCAGAAATATTTCAAACGGATATTCCCCGGCATCCCGCAGCGGCATCGTCCCGTAAAAAAATTTTATCAGCAGGGCCTCTTCCTCGCTGCACAAAGACAAGCCTGCCTCGATTTCGGATATAATCGACGCAAAATATTTTTTTCTGTTTTCAAAGTGCGTTTCCGCATATATTTTTAATTGTTCTGAAAATTCCATGTTTCCTCTGATTTCCGCGCACGCTTTTTGCGCATACCGAGTTTGTGTCAAGTGCGCGCAGACACAAATCTCGCGATTGAAAAATTTTATTTTTCAATTTTCCTCTGATTTCCATGCACGCTGCACGATCGGATGACCGCCGTATGGTGTCCTTTAAGCCCTAAAAAACGCCCCACAGGTTTTCCTGCGGAGCGCTTCTGTGTAACGTATTCAATCCCACTTTTTGAGGATCGACATCATTTCTGCTGCATTTTTTGCCGGATCCTTAAAAACAGCGGAACCTGCCACAATCACATTCGCACCGGCCTCCAGCACCAGCTCGACATTTCCTGCACCAACGCCGCCGTCTACCTCCAGCTCGATCTCGCGACCGCTTTTCCGGATCAGCTCTGCGGTCTGGCGGATGCGTTCCGTTGACTCCGGAATATATTTCTGACCGCCAAAGCCAGGCTCAACACTCATAATCAAAATCAGCTCGACCTCATCCAGATATTCCTCCAGCACCTCTATCGGCGTACCGGGCTTGATGCTGACACCAGCCTTACAGCCGCAGCTGTGAATCTGTCGGATGACCTCATGCGCGTCTGCACAGGCTTCCAGATGGATCGTAATAATATCTGCGCCTGCTTTTGCAAACGCTTCCACATGCCGTCCCGGTTCTACGATCATCAGGTGCACGTCCAGAACCATATCGCAGGACTTGCGGATCGACTCCACAACACACATGCCATAGGACAGCGCCGGAACGAACATACCGTCCATCACATCGATATGAAGATATTTCGCGCCAGCATTTTTTACCGCTTCAATCTGCTCCCCAAGCCGCATAATATCGGCTGCCAGAATTGACGGAGCCAGAATTTTTTCCATACTTTCCTCCACTTAACGGGTCACAAAATTCTTTACGGTATTGTATACACCGTTCCCGTCAAGACCATATTTTACAAGAAGCTCGCCCGCAGAACCGGACTCGCCGAATACATCCTGAATGCCGATTCTGCATACCTTTGTCGGGCACTCTTCGGACAATGCCTCGCAAACAGCAGAACCAAGGCCGCCGATCACGGAATGCTCTTCCGCCGTCACGACTTTTCCGGTCTTCTTTGCGCTGTTGATGATCAGCTCTTTGTCCAGAGGCTTGATCGTGTGAATATTGATAACCTCTGCGCTGATGCCCTCTGCTGCCAGCTTTTCAGCCGCTTCCAGCGTAGAGCTTACCAAAATACCGGTTGCAACGATCGTCACATCCGTACCCTCACGCAGCACGATACCTTTTCCCATCTCGAAATGATAACCGGGACGATCATTGATTACCGGCACTGCAGAACGTCCGAAACGCATATATACAGGGCCAACATATTCGATTGCAGCACGGACACACTCTGCCGCCTCAACCGCATCGGAGGGGTTCATGACAACCATACCCGGAATGGAGCGCATCAGAGCGATATCTTCGTTACACTGATGGCTCGCACCATCCTCGCCGACGGTGATGCCGGCATGGCTTGCGCCGATTTTTACGTTCAAATGAGGATAGCCGATAGAGTTACGGATCTGTTCGTAAGCACGGCCTGTTGCAAACATGGCAAAGGAGCTCGCCACCGGAATTTTTCCAACGAGGGAAAGTCCTGCTGCCACGCCCATCATATTTGCCTCTGCGATACCGCAGTCAAAATGACGGTCAGGAAAGCTCTTTTTAAATACAGCGGTCTTTGTCGCTGCGGCCAGATCTGCGTCCAGCACTACCAGCTCAGGATGTTTCTTTCCCAACTCTACCAGAGTTTCCCCGAAGGCTTCTCTGGTCGCAATCTTCTTTACTTCTGACATAATGCTTCACCGATCCTTTCCAGATCCGCCATTGCGATCTGATACTCTTCATCGTTGGGCGCCTTACCATGCCAGCCAGCCTGATCTTCCATAAAGGAAACACCCTTGCCCTTTACCGTATGGGCAATAATTGCAGTCGGCATGCCCTTTGTGCTGCGCGCTTCTGCAAACGCCTGACGCAGCTGTTCCATATCGTTGCCGTCTGCAACGTCAATTACATGGAAATTGAAAGCGCGGAACTTCTCGTCGATCGGATACGGGGAGCATACGTCCTCGATCTTTCCATCGATCTGCAGACCGTTGTTATCTACAATAAGCACGAGATTATCCAGCTTATGGAAGCCCGCAAACATCGCAGCTTCCCAAACCTGACCTTCCTGAATCTCGCCATCGCCCAGAAGCGAATATACGCGGAACTTTTCGTCTGTCATTTTTCCGCCCAGTGCCATGCCGACAGCGGCAGAAACACCCTGTCCAAGGGAGCCTGTGGACATATCTACGCCCGGAATCTTATCCAGACAGGGATGTCCCTGCAAATAAGAACCAAGATGACGCAGTGTCTCCAGATCCTCTACCGGGAAAAAGCCTCTATGTGCCAGGGCAGAATACAGACCGGGTGCCGTATGTCCCTTGGAAAGAACAAAACGATCCCGGTCTTCCTTCTTCGGATCTGCCGGATCAATATTCATCTCTTCAAAATACAGGTAGGTAAAGATATCTGCTGCAGAAAGCGATCCTCCCGGATGACCGGATTTTGCGCCATGTACAGCAGTCAAAACGCCCTTGCGGACTTCATTCGCCACTTTGGCAAGTTCCAAATTATCCATAATTCCTCTCATTCCGCCGCGAAAACGGCCCAAAAATTAACCACTTACTTTACTTTGTATCACATTTTACTATAGACAGTCAACCCATTTACAGGGGGTTTTCTCATATCTTTTCCCAAAACCACATATAAATATGAAAAAATCTGGTGGCGCTTTTTGAAAAATATTTTCCGCAAACGGACTCCTCTGTTTCTATGCACGCTTTTTCTGTGTATTTTTCTGCCCGCAATTTTGCTGTGTTCCCACTGCTTTGACCGGGCTCTTTTCCATAAAATAACAAGTGCATATGTGCAGTCCAGCCTTGAACACGATGCCCTCAGCCTGCACTTTGTCATGGCGTATCCGAATCTGCAAGGGATTCATCTAAAAGACGCTGCGCTTCCGGTTTATTCTAAGGAAGCTTCCGAGGCTTCTGCCGCCTCCCGGCAGAAATTTTTATCCGTGCTCTCCTTTCTCGATTCGAAAAAATTAAATGAGGAGGAGCGCTATACCTACGATCTGCTCTGCGACAGGCTGGCTCTCGACCTCGAAGAATCCGATTTTTCCTATTATGAGGAACCCCTTTCCCCGACCTCCGGCATGCAGAGCGAGCTGCTTTTATTATTTGCAGAATATCCGTTTTATACCGCTGACGACGTGGAAACCTATCTTTCCCTCCTGCAGTCCGTTCCCGATTACGTGCAGGGTCTGCTTTCTTATGAATCCGAAAAAAGTGCAGCCGGGCTTTTTATGGAAAAAGAGGACGCCAAAAAAAGTGCACAGCAGTGCCGCGAAATCCTCACAAAGGAGGCGCTTTCCTCCGGCACGCACTTTTTACAGACGACGTTTTCTTCCAGACTTGCATCTCTTTTACAAAAAGGACTTCTGACCGCCAAGCAGCAGTCACAATACGAAGCCCAAAACCAGTCGCTTTTGTCAAAATCCGTCCTGCCCGCCTGGCAGTCCCTCGCAGACGGGCTGGAACAGCTTTCCGACACCGGACGCACGAGGGGAGGACTTTCCCAGAAGCCCGACGGGCGGCAATATTATGCCTGGCTCGTCAAGGAATCCACCGGTTCCTCCCTTTCCATGGATCAGCTCTATTTGCTCCTTCAAAAACAGTTTCAGAAAACCTACAAAGAGATGAAGCAGACGCTGACCACTTATCAGGAGCTGACCGGCGGTACGCCTGACCTTGTCCCGGTTAACGATGGATTTCCACTTTCTGATCCAACCGCCATTCTGGAAGATCTGCAAAACCGGATGCAGCAGGACTTTCCGGCTCTGGCCGATCTAACCGCCCAGACGGTTCAATGCGACATTCAGGATGTGGACGCCGGGCTCGAGGCATATTCCAGTCCCGCCTTTTATATGATCCCGCCTATCGATGCTCTGATGCAGAATACGATCCGCATCAACCGTTCCTCGACCGCGGACGGAATTGAGCTTTACACCACACTCGCCCACGAGGGTTATCCGGGGCATCTCTACCAGACCGTCTATTCCTCCCTTGTCTGCGACACGCAGACGCTGCCAATTCGCAAGCTGTTCTCCTACGGCGGATATGTGGAGGGCTGGGCGTACTATACCGAACGGATTTCCTATGAATATGCCGCACAGGTCCTTGCGGAAGCGGAAGGCAGCTTGGGCAGCTCCTATCCCGCTGCGCTGCTCTGTACGCTTCTGGCACAGCAGCGCGATCTGCAAATCAACCTGTTTTGCTTACTCGACCTTTCTCTGCACTATTACGGCGCGGAAAAGTCAGAGCTTCTGCGCTCCCTCGAATCCTTCGGTCTTTCGGAAGAGCAGTCGGAACGTGTTTACGATTATCTGCGCACTGCCCCTGCGGTCTATTTGAAGTATTACGTTGGTTATCTCGAAATGAATGCCCTCAAAAAAAGAGCCGAACTTCAGTGGAGCGACAACTTTTCCCTGCTGCGCTTCCATCGCTTTGTCCTGGAGGCTGGTCCGTCTGATTTCGAAAACCTTACAAAACGGCTGAAACAGACTGCAGCAAAAACGGGCTGACCACGCGCCAGCCCGTTTGGTTCATGCCCATAGATCGCTCACAGAGCATGCATTTTATTGTTTTATTCCACGCTTTTCAACGATTCCGCCATATTGATCCGTTCCAGCTTCAGATACATCACAACATCTACAATGACCATAAATACAAAGGTCAGCAGGATACTCTTTACAAAACTAAAGGGAAGCACCCGCGGCTGAAATGTAACCATATCGACATCAATATTTGCAATAACAAACCGGTGCAGGCAAATTCCGGCTCCCAGCCCGACAATTGTTCCGAGCGCTGTCAGCACGACATTTTCCCGGAACACATAGGATGCTGTCTCCTTTGGTCGGAAACCAAGTACCTTGATCGTTGCAATCTCCCGGATTCGCTCGGTGATGTTGATGTTCGTCAGGTTATAAATTACGATAAATGCCAACGCACCGGCGCAGAGGATGACCAAAAGCACCACTGCATCCAGACTGCCCATCATTTTGTTGATCTGGCTGAGCATATCCGCATTGACCGCAACCGCAGAAACGACGTCGCATGCCAGCAGCTTTTCCGACAGTTCCCGGTTCTCCTGCGCACCCTCCGATGCATGGATATAAATGCTCTTGTAAACCGGATCACTTCCGTTATCGAGTTTCCATGTTTCCGGTGAAATATAAACGTAATTATAAATATAGTTTCGAGACAGAGCAGCCACCTTCACTTTTAGCTTTTCGCCATCCTCAGTCCGCAGTGTAACGGTATCCCCAACGCGGATCCCGCATTTTCGCGCAAGCTTTGCACTGATAACAGCCTCTTCCTCACCAGGCCATGGAATATCCTCACCCTCTTCTGTCCGCAGCCGGATATACTCCTGCGCTGCCCCGGTATCTTGCGGAATAACGACATTGGCGGTCTTGACACCACTGCGCCCCGTCAGATCCATTGCAATCTCACAGAAGGGCATCCAATCCTCAGAGGATTCGGAAAGCACCTCGGTAAGTTCAGAAAAGTCTGCCGCATCCGCGGCCGGATATCCCTCTTTCAGTGTCGCGCTCATATCATACAGCTGCACTTCCTCATACTGCATATCCGCAATGTCCGCAATCGTATCCTTTATACCATAGCCGGTTACGAGAAGGGCTGTGCAGCCGCCGATACCGATTACCATCATAAAAAATCTCTGCTTATACCGGAAAACATTCCGCACGGAAACCTTTGCCAGAAAGCTCATATGGTTCCAGAGCAACGGGATGTGCTCCAGCCATACCCTTCTGCCGCTCTTTGGCGACTTGGGACGGATCAGATTTGCAGCCGTGCTCATCAGCTCGTACCGACAGGTCAGCCACGTTACGCCAACCGAGCATAAAAGTGCCACTGCAAGCGAGGCAGCCGCCAGCCCCGGGTCAAACATCAGCTCATAATCCCCCATATGGTACATGATCTTATATGCATTCCAGATGACGGTCGGAAAAATCGTCGAACCGATCAGAAAACCGATGACAGAACCGATCCATGCCGCACTTCCCGCATAAAACAGATATTTCCCCATAATCCGGGCTTCCGAATAACCGAGTGCCTTGAGTACACCGATCTGTGTCCGCTGCTCCTCTACCATCCGGTTCATTGTCGTCATACACACCAGCGCCGCTACCAGGAAAAAGAAAAACGGCAATACCTTCGCAATTCCGGCGACGATCATAGAATCATTTTCATAACTGGCGTAACCGATATTGGTATCCCTGCCCAGCACATAGACATCCGGCTCCTGGATCTCGTCGATCTGCTTCTGCGCATCTGCAATCTCTTCCTTTGCATCTGCGGTCTTTTCATCCAGTGTCTGTAAGCCGTCTTCATATTCTTTCTGACCGTCGGCAAGCTCCTTCTCTGCATCCACCAGCTTCTGTTCCTGCTCGTTTAGCTGTTTTTCCTGCGAGGAAAGCTCCTGCTTTGCAGCCGCAAGCTGCTTTTCTCCGGCTGTAAGCTCTGCCTCGCTGCTTTCCAGCTGATTGCGCTGCGCATCCAGAGCTGCCTGTTGCGCATCGAGCTGGGCCAGCTGCTGCCAAAGCTGCGCAGGGCTGGCGGCGGCACTGCCGGACATGCCGGATTCTGCGCCCGCCTGGCTTCCCGCACTCTGCGCAGCCGCAATCGCTGCATTCAACTGTGCCCGCGCGCTGTCAAGCTGCACCTGCCCGGCTTCCAGCTGGCTGCGTCCATCCACAAGCTGCGCGCGTCCGTTGTTAAGTTCCGTCTGCTTCTGCGCAAGCGTCTGTTTTGCCTGCTGCAGCTGCTTTTTTGCGTCCGCGATCTGCTCTTTGCCGTCTGCAAGCTCTTTTTGCCCGTCTGTCAGCTTCTGCTTCGCCTCTTCCAGATCGGTACGCGCATCCGCCGTCTGATCCCGCAGCTCCTTCTGCGCATCGTCCACCTTCTGCTGCGCATCTGCTTTCAGGCTGTCGTAGCGGTTCTGCGCCTCCTGCTCTGCAATCGGCTCTGCCCAGGTCTTGAGGTCTTCGATTTTTTTCTTGTAAACGTCACTGTAAATCCGGTCATTCTGATCGAGCCGGACAAAAATTTCCGTATAATAATTCGTATCAAATCCATCCGGAAGCATGTATACAAAGCCGGAAACCCGCCCCGTTCCAAGTGTGGTCGCGCCACGCTGATAGTTAATATAATAGGAAGCATCTGCTATGCCGACGATTGTATACACGTCATATGCGAACAAATCTGCTGTCTCTTCGGGATTTTCATCCGAAACCTGAATCGTTTTGCCGATATCGTCTTTCGAAAACAGACTGGAATCCATGACGATTTCATCCGCCGCCTCCGGCAGCCGTCCCGCTTTTAATTCGACCTGATTCTGTACTTCCAAAAGTGTCTGCGCCACAAGCACCCGGCTTTTGCCGCTCTCATCCACCGCCAGGAAATCCGAAGAAACCGCGCCCTCCACTGCTTTGACATCCTCTCGGCCTGTAAAAGCGTCCACTGAATCCTTTTCAAAGCCGAGCGTCGATAACAGCCGCAGATCATACAGGTCATGGTTGTTTAAATACCGCCCGCCGTTTCGCACCATTGCAGGTGTCACCACCATCAGCCCGACGAAAAATCCCACACCCAGCGCTACAATCGCCAAAATTGCAGCATATCTGCCGAAGCTCTGCCGAATTTCCCGATATGTTGTTTTCCACATCGCCGATTTTCTTCTTTTCACGTCTCCTCACCTTCTGCCGCGCCGCGGCACAAGCCTATATTTCCAACAAACAAAATGCTTAACGAGCATCCATTCTATCCTTTACCACTCGATCTGCTCTACCGGAACAATATGTTCGTTTTTACGCATATCTGTGACTGTTCCATTCTTCACGGTGATAATCCGATCCGCCATCGCCGTAATCGCCTGGTTGTGTGTAATAACAACGACAGTAACGCCCTTTTTGCGGCAGGTATCCTGCAGCAGCTTCAGCACTGCCTTACCTGTATTGTAATCCAGCGCGCCGGTTGGCTCATCACACAGCAAAAGCTTTGGATTTTTGGCAAGGGCACGGGCGATCGCCACACGCTGCTGTTCCCCGCCGGAAAGCTGCGCAGGGAAGTTCGATGCTCGGTCTGCAAGCCCCACGTCTGCAAGCACCTGCCCTGCATCCAGCGGATCGCTGCAGATCTGGGATGCCAGCTCCACATTTTCCAGCGCTGTCAGGTTTCCGACCAGATTATAAAACTGGAACACAAAGCCAATATCATATCTGCGGTAGTCTGTCAGCTGCTTCTTTCCGTAAGAGGAAATTTCTTTTCCATCCAGCAGGGCCTTTCCCTCCGTCAGCGTATCCATTCCGCCAAGGATATTCAGGATCGTTGTCTTGCCAGCGCCGCTGGCTCCGACGATCACGCAGAATTCGCCTTTTTCGATTTCGAAATTGACGCCCTGCAGTGCCGGGATCTCCACCTCGCCCATGTGATAAATTTTTTTCACGTCATGAAATTCCACAAAACTCATACTTTCCACTCATTTCTGCGCACGCTTTTTGCGCATGCCGAGTTTGTGTCAAGTGCGCGCAGACACAAATCCCGCGATTGAAAAATTTTATTTTTCGTAACTGTTCAGTACCTCCACAGTTACCATTTTTCAATCTTATTCCTCTTCTTCCATCATGCTTTCCAGATATCCCCTGTCCCACAGGAGAATCTTCAGCTTCTTTGCCGCCTTGACCGCAGGCTCCGTAAAATACTGGTTCGTCATCACAGCGCCCACCATCCGGTCGTAATAATCCCGCCCCGCATAGGCTTCCTGAACTGCCTTGACACCAACAGGCCCATCGTAGCGCTTACACTGTACCGCATAGGTCACGCCCTCCTTTTCCGCCAGGACATCAACACCGTAATCACCGCTCCCGCGGGTCACTTCTACACTTTTAAAACCATGGTCTTCCAGAAGGTCCGCACAAAAATATTCGAAATCGTGTCCCTCCATTGCATCCAGCTCACGTCCCTTTAAATGCTCCCGTATCCGGCGTGCGCAGAAAAAAATCAGCCATATGACAAAAACAACCGCCACCACAATGCCTGCTGCACCGGCAAGCAGCTTCCAATCCAACATGCTCTTTCATTTCCTCCGGTTTCTGACTGCAGCCCTCCTGCTAAAACGAACTACAGTTCTTCTCTTTAAGGGTACAATATTCTCCACTTCTTTACAATCCTGCCGCCGAAAATTTCATTTAGTTTTTATAATTTCTCGCTCCGTTCGTTGCGTAAAATACCGTTTTATGCTATGCTTTTCTACAGATTGTCCGATACCGTTCAATCGTATTTTTTAAGATTCCAGGAGAGCTACAAATGAACAATAGAGAACGTTTTTCCTCCAGGCTTGGATTTATCCTGATTTCTGCCGGCTGTGCGGTAGGATTGGGTAATGTCTGGCGTTTTCCTTATATTACGGGACAATACGGCGGCGCCGCGTTTGTCCTTGTTTACCTTATTTTCCTTGTCCTGCTCGGTCTTCCGATCATGGTCATGGAATTTGCGGTGGGCCGCGCCAGCCAGAAATCCGCGGCGCGCTCTTTCCATGTGCTTGAGCCTGCCGGTACAAAATGGCATCTGCAGGGCTATGCCTGTATGGCAGGCAACTATCTTCTGATGATGTTTTACACCACGGTCGGCGGCTGGATGGCAGCCTATATCTTCAAGACGCTGACCGGCGAATTCAAAGGTCTGGATTCTGACGGCGTTGCAGCAGTTTTTAATGACATGCTCGCCCGCCCCGGTTACATGACATTCTGGATGGTTCTTGTGGTTCTGCTGAGCTTTTTTATCTGCAGTCTCGGTCTGCAAAAAGGTGTGGAGCGTATTACCAAGGCAATGATGAGCTGTCTTTTCCTCATCCTGCTCATTCTGTGTATCCGCAGTGTGACACTGCCCGGCGCTTCCGAGGGACTGCGCTTTTATCTGATTCCCGATTTTACCAGATTTACAGAAAACGGCGTCGGCAACACGATTTTCGCCGCAATGGGACAGGCGTTCTTTACCCTGAGCCTCGGCATCGGTGCGATGGCGATTTTCGGCAGCTACATCGGTAAAGACCACACCCTGACAGGGGAAACAATCAATATCTGCCTTCTGGACACACTGGTTGCTTTTCTCGCAGGACTGATTATTTTCCCGTCCTGCTTTGCATTCGGCGTCGATCCCGGACAGGGACCCGGTCTGGTGTTCATCACTCTGCCCAACATCTTCAACCAGATGGTCGGCGGACGGATTTTCGGTGTTTTGTTCTTCGTCTTCATGACGTTTGCCGCCCAGTCCACGATTATTGCCGTATTTGAAAATATCATCAGCTTTTCCATGGATCTGTTCGGCACATCCCGTAAAAAAACCGTCCTGATCAATGGAATTGCGATTATCCTCCTGTCCCTGCCCTGCGTATTCGGCTTCAACATCTGGTCCGGTTTCCAGCCGATGGGCGCTGGCTCCACGATTCAGGATCTCGAGGACTTCATTGTTTCCAACAACCTCCTGCCCCTGGGCAGCATGGTCTATCTGCTGTTCTGTACCAGCAGATACGGCTGGGGCTGGAAAAACTTCCTGGCAGAAGCCGACACCGGCAAGGGCGTAAAATTCCCCGCCTGGGCGCGCGTTTACGTTTCCTATATTCTGCCGCTGATCGTCCTGTTCATTTTTATTATGGGCTATTATCAGAAATTTAAATAAGGAGTAAAAAACTATGCAGCTTTTGGAAGAAAGAATTCGCAAAGACGGAATCATTAAAGAAGGAAATGTCCTCAAAGTAGACCGCTTCCTGAATCATCAGATGGATATCCACCTGTTTGAAGAAATCGGCAAAGAGTTTTACCGCCGTTTCTCGGATGCCGGCGTCAACAAGATCCTGACCATCGAAGCCTCCGGTATCGGCATCGCCTGCATCACGGCGCAGTATTTTGATGTTCCTGTCGTTTTTGCGAAGAAAAATCAGACCAAAAATATTGCCGGAGACGTTTTCACCACACAGGTGGAATCCTACACCCACGGCAGAATCTATGACATCATCGTATCAAAAGAATTCCTTTCTCCCAACGACAGAGTCCTGCTGATCGATGATTTCTTAGCAAACGGAAGAGCTCTCGAGGGTCTTGCTGCCCTGGTAGAATCCTCCGGTGCAACCCTGGTCGGTGCGGGCATCGTAATTGAAAAAGGATTCCAGCCCGGCGGCGATGAGCTGCGCAAAAAAGGCATCCATCTGGAATCTCTCGCTATCGTTGAAAGCATGGACGAAAAGACTGGCACAATCACGTTCCGCGAGCAGTAATGCGGTACTTTTTTCCCAAAGTCCCATATCATAAATAGTAAAAAGGACTCTGAGGAAATTTTATGACAAAGGAATCTTTAAACAGCAGCCGGACGCCGTCTGACGGACATCTGGCTGACACCAATCCAAACTCAGCACAGACTCTCGCTGCTTCCTGCAGCCAGCCTGTGCTGACTCTTTCTCAAGGCGCTCCCGTTTCGGACACCGCCAGCTCCCAGACCCTCGGGCAAAACGGTCCCGTCCTCTTACAGGACGTGGATTTTATTGAAAAACTTGCACATTTCGACCGGGAACGCATCCCGGAGCGCGTTGTGCACGCCAAAGGAAGCGGCGCATTCGGCACATTCCGCCCTTACCGTTCCATGCGGGATTATACGAGCGCTGCGTTTTTACAGGATCCGTCCGTATCCACCCGTTTTCTGATCCGTTTCTCCACCGTCATCGGCTCCAAGGGCTCTCCTGACACTGACCGCGACCCGCGCGGCTTTGCTGTTAAATTTTACACCTCTCAGGGTAATTATGACGTCGTCGGCTTAAGCCTTCCAGTCTTTTTTATCCGCGATGCCATGCAGTTTCCCGATTTCATCCATTCCCAGAAGCCTGATCCCTGCACAAATATCAAAAACTACGCGCATGTCTGGGACTTTTTCTCCCTCACACCGGAAAGCCTTCATCAACTGATGTGGCTCTACAGTGACCGCGGCATCGTTAAGGATTTTGCCAAAATGGACGGTTTTGGTGTCAATACCTTTGTCTGGGTCAATGGAAAAGGGGAACGTTTTTACGTCAAATATCGTTTTACCGCGCAGGAACCCTTCGACATCATCGACCGAAAAGAAGGAAAACGCCTTGCCGGTCAGGATCCGGACATCGCTGTGCGCACGCTGCACAGGCGGCTCGCTTTGGGCAACCCGATCCGATATGAATTTCAGGTACAGATCATGAAGCCCGAAATGGCTGACCAACTGTCCTTCGATCCACTCGACGATACCAAAATCTGGCCGGAGGATCAGTTCCCGTTCCAGAAGGTCGGCATGATGGTTTTAAACGAAAATCCCAAAAACTTCTTTACCGACATCGAGCAGGCAGCGTTCTGTCCCGCAAACATCGTTCCCGGCATCGAATTTTCCGCCGATAAAATGCTGCAGGGACGCACATTTTCCTACACCGACACACAGCGTTACCGCATCGGCGCAAACTTCGCCCAGCTTCCGGTCAACCGCCCGGTTTCTCCTGTCGCCAACGACCAGCAGGACGGCTATATGGCATACAAAAATCCGCCCGGATGCGTCAACTACAAGCCAAACTCCTTAGACCGCAACAATCCGCAGGAAGCCCCCATGCCCTGCTATCCGGGCATGCGCTATCCCGGTGGGACTGTGCAGCGCTCCGTCCTTGAGAAAACCGACGACTATTCCCAGGCGCGCACCCGTTACCGCTCTTTGCCGGATGCGGAAAAAGCCCGCCTCGCGGACGCCATCGGCTGGGAGCTCGCCCAGGCGCCGATGGAAATTCGCAAACGACAGCTCGATCTGTTCGCCAAAGTAAGCGCCGACCTCGCCAACCGCGTCAGCCGTGAAATCTATCTGTTCGAGACGGGAAGGAAAGGATAAAATGTAAAAAAGAATGTGCCTTGGCACATTCTCGCGCCGAGACGCGGTTGCTTCGGCAACCATCTAACCCTGCGCCGAGTGCGCATCCCCGTAGCGCGTTTTTATTTCATAGGACGCATTTTCCTATGAAATAAAAAAACAGCCACAGGCGCTTCTGAATTTGCGACGCGCCTGCGGCTGTTCTTATTTTCTTTGAGATAGAACAGCATACGCACTCTTCTAAATATTGGAAGCCTGTTTATTGCTGACTTCCTGTTGTTTTCCCCAGGATTTCTTCTACTTCTTCCTCACTCATCAAGAGATCCTTGGCGATCTTTTCGGGACTGTCTCCAAGCTGATATTTTCTGGTTACCAATTGCACAATACTTTCCTTTTGTCCTTCTTCTCTTCCAAATGCGCAACCTTCCAGATAAATCTCCTTCGACCGATAATTCAGCACTTTTCCGCCCATAACTTCTGTGACCTCCTTTTCTACATTGCTATACTTCGACACCAGTTTTTCCACCACATTATTGGACAATTCACACAGTGCGCCAAAGGTGAACGGCTTCATATGACCGCTTTGGCACTCCTGATCCAGCATTTCCGCAATTTTTTCGTATTCCAGTCTCAGTCCGCTTAACTGTTTCTGATTTCCATCAATTTTTCGAAATTCTTTTTCATATCGAAAAATATAAAATGGGATCAACATCCACAGTTGTTTTTCAAAAAGTTCTTCCAGTGTATAGTCCTTTACCTTCAAAATCGGAATCCCGTACTGCAATTGCTTCTGCCGTACATGGATACAGATTTTCAGTTCGTCCGACGTTGTCTTGCCGCTTCTTAAATAGATGACTGCAGAATCCGGGAATTTTACATGCAGTACTCCATTCCGATATTCTTTCTCCATCAAAGCAATCTGCGCATCATATTCCCACATCCGAATTTCCATCGTCCCATCCGCTGTGCTCTGACATTCCAGATGATATCGTTTGGAAATTCCCTTTAAAGAAATCAATGTCAGGTTGGAATCCGTAACCCGCT
>ERZ1106951.59-NODE-59-length-118471-cov-28.544605_pt1 | contig 118471 bp, 92 predicted proteins | sample MGYA00403676_ERZ1106951 | MGnify/ENA primary metagenome ERZ1106951 (study PRJEB35170, sample SAMEA104062398) | human gut metagenome | biome: human gut; feature: human-associated habitat; material: faeces | place: Denmark | collected 2012-04-23 ...
TGGTTGACCGTATCCCGCCGGATATACTGGCGGAACTGAAACGGCAGCAGCGGCACACAAGAGAGAGGTAAACGCTATGGACAGATATTCCGATAACATGACAAATCATCAAAACAGGGAAGGCACTGGATGGTAAAAAGCGAAAGCGACATGATTTACACACCCCGCACCGGGCAGGTCATTACGGCAGAGAACGGGACGCAGTATTTTGTATGTGGGAACAACCGTATCAAAATCTCCGAGCACTTCGCCGCCGCTGGACAGCCGCTTGGCGATCTGATCGTTGATGTAGTCCGGCACACGGCGGAAAAAGCCGTTTCCGCCTGACGGCCCAGCGTTGATATACGCCCACGCTTATGGTATAATTGCTTTAGAGCAAAAGTATTGTAAGCGTGGGTTGTTTCTTTGAAAAGGAGGATTTTTTACGGTGAAACAACCTTACAATACTACCATTTACAACACGGCTCTTTATCTGCGTTTAAGCCGTGACGATGAAAGCTACGGCGACAGCGTGAGCATTGAAACACAGCGGACAATTCTGCAACAGTACGCAAAAGAACATGGGCTTCATGTGGTCGGCGAGTATGTGGACGACGGCTGGAGTGGGACGAATTTCGAGCGTCCGAATTTTCAGCGCATGATGGACGATGTGGACGCAGGGAAAGTGAATTGTATTGTTACGAAAGACCTATCCAGATTTGGTAGAGAACACGTGATGATGGACTACTATCTGGAATTTCTGTTCCCGGAGAAGCGTGTGCGCTACATCGCCATTGCAGAAAACGAGGACACCGAAAAAGGGCTGTCCGATTTCGTCCCTTTCAAAAACCTGTTCAATGAGTGGTTTGCAAAAGATACGAGCCGCAAGGTAAAGGCCGCTTTCAAAGCGAAGTTTGCCACAGGACAGCGTATCGGCGCCTATGCTCCCATCGGGTACAGGAAACACCCGGAAATCAAAAACAAGCTGATAATCGACGAGGAAACACGCTGGATAGTGGAACGGATTTTTGACCTTGCCGTCCACGGCAGAGGTGCGGCCAGTATCACACGGATATTGATTGAGGAAAAAGTACCTACACCGGGATACATCAACTTCCGGCGGGATAAAACTTTCGCCAATATCTATGCGGACGCACCGGAGGAAAAAAGCTACGCATGGACAATAGCGCAGGTCAAAAGCATTTTGAAAGATGAAACCTACATCGGCCATACTATCCACTATCGGGAAACAAACATTTCCTTCAAAAACAAGCGTAGGATACGCAAGCCCCAGAGCGATTGGGTGCGGGTGGAGAACACGCAGGAGCCGATTATCAGCGAGCAGGTTTTCAATCAGGTGCAGGAGCAGATAGCAAGCCGCCGCAGGAAGTGCAAGGACGGTACGACACAGATTTTCTCCGGGCTGGTAAAATGTGCGGATTGCGGCTGGTCGCTGTCCTATGGGGAGAACCGGCAGAACAGTAAGCCCTACGGCCATTACCATTGCAGCAAGTACGGGCAGGGCACACGCCAATGCTCCATGCACTATATCCGCTATGATGTGCTTTACGCCTATGTCCTCTCCCGGCTGCAATACTGGTCTGGCCTGGTGCAGAATGGCGAGGGGGAACTGATGAAGCGTCTGCTGAACGCCAGCGACAAGGAACAGGCCGCCGCAAGGAAACGGCAGGCCGCAGAATTGAAGCGGACGGAGAAGCGGAAAGCCGAGGTGGACAAGCTGTTTTCCCGTATGTATGAGGACTGGGTTGCAGGGCGTATCACGGAGTACAACTTCAATATGCTATCCGGGAAATATCAGACGGAGCAGGCGCAACTGGACGAAAAAATCGGACAGCTTCAAGCAGCTATCGCCGCCGAGAGCCAGACCGTAGCAGACGCAGAAAGCTGGATTGCGCTGATGAAACAGTATGTCAATCCCACGGAACTGACCGCCGAACTTCTGAATACGCTGATTGAAAAAATCGTTGTCCATGAAGCGGTCAAGGGCGAGGACGGAAGCCGGGAACAGGAGGTAGAAATCTTCTACCGCTTTATCGGCAAAATTGATTGAATGACACCAATATCTTTAACTATGTGATACCGGACGATCCCACCCGGAACTTTCAAGATATCAAACTTTCCCAAAACCCGTAAAGCGATCGCAGAGAAAACCATTGCGGCTACGAGGAAGCCTGTTTTGTGATTCTGTTTCGTCATGCGGGACCTCCTTTCAAAAATGTTTCATTTTGTTTTACTGTTTATGCCGGGTATCGGCGGCGTTTGTTTACGGGGGTCTGTGGGCTTTACGGCATCATCAGGGATTGCCCATGAACGCCCGAACCGCTCTGCACCGGGGATGCGTCCCTGTGCCACATACTGATTGACACGTCGCTCCGATATACCCCATTTGTAGGAAGTTTCCCGTATGGAGAGATAACCTTTCATACGCCGCTCCTTTCTGACATACACAATAATACAATATATATTATATACGAATATCCGCAGTTTTTCAAGAGTCGATGTGAGTTTTCAGTCATTTTTAATCATTTTTTGTATCGTTTTTGAAAAATACAGGATGTTCACCGCAGCAGTAAAGATTGCTTCTGCGATGAATATTCCTCTTTCAAAGCCGTTTGAAAGAAACAAATATAAGAATAACTGATATGTATGAAAGATGCCGCCTTTTCAGACGGCATCTTTTCTAATATTGTGGTACTCCGTAACCAAGCACCTCATAGTGACCGACAGAATACTGATTTACTCTTACACTATCTCCTGAGTTACCTTCAACGGTATAGACAATCCCGTTTTCAACTTTTTGCACGATACCTACATGGTCGGAGAGTCCGTCCTGCGGACCTGACGAGCCTTTATTATCCCAGTCAAAGAAGATAATCATACCGGGAACCGGCTCGGCAGAGCCGTCCATCCATTGACCTCTGTCCTTGAACCACTGCACACCGTTTACACAGCCTGCAAACTTCGGAATAACGCCGGTGTCAATATATCCGCACTCATTGGCACACCAAGATACAAAGCAGGCGCACCACTCCACACGGGAGCCGAAGCCGTACCAAGACCAGTAAGGCTCGCCGCCCACATTGCCGATCTGCGACAACGCAACGGTTACGATTTGGTCGTCGCTTGCGGTAATGCCGTAAAGCACAGATGACCACAAAGAATTGTTCTTGTCTTGCAGAAGCTCGGTCAGATAATTCTTTTGTTCCTGATTAAAGCCGTACTGTACCGCCATTTCATCCACCGTCTTATGCGATACCGTTATATATAAGTAGGTTCTCGTAACGGTGGTTTCAGTCTGCACGATATTTCCGTTTCCGTCATCGGTTTCGGTTATGACCGTTTCAGACTTGCTTTCCTTCCGTGACGATATGCTGTTCATCTCCCAAAATATATCTTTGAGAAGCTGCTTTTTGCTATCGTCCATCGTGGCGACCTCCTGCGGATTATCGGGATCGGTGTTGACCTTAACGGAATACACCGAAAGCACCTCTTTCCAGACCGCACGGCTGCCCGACATTTCAAGAACATCATAGGTATTGCCGTTTCGGATTTCCAACAGCTTGTTATCATATTCTGTGTTGATTTCCTGAACAGCAGTCTGCATAGACTGTCCCGTTCCTGAGTCCTCTCCTGAAAAGAAGATGCCGAATACCGAGCCGATGATAGCGGCGATCAGGCAAATTACGATAATCACAACAACCGCAACCCAACCTCCGGCAGCTATTGCGGCGACAAGTGCTTTAATTCCGGCGATAATTGCTTTGACTGCGGCAATCGTAGCCTTTACCGCTGCCTTAACCCCGGCAACGACCGCCTTTGCCGTAGCTTTTGCGGCTTGGGCGGCTTTCTGAGCTGCTTTCGCACTTGCCTTTGCGGTTTTCTGTGCCGCTTTTGCAGCCTGCTGTGAGGTCTTAATTGCTGTCTTTGCGGTTTTCTCGGCAGTCTTAACGGATTTCGCAGCCGTCTTTGCAGAGCCTTTACCAACCGTTTTTATCGTTTTCTTTCCGGCTGAACTGGCTGACTGCTTTACGGTTTTCTCCGCAGATTTTTCCGCAGTCCTGACCGTTTTGCCGCCGATATTCTGAGATTGCTTCTGCAAAGCCTTTTCAGCCCGTTTTGCCTTAAAATTCTCAATACCGTCCTTTGCCTTGTGGATATTTTCCTTTGTGGTTTCCACGCCTTTCCGTCCGGCTTTGTCAAATTGATGTGCGCCCTCGTGAACGGCGGTGTCAACTCCACGCTCGAACCTATCCGCAGCATATTCGTCGGCAGAATTTTCGGCGGCAGATGTGCTGTGTTCGGCTTTATCTTTGGTAGAGATATATGCCTGCTTCATTCGCTGTCCTGCTACGGCGGCTTTATCAATGGTTTTTATCGTACCTTTGACCGCATCTCTTGTTTTAATATCAGCCATATAATAAACCTCCCTTCGTGGAAAATTAGAACGCAAAATAAGGGGAAAAGGTATAAACACCTTAACCCCTTGACCTTTACATATAAAAAGTGGCTTGAAATAAGGGTTTTCGGCGGTCTAATTGTCCACGCCCGACCTCTTATTTCGTTGATATTTCGCCTTGTTTTTCAGGTACATTATCCTTGCACACTCAGGACAGTATTTCTGCCTGTTGCTGTGCTTTTCAATAGGAACACCGCACCTTTCACAAACGGTTTTTGCCCCCGACATCAATATCTCTGCTTCCAGCTTTGGCTCTGCGGGTAATACCGCATTGCGGAAGTATTTGCAAAGCAGAGAGTAGGAAATAGACTGAACGCATACGCAGGGTTCTCCGTCATCAAGGAGCAGACAGTTTCCTCCGTCGTAATTTGCACACAGGCGCTTTATCAGGGCATTAGCTTTGTATCTCTGTCGCCCCGTCATTTGAGGGAGCATTGCTACCACCGCTTTCTGTTACTTTCTTTGCAACTACGACAAGCCTGCTGTTCTGACCGGAATACTCACAGGTGGATAGCGTGATGAGCTTATCACCGTATTCGGCAGAAACGCCCGTATCGTAGAAAGCATTTTCTTTGGCTCTTTGAATATACCCGTCAAACTGCTCCTGCGTTGCGGCGTCTATAAACTGATAATACTTAAATTCGTTTTCCGAGCCGGTATAAACCGCCGTCTTGAAAACAGCGATAATCTCATAGGTCTGTTTCACATAAAGCGTATCAAAGCGGAAGGTCTTGTGTTCCTCCCAAAATTCCTTGCTTTTGAACTTTTCAAGGTCGGAAAACATTGTGCCATTCTTCATATGATGACCGTAAACAATCAGGTTGTCCGACGGTTTATTTACATCACAGCTTTCGCTCATATAGGGACAGCCGTAATCGGTGTATTCCTTGTCAAAGCCGTGCTTCAGATAGAAGTTCGGCTCCTGCGGCGACTGCATAACGGGATAGTTGATTTGCGTATCGTCAATTCTTATCCACCCCACAATGTCGCTGTTCTGCTCAAAGAGCTTTGTGTACTCAGGGAGCATTACCACTTCCCCCTCCGTAGCTTCGACACTCTCGTTTGTTTCGCTTTCCTCTACGATTTCCGCAAGACTGTTGTAGATTTTCTCCTGCGTATGAGCTTCCTTGAAATGACGGTATATCATCACTCCGCTGAAAATCATCACAAGCAGGAAAAAGCAGATGATTGAAACATAGATATTCTTTTTCATTGCGTTTCCTTTCCGAAGCCGAGAGAGAGCTATGCGCTCTCTCCGGGTTTCGTGGTCATCAGTTTGTAGAGTTTTGTGTTCTTGGGGAACTTGTTTGCGAATGGGACGAGAGAACTGCCGACTTTCAGGAGTCCGTGTCCCGCTTCCACATTGGTGATATAGGACATCTGAAGGTCGGAGATATTCAGGAGCTCCGCCAGTTTCAGCCTATCGGTTGAAGCCTGATTGAGCATAATGATGAACTCGGAGTTGGCAAGCATCGTCCTCGCCGTATGGCTTTGCAATAGGTCATCCACATTCTGCGTGATACCAGTCGCATAAGCTCCGTACTTTCTTACACGCTTCCAAAGGGTAAAGAGGAAGTTTGCACTGTACTCGTGCTGGAAAAGCAGGTAAATCTCATCAATAAAGATATAGGTGTTCTTGCCCTTCGCTCTGTTCTGAGTGATACGGTTGAGAATAGAGTCGAGGACGACAAGCATACCGATAGGCATAAGCTGCTTACCGAGGTCGAGAATATCGTAGCAGATCAGGCGGTTGTTGGTATCAACATTCGTCTGCTTTGCAAAGGTATTAAGAGAACCGTGCGTGAACAACTCAATCGCAAGTGCGATTTCCTTTGCTTCAGGCTCGTCTTGCTTCAGGAGTTCAGCACGGAAGTCCTGCAAGGTCGGTACAGTACCCGTGTAATCGTTCTGCTGATAGGTACGGTAAACGCTTGCGGTGCAACGGTCGATAATAGATTTCTGCTTTGCTCCGAGATTGTTGCCGCCGATAAGCTGTTCGCAAAGCGACATAATGAACTCGGATTTGAGAATAACGGGGTTTGCACCGTCGCCGTATTCCTTATTCATATCCATAGCGTTGATATGGCTCGGAGAGGTAGCAGAGATATTGATAATCTCGCCGCCCAAGGCTTTCACAAGTGCGGAATACTCTCGCTCAGGATCAATGATGATAACATCTGCGTCCGATGAAAGAACAATATTCTCGATTTCTCCCTTTGCGGCAAAGGATTTACCGCCGCCGGATACACCGAGGATAAAGGAATTACCGTTCAAAAGCTGTTTACGGTCGGCAATAATCATATTCTTTGAAATAACATTCTGACCGTAGTAAATGCCGTTTTCGTGGTAAATATCCTGAACACGGAACGGGATAAACACCGCCAAGGACTCGGTAGTAAGCGTTCTGAAGGTGTCAATCTTTCGTGTGCCGAAGGGCATAACCGTATTCAGTCCGTCGAGCTGCTGAAATTTCAGTACCCCGAACTGGCAAAGATGTTTTCTTGCGGTAGTCAGGAGCGCTTCAGTGTCCTGATCGAGCTGTTCTTTTGTATCTGCCGTATGCACAAAGGTAATAACGGCAAACATCATTCGCTGATCTCTTGTAGTCAGGTCATCGAGAAACTCTTTCATTTCTTTTTTCTGCTGCTCCATATCGTAAGGAACGGTAGCAGAAAAGTTGTTGTTGGAGTTCTGCCTGCGCTGCCAGTTTGTGATGTTCGTCTCCACACCAAGCAGTCTGCTCTCCGCTTCACGCACCGCTTCGTCGGTGGGAATGGGTACAACATCAATCGACATCATCAGATTGCGGTTAAGGTCTGTAAGCTCCGCCACCATACTGTCCTTGATATACGACGCATATTCACGAAGAAAAAGCACTCTGCCGTAGCGATTTCCGATTTTGAAATAGTCGCTTTCAAACTCCATAGAGTCAGGGCAGATATAATCCTTGAAATCGTGTCCTTTCTTCCGTGTTTCCTTAATGTCAAAATGAAAAGAGCTTTCCTCACCGACTCTGTAAAAGTCGTGGAAAACTCTCAGTCGTTCATCCGTTTCAAGCTCGGTGCATTTGCTTCCGAGTCTGCCGAAGTGGGCGATCAGGTCTGCGCCGACACGGGCGAAGTAGTTTCTTGCTTCCTCTATGTTTTTCTTGTTGATAGAGATGGTAATATACTTGTCCTGCACAATGGCGTTTGCTCCGGTGGCTTTTTCAAGCAGCATTTTGTTGTATTCCTCACGGTACACATCAAGCTCATCGCCTTTCAGCGGCAGAAGAATGGTTTTCTCAAAGTCCAGTCTGTTCAGCCTGCGGTTGTTGATTGTAATTTTGGTAGTAGCTCCGCTGTCAAAGGAATTAAGCAACTCCGAGTATTCAAGGAACATCGCTTCCTTGTCCTCACGGCTGGCTACCGCATAATTTATATCCGTAAACTTAAAGGATTTGGAGAACTTATCCTTGCCGACCTGAAAAATGCCGTCATCATAAATTGCCTTGATAGGAATGACATCCTGGACGCCCTTCGGTACGATAAACTTCTCCTTATCCTGTTTGAAAAGATTTGTCAGTGTCTTAATCATTGGTTTTCAATACCTCCTTACTTTTTTGTTCCATACTCGGCTTCATCAGCTCAAAGTAGGTGTTGGTGGAATGGAAAACGAGCTTTTTCGGCATAAGAAATTCACTCTTGATCCACGCCCACACAAATTTTTCTGCGGTCATACCGTTGTACTTAATGAAGCCCAGCGCCGCAAAGGGTGCGGCCGCTAAAATGCACATCCACGACACGGTTTCCGTGCCGACATACGGCCCCAGCAGAAAATATACTCCCACCGCAACTCCGCAAGCCAAGACAGAAAAGATGAACTGTCGAAGCGTTAGTCCGAAAAACATACTTTCTGTGTAGTTGCGGATTTCTCTGTTAATTTTTACTTCCATTGTTGTTCCTTTCCCGGCGGCGAGCTTTTATGATTTCTTCCTTGCAGACACACTCATCGGCAAGACAGATAACTCTCCGCTTGCGTTTGCCGCCGTAATAAAGACAATATCTGCAATCGCAATCCTCAAGGGAATACCCTGAGAATTTGTTGTATCTTCGTGTTGTTTGTTTCATTGCAAAATCTCCTTACAGTCCCATCATTTCTCGGATAATGCGGTCGCTCATCTTAACTGAGCCGACGAGTACCAACATATTAAAGACAAGCTCTCCGATATATGCCCACACCTGCGTTACGGCTGCCGCACTTGTATCTACAACAGGCGGCGATGAAGCGAACACAGAGAAGATAATGCAGGCAAGCACAATGACCGCACCTTCAAGCAAAACTGCACAGTAGCTCTTGATAAAGGACTTGCCCACATTCTGCGAGGGTTCTCCCGCAAAGGTTGAAAGCGGAATCGGGGCAAGCGCCGTATACATATACAGCTTAAAGAAACGCCCGTAAACAGTCATAATAAGCAGGAACGAAAGGACTGTAATGAACAGACCGCCGATAAGCGTTACCGCCCATAGCGGAATGCTCTCAAAAAAGCCACAGTCCTCGATTGTCGTTACCATCTCAGCCGGGAGCGTTGTCTGCTGCGGCGAGCCGAAGCCTGCGGCGTTCATAATAGTTGTAATTGTACCTTGTACGATATTGAATAGCGCCAGCATCAGCTCCATACCGTAGGTGATCGCACCTTTGGCAAGAGCGAACCTGATAAATAGCTTGAGTGCGTGTTCCGGTTTCTTCACATCGGAAAACGAACCGCAGGTTTTTACCATACCGACTACGAAAAACAAAACGAGCAGTGCCAAGCCGATTGCCTGAACCGCACCGTTTATATTGACAATCACGCTCCATATACCGCCGCCTTTGAAGTTCTGCGGCGTCGTTGTGATAAGCGTCCATATTTCAGATAGCTTCTCATTCCAAGTTTCAAGGGCGTTTTCGAGATTTTGCACAACCCAGTTATCACTCAAATTGACGCACCTCCTTTACAAATTTGGGGCATACCCGATTTTTCGGATATGCCCCTTTTGAGTGTTTCCTTGCTTAACCCGTAATGAGAGTGAGAATTTCCTTTGCAAAGGTGATGATGACACCGCCTGCAAGGGTAAGGAAGCCATTGGCTCTCTGCGAAGGATCGTGAGATTTCAGGGAAAGACCGACCTGAACAATACCGAAGCCGAGCAGGATAAGTCCGATTGCACGGATGAGTCCGAAAATGAAATCGGACAGATTGTTGATAACGGTCAGCGGATCTCCGCTTGCCGCAAATGCGGTCATAGACATACAGCCGATAAGTGCCATACAAAGCACAACGGCGCAGTAGGCACGAAAGCCCTTTTTAACCTTTCCGGTCATAGGCAGCTTCTTAGTTTCCTTGTTATTGGTTTTCTTAAAAATGTTCATTGTGTTTACCTCCATAAATTTAATTTGATTCAAAGTCCTCATCTGAGAGGAGTTCGTAATTAGTTTCTGCCACTTCTGTTTCGGGAGCCTTGTATTTATCAAAGCTCAGAAGCTCGATGGTAGCGACATCGGACTTCACTTCGCCGTGTTCGTAAACGCCGGCTTTTCCGTCTGCGGTCAGCGCCACATTGGGGTGCTTGAGAATATCGTATTTGAAATCAAGCACCGGACGCTCACCACGGATAAAGAGAATTGCGTAACGGTTATCAAGCATACGAACCTCGTCCGGGGTTAGCAGCTCTCGACCGCTGATTTGGTAGTTGGTTGAATAACTGCCGCTTCGACCTTCGCTTTTGCCGTAGGTGTTGGTATCAATCGTAGATTTGCCGAGCAGCTCGCTCACATATTTGTGTGTGGACTGTTCGTTGCCGCCTAAATACAAAAACTCGTCGCAGTTACCCACGATGCTTTCCCACTGCTTCTCGAACAATGCTTTGAGCTGTGCCAAGTTCTGCAATATGATACTGACAGATACCGAGCGAGAACGCATAACGGAAAGTATCTTGTCAAAGTCATCAGGCAACGAAACATTGGCAAACTCGTCCATCAGGAAATGAACAGGGATAGGCAGGCTGCCGCCGTGAATATGGTCGGCGGAATAAAACAACTGCTGAAAAAGCTGTGTGTAAAGGATAGATACCAAAAAGTTAAAGCTCGTATCGTTATCAGGTATCAGGGCAAATAGTGCCGTTTTCTTTTCACCGAGAGTTTCAAGCTCCAGCTCATCGGTTGAGGTGAGTGAAGCAAGGCTTTCAAGGTTGAATTTCTCCAAACGGGCGGCAAGGGTAATCTGAATGGATTTCAGCGTTTTTGCCGAGCCTGAATGGTAGGAATGATAATACTTGAGTGCGATATGGTCGGGGTTCTCATATTCCAGTTCGGAAAAGAGATTATCAAGGGGCGAGGGTCTTGGTTCTTCCTCGTCCTCAATCGCACCGGCTCTGAGCATTTCCATTATCATTGCAAAATTCTGTTCATCTTCAGGAGCTTCGTAATGAAGATAGAATACAAGTGCAAGCAAAAGCATTGACGCTGCCGTGTCCCAAAAGGGATCGTTGCTTTGAGAACCCTTCGGCGTGGTACTCTTGAAAAGGTTGGTCACAAGTCTTTGAATATCGTTGTCGTTCTGTAAGTACACAAACGGGTTGTAGCAATGGCTCTTTTCCATAGAGATAAGGTCAAGAACCTTAATCTCATACCCCTTTGCTTCAAGCAGCTTTCCGACATCCCGGACAATTTCGCCTTTCGGATCGAGTATCACAAATGATGAGTTGCACTGCATCAGATTTGGCTTACAGTAAAATCGGGTTTTGCCTGCGCCCGAACCGCCGCACACAAGGGTGTTAAGATTGCGCCTGTGCTTTTTGGCGTTAAGCCCGATGCTAACATTCTGAGTCATCAGCTTATTTTCACTTTTGGGCGTTTGGCAGTATTTCTTATTGACAGCTCGTGCATCGCCCCATTTTGCCGAGCCGTGTTCCTCCCGGCGTCTGTAATTCCTGCGTGTTGAGAAATAAATGCCGATACCGAAGCCGTAGCACAAAAGCAAAACGAGGACAGTTTTTAGGCTGTCCTCGCAAAGCTCTATTTGGAACGGGTTATTAAATACTGTCATCAACTTCGGAAGTATCTCCGGCAAGCCGCCTTTAACGGACGGTGCAATCAACAACGCAAGCCAGACTACGGGAAGTATGCCGATTACGGAAAGAATGACAGCAGACTGCTTATCATCTTGCTTCATCTCGGCGTTTTTCCTTTTCTATCACCTTGAACTTCTTTTGCGGGGCGTGACCGACCTTTACGATCAGTTCATCAACGGCGTCGGTAGACTTTCCCTCACTGCGAAGGTCATTGCGCTTCTCATTGAGGGAGTCAATCACGATACCGTGTTCATATTCGTCCAAAGCGACAAAGTGCTGGCGTTCTCTCATTTCACTTTACCTCCGTTATCTGCTGTCACGGTCTTTGGAGCGTTCCTGCCTTTGGCGGTACAGCTCCTCGGACACACGGGAATGGATCTCATTCATAGCCGTGCGGGTTTTGGAAAGCTCCGCACGGATTTCCTTCGGCTCTTTGTTCTTCCATTCCTCCGGGATACGGTTGATAGCAAAGTTTTTGGTGTCCACGCCGTACTTTTTGCAGAGCATATAGCCGACGCACATTGCCTGAAAGCCCATATCCTTGCGGCTGTAAGAGTCGCTGTCGATAGAAAGCTGTGCGTGGCCGAGTTCCTGCGCTACGCACTGGCAGAGAGCAACGCTGTCGCCAATATCTTTCTTGACAAAAAGCGCCTGCTTCTCATTATCATAAAAGGCTCCCATCTGCGGATGCGGAAGTTCGGGTGTGACCTCCACGATAACCGGAGATGTGTCAATCATCACGGCAACGAGAGCCTGCGGATCACGGTTGACGGTAGGAGCCGGAGTCTGTCTGCCTTTGGTCTGCGATACATCAAAGACCTTTTTGACATTGTAGGAAACGCCCGGTGTTCCGTCCGCCTTTGTGTACTCAACGGGTTCAAGAATGGAGATACTCTTTGCACCCTTATTGATAGATACCTTTTCCTCCGCCCAGTCACCGAAGTCTTTAAGCTGGGTGGCTTTGGGGTACTGGTTATAAATCAGCAGAGCGTTTGCGGCGGAATAGCGGTCGAGCCTTGCCTGTGTATCAAGAAAGCCTCTGAACTTTTCGCCGTCCTGAACGATTGCGGTCGCCGTATCGTCAATCATCTGATAAACAGCGTCCTTTTCTGCCTGTTTCTTTGCTTTCCATTCTTCGGGGGAAAGCTGCGGCTGTCTGTAGCCGCCCTTATTCGGTTTGAAATTATTAGTCATTGTAGATTACCTCGCTTTGTTTTTATTTCTGTTTTTCTTTTTCTTGGGTTGCTGATGGGTGGTCTGATTGGTGCGGTTTTGGGACTTGGGTTTCTCTCCCGATTTATCAAGGTCGGTGCGGTCTGCTTCTTTTTCCGTTTTCGCCTGTGCCTTATACCGTTCGAGCTTTTCACGGACGGAAGGCTTTTCTTCGGCTGATTTGGAAATACCCTTATCAGATTTACCATCGACCTCGGCGGAGCTTTGCCTTGACGGAGGGTTTTTGTCCGTCTTGGCGACCGTGGGGTTTTCGTGAGATGCCCCGTCCTTCTGAATGGGCTTTCCCATTGCTTCCTCCACAATCCTTTCGCCCTTTGATTTGGTCGGCACTTCGTTTGCAAGCTCCTCACGCTGGGCAATGCTCTTTTCCGCATTGGCAACGATGGAACCCTTATCAACATTGCCGAGTTCAAAGCGGTCGAAGATACGCTGAATTTTAGAAGCGTCCTCCGCACGGGCAATAATATCCACCGGGGCGTTATCGTCCTTGCTGTATTTGTCCCTCAGCACACAGTAAAGCACACCGTACTTCTTTGCCTGTTCGGTAAACTTCTTCAGGTCTTTATTCGGAACGGAAAAGACCTTGAGTTCCTTTCCCGATTTGAGCATATTGGTAAGGCGTGCTTTGCCTTTGGTTTTCTGTTCCTGCTTTAATACAGAAACAAGAAGAACGGTCAGCTCCTTCGCCGCCGTTCCCGTTAGTTTTGCAGCTACTTCAAAGCCTTCAAGCGAGAGCCTGACAACCTGTTCCGCTGCGTCACCGCCTGTATTCATAATCACGGTTCTCCTTTCTGTTGTTCTTGATTTTTTCTTCATCTGCAAGCACCGCATTTAAGTTCTCCCGCATAACGCCGGAACGTTCAGCGATACCGTCGCAGAGCCGAACTTCCTTGCGGAGTTCTTTGAGTCTTTCGGACAAGGCTGAAATCTGTTGCCTTTTGCCGGACAGCAAATCATCATCAATATTTACTTTTCGTATTTCGTTTCGGAGATGTGTTCTGTCGGCAGTAAGGGTTTTGATTTCGTCCTCCACCTTTGACTTATATGAGAAAAGCTGCTCGGAGGTAGAGATGTGTTCTCTGCCGAGCAGCCTTACCTGTGCGGTTATTTGGTCGAGCTTCATCAGATCTTCACGGAGAAGATAATGGAGCCGAGCCGGATTTTGTTTTTGGTACTTCGGCAGATAGCCTAACTTATAGCAGTAATGAAGGTACAGTCCGTACAGCCCGCCGACCTTTCGTATCTTATGCTCCCGTGTCAAAAGGACATATTGCTTCGGGCGGTAGTAATAGCCTTTTTGGAACGGTTCTAACTGAACCCTGTTCCGGTTCTCATAGATACGCTCCTTTATGCGTTCGAGGGAATAGTCATCACCGAGCCTTGTCAGTCGGATATTCTTTTGGTATCCCTTTACCCTTAGTACCTGATACTTGTGGTTCGGGGAATCGTCAAAGGTCGCTCCCATCTGACGGAGAATATATTTGAAATCGGCATAACTGTTGCTCTTTGAAATCGCTTCATCAATCACAGCTTTTGCAGAGTCCACATAGTTGGGCATCCCTGCTTCGTGGAGCTTCCTGGCATAGTAGTTTTTGCCTGTGCCACGCTTCGGATTTTCAATCACATCAAGCTGGTGCTGTCTGCAAAGCTCGTCTGCAATGTGCCGGAAATACCGCCAATGCTTCTCATTGTTCTGCATTCGCTTTCCATCAACAAAGGAAACGGAGTTCACAACAAAGTGGCAATGCAGGTGCTTTGTGTTCAGGTGGGTTGTTACCACGACCTGAAATCTGTCGCCCCACACACGCTTGGCAAATTCCGTCCCGATCTGCTGTGCCAGTTCGGGAGTGATATTCGGTTCGTCCTTAAAGCTCAGATACCCGTGATAGGCTTGGATACCGTCGCATTTGTCGAACTGTTCTTTAACCGTTACGAACTGGTCACGGGCAGTCGAAGCATTACAGTTAATGCCACCTACATAAAACTCTCGCTCGGTCTTTTCCTCGTCCTTGGCGTACTGCAAAACATCGGCAAGCGCCTGATACTGCTCCGGCGAATATTCTTTTGCCGCCGTCTTTTCGGGATTGGTCGCATAGTCAATCACTTGGTCAAGGCGGGCTGTCACTTTCCATATCTTGCTTACTGCCATTTCATCTCACTCTTTTCGGGACGGAGAAACTGTCGCTCCACATCCGCCTGAAACTTATGCCAGCGCTCGGCTTCCTTCTGAAGTTTCTGTGCATCGACAAAGCTGAGTGAGTTCGCCTGTGCCGCAAGCTGATTGATGTTGTTGCCGATAGAGGATAACTGACGCATCACATCATAGAAACGCTCGTCAGGTCGCTCCTTCGGCTCGTACCCACGCACAAGCAATCTCACAAGTGCGGCTTCGGTCAGGCAGGTTTTCTTGGCTTTCTTTTGCAAGTCCTGTGCTTCGTCACGGGAAAACCAAAACTGCTTCTTAACAGTTCTTCTTTTCATTTGCTTCGACCTCCTTTTTCATAGAATCGGTTTTGTAAAGTCGGTTGATTTGCAGGCAGCACATAAAGACAACGCCTATACAGCCGCCAAGCAAAAGTCCGACGATGAATAAGATAAATTCTGTCATATAGAAAATCCTTTCTTATTGGGGTATTAGGGGCAACCCCTAACAAGCGATTTACTGTTTTTTGCCCGATAGGAGTAAAAACAGTCTGCTTGCTAAGATAATGCAGACTCTCCGGGTTGCCCCGTTTCTCTTTGAGATTAGCGTTCCGCTTCTTTGTTTTTGGGCTTAAAAGGGACGGCGATTATCTCGCCGTTTACCTTTGCAATGCGTTCGGGATATTTGAATTTTTCCTTGTATTTCTCTGCAAGGTTCTTCGGCAAACTCTGAAAGTTTTCCGATTCGATAGGTGCATAAGCGATAAAGAACTGCCCGAAAATGATGTCGAGCATTTCACGGGAGTTCTCTTTCATATAGCACTTTTCAATCTTCCAACCGTTCTCGCCGCCGTGTTCGGCAGACATATATCCGTCCAAACGCAGGCAGGGATCAGTCCCGTCAAGGCAGGAAGCATAGATGGAATAGCCGCCCATGCCGGACTGAAACGCTTTATTGTTTGAGCTGATTACATAGGTTCTGGACTCCTCGCTGTACGGTTTATCGAAGCTATCCTCGGTAAAAACGACATACCCGGTGAGGTGTTCCCCACGGTTATTCTCAGCTTCTCGGAAGCGTTTTGTCATCTCCTGATAGCTCATTTCCACCTTTTCCGGCTCGGCATAAACGGCACGGTTTGGCAGCATACCGTTCATCTTGCTTTCATCATTACAGATGATTGCGACCTCGTCCTCAAAGGGCATATATTCTTCAATATCGCCGCCGACAATTTTCTGCATTGCTTCAAGGCTGTCCTCAATTTCAATCATCTTCGGGTACTTGTTCGGCTCAACAAGCAATACGGAAATCATATTTTTCTTTTCCGTATCCGTAAAAGTCCTGCCGAGCTGACAGTCCTTCGGCTCAAAATCTATGGGCTTAAAGCCGACGCTGTCGCAGAAATAAAAGCAATGCGGGTGCATCGGATCTTCCATAACCTCCACCACATCGGACACCGAAAGGGAACGGTCTTTGTACCCTTCGGGGTGGTTCAGATTAAACATCTGATACACATCTTCGAGGGTTTGGCAGTCAACCTCGCCGTCAAAAACCTTATCGTAGATTTTGGAATCGACCGATTGACTGCCTTGCAGCTTTTCCAAAAGCTCGTATCTCATAAAGGCGACATTGTTGGTGTCACGCTTCATATTAACCTGATAAATTCGTATATTCATCGTTCAAAACTCCTTTGCTTTGATTTGTAAATTCCTAATTTCATACAAAGAAAGTCATTGAAGTCCTTGCCGAATTTCGGTGGACTGTCAATGACTTCATAGCGGTCGGACAGAATGATTTGAAGCGCCTGCGACGCTTTTCTTCCGACCTCATCATTATCAAAGTGAAGCACGATCCGCTTGATTTCCGGGTGACTTTTTAAGAACCCTTCCACCGCTGCGGGGACTTTGCTTTCTTCGATTTTTTCTCTCGGTGCGTAAACACCGGCAAGGGAAACAAGGTTTTCTTTTCTCCAATTACCTCCGTTCATCTTGATTAAGGTCGCATAGGAAAGAGCGTCAATCGCACATTCGTACAGGTGGACTTCTGAATTGTTTGAGCCTTCAAGACGGAAAGAATAGTGCTTGTCACTGCCCGATGCGTCACCCATAAGTCTTGAATTGTTGGTGGCTCGGTAGGCGGCATAGCGTGGCGTTCCTTTCTCGTCCTTGCCGACAAACACGGCATTGTGATAGGGCAGGCTCTCAAAAATCAGCCCCTTTTGTATGCAGTGCGTGATGATTTCATAGTCGATGCCCCTGCCGAAAAGATACTCTGTAATCCTATCTGTGGAAGCACTTTTAGGGGGCAGTTTGAGTTCTTTTGGCGTTTCTTTTTTGGGAGTGCAGTAATCGGTCGGAAGTGCAACCTTGCAGCCCATAATCGTTTCTACGGCTTCAAGAAAGGAAAGACCTTTGACCTTTACAAGATAATCGAGGGCAGAATTGCCCCCGATACCTCTTGACCACCACATCCATTTGCCGTTGGAAATCTTCAAGCTGTCGTGGGTGCGGGTGGTGTAGGTGTTACCGGAAAACCTCACAAGCTCATTCGGCTCATAGGCTCTCAGGTAAGTGAGTAAGTCCATCCGCCTTGCTTCCGTAATAACCTCCGGCGCAATATACGGCATTTACTTCACCTGCTTTCACGCTGTTTTTCTCTGCGCTCTTTTACAACATCTTTGGCAGTATCGTCAATCGAGTAGCGCAGCATAGCTGTCCCGGATACATCCGATTTGAGCCAGTCCTGATACGCTCTGTCCAGAGGGTATTTTTCGAGATACAGTGCCTTTGCTTCTTTCTGATCACGCTGGCTATCCTCCAAAATGCAAAGAATGTTTTCCTTTATGACTTTCTCATAAGCTCTCTCAATGACCTGTTCACTCGGCAATTCTTTCAGCTCGGCAATCAGATCATCGTATTCTTTCTGCGCCTTTTCATAGAGCAGATCGTTATAATCAACCGCCATTTTCATCAACTCCTTTCATCGTTCACGGTCTTTGCTTTTCGGCGTCGGTTCTTCGTCGCCCTCATCAGGCTCGCCGCCGACAATCTCATTCTCACGCTTATCCACATTGAGAAGTGCGTTGAGTTCGTTCAGTCTTGCAGTTTTAGTTTTGAGTTCTTCTTCCTGATTGAACGGTTTTTCCACATCGACCTTTGCCGTTTCAAACTGCTTTTTGACATTTTCAAGCTCCTGTTCGTTTATTTCCAAACGCTTCGGAAGTCCCTCAAGGGCGTTATCCAAACGGGTAATGTTGCCGAAGGTGTCCGTACCGAGCGACACGGCATAACCGAGTTCGCCCTTGAGCTTGACCTTATATTCCTTTTCAAAGGTGTCAAAGGACAGCTCTGTCTGAAAGCCACGGTACTCTCCGAGAGGAACCGGATCGGGACTCGTCATAGCCTGACACGCATCAAGAATTGCATTACCGGCGTCCGCTTTCTCGGAATAAAAAACACCCTTGACCGTCATTCCGATAAAGCTATCGTCAAGCGGTTTCGGGTGCTGTTTTGCTCTCTCAATATCGGATTTCAAGCCTTCTATCATATCAGTCCGTCTTGCGATTTCCTGCGGATAGAACTTGATAATCTTATCTTCAAGAGCATATTTTTCAGAGAGGAAGTTGGATTTAAGCAAACGCAGTTTCTGCACCTGAATATCCAAGTCCATTTTCTCTTTGATATACGGATTGCCCGTCGCAAGCATTTTGATTTCAGCATAGGACAATGCGGTTTCGTCAATATCCTCGCAGGAACGGACGGGCGATTTCCTCGTCATAATCTGCGAAGCGAACTTCTGCTTTCCCTCCACGAGCTGGTAGAGGTAAGCGTCAAAGGTTTCCTCGGTCACGAAGCGGTAAATATCAACCTCAAGGTTTTCGTTGCCCTGACGGATACTTCTGCCGAGACGCTGTTCCAAATCAGAAGGTCGCCAAGGGCAGTCAAGGTCGCTGGATGCGGCAAGTTTGTTCTGCACATTCGTGCCGGCTCCCATCTTAGCGGTGCTGCCCATTAGGATACGGACATCACCTTTACGAACCTTCTTAAAGAGTTCAAGTTTCTTTGCTTCGGTGTCCGCTTCGTGTATAAATTTGATTTCCTCGGCGGGTACTCCACGCTCTATGAGTTTCTTGCGAATGTCATCGTACACGGAGAAATTGCCGTCGTTTTTCGGAGTGGAAAGGTCACAGAAGAATAACTGCGTCAGCCGTTTTTCCTTTCCTTTTTCCCAAGTTTCAAACATTGCGTCCACACAAGCGTTCAGCTTACTGCCCTCAAAGTCGGGGAGCATCGGGTTAATCAGTCGTTGGTCAAGAGCCAGCTTTCTGCCGTCATTGGTGATTTTCAGCATATTATCTACGCTTGCGTCCACCATACCGTTGCGTACTTTTTCTGCTCGCTCTGCAAGCTCGGCTACCATCTGCTTTTGGATTTCAGACGGCTTAACCGAGATATTGTGATAGACTGCTTTCGGCACAGGCAAGTCAAGCATATCTGCGGTTTTTATGTCCGCAACCTCTTTGAACATCGCCATCAGCTCAGGTAGGTTGTAGAACCTTGCAAACCTTGTCTTTGCTCGGTAGCCTGTTCCTTCGGGTGTCAGCTCCACCGCCGTAACGGTTTCGCCAAAGGTAGAAGCCCACGCATCAAAGTGTTGCAGATTGTTTTTCACAAGGGTGTTGTACTGCAAGTATCTCTGAATGGTGTAAAGCTCCACCATAGAATTGGAGATCGGCGTTCCGGTTGCAAATACCGTACCACGACCGCCCGTAATCTCGTCAAGGTAGCGGCACTTCATAAAAAGGTCGCTGGATTTCTGAGCTTCGGTCTGTGCGATACCGCCCACATTCCTCATTTTGGTATAGAGGAAAAGGTTCTTGTAGTAGTGGCTTTCATCTATGAAAAGCCTGTCCACACCAAGTTCCTCAAAGGTCACAACATCGTCCTTTTTGGACTGGTCGTTGAGTTTGTCGAGCTTCTGCTTCACGGACTTCTTCGTGCGCTCCAACTGCTTGACCGAGAAATTATCTCCTCGGTTTCTTTTCAAATCTGCAATGCCATTGGTGACTTCTTCAAGCTGCTGTTCAAGGATAGCTCTCTGCCGTTCAATGCTCATTGGGATTTTCTCAAACTGAGAATGCCCGATGATAATAGCGTCGTAATCCCCGGTAGCAATTCGACCGCAGAACCTTTTGCGGTTTTTGGTTTCAAAGTCCTTTTTCGTAGCCACCAAAATATTTGCGGACGGATAGAGCTGCAAGAACTCCGACGCCCATTGCTCGGTGAGGTGATTCGGGACTACGAACAGTGATTTACTGCATAATCCGAGCCGTTTCGACTCCATAGCAGCCGCCGTCATTTCAAAGGTTTTGCCTGCGCCGACGGCGTGTGCAAGGAGCGTATTACCGCCGTAAAGGATATGCGCCACCGCATTTCTTTGGTGTTCCCGAAGCTCTATTTCCGGGTTCATTCCATTAAAAGTGATGTGGCTTCCGTCGTACTCACGGGGACGGATACTGTTGAACTTTTCGTTGTAGAGCTTGCAAAGTCTTTCTCTGCGTTCAGGATCAGACCATATCCAGTCCTGAAAGCCCTGCTTGATAAGCTCCTGCTTTGCCTGAGCGATTGCAGTTTCCTTTTTATTCAGGATTGCTTTCTTTTTGCCGTCTGCATCTTCCTCATAATCGAAGATACGCACATCTTTCAGGTTCAGAGTTTCCTCGATAATCTTGTACGCATTGATACGGCTTGTGCCGTAGGTACTGTACGCCTTGACATTTCCTCGGTCGTAGGATTTACCCTCGATATTCCATTCTCCCGTGTACTCGGAAAAATGGATTTTGATGTTCCACTGTGCATATCTCGGCGTTCCCAAGAACTCAAACACAAACTGCTCTACAATCTCAGGCGGAAGCCAAGTCGCACCGAGTCGGACAGAAATCTCACTTGCCGTCAGGTCTTTTGGCTGCACCTTTTGGAGCGCTTCCACATTGATACTGTATTCTTCAGATGAAAGCTGTGCCGATTTTTTTGCCCAGGCGAGCTTCTCACGGACATTGCCGGAGAGATATTCGTCAGCCATAAGGTACTTTGCTTCGGTGCTGTTCCCGTACCCGTACATCGGGTTTAAGAAGATAACACCTTTAAGGTCGGCAAAGATTTCTTCCTCGGGTTTGCCTGAAAGCTCACACATATATTCCATATCAATACAGGCTTTTTCGCCCATAGATACGGCAAGCGCTTCGCTCGAAGTGTCTACCGAAGTAACAGGGGTATGGGGTTTAATTGTTCTCTTAAAGAACATATCCGCTTTCTTTTCAAGCTGCCCGTCATCGCCCAAGACTTCAAGAGCCGAGAGCAAAGAGAACGAGCTGTCCTGTGAGAAAGCAGAAGAATTGGCACGGCTGTTCATAAGACCGTACTTCGCCGTAAAGGTATCATAGAGGCTGTTTAGCTTTGCCTGTTCCTCCTTGATTGCCGAGTCGGGATAATCTTCGGTCTGCAACTCAATCAGGTTTCTGACACAGTCACGGATCGCAATCATACCCTTAATGCGGTTTTCTGCGGTGGCAGAAACATCAACGGGAGCCATTCGGCTGTTTTCACGGAAATAGATTTTGCCGTCCACAAGCGTATAGGAAAAGTTTCTAACGGTCGGATCGGCAGGAATGGAATTATCTTCTTCGGTGAGTTCATCTTCCACTTCATAAGCCGTAATCTCACCGTGAATGTTTGCAACGGCTTCACTGAGCTGCTCTGCAAGGTCAGCTCCCTCATACGGTACACAGGAGGGTTCAGGACCGAAACGCCCCGATACCATTTTCATCTCGCCGAGTATCATTTCGGGATGCTCTACAAAGTAACTGTTCATCGCAATGCCGTTCTCGTCTGTGGCAAGATGCACCCAATCAGGCTCAATATCTACAATGCGGTCACGCTTTTGCAGGATGAGAATATCCGAAACGACTTCCGTTCCGGCGTTGCCCTTGAAGGTGTTATTCGGCAGACGGATAGCGCCGAGCAGGTCGGCTCTCTGTGCGATATACTTTCGGACTGCGGAATTTTCCTTGTCCATCGTGCCTTTGCTCGTGATGAGCGCCATAACGCCGCCCGGTCGAAGTTTATCAAGGGACTTTGCGAAAAAGTAGTCGTGGATCAGGAACTTGTGCTTGTCATACCTCTTGTCGGGAACTTTGAAATCCCCGAACGGCACATTGCCCACAACGGCATCAAAGAAGCTGTCGGGGAGATTTGCTTCCTCAAAGCCTTGTGCGGCAATAGAGGTCTTTTGATAGAGTTGCTGTGCGATACCCGCCGAAACGGTATCAAGCTCAACGCCATAGATTTTACTCTCGCTCATTGATTCGGGCAGCATACCGATAAAATGACCGATACCGCAGGACGGTTCCAAGATATTGCCCTCACGAAAACCTAACTGCTCCATAGCCTTATATACGACTTTAATAACCGTAGGCGGAGTGTAGAAAGCAGTCAGGGTGCTTTCTCTTGCCGACTCATATTCTTCAGGAGTCAGGATATTTTTGAGCATCGCATACTCGGTGTGCCAAGCTCCTGCTCGTTCATCAAATGCTTCGGGAATACCGCCCCAACCGACATATTTCGACAAGATTATCTGCTCGTCAAGTGTAGCAAATCGGTTTTCTTGCTGACATCTTTTCAAGACCGTAATCGCCGCATAGTTGCGGTGGAAACGCTCTTTTTTATTGACTTCTTCAATCTCGTTATTGGCAAGGTCAAAGTTGTGTCGTTCGGACATTGGGATTTCAGGGTGTAAGTCAAAGGACTGCACCTTACTTTTTTTCTGCTTTTCCCAAGCAGGAACTACGGGGGCAGAAGCCTTTTCCACACGCTCAAGTTCTTCTTCGGACAGATAAACAAGGTCATCAAAGGAAAGGTTCTTCAGACCTCGCTCGGTCATATCCTCAAGACTGTCGTACTGTTCGGTGCGGATAACCGTACCGTCCACAAGGGTTTCAATCTTGAAGTCTACAAGGTTGACATTCGCCTGTATTTCGTGCTTATCATCTTCGGTCGTTGTGTATGCCACATTGACTTCGGAAAGGTTAGAGTAGTCCGCACCCTCGTCACGCTCAAATTCTTCTCGACAGTATTCGTCAATAATCTCCTTAGCAATATCAAGGGAAGATTTCAGATACGGACTGTCGATAATCTCAACGCCCTGCGGCGACGGATCAAGCTGTGAGATAAAGTCCTGCGGAATGGTCGTTCCGTCCCTGTCCTTATACAGAACAATTTTCATCGGAACGCCGTAGTAATTTTCTTCCTTAATGTCCTTTTCAAACTGATAGGGACTTGTGTATTCGATGCTCTCACGAACACGCCCGTCCGTATGAAGGTAATCAATTCTGCCGATAGGCTTTGACTCCACCGGAGCTTCCTTATTCTGAGAAACAAGGTTATATACCTTGCGCTCTCCGTTTTCAAGAGAAGCAACCGCTAAATCATAACCTCTGTCGGTCAGCATATTCATATAGGTTTCGAGGGCGTGCTGCGGGAAGCCCACCATAGGAACTCTCTCGCTGTCGCTTATCGCACGGGAGGTCATCACAAGGTCAAGAGCTTCAGCAACCTTTTGTGCGTCCTCGCCATAGGCTTCAAAGAAATCGCCAACCTGATACAACACAAGACTGTCGGGATTTTCGGCTTTCACCGCAAGATAACTTCTATACGGTTCTCTTACACGGTCATAAACCGGCAATGCGTTCGGCTTATTCTGCCCAGCCATTCTGTTAAGTTCTGCTTGATGTTCCGCTACAAATTGCTGAATATCCTTGTGGATTTTGAGAATGTTTTCGGGTGTGAACTCGGTATAGTCGCAGTCCATCTCATAGTCGTTTTCCGCTTCCATAAAGAAAGGCGTGTTGATGTCAGCCAAAAACTGATCCGACATTTCTTCAAGGTCGGCAACAAACCTATCCGTGTTTTCGGGATGATTCGCAATATCATATTGTTCGATGAGTTCTTCAAAAACAGTGAAGCCCAAATCACCTGAGACATACTGACCACCGGCATTTGAGTCGGGATTGAAATATATCCAATGAACAAGGTCGTTTCCGCTATCCAAAGATATTCTCACCTTTGTGTTGTCCGTGATTTCTTCGGCTGGTAAAACCTTTACTTTCAGGTGGTCGTTCATCGGGTTTTCCTGCACCTTTTGGTCGAATTCTGCACGGCTCATTTCCTTATTGAACAACGGGAACTGCGTATCATAGAGCATTACCCGGTCATTGTCAAAGGACAGAATTTCATACTCATTTGCACCGATATAGACGGTGTTGCCGAGATGATATTCATATCTTTCGTTGCTCGGTTCAGGCTCTTTCTTTTCGGGTGGTGCAGTAGAAAGGATTTCTCGCTTTCTGCGTTCCTCTGCGGCTTCGGCTCTGCGAATTTCGTGTTGCTCAAGCCACGCAGGATAGAGTTCCTTTTCTTTCGGGTTCAGGTATCTATCCATTTTGATAAGCTCAGAAATGCGCTTTTCAACCTGATTCCAATTCAGAAGGACTTTGACTTCTTCGCCGTTTACATTCTTTGAGATTTTGATACCTTTGCCATCGTGCATTTCATCAATGCCCGTTCCGGTAATGACGGGGTAAGAACCGCCCCAACCGTATTCATTTTTCAGGAAATCCACATTTTCTTTCTTTGAAAGGCTCTTTTGGAATTGCTCATAAATGCGGAGCTTTCCCTCCGACACGCCGCTTCCACGGGTGAGAACAGCGTCGATAATCTCCTGAGAAAAGGAAAAAGCAGAGGGTTTCGTTACCTCTGCTTCGTAATCGAGCATTAAGCTCATCTGCCCATCTTGTGATGGCAAGGGTTTCATCGTGTCCTGAAGCTCGCCCAAAAGACGCATTGCTTCAAAATGTTTGGCTATCACGCCCCAGTCGTAAAAGCTCTGCTTTGTACGGCTTAAATAGCTGCCCTCCCAAAGCTGAAGCACATTCTGATAAGTCTTGTAGCCGACTCGTCTGCCGTCGCCCAGTATCACTTCGGTGTAATCATTATTGAAAATGCCCTTGATATACTCGGTGCGCTTGTCCTCGTCGGCTACACTTTCATAAAATGCTCGGATATCATCTTTGGTGGCTTTCAGGTGGGGTGTGGTTGCAAGGATTTCACGGATAGTATCATCGTGACCGAAGAACGGAAGGCTCTTGTCCTCGTTACCTCGGTCGTAATACTCTAAGCGAAGATTACTTCCTTCATCACGATTTCCTGAACTCGGCTCTTCAGGTTGTTCATCTTCCGAACCCAACTCATCATATCCGTCGCTTTCAGGCTCTCGGTCAAGCCTTCCTTCGCCGCCATCTCTTTCGTCAGGCGTTCCTCCATTTCGGTCGCCGTCTGTTCGATCTGCGTCAGATGCTCGCTCAGCTTGCAGCTCGTCAGGAGATTGTAGTACAGAACCTTGCGGTTCTCTTTCAGGTACTTCGCCCTCATTCGGGAGTACCGTCCCATCGGCGCTTCCGGCTGTTCCGGCAGCTCCAAATTGGGCAGTCTGTAATCGCCCTGCATCGTGTATGTCAGCTCGTTCATTTTGTGGACTCCTTTCTGTGTTTTGATTTCTGCCTATATTGTAATCAGGCTTTCTGTTTTCTGCAATTATGCGATTTTGCCTTTCAAGGGACATCACTGTTTTTGCAATCTCGGTAAGTCCCATTTCGGCAATGTCGCTGGTGGCAAAGCCCAGGGCATTAAGCGTACCGGGCGTATTGAAATTGATAATATCCTCAAAATCTTCACGCTCGAAATATTCCTCTGTATCAATGCCGAGCCGTTCCATCATCATATATGCCACGCTGTTGGTAACAACTTTTCTGTATATGGTGGAAATATTGTCCTCGTCCAGTTCCTCCAAGAAGCTGTCGTTTACAGAGTATAGCAAATCACGGGTATAATCGGGAAGATTGTCCTCGGCGGCGTTTTGTGCCGCACTCATAACTGCGTCCGCAAGGCTTTGGCTGTTATCCAGCGTTCCAAAGGTGCTTTCAAGGGTTTCGATGATTTCCTGCTCATATTCCGGCTTCATTTCCCAAATAGGAACAGGACGGGAATACTTGCTCGGATGGGTGTCGGAAATGTCAAAGTAATGGATAAGACGCTGGCGGCTTCTGCTTGCATCGTCAAAGACCGCAATACCGGTCGCACCTCGATTAACCCATCGACCGAAAGTGCCGTTCCAACGCTCAATTTCAAGAACTGCGGTAGCGTCCGGTCGCTGTGCGAACACCAAAAGTTGTTCATCAAAGCGCAGCTTATAGTTTCGGCAGGCAGAAGTCAAAAAGGCTTCCCAATTCTGCGGAGAGGATACCACCGTCTTGCAGGTACGGTCGTACAGTTCGGAAATAAGGTCATATTTACGAGCCATCGGGAAACACCTCCTTATCTTTCATAATCTTTGTTCCGTTTTGGCTTTACAAGTTTTCCATTTTCGTCATAGTTTTTCGGATCGGCCGCAGGGACTTTCCACCCAAACATAGAGCCTGCCTTCATTGCTTCGGCTTGCCCCTTTGTAACACCGAGCTTACGGTTCATAGAGTCGGCAAGCTCTTTCATTTCACCGGGAACGCCGTCTGTCAGGTCTGTTTTGTAATAACCGGTTTCGCCTTTTTTGATAATACCGATTTCATTGCTTGTCGGCAAGTACACATAGCATTGCTCCGGCAGAGAGGAGCGAAGCGGAATAACAGTATTGCCGTTTTGCTCCATTCTCTCGGCAAACTCACAGATATGATAGAGATTGTCGCCCACCTCAAGGTGGTAATCGTCGATATATCTGCACTCTCTGTCGTAATGCTCGCCGCTGCTTAAAGTTATGCGGATTTTATCTCCGTCAGGGATAGTGAACTGCTCTTTGTAGTGCGGATCAATAAAGCGGATACCTTTTTCGGCTTTTTGCAGATGATTGTCAAGCCACTCTCGCTGATAGCAATAGCAGTACAGATTGTACTCTCCACGGTTGGAATTTAACCGCATTAAATATGAATACTGTTCGGTATCAACACGGACGCCGTAATGATTACGGTCATCCTCGTAGCTGCTTTCGGGGTGTTCATAGCAGAATTTTGTCATAGCGCTTCTGCCGCTTAAAAATTCGCCGTCCCCGAAACGGTAGGAGTTTATCACCAAGTCAAATTCCTTTTTGAAATCGTCGGTCTTTAAGTCCTTTCTAAAATCATTCCAAGTGGAATAAAACTCTTTTCCCGTACTGCCGAAATCTGCTCTCAAATACCCGATAAGTCCCGTCTGCATAGAAATCTGCTGACTTTGACGGAAGGTATATTTTCTTTCGGCAGGGTTCATAATTCGGTAATCCATATTTTCACCTCGCTCTCTCGATATTCTTCTTTTGCCGGGGAATATCGAACCCGTAAACGGCGGCAATTTCATCACCGAGCCGCCTTGTCACTCTCGTTATATCGGCTCGTGTTGCCTTGCCATCGTAAATCTTCGCTTTGAGATTTTCAATCTGACTGTCTGTTGCGGTGTCCTTATACACCCGATAGAGATAATGATTTGTCCCGTCGTGATGAACGGCGTCGGCACGGAGATCTCCGTACTTATCCACATACCACTCGCACATATCCATTTCGGAATACAAACAGTCTTTGATATTGCCTGTCTTGATTTCCGCATACCCGTCATAACGACCGTCCCAACGCCCGATGTCCGCCACAACCAAGATGGGTTGTGAGAGCTGAACATTCAGGTTCATACGCTCGTCACCGAGATACTCGGAATTGATTTCGTACATTTTCTGTATCAGTTCATCTTCGGACAGGTCGGGGTACTGTTCTTCAAGGTCTGCTCGCCAGTCCTCAAAATCAAGGTGAATATCGCTCCAGATAATATGGCGGTCATTCTGCTTGCTGCTCATCTGTACCACCGCCTAAGTAGGAGAACAGCTTGCCCGATTTGGTTGCTTTCTGAAGCTCCATAATCACCGTCATATCCTGAATGGTGATATTCGGGATTTTCAAAATGCTTTCCATAGAAAGTCCCTGCAAGTCCTTTTCGGTTCTGCATTTCGCATCAAAGAGCTTGTTTAAGACTTTGACCTTCTGCTGAAGGGTAATTGTATCTTTCATAGGTCTGTACCTCCTTATCGTTCTTTGTCTTTTTCTTTATGGCTTCGGCTCATAGCGGCAATTTTTTCTTTTGCCCAGTCCGGCATACATTCGGGCTTTACTTCGCCCATAACATCCATTCTTTCATATCGGGTGTTTTTCCCGGTATGAAGATTGGTGCAGAACACAGCGCTTCCACGGCTGTTTGCCGAAGCACCGAAACCGCCTGTAACCAAGTAGAGCTGTCTGTCGGCTCTCTGAAATTCAGGCTTTAATACCTTCGGATCAATGGCAATAACCTTGCCGTTGATGTCTTTGGAATAGTGGTCGGGGATACAGTCGGCTTCCGTTATCAGAGTGATTGGAATATCCAGCTTTTTGACCTGCTCCTTGAACAGCTCCGCTTCATTGGCAACACGGCTTCCGAAAGTGTGGGCAATTTCGATATAGTCATCGCTTACCACACATTCCTTGCACAGTTCAAAAAGGTCGTTTCGCTCTACAAAGCCGCACAAAAATGTCTCTCCGTCCGTGCTTTGCTCATTGGAAGCCAAGATAACTTCCTTTTCGCCCACATTGACCGAGCTGAGTACCGTATAATCTCCGATCATTCGTTTTTCCTTACCCATTGCTTTACCCTCCGTTAATGTTGATTACGATTACAACAGAGCCGTCCTGTTCGTCGGTACTGTTGCGGGAAAGCTCAGGAAACAGGGACTGCACACGCTGCCTTGCTCTGCGGATAGACTCAAAGCACGGAAGTCCGTATGCCTTGTAGTTATATGCCAAATCTTCAAGTGGCAGCTCGCCTGCTCGAAGATAGTCGGCAAAGCGGTTGTAGTAACGGTAGAAAAGCAGCATATCCTCATTTCTCGTTTCGGGACAGTCCCGAAGAATTTCCAAAACCCGGCTTTCAACTGTTTTCATTGTTTTCATAGGCTCCTCCTTGAAAAGAATAAGGGGACGGAGTATTTCATCCGCCCCCCGTAGGTTATTTCTTCTTTCTGTTTTTTACCTGAAGAAAGATAAAGCCGCCAATGATAAAGGCGACCAAAACGATTGCGATAATTGTTTTCGGCTCCATTATTCAGCATCCTCCTTTTTCTTTTTTCTAACACCTGCATAGACTGTCACGCCGACACCGGCAGCGGAAGCACCGAGCAGAGCAAGCCACAAGCCGAGCTTGCTGTTATCTCCGGTTTTCGGAGTGTCGATGACAACATTGTGCATTTCCACAATCGTGGTGGAGTCGGTCATAACATTTGCCTTTTTATCGGCAGGTCGTGAATACGGGGCAGACACCTCATCGGCTACCTCAGACACGGTGTATTCACCGATGCGGAGTCCCTCGATGAAGATTTCGCCATTCTCATCGGTTTTGAGCGTTACATCATAGCCGTTTGCTCCGGTAATACGGAAAGAGAAGCCTTCCACCTTGCCGTCAGAAGATGTCTTGACGATTTTCAGGTTTCCTTTCATTGCCTCGTTGATAAAGCCAACGCCCGCCTTGTTCTCCACAGAATAGGTCATACTGTCCGTTTCAATGAATACGGGATAAATGCCTGTATCAAGCAGGAAGCCCTCCGGCGCTTTGGTTTCCTTTATGAGATAGTGACCGTAAAGCAGGTCTTTCATCTCATAAATTCCTGCTTCGCTTTCGGTAAGAGTGCCGATCAGCGTATCACCGTCATCCGGCTTTCCGTCAGCGTTGTTGTCCTGATATACTTCAAAGGTCGCTCCGGTCAACTTGTTGTCGGGGAAGTCTGCATCCACTTTGGTAAGCGTGATATTGCCACGAACAAACTCGTTTACGATTTCGATTTCGACAACCTGTTTGTTTTCGGCAATGTTCACTTCATATACGGTTTCGTTCAGGACAAAGCCTGTCGGCTGCTCGATTTCTCTTACATACCAAATACCGAAGGGAATCTGCTCAAAAGAAAAACTGCCATCGTCTTTTGAAGTGACAGTCATCAATGCGTTTCCCTTTGTAAATTCGGTATCGTTGTACTTAAAGAGTCCGATCAGCGCACCGCCGAGAGGTTCGCCGTTTTCATTGACCTTCCTGCCGGATACAGAGCCGTAGATGAGGTCGTTTTCGATTGCTTCGCCGTTATTGACCGCAAGCTGAACCTTTGCGGTTTCCTGTCCCGCATACTCAAAGGTTACGGGGTACTTGGTATCCGGGAGAATATAATGCTCATCGGTGGCAAGCTCTTTTACATAGTAGCCGCCCATAGGCAAGTCGGTTTTAACCGTACCATTTCCGCTTTCATCAAGGGTAACGATCTCAATTAAACCGTCAGCAGGGATAGAAGTACCGCTTGCAGATACAAGCTCTTCTGCTGCAAACAGACCGAAACTGATATTTTTCAGTTCACCGTTCTGTCCGATACCGAAAAGGTCGCTTGCTTCAAGCGTTTTCTTCAAGCTGATTTCAACCTTCTGTCTTTCATTCACGAAAGAAGTGGCTGTTTCCGTCACGGAAACATTCTGTCCGGCATACACAAGCTCTGCGGTATGGATTTCATCATTCAACACCATACCGTAAGGTGCTTTGATTTCTTTGACTTCATATTTGCCGAGATAGAGTTCACGGCTCTTGGCAAGTCCGTCTTTTCCCGTTGTAACGGTATCCACAATCTCGCCCTTTGTGAAGCGTACTGTTCCGTCAGGAGTAATAATATCCTCGGCTGCACGGATTTCATAAACTGCGCCCGAAAGTCCGGCGATTTCATAAATCGGCTGATAAATAACCTCGGCATCCTCCGAGCCGCTTACGCTTACTCCGTAGAACACTTCGCCGGTTTTCTCTACGGTGATTGTGCCTTTCTGTGCCATATTCGGCTTATCCACTTTTATCACTGTAACCCCGCTTTCTTCGGTAGCGTTATCCTGCGTTACATCGAAGTACACAGGAGTGCTGTCGAGAACATATCCGTAGGGAGCCTGAACCTCCACAAGAGAATATCCCTTGCCGTATTCGAGCTTCTCCGGCGTCACAAGACAGCCGTTTGCGTCGGTGTAAAAGGTGTCGATTGTTGTCGGAGTCGGGTAGGTAAAGGACATCGTAACAAGATTTCCTGTCGGATCGTAAAGTTGAAAGCCTGCTCCGGCATAAGGAATGGTCTTGCCGCTTTCTGCGTCCACCTTGACCACCTTGATATAGCTTTCAAAGTTTGCATTGTTGATAAGGTAACGGTAGGTCTGTCCATTCTGAGCAATGAACACATCAAAGTCCTTCATCATTTCACGGCCTTCCCAGCCGGAAGTCTGATGAACGGTATATACGCCGTAAGGCATATCCTTTGTCTGTCCGAAGCCGTTTTCGTCGCAGACGATAATATCTCTCTCATCTTCCTCAGAAGCGGTATAGTTTCCTGCGGATTTGAGGTAGATTTCAAAGGTTGCACCGCTTTCAGGCGTTTCAATCTTGGTTTCTCCATCGTCGGTATGCTTGATGATGGCGATATTGCCCTTGATAACCTGCTCGTTAACATCGTTTGCAGTCTGATTGTGTTCCACGGTATAAAGCTGCGGTTCAGCACCAACCTTATGGATTGTGGTGTCAAGCAGATAGCCCTCGGACGGAGTGATTTCACGGATTGTCCAGTCATTGTCGCAGACATATTCCTTCGTGGTGAACTGCCCGTTTTTGTCCGTAACATATTTGTCCACAAGGGTTTCTCCTTTATAGATACCGTAAACTGCTCCGGCAAGGGTAGCGCCGCCCTGGGCGCTGCCTTCTTCACGGTCGCTCTTTGTCACGGTCACGGTAAACTTTTTGAGAATGTTTGTGAAATTGCGGGTAGTAACCTCTTTCCACTTAACAGGTGCGGTCTGATTAGCAGGGACTACATAACGGATAGCTGTGTCCATTTCCTCGATGGTGTAGGGCGTTGTGCCTGAAATCAGGACATCCTTAAAGGTAGCAACACCGTTCTTATCTGTCACGGCATACTCATCAACGGAAATACCGGAAAGAGATGTGCCGTAAAGGTGGAAGGTAACGCCCTCCACAAGATTATCCTCGGAGGATTTGATTACCTGAAGGTCGCCACGCTTGAGTGTATTGCTGAATGTGACCGTTGAGGTATTTCCCGATACAATCGTAACCCTCTGCACATTCTGCGGCTCATACTTTTCCTCGGTCAGCTCCGTAACGGTATATACACCGGGCATAAGTTCAATATCCACCGTGCCGTCCATCTTCGTGGTGACGGTCTGATTAACGCCGTTTCCGGCAATGTTGAACTTAATGTTTGCCACCTTTCCGTCCTCGGAGTGCTTCACGATATGACCGACTCCGGTGGTTTCCGTCTTAATTTTGAGATAGAATACGACCGGATCTTCCGCACCCGACATCATTGTCTGCTTTCCGGGGTATCCCCAAACGAGGAAGTTGCCGTCAATACCGGGTACATTCTTTTGCGCCGTAACACTAACGGCGGTTTCAATCATCTTGTTTGAAGTAAAGGTGTATTTGTTGCCGTTTCTTGAAACGGTAATACCGCTTGCGCTGAACTTAATATCCGACAGCGTATTATTCGTATCGGTCAGCGTAAGACTGTAATTATCTGCCGCCTGATTGTATTTCAGCGTATAGGTGGTTGCAGAGCTGCTCTTATTGGAAGCAAAGCTCGGAATGGTTGCGTGGCTCTGCATTTGCGTAAGAAGCCAGTCATAGCACTTCTCGGCAGGTCTGCCTTTGATGCACTGATAGTAGGTGTCGGCAGGAACCCCGTAGCTGTTTGCTTTGAGAGTAGTCGGAGAGGTACGAAGCTGCTGTTGATATTCCCACAGAATTGTCTGCGTCGCCATAGAGAAGTCGTCCTCATTTGTCCCGCTGATCGGTGCTGTTGTACCCGGGCGCCAACCATACACGGAGGTCAGCATAATTCCGTACTGTGCCGTTGTCGGCAGGTTCTGAAAATATGAGCTGTTCTTGCCGTTTACGCTGCTATAGGTTCCTCCGGCGTTATAGTCAATACCGGACTCAATACACATAATCTGTCGGGAACCGCTGCTGTCCTTAATCATCAGCTTGGTTCTTCTGTGGACTCCACTTGCAGAATGAAGGCTCGTGTTGCCATTCTCATCATAGGCAATATATTGATGACTTTCAGGAGAATAGTAATAGTCACCGTCCGATCCAAAATAGCGGTCGCCGTAGTATGCGTCTACGGTTTTTCCTTCCTCTGCTGTAAAGGCGAAGGCGGAAAGCGGAAGGGACATAATACACATAACGGCACACAGGAGTGCGGCAGTTATGCGCTTTCCTTTTGATTTTGCAAAATTTTTCATTTCGGTTTAACCGTCCTTTCTTGATTTGGGTATAAAAAAGCCCTCTGTCTTTTCGGGCAGAGGGTAGGTTCTCACGAACTCAGTACAGGAAATATATCCGGTAGCTGCCGCTTCCAAGCGGTTCAATATATATCGTGAAATATTCGATTGGTGCGCCGCCGTAAGCGGTGATAATATCCGGCATCGACTGCACATAGTCCGTGAGTTTTCTTTTCAGGCGTTCTCCCTGAAACGACTCGGAAGCCGTAACAGGCGTCGCCCACGAAGCATTGTCCGGTGTGATCGCCGTTCCGTCATCGGTAGCAATATGGGTAAGTCCCATAGAGCAGCCGAGAGAAATGAGGTCGCTCCGAATTGCTTCAATGTCAAACTCGTAGTCGTAAGCTGTTTTTGGCTTTACTTCTTCCGTAGGCTGTTCTGTCGGAGGTTCTTGTTCCGGCTGGACAGGCTTTTCCGGCTCTTTTGTTCCTTCGCTTACGGTCGGTTTGGGCGCTTTGGGCTTTGGTGTTTCTGTTTCTGCCGTTGGTGCGGCTGGAATATCCGTTTTGTCGGCTTCAACGGGTTTCTTGCTCTCTGTCGGAGCAGTTTCAGGCTCGTTACTTTCCGATGTCGGCTCAAAAGATGTTTTCTCCGTTTCTGTTGCTTTTTCAGGCTCAATTTCTACGGTCGTATCCGTTTCATCGGAAGTTTCCGTATTACTCACCGAAGAAGAACAGTCGGCTATATCCGAGCTTTCCAAAATATCGGCTTTTTCAGCATTACATCCGCACATTGAGGCAAGGAAAATGAGAACCAAGCCAAAGCATAAGATTTTGTTTTTCATTGCTATTCGCTCCTTTCGCCTTCATTGTAGAAAGTTCTCTGCAATTTGACAAAGGTGCGAATAGGCTAATCTTTCATTTTAGCAACCACCTCCTTTAAGTGGGAATGATGCGAATTGTTTGAGATAGCTTTAAGTTATGGAGATAGATATATATTGAGAGATAGTTATATATCTTTCTTCGGTAGGTTAGCTTGTACTTAGGGGTTAGAGTGTGAGGAAGGGGAAACGGAAAATGTTACTCCTACTACCTTGCGTCACGCTCTGCCCGTTTTCTCAAATAGCTCGCATAATGCTCCAAAGCCTTGCAGACATAATCCTCCGTTTGGTTAAGGGGAATATTCTTCGGGATATACTGTCGTACCTTATCCCCACTCAGCACAATTCTCTCACGCTGATTGGGTTTCTGCTCCGACATTATGGCTTGTATGGCTTCGGGTGTGAGCTTCTTTTCTTCAAACATCTTTCGCATACGGATTGTTTGGTCGTGGGACGGAGTGCAGTCGTTCAGGTCGATTTCATCTACCAAGTCACGCTGACAGTCCTCATCGAGAAAAGAAATCTCAACGGCAGGTCGCATTTTCATTCTGCCCTCGTCCACAAGATCAAGCAGTTCGGGGACAAGATTGGTCAAGCGAATATATCGGTGGATTTGATTTCTGCTATCACCGGTTTCCTGTGCGATCAATTCATCGGTTCGTAAATTCGTCCCCACTGGGGACACATTTTCTTTACTTGGTCTGCCTGCTTGTCTTTTCATAGCTTCCATCCGCATTTTATATGCGAAGGCTTTTTCCGAGGGAAGTATCTGCGACCTTTGAAAATTGCTTTCCACCATTAAGATGGTTGCTTCATCTCTCGTTAGGTCAACAACTTCACATCGGAGTGTTTCAAAGCCTGCAAGCTCACACGCTCGTTTTCTCCTGTGACCGGAAACAAGCTCATATCTGCCGTCATCTTTTTGACGGACGGTTGCCGGGGTGATAACCCCACGCTCCTTGACGCTCTCAACAAGCTGCATCATATCTTCATCGTCACGCACCTTAAAAGGGTGGTCGGGAAAATCGTCTATCAGCTCTAAGGGAATATCCCGGATTTTTGCGAGTTTAGCATCATCTCTCATTTCCTGTGTTGAGAACAGGTCATCGAGCGTCGGCAGAGTGAAGTCGCTCTTTCTTCCTGCCATCGGCTAACACCTCCTTTGTCAATTCAGCGTAAGCCTTCGCCGCAGGACTGTTCGGTTCATACTTATATATGCTGACACCTTTCGACGCTACCTCTGCGGCTTTTACTGCCATAGGAATGGCTGAGTGATATATCTTTATCACGCTTCCGAAGTTCTTACGCAGTGCGTCCGCCGTGCTTTTAGCAAGGTTTGTTCGGTTATCTACAATATTCAGTAAGATACCGTCAATCTTCAGGCTCGGATTGATATGCTGCTTGACCTTCTGAATAGTCTGCATAAGCTGTGTCATTCCTTTTGCGGGAAGATACTGAGCCTGAACGGGGATGATTACGCTATCTGCCGCCGCTAAAGCGTTCAAAGTTACCATACCGAGGGAAGGCATACAGTCGATCAGGATATATTCGTAATCATTCTTTACCTTATTCAGATAGGTTCTCAAAACGATTTCACGGCTCATAGTCGTTACAAGCATCATTTCCATTGCGGACAGTTCAAGGTTTGCGGGAAGCAAATCAACATTTTCCTCGTGATGCAGAATACCGAAATGCGGGTTTCCGTTTTCTTCGCGCATTATCTCGGATAACTTAGTGGTAATGGTAGTCGGCAAACTGTCATTATCTTTCCATCCGAGGCAAGTCGTGAGGTCGCCCTGCGGATCGGCGTCTACAAGGAGTACCTTTTTACCAAGTCTCGCAAGCCCTATCCCTAAATTGACCGTTGTGGTCGTTTTGCCTGTGCCGCCCTTCTGATTGCAGATAGCAATGGTTTTACAGTTTGGCATTGGCTTTCCTCCTATTACAATAAATTTGGACAGGAAAGCCGGACAGCCAGTCCGGCTTTCCCTCCATCTCGTGCCTAAGCTACAATGAGAGGAGCAACTGGCTGACCAATCACTCCTTGGGCTTGTATGTCCGTGTGAAAGACTGTTAGCCATCCTCTCGTTGCAGCGTTCGATTTAAGCAGGTTGAACCACCGGATGTCGGAGAGTTCGTGTCACACAATAGATTGAATCGGCAGCGAGAAAAGATGGATTCCGGTTGCAGATTCTTTGTATTGGAGGAATGTGAATGAACTGCGTTGGCATCGATGTTTCCAAGGGTAAGAGCATGATTGCAGTCATGCGGCCCTTCGGAGAGGTAGTGGTTTCACCCTTTGAAGTACGTCACACCGCCAATGAACTGAGCGAGCTGGCAGGACTGCTCAAAAGCCTGGACGGCGAGACCCGTGTGGTGATGGAATCCACGGGTAATTACCATGCTCCGGTGGCCTGGCTGCTCCACGACGCGGGCCTTTATGTCTCGGTAGTCAATGCAATGCTGGTGCATGACTACGGAAACAACAGTTTAAGACGGGCCAAAACCGACAAAAAGGATGCCGTAAAGCTGGCCAACTACGGTCTTGACCACTGGCTCACATTGCCGAGATATATCCCGGAGGAGGATACCCGACTCATGCTGAAAATCTGCTACCGGCAGTACCAACAGTATTCCAAAGTTCAGACCATGCTGAAGAATAACCTGATCTCCCTGCTGGACACCACCTTCCCAGACGCAAATCGCTTGTTTACCAGTCCGCCCCGCGCCGATGGCAGCGAGAAGTGGGTGGACTTTGTCGCTACTTTTTGGCATTGCGAGTGCGTTTGTGGCCGGTCTGAGAAGGCCTTTACTACCCAATACCAGAAGTGGTGCAGAAAGCACGGCTACAATTTCAGCGAGGATAAGGCGCTGGATATTTATGCCTCTGCTTGCAGACACTTCGGTGTCATACCGAAAACGGATACGGCAAAACTTTTGGTAGAACAGGCCATTTCTCAACTCCAGACAACTTCTTCCGCGTTAGCTGCTCTCAAACAGGAGATGCAATCCCTGGCAGCTTCTCTGCCGGAGTATCCTGTAGTGATGGGGATGTTTGGTGTTGGCCCAACCCTCGGCCCTCAACTCCTGGCTGAAATTGGCGATGTACGCCGTTTTCATTCCAAAAAAGCGTTGGTTGCCTTTGCGGGTATTGACGCCCCGCCCTACCAATCCGGTCAAATAGATGTCCGTAGCCGTAGCATTTCCAAGCGAGGATCTGCCTCACTGCGCAGGACGCTCTTTCTGGTGATGAGCGTCATCCTGCAATGTGCTCCAATAGACGAGCCGGTGTACCAGTTCATGGACAAGAAACGCTCTGAAGGCAAGCCATATCGTGTCTACATGATGGCCTCTGCCAACAAGTTCCTGCGCATCTACTACGCTTCTGTGAAAGCCTACTTGGAATCCCTGGAGCACGACTGATTTTTACACTCTATACCATCTGGCTGGCCGCCGTTTTAATTTTGAGATGCTCAGCGGCTTGATTTTGTATTGCATTTTTTCGCCTCCCTAAAAATCTGAAATTTCTACTTGACTTTTATTAGCAGGTCTTTCGATAGATTTATAGCCGACTGTGTTCAGACGGCTATGTATCAACGCAGTATTTGTTTTCAACACCCCCTGCGTAAAGCTGTTGCTTTGTGTGGGAAGCACATCGGTCACAGTTTGCGAAACCGTGTCATAGGAATTTCACCTCTGCCGGGTTCTCCGCCAGCTCCGTAGAGAAGTATCATTATCATTCTGACTGTCATCGCCGTATCAGGTGCAGCCTGACACTTTTACCGGGGATTCTCGCTCGCTCAATTATCAGAGGTCTTGGCGTACCCGATAAGGTGGCTCATCATCAGAACTAAAGTCCGATGTGCCTATATATTCAGTTGTCAAGGAACAGCGAAAGAGTTGCTCCTAATCGGAGTTAAAAAATAACCCTTTCACTTGTTCGGACTGGGAGAGGTCAAATTATCGGGTGTTTTTGAAAAAAAGTTTGAAAATTTTTTTGTGTCGGAAAAATAAAAACGCCGCCTATCCCGATAAAGGAATAAGCGGCTTGCTTATATAGACCTATATTTTATTTTTTGAAAAGGAAATGACTACGAAAAAGTACGCACTATGAAAGCCTTTTTCTTTGCTTTCATCATCTTTAAGATGACTTCATCAACAGCGTCGGTGTATCTGCCTTGAGCCATAAGTGCGTTCTTCTTATCTATAAGCGAATGTATGATTTGAGAGCGTTCCTGCTCGGTTAGATTGATATAATACTTCTTCATTTGTAGTCCCTCCATTTGATTACAGTATATCCATAATCGTTGCCAGCTTCAAATATGCAAAAAAAGAACCCCGAACTATACAGTCCGAGGTTCTGTCGTAAACATCGTTAAATGCCGAGTTTACAAGGCTTTTTTATTCAATTTACAATGTAGCCGTTACAATGAAGCCACTGGATTAACAATTTACGATTCTTGTGATTTACGACATGCATTTGTCGTAAAAGACGAGCGATGCTCAAAAAGTCATTTGTCGTAAATTTGTCGTAACCCCCGTTTTACGACATTTTTTTGGATTAACAAAACGCCGCAAACGCTGTCAAAACCTGATTTTTATGGGTTTTTAGTCCGAGAGGGGCTTCATCGTTGGGAAGAGGAGAACATCACGGATTGCGGCTGAATCTGTGAGGAGCATACACATTCTGTCAATACCAAAGCCGATACCGCCTGTCGGAGGCATACCGATTTCAAGTGCGTTGAGGAAATCCTCATCGGTTGTGTTAGCTTCATCATCGCCCTGTGCGAGAAGTGCCTCCTGAGCCTTAAAACGCTCTCTCTGGTCAATCGGATCGTTAAGCTCTGAATATGCATTAGCCATTTCCCAGCCGTTCATAAAGAACTCGAATCTCTCAACATAATCGGGATTTTCGGGTTTCTTCTTTGTAAGCGGAGAAATCTCAATCGGATGATCCATAACGAAAGTAGGCTGAATCATATGCTCTTCTGCAAATTCTTCAAAGAAAAGGTTGAGGATGTCGCCCTTCTTGTGGCGCTCTTCAAACTCAACACCCTTTTCCTTAGCAATTGCCTTTGCCTCTTCATCAGAATGAATTTCGTTGAAATCAACGCCTGAATACTTTTTAACAGCGTCAAGCATTGTAATTCTCTCAAACGGCTTGCCAAGATCCATTTCAATGCCGTTGTATGTGATTGTTGTTGTGCCGAGAACCTCCTGTGCAACATGGCGATAGAGGTTTTCGGTAAGATCCATCATACCGTTGTAGTCGGTATATGCCTGATAAAGCTCCATAAGAGTAAACTCAGGGTTATGACGGGTGTCAACACCCTCGTTACGGAATACTCTGCCGATTTCGTAAACCTTTTCAAGTCCGCCTACGATAAGTCTTTTGAGGTAAAGTTCAAGAGAAATTCTGAGCTTTAAATCCTCGTCAAGAGCGTTGAAGTGAGTAAGGAACGGACGAGCCGACGCACCGCCGGCATTGGCAACGAGCATAGGAGTTTCAACCTCCATAAAGCCCTGATTGTCAAGGTAGCGGCGGATACTGCCGATAATTTTTGAACGCTTTACAAAGGTATCCTTTACCTCGGGATTCATAATAAGGTCAACATAACGCTGACGGTAACGAAGGTCTGTATTTGTAAGACCGTGATACTTTTCGGGGAGGGGTTTGAGTGATTTGGAAAGGAGCTTAACCTCTTTTGCATGAACAGAAATTTCGCCCATTTGCGTTTTGAAAACAAAGCCCTTTACTTCAACGATATCACCTATATCCCACTTTTTAAGGAAACCGTATTCTTCTTCACCGAGATCGTCAAATTTTGCAAAAATCTGGATTTTTCCCGAACGATCCCAAAGGTCCATAAACGAAACCTTGCCCTTGCCTCTTTTTGAAAGCAAACGGCCTGCAACGCATACATCTTTATTTTCGTACTCTTCAAAATTGTTTTTAATTGTTTCCGTGAGAACATCACGGGCACTTGTTGTAATTACAAACGGATCTCTGCCTGCTTCTTTGAGGGCGTCAAGCTTTTCGTATCTGACCTTGATAACATCGCTTGTGCCGGTCTGCTGTGGCTTCTGACTCATTTCCAATCATTCCTCTCTTTTCAACATCAATAAATCTGACGGATTGCAAAAGCAGAATCCGTCAGCAAAAATTCAATAGATAAACAAATTACTTTGAGATTTCAAGAATCTTAAATGTCTTTACGCCGCCGGGAGTTTCAACCTCAACAACATCACCGACACATCTGTCCATGAGAGCCTTGCCCACAGGTGATTCGTCTGAAATTTTGCCCTGTGCGGGATTTGTTTCGTTAGAACCCGAACCAACGATTTTGTATGTCATCTGTCTGTCTGTGCCAACCATTTCGATTGTAACAACAGAAGTGAGGTGTACCTTATCGTTAGATGTTTCGGACTCATCAATAATCTGAGCAGTTTTGAGGATAGACTCGATAGTAGCGATTCTTGCCTCCATAATAGCCTGCTCGTTCTTTGCGTCATCATATTCACTGTTCTCGGACAAGTCGCCGTAGGAACGGGCTACCTTGATTTTCTCTGCAATTTCTTTACGCTTGACATTTTGTAATTCTGCAAGTTCCTCTTCAAGATTTTTAAGACCTTCCGCAGTAAGCATTGTTGGTTTAGCTGCCATTTTATATCGTTCCTTTCAGTTAATACCGCACCTGCACAAGCGTGCATACGGTATAAAATTCTTTCATATCAGCAAAAAACTGCATATAGATTTATTATAATTTTTTTCACACCGATTGTCAAGCAAAACGGGCAAGATAACTGCAAAGAGATTTCACTGTCTGCGCCTCTGTATCATTACGGCACAAATCGGGGACAATTGAACCGAGTTCGTACTGTGAACCAAGTGTGTAGAGTGCTGAGCAGAAGTATTCCTCCGACAATCCCTCAGGCCGCAAAAGTGCGAAACCGTTCGGCATTTTAAAGCAATAGCGAAAATACACAAAGCCCTTTATATTTTCCTTAGGTCTGCCGTTTGTGAGGATAACCGCATCATTTCTTACAGGCAGATTTTCTTCAATTTCAAACGGTGCAATGACAAAATCACAATTTGAAAGCTGTTCACGGTGGTGAGTAACAACGGCACACGCACCTGTTTCTTCGGCAATGGTATTCAGCTCATCATAGAACACATCTTCGTTGTCTGTGATAATACAGACATTGCCCGTATATTTCAACACAAATGAAACAAGGTCGGTGCATTGAGCGTCGGGATCATAAATTCCGACCGTCAGCCTTTCGGAAGTATCAAATTTGCTGAGGGCAAAAAGCGCCATATTGGTACAAAGTCTTGCCGAAAAAAACGGCGAGTAAAAACGCTTGTAACCGCTGTCATTTGGGAAAGTCATTTCTTCGCAACACAAAAGTCTTGTGCGCTGACTGCCGATTGCCCTGTCAATTTTATTGAGATTGACCTTTTGTCTGCGACAGATGTATGTAAGCTGTTTTACGCTTACGCCCCTTGCCCTTTTGATTTCAACGCACACCTTGTCCCCTCTCAGCCTGTTAAAAAATCCCCTTATTTTCCCGCACTTTTCGGGAAACACAACATTCAATGAAGTAATCAAAACAAAAACCTCCGCATATTTACTTATTTAAGTATATGCGAAGGCTTTTAAATTAATTATCAAATTGTGTATGTATCAAAGAAATTATCACATGTACGGATACTCAGACATCGGGTTGTATCTTACACCGTTAAGACGGCATTCGTAGTGGAGGTGAGGTCCTGTTGAGTTACCTGTTGAACCGACATAGCCGATAACCTGTCCTCTTGAAACAGACTGACCTGAACTTACTGTAAGACTTGTAAGGTGACCGTAAACTGTCATCTTACCGCCCGCGTGGCTGATCATTACATAGTTACCATAACCGCCGCCGCAGCCGCAGCTGTAGCTCTTGCCCCAGTTGTGTGTACAACTGCTGTTGGTTGCAACAACAGTACCGTCGGCAGCCGCAACAACAGGAGTTCCCATGATGCCTGCGCCGGCAATATCAATTCCGCCGTGGTTATAAACTTCTCTGTCCTCAAACCATTCAGATGAAAGGCTTACAAAGCCCGGTGTAGGCCATGCAAAGCCCGAACCCGACGGAACAATTACAGATGATGAACCTGAGCTTGATGAACCTGAACTGCTTGAGCCGCTTGATGAACTGCTTGAAGAGCTGCTTGATGAACCGCTTGAGCTCTGTGAAGCCTGAGCAGCCCGTTCCGCAGCAGCCTTTTGAGCGGCATAGTACTGGCTGATTTTAGCTTCAATCTCATCACTCTGCAAAGCCGCACTTTCCAAGGAATTCTGCGCCTCGGAATTTGATGCGTAAAGATTTTTAAGAATCTCGTCATTATCGGAAATGAGTTTATTAAACTCGTCCTGATCCGACTTCAATGACGCCTGCTGAGTTTCAAGGTCTTTCTTGTCAGCCTCAAGGGCTTCCTTCTTAGTGCTGAGCTCGTTCAGCTTTGTCTGGATTTCGCTGATAAGCTCCTTGTCGCTGTTTGCAAGGCTCTTTACAAGCTCCATCTTATCAATAAGGTCAGAAAAATCCTTTGCACCGAAAATGATTTCAAGGTCGGTTGCATTGCCTGACATATAGAGAATTCTGAGTCTGTTTGCAAGTGCGTCAAACTGATCCTCAACTTCCGAAAGTCCCTTGTCATAAGCGTCCTGCTTTTCCTTAATATCATCGTTAAGGCTTGAAATTTTCTCACGGGTTACTGCAATTTTTTCATCAAGAACCTGAACCTTGCTTACAAGGGCGCTCTTGTATTCTTCCTTTTCTGCGATGTCAGACTTTGTATCATCAAGAATCTTCTGATACTTCTGATTTTCCTGTTCAAGCTGCTGAAGCTGTTGTTCAAGGTCTGAGATGCTGTCCTCAGCAGAAACAGTAGTGGGTATTGCCATTGGAATTGAAATCATGCATACGCAGAGCATTGCACATAAAATTCTTTTTAATTTGTTCATCGTAATCTCCTCCTTTAAGGTTTCTGTCGGGATTACCAACCGAGTATTTCGTTACCTTCCATTTTAAGGTATTTTCTGATTGAAATAAAGCTGCCGAAGAAGCCGATAATAATACCTGCAATTGCAAACAAGCCGCCTGTAATCCAGATGACATTGTTAATCGGAATGAAATCAATCGGAACAATCTGATAAACAAGAGCCTGTGCAGTCTCATAGAGGATTGCAATTGCGCCTGTTGAAATAATTGCGGAAATAAGTCCGATTATCATACCTTCAATAAGAAACGGCCATCGTACAAACGAGTTCGTTGCACCAACCGATTTCATAATGCTGATTTCAAATCTTCGTGAATACATTGTTGCACGAATTGTGTTGGCAATGATGAAGATTGAAATGATTGTCAGCGCACAAACAACCGCAATACAAATCATATTGACAAGACTGCTGATGTCCGTAAGCTTTTTGGCAAGTTCACGGTGACTGCTGAAACTCTCAACACCGTCAATTTTCGTGATTTGTGCAATAGTTTCATCGTACTTCGACAAATCCTTCATCACAACAATAAATGAATCAGGGAGTTTGTTTCTGCCCTGCATTTCTGCAAAGAGGTCATCGCCGAGAGTAGATTTATACTGCTTTATCGCATCTTCCTTTGAAAGGAAGGTTGCCGACTCAACATTGTCAAGCTTTTCAATTTCTTTTCCTACATAAACAGCCTCAAGCTGTGAATATCCGTCTTTAATGTATACAGAGGTTTCATTTGACTTGCCGACAGATTCAACAACCTTGTCAACATTCAATGAAAAAAGTGCCGCCGCACCTGTGAGAACAAGACAGCTTATAAGTACGCAGACAGAAGCGATACTCATAATACGGTTGTTCCACACATTTTTGAAACCTTCTTTTGCCAAATAACCAAATCCGGTCATATCAAAAATCCTTTCAAAATCCTATTTGCGCAAACGCATTATTCCGGAACAACCACTGCATTATCGGGATAATCCGGTGTGTTTTCTTCTTCACCGCTGTCATCACCGTAATCGTCAGTATAGTCATCTTTAACAAACAAATCCTTGGTGTCGCTCTTAATTTTTCCGTGGTCAAGAACAACAACTCGTCTGTCAAACTCACGAACAAGGTCATGTTCATGCGTTACAACAATAACGGTTGTGCCTGTTGCGTTAATTTCATTGAGAAGCTCAATGATTTCGTGTGACATCTCGGGGTCAACATTACCTGTCGGCTCATCGGCAATAATAATTTCGGGGTTATTCACAAGGGCTCTTGCAAGGCTTACACGCTGTTGCTCACCGCCCGAGAGTTCACTCGGTCTGTTTTTCATCTTATCTTTAAGACCGACAAGCTCAAGCACATACGGAACACGCTTTTTAATTACTGCCGAAGGTTTTCCGACAGCACGCATCGCAAACGCAACATTGTCGAAAACATTCATCTTGTCAATAAGTCTGAAATCCTGAAAAACAATGCCCATATGACGGCGCATATAAGGAACCTTGCTCCTTCTCAGCTTTGTAATATCAGTGTCGTTGATAACGATTTTGCCTGATGTCGGAGTTTCCTCATGCATAATGAGTTTAAGAAATGTACTCTTGCCTGCGCCAGATGCACCGACAATAAATACAAACTCGCCCTTATCAATACTCAGCGTAATACCGTAGAGAGCATGAGTGCCATTAGGGTATGTTTTAGACACATTTATAAAATCAATCATAAAGTCACCTTTGTTTTGTAGTTATTGTACAAATACTCATAAAAAGTCAAAACGCCCAGAGCACAGCGAACGCACTATGCTCGGGCACACTTTAACTAAATCAGTATTTTGTAGGACTTGCGTTGAGGTATTTCTTAACCATAAGAGCAACCTTGAACACGATTGCGTCCTCAAACTCACGGAGGTCAAGACCTGTGAGCTTTTTAATTTTTTCAAGTCTGTACACAAGAGTATTTCTGTGTACAAAAAGCTTTCTTGATGTTTCGGAAACATTGAGGTTGTTTTCAAAGAAACGCTGGATTGTAAAGAGAGTTTCCTGATCAAGGCTCTCAATTGAACCACGCTTGAAAACTTCTTTGAGGAACATTTCACACAATGTTGTGGGAAGCTGATAGATAAGACGGGCAATGCCGAGGTTATCATAGCTTACGATTGTACGGTCTGTGTCAAATACCTTTGCAACCTCAAGAGCTGACTGAGCCTCCTTAAAGCTTCTTGCAAGATCCTTGATGCCTGTAACCGTTGTACCGATGCCGACAACACAGTGTGTGTAGAACTCGCTCGAAAGTGTGTCTGAAATCGAGCTTGCAAGCTTTTCAAGGTCACGGCTCTCTGTGTCGGGTTTAATTTCCTTAACAAGTGCAATTTCAACCTCGTTAATGTTTATAACAAAGTCCTTTGACTTGTCCGGGAAAAGATTCTGAACTATATCATAAGCGGAAACATCTGTTTTTGAAACAATTTTAATAAGCAGACACACACGGGAAACCTCGCTGTTAAAGTGAAGCTCTCTTGCTTTAAGGTAAATGTCACCCGGAAGAATGTTGTCAAGAATAACATTCTTAATAAAGTTTGAACGATCATACTTTTCGTCATAATACTGCTTGATGCTTGCAAAAGAAACCGACAAAAGCTGAGCATACTTCTGAGCATACTCATCGGTACCCTGAACAAATACTGCATAATCATACTTTGCATTGCTGCCGAAAGATCTGTATGTATATCCGTTCACAACAAACGGTGCTGTCGAGCTGAGTGTTTCGGAATTAACGCTCTCGTTTACCTCGCCGATTTTTCCAAGCTCGGAGCAGGCAATAACAACCGAAGTCTCGTCAATTACGCCAATCGTTCTGTCGATTGCGTCTTTCATCTGGTGTACAATACCTTGAAATAATCTGTTTGACATAAATTTTTACCTCGTTTTCTCCGCAGTTATATATTGTGATTGTAAAAGAGTTCAATAAAATACAATCTGTCTCATATACATATTACACAAAAACGAGAAAAAAATCAACCTCTATTTACAATTTTTCTTGAATTTTTTTAGAGAATTTGCATAATCAGCAACAAGTTACAGTTTTGAAAGCAAAATTAAACAATTGTTACATAACTTTATTACTTTTTTAATATATCACAACATTGTGTTGATTTTGTGACAAAATACGAAAAATGTTCATACATTAAAATTCAACCACGGTGAGCCGCCGTTCCCTATTCGTGCAGACAGTTTGAAAAAATCATAACATATTTTGCCAGAGCGAAACATTGCAATTGATAGTACATACAGTAGCGGCGTTCAGTGAACGCCAATCGTTTTGGTTGCAAAACCAAAACGACACACAGCAAATACATTATTATATCATTGTTAATTAAACAGGTCATTTGTAATGTCGAACCGATTGTGAAAATCGGTTCGATTGGCGGTCACTGACCGCCGCTACTGTTACACAAAACGCAAAGACGGCGGAGCATAACGCTCCGCCGTAAAATACAAATTAAATTATAATCAGTTTGTGATTGTTTTCTCAGTATCCTTGTCAAAGATATGGAGTTTGCTGAGGTCGAAAGCAATCTCAATGTCGTCGCCCGGCTTAGCTGTTGAAGTAGGTTCAACACGAGCTGTGATAGGTGTACCGTTGATATTTACATAGAGATAAATTTCAGCGCCCATAAGCTCGGTAACATCAACATTGGCTTTGAGAAGACACTCAGCCTTAGCAATTTCTTCAGGCTCATCGTGAACATGCTCAGGACGGATACCCAAAACAACTTCCTTGCCAACATAGTTGTCGAGGTCAGCATTGACCTTTGACTCCGGAACAGGAACGTGATACTTGTCAAAATCAAGAGTATACTTGCCGCCGTTCTTAGAGAGAACAGCGTTGATGAAGTTCATCTGAGGTGAACCGATAAATCCTGCAACGAACATATTGCAAGGCATATCATAAAGATGCTGAGGAGTATCAACCTGCTGAATGAAACCGTCTTTCATAACAACAATTCTTGTACCCATTGTCATAGCCTCTGTCTGGTCATGGGTTACATAGATAAATGTTGTGCCGAGACGCTGATAAATTTTTGAAATCTCTGTTCTCATCTGAGCACGGAGCTTAGCATCAAGGTTTGAAAGCGGTTCGTCAAGAAGGAATACCTTCGGGTTACGAACGATAGCACGACCGAGAGCAACACGCTGTCTCTGACCGCCTGAAAGAGCCTTTGGCTTTCTGTCAAGATACTGCTCAATACCAAGGATTCTTGCAGCCTCTTCAACTCTTCTCTTAATCTCTTCCTTAGAGAACTTACGGAGTTTAAGACCGAATGCCATATTATCATATACAGTCATATGAGGATAAAGAGCATAGTTCTGGAATACCATTGCGATATCTCTGTCCTTAGGAGCAACATCGTTTGCGAGTGTGTCGCCGATGTAAAGCTCACCCTTTGAAATATCCTCAAGACCTGCAATCATTCTGAGAGTTGTTGATTTACCGCAACCTGAAGGACCAACGAGAATGATGAATTCTTTGTCGGCAATTTCAAGGTTGAAGTCTGTAACAGCAGTTACACCGCCGTCATAAATCTTGTAAACATGTCTTAATGAAACATTTGCCATTGTGTATAAACCTCCAATTAGTCGATAACGATAAAGTCCTTAGCTTTATTACATACAATAATATACCACTTTTCGCACAATTTGACCATACCGAAATTGACCAAAGATATATGCATTATTTTATTTAAAACCGACACAGGATAAAATTCAGATGCATTTTTTAGTGTATATTGCCGATAAAAACCGACTTTTTATCCAAATCCGTTAACAATTTGCACTCGCCTATGTGCAAATTGCTATCAAGATACAAACCGCCTATTGAAATTCGTTGAAGATGCACAACTTTTAATCCACAACACAAAAACATTTTTTTAACCTGATGATATTTACCCTCACAAATTGTGACAATTCCTGTTTTTTTATCATTTTTGTCACATTCAAGCACGGCACTGCGACACTTCGTACCGTCAGAGAACTCAATTCCGTCAGAAAAAGCCTTTACGGTATCTTCTGTGATTTCTCCGTCAAGCTTTGCAACATACTTCTTGTCCACATGCTTTTTAGGCGAGGTTATGCTGTGCGCAAAGTCACCGTCATCTGTAATAAGAAGCAGTCCCTCCGTATCACGGTCAAGTCTGCCGACGGGAAAAAGTCCCTTTCGTTTCATATCTTCGGGGATAATATCAATAACAGTCTTAAACTGCCTGTCCTCGGTTGCCGACACAACTCCCGCAGGCTTGTTCATCATTATATATATGTATTTGCTGTAATTCAAAGCCTGTCCGTCCACAACAATTTCATCCTTGCCAGGGTCAACCTTTGCATCGGGCTTTTTACAGATTTTTCCGTTCACAAGAACCGCACCGCTTTTTATGAGCTTTTGAACCTCTTTTCTGCCGTCGGCTCTTTGTGACGAAATAATTTTATCGAGTCTTTCCATCTTAATCAACAAGCGGCAGATTTTTACTGCCGTATTCTCCGTTTGTAATGTGTCCGCCGATTACCCTGTTTTTGTAAACAAGCAAAACGGCATTGTTATCCTTTGGCTTTTCCAGGGGAACGGTAATCTCCGTAACCTCTTTGCCTTTAAATTTTCCGAGGTCAAGTCCGATTTTCTTCTGAAGTTCGTTGTATTCCTCATAATATTTATTAAAATCCGACGGAATTACAACCGACCTTTTCTCAGGCTTTGCTTCGGCGGTTTCAATTCCGAACTGTTCAAGGAATTTTTTCTCCTCACCGTCATTAAGCACAAGAGAATACTCCCCTGTTTTATCACTTACGGCTGTATCGGGCAACCGTGAATTTATTGCAACCGTGACGGCTGTACATATTATTGCCGCTGTTACGGACAGCACCGCCGCCAAAATTACTGTTTTTTTAGCCTTAATTTTTAAATTGAAAACGAACATTATAAATCCTCCGCACATTTTATTCTCTGATAAAATGTATGCGAAAAATCTTCGGATAATTCCGTTTGTCCGATTTCAAATTATTTACTTTGTAAGAACATCCAAGAGTTCAGCCGTGGTTTTCACAAACACCCTGCCGCCCTCTTTTTTCATGCTTTCAAGGTCGCCGTAGCCATATTCAACACCGACAAAATCGACACCGCAAAGTCTTGCTCCCTTTGTGTCAAACCAAGTATCACCTATCATGACGATATTTTCTCTGTCATTTTCAAGGCTGCCGCCAAGTCTTTCAACTGCATACGGAATAAGGTCTTTTTTGTCTTTTCGACCGCCGTCAAGTGTTGAACCGCAGATTGCGTCAAATATATCATGCACACCGAGAAGGTCTGTAATTTCTTCGGCAAACTTTTCATACTTTGACGAACACACGGCAAGCTTTGCACCGCTGTTTTTAAGCTCTGCAAGAACCCTGTCAATGCCGTCATAAAGCTTGTTCACAAGCTTGCCCTTGGTGTTGTAGTATTCACGATAAATCTCAACGCCTCTTGCCGATTCTTCCTCATTGAAACGACAGATATTGCGGAATGTATCGAGCAACGGCGGTCCGATGTACAATGTGTAATCGTCAAGATTCGGCAACGGCTTGCCCATACTTTTAATTGCGTTTTCAAGTGACTCTCTTATGCCCAATGCGCTCTCGCTGATTGTGCCGTCAAGGTCAAACAGATAATATTTGTACTTATTCATCAAACTTGCTGTCCGCCTTCATCTGAAATTTTTCTGATTTTACGCTTACTCTTGTGTGAGTGCCTCTTGCGATTTCACCCTTTTTATCTTCGGCAAAAACTTCAAAATTAAACATTCTGCCGTCAACGCTTTTGAGAACGGCTGTTGCCGTAACCTCAGCACCGAGAGGAGTAGGGCTTGTGTGTTCAATTGAAATCATTGTACCTACTGTTGTAAGCTCATCGTTGTCAAGAACCTTGTCTGCAAGAGCTGCGGCGGCATTTTCCATAAGAGCCACAACGCACGGAGTTGCAAGCACGCAAAGACTGCCGCTGCCCATTGAAACGGCAAGATTTTCTTCTTCCACCTTAATTGTTACAGAATATGTATTTATTTCGCTCATAAAAATTTCCTTTCTTATTGTTTAAAGCAATTTTATGTGATATACTTAACAAAGTGTGCATTACTCGTCTGTGAATTGACAGAGTAAGTATCCATACGATATAATAATACAATATTCAGTGAAAATAGGCAAGCATTGCCCGAATAATATTTGAGGTGAAAATAAATGAAACTCGGAATCGTCGGACTTCCAAATGTCGGCAAAAGTACACTTTTTAACGCAATTACAGATGCAGGTGCTCAGAGTGCAAACTATCCTTTCTGCACAATTGAACCGAATATCGGTGTTGTTGCAGTTCCGGACAAAAGACTTGATAAACTTGCGGAAATGTATGATCCTGACAAATATACTCCTGCATCAATTGAATTTGTAGATATTGCAGGTCTTGTAAAGGGTGCGTCAAAGGGCGAGGGACTCGGCAACAAGTTCCTTTCAAACATCCGTGAATGTGACGCTATCGTTCATGTTGTCCGTTGCTTTGAAAACGATGACATTATCCATGTTGAAGGCAACATCAATCCTGCCCGTGACATTGAAACAATTAATCTTGAGCTTATTCTCTCCGATGTTGAAATGCTCGAACGCAGAATTGACAAGACAAAGAAAATGCTCAAGGGCGATAAAAAGTATCAGAAAGACATCGACCTTTTTGAAAGAGTTCTTGCCGCACTCAACGAGGGCAAGCCTGCAAGAAGTGTTGAATGTGACGATGACGAAAAGGCAATTCTTTCAGAGGTTGCGCTTCTCACAAACAAGCCTGTTATCTATGCCGCAAATATGAGTGACGAGGATTTTTCAAACGGCATCGACTCAAACGAGGGCTACAAGGCTGTTCAGAAGATTGCCGCCGAGGAACACGCCGGCGTTCTTCCAATCTGTGCTCAGATTGAGGAAGAAATCGTTGAGATGGACAAGGAAGAAAAGGAAATGTTCCTTGCCGATATGGGACTTGAAGAAAGCGGTCTTGACAGACTTATCAAGGAATGCTATGCACTTCTCGGACTTATCTCCTACCTTACAGCCGGCAAGCAGGAGGTTCGTGCATGGACAATCAAAAAAGGAACAAAAGCACCTCAGGCAGCGGGCAAAATTCACTCGGATTTTGAGCGTGGATTTATCAGAGCCGAGGTTATCGCATATGACGACCTTATCGCCTGCGGAAGTATGACAGCCGCAAAAGAAAAAGGTCTTGTCCGCAGTGAAGGCAAGGACTATGTTATGAAAGACGGCGATGTCGTTCTTTTCAGATTCAATGTTTAATTAAATAATTACAATTGATGACGGTTACGAATATTTTCGCAGCCGTCATTTTTTGATGTCACACATTTCTCCTTTTGCAATAATATGTAGTGTAAACGAAAGGAGGTAAGCGTATGTGTAACTTTGGTAACGGCAACGGTTGCTGCTCATGGATTATTCTTCTTATCATCGTTCTCTGCTGTTGCGGCGGAAACAACGGCGGCTGTGGTTGTGACAACAACAGCTGTGGCTGCGGCTGCTGATAAAGCACGCTGACTAAAGCCCCATTCGGCTTATTGCTGAGGATGTTTTAATATAAAAAGGGCGGCTGCCGTTTTTTGCGATATCCGCCCTTTGCTTTTTATTCTTGAATGGTACATACAAAAAACGGTCGGCTTGAACAAACCGACCGTTAATATTTTGCAATTATTAAATTAATTCAGAAATTATTTGTCCTCTTTAACAACATCTCTGACAACCTTTGCAATGTGAGGCTGTGTAAGACCGAACTTGTCAAGAAGTTCAAGAGCAGGACCGCTGTAACCGAAACGATCGTTCACACCGATCTTTGTAACCTTAACAGGGCACTCTGCGCTTACAACATCACAAACAGCGTCACCGAGACCGCCGATAACATTGTGTTCCTCAACGGTGATGATTCTGCCTGTTTCCTTTGCAGCCTTAATGATGATATCTCTGTCGATAGGCTTTATTGTATGAATATTGATAAGACGAGCGTTGATGCCCTCAGCCTCAAGTTCCTTAACAGCCTTTAAAGCCTCGTTTACAACAAGTCCTGTTGCAATAACAGCCACATCGTTGCCCTCATGGAGAGTAATACCCTTGCCGAGCTCAAATGTATAGGTATCGGGATCATTAAAACTGTCAACAGCAAGTCTGCCGAGACGGATATAAACAGGACCGTTGTACTCAATTGCAGCCTTTGTAGCGGCCATCATTTCGTAGTGATCGGCAGGGTTAAGGACCACCATACCCGGAATTGTACGCATAATACCGATATCTTCAAGACACTGATGAGTAGCACCGTCTTCACCTGTTGAAATACCTGCGTGACTGCCGGCAATTTTAACATTAAGATGAGGGTAAGCAACCGAGTTGCGAATCTGCTCAAATGCTCTGCCTGTTGCAAACATTGCAAATGATGCGGCAACCGGAATTTTGCCTGCCGCTGCCATACCTGCCGCAACGCCTACCATATTGCCCTCGGCAATACCGCAGTCAAAAAATCTTTCGGGAAACTCTTTTTTAAAAATTCCTGTCTTTGTAGCAGCTGCGAGGTCTGCATCAAAAACAATAATGTCCTTATTTGTCTTTGCGAGCTCACAAAGAGCCATGCCAAAGCTTTCTCTTGTAGCCTTTTTAATTACCTGTGCCATCAGCAGTTGCCCTCCAATCTGTCAATTTCAGCCTGAAGCTCGGCAGTAGCCTGTTCATACTGTTCCTTGTTGGGAGCAGTGCCGTGCCAGCCAACCTGATTTTCCATAAATGAAACGCCCTTGCCCTTGATTGTCTTGGCAAGAATTGCAGTAGGCTTGCCCTTTACTTTCTTAGCCTTTTCGAGAGCCGATTCAATCTGATTGAAGTCGTGACCGTCAATTTTGATTACTTCAAAGCCAAAGCTTTCAAACTTTTTATCAAGAGGCTCAATGCCTGCAACCTCTTCAACAGTACCGTCAATCTGAAGTCCGTTCTGGTCAACAATTACAACGAGATTGTCAAGCTTGTTGTGAGCGGCAAACATTGCAGCCTCCCAAACCTGACCTTCTTCAACTTCACCGTCACCGAGAACTGTATATGTGCGATAGCTCTTGTTATCAAGCTTAGCCGCAAGTGCCATACCGCAGGCAGCCGAAATGCCCTGACCGAGTGAGCCTGTACTCATATCAATACCGGGAGTACCCTTCATATCGGGATGTCCCTGAAGCATAGCGCCTACATGGCGGAGCTTTGTAAGCTCGTCCCATTCAAAAAAGCCCTTGAGTGCAAGTGTTGCATAAAGAGCCGGACAGCAGTGACCTTTTGAAAGAACAAAACGATCCCTGTCCTGCATATCGGGATTTTTAGGATCAACATTCATTTCCTTAAAGTAGAGATATGTGAAAATATCTGCTGCCGAAAGTGATCCGCCGGGATGACCTGATTTGGCGTGGTAAGTGCCGAGAATTGCGCCCATTCTTGACCTTGCGGCAAGAATTTGGAGCTGCTTGATTTCTGAACTGTCCATTTAATAAACCATTCCTTTCAGAATTTTGCGTAATACATGACCGTGTTATACACACCTATTTTAATTATACACAATCCAACGCAAATTTCAACAATTTTTTAGGATTTTCCAAAAATCGGATAAATTCCTTAAATTCGCCCTTGAAGAAATAATTTTTTATGATATAATAAGCAAAGTAAAATACGATTAAATCTAAACTTTTGTAAAAGCATATTTATAAAAACCGTTTGGAGGGAACAGCAATGCTGCTTGCGGCCGATGTCGGAAACACCAATGTCAAGCTCGGCATTTTTGACGGAGATAATTTAAAATTCAAACTCCGTTTTTCAACCGATGAAAACAAAACAAGCGACGAGCTTGCCGTTGAACTTTACACTTTTTTGCAGATTTACAACATCGACGCAAAAAACATTGACGGCGCTATTATAAGCTCTGTTGTTCCGAAATTTACATATAACCTCAGAAGTGCGATTATGACCGTTACAGGCAAAAAAAGTCTGCTCATCGGTCCGGGACTCAAGACAGGTCTTGACATCAAGATAGAACATCCCGAAACCTTGGGTGCAGATATCGTTGCCGGCTGTGTGGGAGCGTGTGAAAAATACGGCGGTCCTCTCATTATGATTTTTATGGGAACTGCAACCGCAATTGTCTATGTTGACGCAAGCAACGCGTATCACGGCGGTGCAATCGCCCCCGGTATGGGAATTTCGCTTGACGCACTCACAAATCACGGCGCATTGCTTTCATCGGTTGATATGAAAGCTCCAAAGAAGGTAATTTCATCAAACACATCCGACTGCATTCGTTCGGGAATTATGTTCGGAACAGCCTGTATGCTTGACGGAATGGTTGATATGTTTAACGAGGAATGCAAGACAGAATGCAAGGTTATTGCAACAGGCGGTCTTGCTCCGCTTGCAATCAAAAACTGCCGTCACGATATTATCTTTGATGAGAATATTATTCTTGACGGACTCAAAATTATTTACGAGAGAAATAAAAAATAAAGACAATTTAATATACAACTTGTTTTTGAATTATTAATTTGATGCAATGGGGTTCTCCCCTTGTAAATATTATTTGCGTTTCACCTGCGGAAAATGAGCAGGGAAACAGCAGGAGGAATTTTTTATGAATAAGACAGGAAACTTTTCAAAGGTGCAAAGAATGGTTATTCTTGCAGTGCTTATCGCATTGACGCTTGTAATGGCGCTCACACCGCTCGGATATCTGAAGATCGGTGCGCTTTCCATTTCATTCCTTTGCATTCCGATTGCAATCGGTGCAACCGTTCTCGGTCCTACAGCAGGATTGATTCTCGGCACACTCTTTGGTATCACAAGCTTTGTACAATGCTTTGGTATGGACGCATTCGGCACGGCAATGCTTTCAATCAACTGGTTTTACACCTTTATAATTTGTGTTGTTGCACGAGCTCTTATGGGTTGGTTCACAGGACTTATCGCAAAAGGTCTGGGCAAGGTGTTTGAAGGTAAAACTGTAGGCAAGTTCAATCTTAACGACCTTATTGCTACTATACTCTGCCCTGTTATGAACACAGCCTTCTTCCTTGGCTTTATGGCAATCCTTTTCGGCAGTATCGAAGTTATGGGACTTAATGTAATCACAGCCGTTGTTATCCCTGCTCTTTCAATCAACTGCATTCTTGAAATCATTGCTTGCTTTGTTGTCGGTTCGGCAGTAAGCATTGCAGTCAAGAAAATTGTTGCGGCAAACAAAAGTAAATAATTAACATTCAAAAACGGGCGATTTTGTTTAGAATCGTCCGTAATTTTTTACATTATATTTTAAAATCGGTGATGTTATGCAAAAGAAAATTATTGAACTTTTAACAAAAACAGACGGCTATGTTTCGGGCAGTGAAATTTCCGAACAGCTTGGTGTGTCAAGACAGGCAGTGTGGAAAGCAATCAACGGACTTAAGGAGCAGGGTTACACAATTGACTCTGTAACAAACCGTGGATACCGCCTTGTTGCCTATCCGCCACACCTCAACGAGCCTGCAATCGAAAAATACCTGAAAACCTCCGTAATCGGCAAAAACCTCATCGTCCTTGACGAGGTTGGTTCAACAAACGATTACCTCAAAAAGCTGAGTGCAGACGGTTGCGAAAACGGCACGGTTGCCGTTGCCAGAGAACAAACTCAGGGCAAGGGCAGACTCGGCAGAGTTTGGAAAGCAAAAAAGGATGACAGCATCACCTTTTCGTTTTTGTTAAGACCAAAGATTGCCCCGTCAGAGGTATCGTCAATCACCCCTCTTGCAGGTCTTGCGGTCTGCAAGGCAATCAGAGAATTCACGGGACTTGACTGCCGTATAAAATGGCCGAACGATATCATCATCGGCAAGAAAAAGCTTGTTGGTATTCTAACCGAAATGAGTGCCGAATTTGACGCCGTAGAGTATGTAATTACAGGCATCGGAATCAATGCCGATACTCAGGATTTCCCCGATGACATAAAGGAAAAGGCAACTTCAATTTATCTTGCAACAGGCGGTCATTTTGACAAGAACAAATTTTTTGCCTGTGTGCTTAACCACATTGAAGAGGAATTCATCAAAAACGATTTAAAGCTTTCCCCTGTCGCATTAAAGGAATACACAAGCCTTTGCGCAACGGTCGGCAGAGATATAACATTCACTAAAGACGGAAAGTCCGTCACCGCAAAAGCTGTGGGAGTAAACCCTGACGGCGAGCTTATTGCAGAGCTTCCCGACAAAACCACCAAACTTATCAATTCAGGCGAAGTCACCGTACAAGGCATTTACTAACGGCGTGTCGCCGTTCCCCGTTCGTGCAGACAGTTTTACAAATGCGAAGCTATAAATGCCCGAGCGTAACATTGCCGATTATATTTTAATGTCACAATGCTACTGCCATACAGTAGTGGCGAACCTCGTTCGCCGCTACAATAACAATACAATATTATTGCGTACTATACCGCACAAACAACAAGGACATCCGAAAAACGGATGTCCTTAGTTTTTATATAAAATATTCGGTTATAAATTACTTGAAGTATTTTACGCCGCTTTCAAAAATCTGCTGGTCTTTTGCGAACGGAACATTCTTATAAAGGTTTTCGCCCTTTCTCTCGCTGTGTCCCATTTTACCGAGAACTCTGCCGTCAGGTGATGTGATACCCTCGATTGCACAAACAGAACCATTGAGGTTGAACTCAATGTCGCTGCTTGGGTTGCCGGCAAGGTCAACATACTGTGTTGCAATCTGACCGTTCTTTGCAAGTTCCTTTACAGTTTCAACATCAGCCATAAATCTGCCCTCACCGTGTGACACAGGAACAGCGAACACATCGCCTGCGTTGACATTTGCAAACCACGGTGACTTAACGGAAGTAACTCTTGTATAAGCCATATGTGAAATATGTCTGCCGATTGTGTTGAATGTGAGCGTCGGATCATTTGCTTTAAGCTCTCTGATTTCGCCGTAAGGAACAAGTCCGAGCTTGATAAGAGCCTGGAATCCGTTACAGATACCGAGCATAAGACCGTCACGATTCTTGAGAAGGTTGTTAACCTGCTCTGCAATTCTCGGGTTGCGGAATGTTGTTGCAATGAACTTACCTGAACCGTCAGGCTCGTCACCGCCTGAGAAACCGCCCGGAAGCATAATCATCTGTGACTTTGCAATGAGCTTTTCCATTTCGTCAATTGTTTCCTCAATATCGTTTGAAGAAAGGTTCTTGACGATGAGCATTTCAACATTTGCACCTGCTTTTTCAAATGCTCTTGCCGTATCAACCTCGCAGTTTGTACCCGGAAATACAGGGATAAATACAGTAGGCTTTGCAACCTTGATTGCAGGTGAAGATGTATTTCTCTCGCTGTAAAGCGGAACATCAACTTCGATTTCAGGCACTTCAGCCTTTGTCGGGAATACCTTTTCAAGCGGAGCAGTCCACTTTTCGAGGAGTGCGGAAAGTTCGATTTCCTTGCCGTTTACAGTAATCTTTGCATCGTTTGTAACAGTACCGAGGTCATAGTGAAGAACATCGTTTGAAAGCTCTGCACCGTCTGCAAGTTCGATAACAAGTGAACCCGAAAGCGGAGCGAAAAGCTCGTCATTTGTGAGTTCGTTTGCAAACTTAAAGCCAAAGCCGTTACCGAAGCAAGCCTTACATACGCTTGCGGCAGTACCGCCCTCTTTAACAACCGATGCAGAAAGCACCTTGCCGTCCTCGCAGAGAGCATAAACAGCGTTGTACATTTCGATAAGCTTATCCCATACAGGCATAAGTGTTTCTTTATTTTCGGGAACGGGAACAAAGATAACCTTTGAACCTGCGTTCTTGAATTCTGTTGAAATTGTCTTTGATGCCTTTGTCATTGCAACGGCAAAGCTTACGAGTGTAGGCGGAACATCAATATCCTCAAATGTACCCGACATACTATCCTTACCGCCGATTGACGGAAGTCCGAGCTTGAGTTGAGCCTGCATAGCACCGAGGAGTGCTGCGGCAGGTTTACCCCAACGGGAAGGAACATCTTTAAGTCTTTCAAAATATTCCTGGAATGTAAGTCTTGCTGTCATCGGGTTTGCGCCGATTGCAAGCAGCTTTGAAAGCGATTCAACAACTGCATAAGCCGAGCCGTGGAACGGACTCCAGCGTGAAACACCGGGAATATAGCCGTAACTCATTGCTGTTGCATCGTCTGTTTCGCCCTTCTCAAGCGGAATCTTTGCAGCCATAGCCTCCTGAGGAGTGAGCTGATTCTTACCGCCGAACGGCATAATTACCGTAGCCGCACCGATTGATGCGTCAAATCTTTCTGCAAGACCTATCTGTGAGCAAACTTCAAGTCTTGACATATTTTCAAGGAATGCCTCGTCAGCAGGCATATCTTTAAGCTTTGTGGGAGCAACCTTACGGTAGCAGCCTTCCCACTTCGGAGCCTCGATATAAGCCTTGGCAACCTGAGTAACACCGTTTGTGTTGAGGAACTCACGGCTGAGGTCAACGATTGTGTCGCCTCTCCAGTTCATTGTAAGACGAGGACTTTCGGTTACAACAGCAACGGCTGTAGCCTCAAGGTTTTCTTTTGATGCAAGTGAAATAAACTTGTCAACATCTTTTTTATCGAGAACAACAGCCATTCTTTCCTGACTTTCGGATATAGCAAGCTCCGTACCGTCAAGGCCGTCATATTTCTTTGTTACCTTGTCGAGGTCAACCGTAAGACCGTCGGCAAGTTCACCGATAGCAACGCAAACACCGCCTGCACCGAAGTCGTTACATCTCTTGATGAGCTTTGCAGTTTCGGGGTTGCGGAACAAACGCTGAATTTTTCTTTCTGTCGGAGGATTACCCTTCTGAACCTCTGCACCGCAGGTTTCGATTGAGTTTTCATCGTGAGCCTTTGAAGAACCTGTTGCACCGCCGCAGCCGTCACGGCCTGTTCTTCCGCCGAGAAGTACGATTACATCATCGGGGAGAGGAGTTTCACGGATAACATTTTCCTTTGGAGATGCACCGATAACAGCACCGATTTCCATTCTCTTTGCAACATAGCCCTGATCGTAAAGCTCGGTTACCTGACCTGTTGCAAGACCGATCTGGTTACCGTATGAGCTGTAACCCTGAGCGGCACCTGTTGTAATTTTGCGTGAAGGGAGCTTGCCGTGCATTGTATCCTTGAAAGGAATTGTCGGATCGCCCGAGCCTGTAACACGCATAGCCTGATATACATATGAACGGCCTGAAAGCGGATCACGGATTGCACCGCCAAGACAGGTTGCGGCACCGCCGAAAGGCTCGATTTCTGTCGGGTGGTTGTGAGTTTCGTTCTTGAACTGAACGAGCCACTGTTCTGTTTTTCCATCTATAGTAACGGGAACCTGAATTGAGCAGGCATTGATTTCTTCACTTTCGTCAAGGTCGGGAATGAGTCCCTTTTTCTTGAGTGACTTCATACCGATGAGAGCCATATCCATAAGTGAAACGATTCTCTTTGTATCCTTGCCGTAAACCTCGTCACGGGTTGCATAATACTCGCTGAGTGCGTCCTCGATAACCTTGCCGAGAGCAGACTTTTCAATCTCAATTTCTTCAAGTCTTGTAAGGAATGTTGTGTGACGGCAATGGTCCGACCAGTATGTGTCAATTACACGAAGTTCTGTAACCGACGGATCACGGTGCTCTGTATCTCTGAAGTAATCACGGCAGAACTTGAGGTCTGCAAGTGTCATTGCAAAGCCCATTGAATCGTAATACTTCTGCATCTCATCGTCATTCCAGCCGTTGAAGCCCTCTACCCTCTTAACATTTTCGGGAACGGGAATTTCCATATCAAGAGTCTTTGGCTTTTCAAGAGATGCAAGACGGCTTTCAACAGGGTTGATGAGGTACTCCTCAACCTTTACAAGCTCTTCGTCTGTAATATTGCCCTTGAGAGCAATTACTCTTGCTGTAAGAACCTTGCAACGCTCACCCTGAGTAAGGAGCTGAACGCACTGCTCGGCAGAGTCGCCGCGCTGATCGTACTGACCGGGGAGATACTCCATTGCGAATACCTTCCAGCCGTCCTCAACGGGGAGAGTTTCTTCATAGATTACATCGGCGTTAGGCTCTGACAAAACAATGGTTTTCGCCTTGTCATATTCTTCCTTAGTAAGTCCCTCAAGATCGTAACGCACAATGTAACGAAGATCTTCGACAGACTTCATACCGAGGTTGTGGCGGATGTCCCAAAGCGTCTGCTTTGCAAGAACATTGAAGCCATCCTTTTTTTCAACAAAAATTCTGATTACTTCTGACATAATTCATTCACCTGCTTAATTAAGATATAAAACAAAATAAATCCCGTCTGATAACCTGTATCACATCACATAATACCACATTCGACTATTTTTTTATTTCATTTAAGGCATTAAAAGGTATTCTGTAAAAGTAAAATTAAATGCACACAGAAAAAGCGGTCAGACAAAGCAAAATGCCGTCTGACCGCACAATATAATCATATTTAATCGCCTTTGAGAAAATCTTTGTAAAATTCCTCAAAACTGCCGTTTTTGTAGTCTGAATAATCCTTATTATCTCTGTTCACAATTGTGTCGGTAATAAGGTATGTATCAAAGCCGAGTTTTGCGCTGCACAAATCCTCGTCAACATCGTTGCCGATCATAATGCTGTCTTCGGGCTTGATATCCTGCTTTTTGCAGATTTCTTCAAAATATTTCAGATTCGGCTTGCAGCAACCAAAGTTTTCGTATGTTGTAACAAGTTCAAAATCATCGGGAGAAACTCCTGCCCATTCAAGTCTGCGTTTTGTTGCAACAAACGGGAAAATCGGATTTGTTGCGGCAATAAGTCTGCCGCCGCTTTTCTTTATGAAATCAATGCTTTTCTTTGCATAAGGAGTAAAGCTTGTAGCATCTTTCGGAACGATAAACTCGTTTTCGTAATAATCGGTAAAAAGGTCATCAAACTTTTCAAGGTCGGCACCGCTGACTTTGCCTGCTGTTTCCCAGAAAACTTCACGGTTTGTACGGCTGTTATCGTTCTTTGTCATAGCGTCAGTACCTGCCCACATCGCCTTTATAAGGGCGTCAGGTTCGATTTTTATAACAGGAGTGCAACGCTTGCAGAGCGATGAAAAATACAGCTTTACGAATTTTTCCATATCCATGGGAAGCAAAGTTCCGTCCAAATCAAAAAGATAATTTTTATACATTAACATACCGTTCCTTTCAATTTATGCACAAATATTATACAAAATTTCGATTTGGATTGCAAGGAAAAAATTTTCGGTATATACTATAGTCAGTAAAAAAACGAGGTGATAAGATGAAAATAGTTTTAACAGACGCACAGACTGTTCTTGACGATATTGTAAATGCCGATGTGCTTAATCGGTTCGGTGAGGTTGAGTCGTTCGGTCTTTTGAAATATGAAGAAGTTGCGGAGAAAATTGCAGATGCAGATATCGTTGTGTGCAACAAAACTCTGCTTGATTCGCACACAATGCGACTTGCAAAAAATCTGAAATATATAGGACTTTTTGCAACAGGCTACAACAACATTGACATTGACTACTGCACCAAAAACGGCATAACCGTCTGCAACGCAGGTTCATATTCAACAAATGCGGTTGCACAGCACACATTTGCACTCATTCTTGAACATTTCAATCACACTGCGGAATATAATCGGTTTGTTCAGGACGGCAAGTGGAAAAGAAGCAAAACTTTTTCACCGTTTGTATATCCGCTGAATGAACTTGCAGGCAAAACACTCGGCATTGTCGGACTCGGAAACATCGGAAAGGCTGTTGCAAAAATTGCAAACGCTTTTGATATGAATGTAATCGCATCGAGCAGAACTCCGAAAAATATTGACGGAATCAAAGATGTTTCATTTGACGAACTTCTTGAAACAAGCGACATTGTAAGCGTTCATTGTCCGCTAAATCCACAGTCGGAAAATATGTTTGACAAAAATGCCTTTGCCAAAATGAAACAGGGTGCATTGTTCGTAAACACGGCAAGAGGCGGTGTTATGGTTGAAGAAGATTTGCTTGAGGCACTCGAAAGCGGTCACCTCGGCGGTGCGGCAATCGACACCCTCAAGGTTGAGCCTATGGTTGAGAACTGCATTCTTATGGGTGCAAAAAATTGCATAATCACCCCCCACATTGCATGGGCGCCCGTTGAAACCAGAGAACGCCTTATGGGCATAGTTTCAGACAACATCAAAAATTTTCTGAACGGAACTCCGACAAATAAAGTAAATTAACGGCGAGTACGTAATGACACAAATTATATATTAAGATATATTTTATAAATGTCACAATATAATTGACCTACTGTAGCGGCGAACCGTGTTCGCCGCTACAAAATAACGGTATTCTATTCTATTTATATAATTAGATTTATCCATATCATTGTACGACGATTACTTGCGGGCGGATAATATCCGCTCCTACAGAATAACAATCATGTCATCAAACAGAAACAACCGCCCACCTTTCGGTGAGCGGTTGTTTTGTGTAGTGTAGTATTAGGAAATTAGGATTAGATTACAATTACTTCTGTCTTTCGCAATAACTTGAAAGGCCTGTGTTAGGATCTGTGTATTTGAGCATATCATTGTCAGCGTCATATGTGTAGTTAAACTGCTGTTCGCCTACTGTCATAACGAGATCTGTACCCTCAAATGTGTAATTGCCCGAAACAGTAACACCGCTCATTTCGCCTGAGAATGTACCGTCATCTGCAAATGTGTATGTACATTTCAAAGTTTCGGGGTCAACACCGTTTGCTGTTGCGTAGTCATCAATTGAAACGGCTGTACCGTCCGTACCTTCAAGTGCTGTTACAGTCCAAGTACCTACAACGCTTGCCGATGAATCGCCGTCCTTTGAATCAGCGGCGCTGTCATCTGCGCTGTTTGCATTGTCGTCAGCAGTCTGTGTTGCCGAACTTTCGTTTTTGCTTGACGAGTCACCATCATTACCGCAACCTACAAGACCTACTGTACCTACCATACAAATTGCAAGCAATAAAGCTAACTTCTTGATTTTTTCATAGTTGATTACCTCTTTCCGATATTTTTTACTTTCCGATTTTGATTTACGGAAACACCGCAATTTTCGTGTTTCGCTTTTATCACCTCAATGATAGCCAATTTAATGCAACATTTCAACAAGTTGGCACAAACATCAATCTTTTGGCAAAAACATATGACAATCGGATATAATATTTTTCAAATTTATGGTATAATCTAAGTGCAGTTAATCATTGCTCCGAATTAAATTATTTCAAAGGAGGCGATATCTTGAAAATTGCAGTTATTGACGACGAAAAGCCTCAGGCAGACATTCTCTACTCAATCTGCAACGCATATTTTGGCGGACACAAGCAAAATGTGCAGATTGATTGTTTTCCTGACGGAATAGCTTTTTTCAATTCATTCAAGGAAAACACCTACAAAATAGCCTTTGTAGATATTTTTATGGAGAAGATGAACGGCATTACCGTGGCTGAAAAGCTTCGTGAAAAGGACCGTAATATTCTTATTGTATTTGTCACAACAAGCCCCGATTTTATGATGCAGGCATTTTCCGTTCACGCTTTTCATTACATAACAAAACCCTACAAAGCTGAGCAGATTTACAAGGTACTTGATGATGCCTCGTCATATGTATCGGATAATTCAAAATACATTGAAGTTATGTGTGACCGCCGAAACACGCTGATTTCGCTTAAGGAAATTGTTTCTGTTGAATCCGACGCACATTATATCAACATAGGTGTTGTTTCGGGACTTAGATATCGCACACGAATGACCATTACAGAGTTTCTCAAGCTTGCAGACAACGACACCCGTTTCATACCCGTAAACAGGGGAATCGTGCTGAATGCCGATTACATAAAGGACATTGAAGACTCTGTATGTGTTACAGGCAACGGTGAAAGATTCCCGATTAAAATTCGTGAAAAAACTCGGATTGAACAGAGTATCCGTGAATATATGTTCAAAAAAATCAGAGAAAACCAGCGGAGGTGAACATGGACGCATTCATAAAATTTCTTCAGGCATTTTTCAGCTTTGTCATAATAATACCGTTAAGTTTATTCTGCCTTTTACCGTTAAAAAATCAATTAAAATACCCGATTTCAAAGATAGTAACGCTCTTTTTGTGTTCATTTATCATACTCGGTTCTCTCTCGTCAATTGTGATGACGGCTTTTGAGATTCAGAATTTAAACTTTGTTCTCTTCCCCGACCTTGTGATATTTTTCTTCCTTATTAAAAGCGTTACAAAGGCCGGAACAGCACGCTGTTTGTTTGTTTTTATAAGTGTGTGCTGTTTGATTTCATTCTTTTCTCTGTATGCATATTTTATCAACTCATTTTTTCAGGAAGAAATCTCACGAGGAGTTAACACCTCATATAGCCTGATTCAAATGGGGCTTTCGGTTGCGGCAATGGGAGCGCTTGTTCCGCTTACAAAATACTATGCATGGATGATTGACAACATAAATATCGGCAAGGTGTGGTATTTGTTTTCAATTTTGCCAATTGCACTTATGGTGTCAAACATCTATATCATACCGATTTCCTACGCAAATATTCGTGTTGGAAAGGTTTATGCAAAAGAATTCATCATTACAATATTTGAGCTTGCATTGTATCTTATAGTATTCATATTATTCTACATTTTCAGCAAGACTACTATTGAAAAAACAAAGCTTACAGAACGAAACAACATTCTTGAAATTCAGAAAAGTTACACAGAATCGTTGCAGTCGTACATAAAATACACCTCAAAAGCAAGGCATGATTTTAAACATTCAGTTCATGTTATGAGCCGACTTACAGATGAAGGAAATCTTTCGGCGCTGAAAGACTACATTGCCCAGTATGAAAATTCGCTGACTGTAACAGCACCTGTGCGAATCTGCAAAAGTGACGCACTCAATGCTTTGTTCAATCACTACCGTCAGCAGGCGATTGAGAACGATGTTGACATTAACTGGCGGATTGATTTGCCCGACAAATCGAGAATTCTTGATGTTGACCTCTGCAGTATTTTCGGCAACATACTCGAAAACGCAATTGACGGTTGCTGTACCGTAGAAGAAGGCAAAAGATATTTTAACCTGACTTCCGAAATAAAAGGCGACTGTTTGTACATTGTTTCAACAAACAACTACGGCAAGCCTTTGGAAATGGACGGCGAAACTTATTCGTCCACAAAGCATCAGGGCAAGGGCATCGGACTTCACTCCATGAAGAGCATAACCGAAGTCTATGACGGAATTTTTGATGCAGGCAACAATAACGGTGAATTTTTCGTTGACATAATGCTTAAATATTAAACTTATTAAACTCAAAAAGGGTATGCATCCTCGCATACCCCTCTTTGTTATAAAAGTTCCAAACAAAAAACACGCTCTGCGTTTTGCAGAGCGTGTTTTGATTTTGTTTTGTTGTTATCAGTTGTTACCGACAACAAGTTTCTGGATTTCTGTGGCATCCACGACATTGATTTCACCGTCATGGTTGTAATCCGCAAGTTCTCTCTGAACATCAGAAAGTGTTGAAATTGAAACAATGTACTTGCTGATTTCAGTTGCGTCAATAACATCAACATGACCGTCAAGGTTTACATCGCCGATCATATACGGAGTATCATTGTTGTTGTCATTGCTCGGCTGTGTAGTTGCAGGAGATGTTGTTGCCTGTACCGTAGTAGGCTGTACTGTTGCAGCAGGAACAGTTGTTGCAGGCTGTGTAGCCTTGGCTGTTGTCGGCTGAACAGTTGCCTTTGCAGTAGTCGGCTGAACCGTGGCTTTGGCTGTGGTAGGCTGTACAGTAGGTTTTGCTGTTGTTGGCTGTACCGTTGATGATGAAACAAAAGTACAGAAATCAAGAGCAACCCAACCTGTCTTGCCGTTGTACGAGGTGTAACCCCATGTGTAACCGCCGGCTGTTGAAACCTTTGTTACATTAAGAGTAACATTGTTCGGAACAAATGCTATAGATGAATAGCTTGTACCCGCACCGCTTCTCATTTTGAGATAATCGTCAACATTTGTTTTATATGTACCTGTTGTGTAAGTTACCTTTTTGGTTGTAGCCTGAGTAGTGCTTGTACTGCCGCTGAAATTGCCAAGGTAAATATAGCCCTGAAAATTCCACCAGCTGTTACCGCCGGCATTCTTGTCGGATGTGCTTGCATAGGAAAGGTAGAAGTTCTTACCGCTCCATGCAGAGTTAGAAAATGTAATCTGACCGTTTTCAACCTTTTCTACAACAGCAACATGACCACCGCCACCGTTATATGACCAGCAGGCAATTGCGCCGACCTTTGGATCCTTACCGTACTTGTAGTAGCCGTTAGACTTGTTGTAATCGTACCACTGCTCGGCATTGTTCCATGAAAGCTTTGGCTCAGAACCGAGAATCTCATAAGCTCTGCCGTAGGCATATGCTGTACAGTTAGGCATGCCGTAACCATACTTATAAAAAACATTTAAATTACTGTAATAATATTTGTTACTTGAACTCGGGGCAGACAGTCTCGGTGAGAACGATGCCGCACTCGCAATCATCGACATTGAGAAAACCGACACAAACAGCATTACAGCCGTAAGAACTGCCGCAGAAACCTTTTTGCTAAAAACACTTTTTAAAACATTTCGCAAAGAAACACTCCTTTTTTTGAATTCAAAGTGATTGTTACCTATTTGTAACCACTTTGTGTACATTCTATCACAAATTGTTCCAAATTCAAAGAGTAGAAATGCTGAAAATAGCCTTTATAATCTATTTTTTTAAGCCATTGTACACAATAATTTTCATTTTATGCATACTTTGCACAAAATTTAATCTACATTCTTTAAAAGATAATGTTTATTGTACAAGGATGAGGTCTGAGTTTTAAGGTGTAAAGGATTAGATAAACTTAATCATCAGAAACGCTTACGGCGTTAGACTGTTTATATGTTTCATTTATCATTTTTCTTTACTGTATTGATCGATGAAATCAGCATTCTCCTGATTGTGCCGCACTGATTTTGCAATGGCTTATATACGGTTTCGGATATATATCCTGTTTCAAAAAGAAGTTCCAGCCAATATTCAGTTTCAAAGCACTCTTTTTGTGCTATTTCCAACTTGGAGATAAAATCCTTTTTACCCTGCGCATATTGTGCTTCGTGAATATTTGCACCTATACTTGTTCCCGAACGCAAAAGTTGATTAGTTAAAACCGATTCTCTTGCATTTGCTTTGATATCACGACACATATATACAATCTGTTTTGCAAATTCTTTTGATTTATTCCGTAAAATACTTTCAGACACAATCATCACCCAAAATACAATATATCACAAAGCCGAATGTCTGTAAAGTTATCAGTGATATGCCTCGTTTAACTCGGCGTGATATAAATGTGTTATCGCTCGCTTTCACTCTCGGTGATATTATATTCGCTTTAAAACTGCCGCAGGCAATATCACTCGGTATGACCGAATATCACTGCACGGCAATATCACTCGTCGACAGGCGAATATAACTGAAAAACGCACTTGTTTACACAAGTGCGTTTTTCTTGGCGCGCCGGAAGAGACTCGAACTCCCGACCTTCTGATTCGTAGTCAGACACTCTATCCAGCTGAGCTACCGGCGCATATGCGGCCTTTTATCAGCCGCAAGTAGTATGATATCACAACTCGGTGCAAAAATCAAGTGTTTTTTGTATTTTTTCCGAAATTAATCTTTCGTATCAAAAAAAGTGAAAAATGCTCTGTATGCCATATAAACATCTGTTTTGGAAACAATTTCAAACGGAGCATGCATTGAAAGCACGGGAACGCCGAGATCAACAACATCGACATTCATATTGGCAACATACTTTGCGATTGTTCCGCCGCCGCCGCCGTCAACCTTGCCGAGTTCACCGACCTGCCAGAGAATATCGTTGTTCTCAAGCATAGCTCTGATTTTTCCCATATATTCGGCAGACGCATCTGATGTGTCATACTTTCCGCCGTGACCTGTGTATTTTGAAATAATTACACCGTTGTTAATGTATGAGCAGTTGTTAGCCTCATATGCAGACGCATAAGTCGGATCGAATGCGGCATTTACATCGGCAGAAAGGCAGGTGCTTTTTGAAAGAACACGGTAGCCGTCAACACCGTCCTGCTTTGCAAGGTCATAGATGAAGAAACGGAGGAAGTCGCTCTGCATACCTGTGTTGCCGTCACTGCCTGTTTCTTCTTTGTCTGTAAGATATGTGATACAAGTCTGCTCGGGCATTTCAACATCAAGAGCCGCCATAACAGCCGGATAAGCACAAACCTTATCATCATGACCGTAACCGCCGATCATGCTTCTGTCAAAACCGATATCTCTTGACTTAAAAGACGGGATAAGGCAGAGCTCAGCCGAAAGGAAGTCACCCTCGCAGATACCGTACTTCTCATTGAGTACAGCCATTACATTGAGCTTTACAAGGTCTTTTTCGTCGCTGTCTGCATCATATGGACGAGAGCCGAGGATAACATTGAGGTTTTCGCCCTCAATTGCCTTTGCCATTGGCTTTGACGCCTGCTCCCTTGCAAGGTGCGGAAGAAGGTCTGTAATGCAGAAACAGCTTTCGTTCTCATCATCGCCCCAGCAGATGTCAACTCTTGTACCGTCAAGCTTTACAACCGAACCGTGAAGTGAAAGCGGAATTGTTGTCCACTGATATTTTTTAAGACCGCCGTAGTAATGAGTCTTAAAGAACGCAAGATTGTTTGCCTCAAAAAGAGGATTCGGTTTGAGGTCAACTCTCGGGGAATCAATATGAGCGATTGCAAGCCTTGCACCGTTCTTAACACCGTTTTTACCGATTACAACAAGAGCAATAGCCTTGTCACGGTTTACATAATAAAGCCTGTCGCCAGCCTTATATTCTTTGTCCTGCTCATACTCTGCAAAGCCTGCTTTTTTGGCAAGCTCAACAGTATAGCGAACAGCCTCGCGCTCAACGGGTGAGTTATCAAGAAACTTTTTGTAACCATCGCAAAAGCTGTCTGCCTTTTTAATTTCTTCCTCCGAAAGAGCCTTAACGCCCTTCGGTTCGGTCATCATAATTTTTTCCTTTAATAAAGTTGTCTTTGACTTTTCTTCAGCCATAATAACCGTCCTTTCTGTGCCGTAAAACACGGCAAAACCATTTTATTTTGAAATCCGCCGCCAAAGGCAACGGAACATCTCTGCGCTTAATTAGATTGTGAATAATAAAGTTTTATATACATTTCCTTGGCACTTTCAACCTTGTCAACATAATTCTTTGTTTCGGGATACGGAATGGAATCAAGATTTTTTCCGTCCGAACTGTAATTGGTGTCGTTAAGCCAGTCGCTTACAACAAAGCCGGCATTATATGCGGCAATTGCCGAGCGTTCCGTGCCGTAATAATCGTAAAAATATTTTAAAAGATAACTTCCGTAATCAATACAGATTTCGGGGTCAAACAGGGCATCCTCGGTGTACTGTCCCGCACAACCTCTTTGCTCCTGCAGCCACTCAAAGGACGATGGCATCATCTGCATAACACCCTTTGCTCCGACGCCCGATTCGGCTTTCGGATCAAAGCCGCTTTCCGTGTGGATTACGGCATATATCAACGCAGGATCAAGGTCATAATCCTTGGCGGCTTTTTCAACATATGTGCTGTAGGTGCGTGGATAATTCATCTCATCAAGCTTTTTCTTTGCGTCCTCGTAAAAGACCGAAACAAACACAAATACTCCCGCCGCAAGAATTGCAAGCACAATTATCCATGCCAAAATCGTCTTTCCAGCACTTTTTTTCTTTTTATATCGCCTTGATTGGGGCATCCTATCACCTCATCAGGTTGTTAATAGCCTCTGCCGCCTTTTGTGTGGCAAGCTCGACTTGCTCTATAGAAAAATTGTTTTCAATGACAATGTCGCTGTGACTTCTGAAAAATTCCTCGTCAAGCTGTGCAGACATTCTTAGCTCTGCACGGGAAATGTCAATGTTATCCCTTTTGCAGATTCGCTCAAGCCTTATTTCTTTTTTAGCGGTAACGCTTACAATAAGGTCGCAAAACACATCGGCACCGCTTTCAAAAAGCTGAGGAGCGTCATAAATCACAACGCTTTTGCCGTCTGTCTGAGCCTGTTTCGCCATCTGCATAAATTCATATGTAACAAACGGATGAACAATTGAATTGAGCAAATGTGTGTTTTCTTTGCTTGAAAATGCCCTTTTGGCAAGCAACGGTCTGTCAATGTTGCCGTCAGAAAGGATAATATCCTGACCGAAAACACCCGAAACAGCCTTTAAGCATACGGAATCGGGAGTGTAAAGATTTTTTACAATCTCGTCAGCATTTATAACGCACATTCCGTTTTTGGCAAAATATGCCGAAACCGTGCTTTTTCCCGCACCGCTCTGTCCCGTAAGACCGACAATTTTAATTCTGTTCAAGGTCAATCACCTCAAAGCCTGCCGCTCTTATAAGTCGGTTGTAAACAGCCATTCCGACGCCGTTCGTTTTTGGCAGTCTTGAATATACAACCTTAACGCTGTCGTCCTCATCAATTCTGCGAAGCTCGTCAAAAAGCGTGTGAGCCTGTCTTGTATAGTCGTTTCGTTTTCCGAGAGAGAAAACTGGAGTTTTCAAAAGCGGAATATCCTCGTCACAACAGAGTGCCGCAACTCCTTCAGCCGCCTTTTTGTTTACATAATCAATATATTGCTCATCGTTGCAATTAAGAAGTATTACTCTCGCCCTTGGCGCATAGTGCTTGTACTTCATACCGGGGCTTGCAACCTTAACATTGTCTGCAAGTTTGTGCAAAACCGCATCATCAACTTCAACCTTGCCGAGAACACTCTCGAGCATTTCAACCGTAATTCCGCCCGGACGAAGCACCCTCGGAACAGCTCCCGCAAGAGTGATTACCGTGCTTTCAAGACCTACCTCACTTGCACCGCCGTCAAGAACAGCGTCGATTTTGCCGTCCATATCGTTCATAACATGCTGTGCGGTTGTCGGACTGGGTGAGCCCGAAATATTTGCCGAAGGTGCGGCAAGAACCGTACCCGATTCACGGATAATCGCCTGTGCGGTTTTGTGGCTTGGCAAACGGATTGCAACCGTGTCAAGTCCTGCCGAAACTTCATTCGGAATAACATCCGATTTTTTCATAATCATTGTGAGCGGTCCCGGCCAGAACGCATCGGCAAGTTTTTTTGCCGTGTCGGGAATTTTCGTCACAAGGTTAAGTCTTTCAATATCGGAAAAATCGCAGATGTGGACAATCAGCGGATTATCCCCGGGTCTGCCCTTTGCTTTAAAAATCTTCTTTACGGCCTCGGGGTTGAGTGCGTCAGCCGCAAGTCCGTAAACTGTTTCGGTCGGGATTCCTACAACACCGCCGTTTTTAAGCAGCTCTGCGGCGGTTTTTATATCTTCCTCTGTATTTTTTAACAACAATGTTTTCACAATTATCACCGGATTATTTTTCCATACTTTCTTTGAGCTTTTCGGCTCTGTCAGCGGCAACAAGTGCGTCAATCACTTCGTCAAGGCTGCCGTTGAGAATTTCTTCAAGCTTGTAAAGGGTAAGACCGATTCTGTGGTCGGTTACTCTGCCCTGCGGATAGTTATATGTGCGAATTCTCTCACTGCGGTCGCCCGTACCTACCTGCATTTTTCTGTTTTCGGCAATTTCACTCGCCTGTTTGTCCTGTTTTTCCTTGAGAAGCCGGCTTTTGAGAACTTTAAGAGCCTTGTCCTTGTTCTTGTACTGACTTCTCTCGTCCTGACACTCAACTACCATACCTGTGGGCAAGTGAGTGATTCGGATTGCGGAACTTGTTTTGTTGATATGCTGACCGCCTGCACCGCTTGAACGGAAGGTGTCAATTTTGAGGTCATTCGGATCAATTTCAAGCTCAACATCTTCTGCCTCGGGCAAAACCGCAACGGTTGTTGTCGATGTGTGAACTCTGCCCTGACTTTCGGTTTCGGGTACTCGCTGAACACGGTGAACACCGCTTTCGTACTTAAAGCGTGAGTATGCACCCTCGCCCTCAATCATAAAGGAAATTTCCTTGTAACCGCCGATTTCGGTTTCATTGGCATTGATAATCTCGATTTTAAAGCCCTTCTTTTCGGCATACATCGAGTACATTCTGAACAGAACCGCACTGAACAGGGCCGATTCCTCACCGCCTGCACCGCCACGGATTTCAACAATAACATTTCGTTCATCATTCGGATCCTTCGGCAAAAGCAGAATTTTCAAATCTTCCGCAAGATTTTTGATATTATTCTTAGCCTCGTCAAGCTCAATCTGAGCAAGCTCTTTAAGCTCTTTGTCGCTTGTTTCCTCAAGAATTTCAAGGCTGTCTTTTTCGGTCTGAACAGCCTCTTTGTATTTACGGTAGGTCAAAACGATTTCCTCAATCGACTTGATTTCCTTCATAATTTTCTGATATTCCTCGGGATTGCCCGCTACTGACGGCTGGTAGAGCCTTTCGGAAAGCTCGGAGTACCTTTTGTCAAATATTTCGATTTTTTCAAACATATATATCTTACTCCGTCAAAATTTTTTTAATATTTTTTTCAATCTTTGCACGGGGCGCCATAACCTCTCTGCCGCATTTTTCGCATTTTATCTTAAAATCCATTCCCACACGCAGAATTTCAAAGATTTTGCAACCGCATGGGTGCTGTTTTTTCATTTCAACTCTGTCGCCGACGCTGATATCCACAAAAATCACCCTCCTGCAAATTTTTTACATTTTTCACATTTTGAATTTCTATGATTATTTACATCACTTTAGAGATGCAAATAATCTGCACTTAGATTATACAACAGAGATTTAAAAATATCAACCAATGCCGATAATTCCGAGAAGTCCCGTGTATTCAAGCGAAAGGGCAACGGGAATTGAAATCAGCAGAGAAAATGCACTCTGTTTTACATCCTTGAACAAAATTCCGATGCTTGCAAGCCAAAGTATAAATTCGGGGAAGTACAGAATTCTGAAATCGGCAAAGTTGAGATTAAATGCAAAGCAACAGAATATTGCTATGAGTACGGAAGAAATTCCGATTGCAAGCGCACCCCGTCCCCTTGCATACCAAATCAGAAATGCCAAAAACGGCGATACAACAGCAAGAATCAGCCACCTCATAAGGTACGGAATATCGGGGTAAAAGCCTGCAAAAACACTTGTCCACACATAGTACCCTATTAACATTCCCACAAAAAACGCAAAAACATTAATTCCTGCTTTTAAGGGGGATTTGCTGAATACGGCAAGGCACACGGCAATAAAAATCCACGGTGCTGTTCTGCCCAAAAAGTTTGACAAATCAAGCCAATCGAGAAAGCTCGGCAGTCTGTTCAAATCAAGAAACTTTGCGACAATTCCCATGCCACCGCCAAAAAGCAGAGCAAAGAATGTTGTCATAATTTGTTTCGGTACGGACATTTTGCCCGATACCTTTCGGGTTTTATTCAAAATTTTTAACATAAAATCCTCGTTTCATCTACATCAAAAGGACTTCTCAAAAAAGAAGTCCTCTTTAATCTTAATTATTCCGCACTGTTTTGCTCACCGAAAACCTTTAAAATTTCGTCCTTGTGAGCCATAATAGCATCATAGCCCTCCTGAATGGTTTCGTCAACGCTGTCCATTGAGAAAAGCTGTGTGTTTTCGTTCTTGATATCAATTGCAAGGTCAGCCATTTTCTTTGACTCTCTTGTGCCGTCAATTGAATAAACATCAAGCGCACGCCAAATAACCTTAATAAGACCACCCAGGCCTGCGTCGGGATTGTAGGTCATAATATCAAAGCCGATTGCAAGAACCTTGCCGACGCCCATATCACGCAGAATTTTTACGGGCAAATTGTCCTTTGAACCGCCGTCAATAAAGTTGTACTTGTCATAAGGACAGGTTGTGTAAATTGCAGGGAACGACATACTTGCACGAACAGCAGTTTCAAGCGGAGCGCCTGTTATGTAGTGAATATGCTCGTTTTCAAGATTTTCTTCCTTGGTTGTAAAAATACATTCATCGGTTGTAAGCGTGTCAACCGTACAGATTGAAAGGTTAATCGGAAGATTTTCAAAGCCTGTTATTCCTTTTTCATTCATAATGTCACGGATAACATCTTCAATCAGTTCACCCGACTTGATGCCGTCTTTCTGAATCTTTTTATTTAGAATAAGCTGTGCAAGAGATTTGAAAATAAGGCCGTTGTCGATTTCGGCAAGAGTTTTCCAATGCTTTTTTGCAACTCTTTTCATTTCATCGGAATCACAGCCCATTGCAACGATTGCCGCCATTGCCGCACCCGAGCTTGTACCCGAAACATACTGCGGATGGATTCCGAGTTCATAAAGAGCCTGAACAGCACCGATGTGAGCAATACCTTGAAGTCCGCCGCCCGAAAATGCTACACCGATAGAATTTTTGCGATCGATTTTATCCGAATTCATTTTAAACACCTCTGTTAATAAAAACGATAAACATTGCAATACGACTCGGTTTCAACAAAATAGTCGTACCAGTTGTAGAAATCTTCAAAGCTGTAATCAGCCTGAATAAGCTCATAATTCTTAAATTTTGTGTTTTCCGTTATGTATTTAAGCACATCATCTTTGTCTGCAAGGCGGGAAACATAAACCGTTACCTCGTCAAGTGACGCAAGCTTTTTGTCCGTTTTGAGTTTTTCCATGCTGTCGGTTTCCTGCTTATTTGTGTCGCCGTTAAACATAAATGCCTCGGCAAGCGAAGAAACCTTTCCGTTGGTGATAACTCCTCGTTTTTCGGCAAATTCTTCAAGCTCATCACCGAGAGTCGGAGAGAACTTTGAACTCTGAACAATCATTGTGCTGTCGTAGTTCATAAACTTGTCAATACACTTGTTCCATTCAAGCATTGCAGTTCCGACAAAAATGCAGTTGTCTGTCTTTGGCTCATAGAGATTTGTTTTGCCGTATGTGTAATAGGGCTTAACCGTAACAAACGCTGTGACTGACGCAAGCAAAATGCATACAGGCACGGCAAGGCGTATCTTCTGATTTTTGAAAAGTGTGAAAATTCTGATGAACGAGAATGCAAAAAGCATCGCAATCAGCGGAAGTGACGCCATAACATAGCGGTCACTGTTAAACGGTGAAACAAGTGAAATGCCGATGAAATAGCAAACTGCCGGAACTACGGCAAACATCGCCTTTTTAGGAATTTTTACCTTTTTCACAAAACGGAAATAAATTCCGAAACCGATAACTGCGGCTGTACAAAGTCCGAGCAGCCAAACCTGATTGATGAACATATCCTTTGCAAGAATCTGAACATAGGTGCAAAGCTTGTAGAAAACATAGGTCACAACCGTAACCATATCAAGCGCCGACATATCAAGCGAACTGAGTCCACGGTTGCCGCCGAGTACATTCGAGATTATGTACGGATAAATGCAGAGTGCAAGTCCTGCACCGACAACAGCCGCAATAATGTACTTAATAAGGTCTTTACCGCACTTTTCCTTGATTTTGAGCACAAGGAAAACAAGTCCCGTAAGTCCTGCAAAGAGGATGAAATAATACTGGGTAAGCACACCGCAAAGCACTGTAACTGCAAGCAGAATGCAGTCCTTTATGCCGACGGTGTTCTTTTTTTCATAGAGCTTTATGCTCATATAAACGAACGCAAGCACCCAAAAGGTAAGCGTTGCGTACATTCTGAGATAAATTGTCGTGGTAATACACGCAATACTCAGAGCATATGCCCCCACACCGATTAGGGCATAAAAGTTGTTGCCCGTGATTTTCCGTCCGATTTTATAAAGCATAATCAAAATGCCTGCCATGGCAAGCACATTTATTGAATAGGCAAGCCATTTTGAGAACACGCCCGGAAAGAACGAACAGACCGTGTGAACAAGTGCGTAATAGAGAGGCGGATGCGACGCATCTATAATCTGATTTTCATATACCTGAGCATAGTCGAATCTGTCATCGGGCGACACAGCAAGATACTCGTTGAAATCCTCGGGACTGTTCCAACCTCCGTCAACATTAAGCTGTTTTGAGGAATTTGCAAGGTTATAGGTCAGAAGCTCGTCCTCGTGAAAGCCCTGTTTTGAAAACATATAAACCGTGCTTATGACAAGGCTCACCGCAATAATAACCGCAAGAATTATTCTTGCCTTTTTGTTGTCGATTTTCATATAAAATTCTCCGTAATAATCAAAATTAAAATCAGCCGACAATTTTGTGCCGTTCAAACGACAATTTTCGGCATTCCGTATTTAAATGATTATACCACAAATACGGTCACAATAACAATAGACTTTACAAAAATTTTGTATGTAATGCGTTTTCGGGCAAACAAAAATGCCGACAGAAAAATCCGTCGGCACAAATGATTTGTAATATTTTGATTATTTTTTAGTTGTTGTTTTCTTTTCGGCAGGCTTTTCAGCTTTTACGGTTTTGCTTTCAGCCTTTACGGCAGTTTCGGTTTTCTCGACTTTTTCAGCCTTAACTGCTTTTTCTGTTTTTTCAGCTTTTTTCTCAACCTCAGCAGGAGTTTCCTCCTTAACTGCTTTTACTGCCTTTTTAACGGGCTTTTCGGGAGCGGGTTCGGCTTTCTTTTCAACCTTTTCAGCGGTTGCTTCTGCCTTTGCAGACTTTGCCTCAACCTTTACTTTTTCTGCCTTATCTTCCTTTTTCGGAGCAACCTTTGCCGATTTCTTTGCCTTTTCGGCTTTAAGCTTTGCAAGAGCGGCGTCCTTCTTTGCCGTAGTCTTTTTCTTTACGGGAAGAGCCAGCTTCTTTTTAAGCTTGAAATACATAACAGCAAGCGGCGGAACTGTGATTTCCATTGAATAGTTGAGCTCGTGGTCTTTCTTCTTTTTAGCCTTGAGCTCGCCCTCGTTTCTGATTCCGCAACCGCCGAATTCTTCAGCCTCGGAATTGAACACTTCTTCGTAAATGCCGTATTCGGGCACACCAACAACATAGTTATCGTGCTGAACAGGCTGGAAGTTACATACGCAGATGATTTCACTGCCGTCATAAGCAATTCTGCGGAACGAAATGATGCTGTTCTTGTAGTCATCAAGTGCAATCCACTGGAAACCGTCCCAATCATAGTCGTTCTCATGCATGGCAGGAACATCACGATAGAACTTGTTTACCTCAGCAAAGAAAAGGTTAAGCTGACGGTGCTTTTCAAATGAAAGAAGGTTCCATTCAAGCTCCTCGTTCGCATTCCACTCGTCAAACTGACCGATTTCACTGCCCATAAACATAAGCTTCTTACCCGGGTGAGCCATCATATACGCTATGAAACCTCTCACACCACTGAACTTCATGTCATAGTCGCCGGGCATTTTATTGATGAGAGAACCCTTGCCGTAAACAACTTCATCATGAGAAATCGGGAGCATAAAGTTCTCGGAAAAAGCATAAACCATGCTGAATGTAAGTGTGTCGTGGTGATAATTTCTCCACAACGGATCAAGTGAGATGTACGAAAGCATATCGTTCATCCAACCCATATTCCACTTGTAGTCAAAGCCGAGTCCCATATCCTTAATCGGATAGCGTGTAACATTCGGCCATGCCGTACTTTCTTCGGCAATCATCATAGCCTCGGGGTGGAACATATGTACAACCGTGTTGAGCTTCTGCAGGAAATCTACGGCAACAAGGTTTTCTCTTCCGCCGTATGCGTTTGCAATCCACTCACCGTCTTTTCTGTTGTAGTCAAGATAAAGCATTGATGCAACGGCATCAACACGAATACCGTCAACATGATACTTGTCAAGCCAGAACATTGCAGATGAAAGGAGGAAGCTTGTTACCTCATATCTGCCGTAATTGAAGATATATGTACCCCATTCCTTGTGTTCACCGATACGGGGATCCTCATATTCATAACAGCCTGTACCGTCAAATCTGCCAAGACCGTGTGCGTCCTTCGGAAAGTGGGCAGGAACCCAGTCAAGGATAACGCCGATGCCCTCTTCATGACATCTGTCCACAAAATACATAAGGTCTTTCGGCTCACCGTAACGGGATGTTGCGGCAAAGTAGCCTGTAACCTGATATCCCCAGCTGCCGTCAAACGGATATTCTGTAAGAGGCATAAACTCAATGTGAGTGTAGCCCATATTCTTAACATAAGGAATAAGCTCATCAGCAAGCTTGCGATAGCTGAAAACATTGCCGTCCTCATACTTACGCCAAGAGCCTGCGTTTACCTCATAAACATTTATAGGCATATTCTTGTGCGGATGCTCTTTTTTGTAGTCATACCACTTTTCATCATGCCACTCGTAGCCGTCAATTTCGTAAACACGGGATGCGTTGTCGGGACGAGTCTGGCAATGAAAAGCATAAGGATCGGTTTTGAGCCTTCTCTCATGCCACGGGGTTTCGACACAATATTTATAGCAGGCAAACTCGGGAATTCCCTCAATAAACAACTCCCAGACGCCGCCGTCCGAGATTTTATACATAAAGTTTGCGTCATTGTTCCAGTCGTTAAAATCACCGACCACCGAAACGGACAATGCGTTCGGCGCCCATACTCTGAAAACAACGCCCTGACGGCCGTCCCAGTTCACAAAGTGTGAGCCTAAAAATTCATAAGCACGAACAGATTCGCCCTGTAAAAACTGATCAAGCGGCGCTCTTTCGTCATTGATTTTAAAAGCCATAGTAACCCTCTTTTCTGCGATTGTAGGCAGTTCTTCAATAATACAAGTATAGTATAATATATTTTCACCAAATATACAAGTGGTAAAAACGATTTTTATGTAAATAATTTTGTCGATTCGTCTGAAATATTGTCAGTTACTGTGAAAATCGTTCCAAAAAATAGTCATGGAATGTGTGTTTCATCCGTAATTTTTATTTTTGACACACTTATCCCATACTGTTATAATATACAATAACGGAAGCATAAACAAGCGACAATTACGCTACTTTCGTTGGAAAACCGACTAATTTTAAAATCAGGTGATTATCTTTGGACATAAGAGTTATGAAAAGCAAGAAAAGTATTTTTGACGCATTTGTAAATCTGCGTTCAAAAAAAGAACTGCGCAAAATTACCGTTAAGGAGCTTTGTGAAAAAGCACTCATCAATAATCGACCTTCTACACATATTATGAGGATATGTTCGACCTTTCGGACAAAATTGAGAGCGAGGTAGTTGACGGTATTGTAAGTACCATAAGCAATCCGCAGATGATGATTGACGAGCCCGTAAAATTTTATCGCAATCTTCTGGGTGCAATGACCGAAAACAAGGCACTGACAAACACGGTTTTTTCCGGTTCACAACATCCCAATCTTATAGTAAAGCTTTCAAAATCATTGAAAAATATGTTTTTCGAGAACTGCCCGGAATATATAAACGATAAGAAATTCTGCACACTTCTTGACTACGCAATCTACGGCGGATACTATGCCTTTGTTGAAAATCAGGAGAACACAAACGATTATTCGGATGAACTTATTGAATCGATTTCAGTGATTTCCGAGCATATGACAAAACTCATAAAAGCAAGCATTCCAACCCTTAAAAGCAATAATACATAAAAATACTTTTTGCATATTTTTCAAGCTGTATTATTCATTAATTTGTGCAAAGTGCGATTTTTGTCGAACTTCAAAATATTTATTTAAAATCGCTGTCGATTGTGATAGAATATATTCGGTTTTATAAGAGAGAAAGGAGAGTCGGTCAGACTGCCGTTTAGGAGGCGTTTGAAGTCTGTCCGAAAAAGAAGTTATGGAAATTAACACACTTGATATTCTGAAGAATCTTGCCATAATCCTTGTTGCGGCAAAGCTTCTCGGTATTGTTGCCAGAAAGCTCGGCGCACCGCAGGTTGTGGGTGAGATTATTGCAGGTCTTATCGTAGGACCTTGTATGCTTAATTTTGTTTCGTATGACGGGTTCATCTCAGGTATGGCTGAAATCGGCGTTATATTGCTGATGTTCTCGGCAGGTCTGGGAACGGATCTTAAAGAGCTTATCAAAACAGGACCTGTTGCCTTGCTTGTTGCGTTTGCCGGTGTAATCGTTTCGGTTGCAGGCGGTGCGGCTGTTTACCTTGTATTCGGCTTTGGTGACGGTGACCTTGCGATGCTTGAGGCTGTATTTATGGGAACAATCCTTGCGGCAACCTCGGTTAGTATTACTGTTCAGGCTCTTAAAGAAATGGGACACCTGAAAGGAAGGGTTGCAACAACAATTCTTTCAGCCGCAATTATAGACGATGTTATCGGCATCGTACTTCTCACCGTTGTAATCGGTTTCAAAAGCCCCGATGTTCAGCCTGCGTCCGTTTGCATCAACATTGTACTTTTCTTTGTTCTTGCATTTATACTCGGCTTTGCACTTTATTTTCTCTTCAAGTGGCTCGACAAGCTCTGGCCGCACTCAAGAAGAATTCCGATTTTCGGTCTTGTTCTCTGCTTTGCGTGTGCATATTGTGCGGAAGAATTTTTCGGAATTGCAGACATCACAGGCGCATATGTTGCAGGTATTATCCTCTGTAACATCAAGGATTCACAGTACATCGAAAGAAAGATGGATGTCAGCTCGTACATGATTTTCGGACCTGTATTCTTTGCAAGTATCGGACTTCAGACAAGCTTTAACGATTTCAACCTTTCAATGCTCTGGTTCTCAATTGCACTCGTTGCAGTTGCACTTTTGACAAAGGTTATCGGCTGCGGCGGTACGGCAAAGCTTTGCAAATTCAATATGCCTGACTCGCTCAAAATCGGCGTAGGTATGATGAACCGTGGTGAGGTCGGTCTTATCGTTGCCAAGAAGGGACTTGACACAGGTCTTATGGCACCGCAGTTTTTTGCTCCTATTATTATTCTCATCATTGTTTCATCGCTTGCAACACCTATTCTTCTCAAGGTAGTTTACAAGAAATGGCCGGGTAAAGAAAATGAGGAGACAGACAACCGTTCGGAAAAGCTTGCCGAAAACGAAAAGTATCTTACTCAGGAAGTTGTCGGTGCAACCTACAACATCACAGAAGATAATTTCAAAGACAAAAGCAAAGACGAATAATTTAATACAATAACCTAAAAGGACAAATGACAGTCATCAAGTCATTTGTCCTTATTTTTATATCTGTAAATTGTCAATAGTTATCGTAAAAATCTTCTGCACAGGGCAAAAATGCCTTGTCAAATTCACTTTTCGGCAAAAGCCACAGCTTGATGTACATTGCAATCGGTGATGCAGGAGGCAGAACTTTTATATTAAGCCTGTCAAATTTCAGCTTGCTTTCGTAATAAAAGCCCTTGCACGCACCCGTCAAAAATACGGGAATATTCATTGCTTTTGCTTTTTGACAAAAGTCGTTCAAAGCCTTACCGTCTGTATTCAGCGTACCCGAATGGAATCCCTCAAGTAAAACGGCTTTTACATTTTCCGTAATTTCAGGATACTGCATACCAACCGTTGCGGAAATTTTCAGCACATTGCTGTTATCCGAAAGTCGGACGCTTTCATCAAAAGCGAACTCGCTTTTTAATGCCTTATAACGGGTATTCTTCACAAAAAGTCCGTTCTGAATTTTACCGTAGCTCTCGTCAAAAATACTGTGCAGTTCGTCGCTGTATGCCGAATGTGCAAGCAGTCTTGACGCTCTGTGAATTGTCACGGGCAAATCTGCGTTTTTATACGAAACAAAAGCACCGTTTCCGCTGCCTGATTTTATAAAGTCAATCGCACCGACAAAATTTTCAAAGCCGTTTGAACGGCTGTCATCAAGCGGATAATTTGCCGAAACAAGCACAATCGGCACATTTAAGCCGTCAAAAATATAAGCAAGAAATGCAGATGTATATTGCAAAGTGTCCGTTCCGTGAGTTACAACAATGCCGTCATAGCTGTTCAAATCATAGCTTTGCAGACAGTCGGCAAGCCTGTTCATGTAACCGCCCTCAAGATTTTCGCTGAGGACGGTATAAGGCTCAGCCGTGTCAAAATCAACATCACCGTACCTGTCAAGATACATCTGCGTGAGCATATATTTCTGCTCATTGTCGGGCGAAAGCACCTCGCCCTTACGCACACAGCCGATTGTACCGCCCGTAAAAACAACAAGAATTTTCATATACTCACCTCTTTCATATTCTGCCCTTAAAGGTTATAAATAAACTATTTATTTTCCTTGCCCGTGATTTTTTCGATTGTAATTTCATAAACGCCTGTCATACTGCCCGATTTCTCTATGCACCTTTTTCCGCTTTCGATAAATTCGGGAGCATATTTTTCAACAATCAGTTCAAGACCTCTGTTCTTGTTCTCAGCCGATTTTGCAATCGTACCGAACACAACCGCACTTTCGTATTTTGAAGTCAGTTTTGCACCGTCAATTCTGTTGTTTTGAACCGTGCAAAACGAAACCTTGTTGCTGTATTCAACATTTTTCAGTTTCAAACCCGAATTCGGAGCGCAATGGAAATAAATTTTGTTGCCCTCAACGGCAAAATTTACAGGCACACCGTAGGGATAGCCGTCCCCGCCGATTGTTGACAAAATGCCGTATTCACCGTTTTTAAGGATTTCATAGGCTCTTTCTTCGGTAGTTTCCCTGTCTTTTCTACGCATCTTTTCGTTCATTATTCAACTCCGATATCGTTCATAACCATGCCCGTAATCATCTTCGGATAGAAATATGTTGACTTCTGCGGCATCTTTTCGCCGGCGGCGGCAACATCACGGATTTCGGTTACTCTTGTCGGATTAAGCACAAACGAGCATTGGAACTTGCCGTTGTCAACGCCCTCAACAGCCTCTGAGAAAAATTTGGTGTATGTAAGGTTAATCTGATTTGCCATATTTTCCTTATCAATGCCGAAAATTCTTTCAAGCACAAGTGAATGGAGAACGGTAACATCAAGCTGTCTTGACGGTTCGCTCAATTCGGGAAGAAGCTTGTCCATAATGTCAAGACTTTTCAGCACAAGCCTGTACCATTTTCCGTTTCCGACATAGAATCCGAATGCCTTTTTGCCCTCGTCATAGAGCTTTGCAAGCTCGCTTTCCATATTGTCCGTACCGTTCATTTCGGTAACATCAAAATATTCCCTGCAACCGTCAAGAACTTTTTCAACATTAAAGTCCGGCAAATCACGCACAAGGCGGTGTGTCGGGAATACAACAAGTCCCGGATGCTCCATATCAACAAGGTAAATCATCTGATAATCACAAGGATCGCCAACCTTTGAAAGACCGTTTTCACGGCAGTAGTTTCGATAGTTTAGAGCGGTTTCATAGCGGTGGTGACCGTCTGCAATATAGAGCTTTCTGTCGGCAAAATCTGCACAAAGCTTTGCGATTACATTTTCATCCGTAACAATCCAAAGTCTGTGAGTAACACCCTCACCGTCGGTAAATTCAAGCTTTGGTGTGTCCTTAGATTCATTATCAATTGTTGCGAGGGTTGTATGCTTGCTGTCCATATAAAGGGCATAAATCTGACTGAAATTGCAGTTTGTTGCCTTCATAAGATTAAGTCTGTCCTCTTTAGCCTTTGAAAGAGTGAACTCGTGCGGAAGAATGATTCCCTTTTCAAACTCTTCAAGATGAACACGGGCGATGATACCCTTGATGCTCTTGCGTTCGCCGTAAGCCGTGAATTCTTCCTCATAAACATAGATTGCAGGCTTGTCCTCGCTCACAAGAACACCCCTGTTCCGCCACATATCAAGGATTTCTCTTGCTGTCTGATACGGGTTTTCACCCTCTTTCGGAAGCTCAAGCCGAATGATATTATACTCGTTTTCGCTGATATAACCGAGTCTTTGTTCCTCGCTTATGATGTCATAAGGCGGACAGCAAAGCTGAGAAATTTCACCTGCTTTTTCCGTGTTGTAACGCATTCCTCTGAACGCTTTTATTTCTGCCATATTAAAAACCTCCAAATTGTTTTTCGGTCAAGTGTATCTTCACCGTCCGTATAAGGCAATTATAACACAAGCAGTTGATTTGAACAAGTGAAAAGTAAGTTTATTTAAATTTACTGTGCAAAACCACAATGAATATTACGGCATAAAAATCATTGACAATCAAAGGAAAGTTTGATATAATATTCTTTGCGTAAGCTGATTACGATATTTGACATTGCATAAACTATTTGTCAAATGAAAACAGAATACGCGCCAATAGCTCAGTTGGTTAGAGCTACCGGCTCATAACCGGTCGGTCCGGGGTTCGAGTCCCTGTTGGCGCACCAAAAAAGAAAGTACTCAAACGAGTACTTTCTTTTTATTTTACCGTTATGCGTGAACAGGGACTCGAAGGCGAGCGTTAAGAAAACAGTCCGGCGGACTGTTTTTAGCGAGAGCGTTGATGAATTTTTAGCTTTGAACAAGCCGCAACAAGCGAGGTAGAATAACTTAGATAGATAAAACACCTGTTGGCTCACCAAAAAAGAAAGTACCCAAACGAGTGCTTTCTTTTTTTGTTTTTACTCTATCTTTTTCCAACAATACTTTTTCATAAAATCTGCAATTACGGTTATATCTTCACCCTCATAGTATTTTACAAGCAGTCTTTTAAATTCAGGCACTTCCTTTTCAGGAATCACCAGAAATCCGCCACCGTGTGAAATAAGATAGTGATTTGCAAAAATTACAGAGGCACGCTTGTTACCGTCAAGAAATATTTGTGTTTTCATACAATAAAGGCACAACTTAATTGCCGTATTGATAACTTCATCACTTTCTTCTATAATTTCACGGATTTTTTCTTTTACATCCAACTCATTAGGCAACGGTGGAACATATGAAGAACCTCCGATAGTAACCGGAACTCCTCTAATTCTTCCGCCTTCCGCAAAAAATCCTTCATTAACAACTCTTGCTATATGGCTGAGCATATAGTAGTCGGAACGACTTGCTATTACATCACGATCCAAAATAAATTCCCATGCGTGTTTTAAATTCAAAATTTTCTGAACATCTGTTGCAGTCACACCGGAAATTTTACCGTTATCTATGATTTCTTCAGTTTGTGGGAATGATGTAGCAACACCCTCAAGGACAGCCTGATCATATATATTCATTTTCATATTTGCACGGGCAAACGCAATATTGTTTATAACATCAGAAGAAAGTTCATCTTCTGAATATCCCGCATTTGCAAGTTGTTTATCTATACTGCGAAGTTCTTTCCTGATTTCACGGGCTTCTCTGGCATTGCGGAGGAGCAAATTATATAATTCTTCCGTATATGCACCTACATAAGTTGATGTCTGTTTTCCTGCAACACGCTTTCTCACATAAAGATATTTTTCATTACCTCGTTCCTTAATTTCGGGAGTTCCGTCATACGGCATTAAATTTAACCTTGCATTAAGGTCAGCACGGCTTCTTAGTAACTCTTGTATTTCATTGTATTTTGCAGCCATTATAATTCTCCTTTGGGGTACATTCTCTTGTAAAAGTATAATACAATTCTCCCCAACAGTCAATGCATCTTGGGGAACATTTTTGCATTTTAAAGCCTAATTCGTTCCCCAATAATAAATTTCAAACATATTATATCCTATTCAAGTTCTTTTATGAAATCCATTAACACCAACAAATTCCAAAACAACCCTTATCTCACAAGCGGATAAGGGTTGTTTTTATTCATTAATTTTACTCTTTTTGAATTCGAGATACTTTATATAGTCAAGCACATCGCCACATTCCTCTTTTGTAAATGACTGCGGAAGAGAAACAGAGCGAATGTTGCGGTTGAACGAGAGCGGTTCGTCAATCAGACCGATGAGATAGTCAACCGACACATCAAAAAGTTTTGCAATGATTATTTTTGAATTATCATCGGGATCACTGCGGTTACATTCGTATGATGATATTGTGTAGTGCGACACACCCAAAAGCTCTGCAAGCTGTGCCTGCGACACGCCGTGGTCTTTGCGAAGTTCCTGTAAGCGTTCACCAATCATAATATCACCTCATATATTTAATAACTTAATTATAAGTATTTTGCGAATTTTTGTTTAAAATTATGAGAAATTTTAGATTTTTAATTGACAAGTGTGAAAATCTGCATTATAATTCTTATATAAGCTGTGAATTTTCACAGTAATTAAGGAGGAACGGAAAATGAAAAAGAAAATCGCAATTATACTCGCCATATTAACTTTGACATCAATTACAGCTTGCGGACAATCAAACGGCAATAACTCATCTTCAAAAACAGAAAGTTCATATTCATCTTCTGATAATTCTAAATCAGAAAAATCCAGTCATAAAGAAAGCACCTCAAATACAGAGGATACAACTGTAGTTGAAGAAACAACAAAGAAACCCGAATCTTCATCAACAAAAAAGGATGTTTCAACGCTTGATGGCATTGAAGCTGCAGTAAGTGAGGATGTAGAAAATACGATTTCTGGGTTAGAAAAAGAATTTGACTCGCTTAAATCAGAAATTGATACATATGATAAATATTTACAAAATACATCTGAAATTGAAGATTTCTATAATAAAATAGTTAAGACAAACGAAGATGTTTGTATCAGACTATATGAATACGCATTAGAATATGCAAACATTGTTGTCAATTCAAATTCAGACTCATACGATAAATATGATGATCTTAAAGGCATTTACGATTGTATTTATGATGATGCAGGAAAAGATATCTATAACGGAATATACGACGGTGTCCTAAAGGATATGTATAAGGCTTTCTACGAGGGAGTTCTTGACGATTCCCCTGATGATGACGGGTATAGTAAATGGTCAGACACTTGTTCTCAGGAATATGATTGGTACTCAGATGCTTGTTCCGATACCTATGATTTTTATTCTGACACTTCTTCAGATATATATGATTTTTACTCAGATGTAGGAAGTGCAATATATAAAGACGACATGAGCAAAGCACAAAAACGCATCGATAAATTTGAAGCAAAAATAGAAAAGCTGAAAAACAATAAGTAATTGTTTTTATATTAAAAATACGATTTGTGAATTAAACAACAGGCTGTACGCAATTTTGTACAGCCTGTTTCTTTGTGTAGGTATTAAAATGTAGTGGAGAACCGTGTTCTCCACTACTAAACATCGGTAACTTTCTGACATCTATATGATTTTGTTTTACATAAATTCTGTGCCTTTACTTGCGTGTGTCCGATTAACTCCGCTATATTTTCCGTTTTTCAATTTTTAACCCAATTTGAATCAATGTCCGTTCTCCGTAATTCTGATTGCAACGGCGGTGACATCGTCCTCACGGTCGGCCTTACGGTGCTTTACCGCCTCGTCAACAACAGCCTTTGCAAGATCCTGGGTACTGCCCTCATTCCATGTGCGAATAAGCTTTTCGAGCCATTTGTCATCGCCCGTAATTACACCGTCTGATACCATAACAATCATATCCCCCGTTGTCAGATTTACCGTGTCGGTTGAAAATTTTATACCGTTTAGAATTCCTGCAGGGAGCGATGGCATTTCACAAACCGTTACCCTGCCGTTTTTCTTTACAAATGTTACGGGCGCACCTGCTTTTTTAAAAGTGGTTTTGCCGGTGTAGAGGTCAACACTTGTGACATCAACCGTTGAAAGCGATTCGTCCTCACTTTTCACCATGAGGGCTGAGTTCACAATCTGCAAACAGCTGTCGGCTGAAAGTCCCGCCCTTAGCAGTCTTGTCATAACAGACGCCGCCATATTGCCGTCAACGGCAGCTCTGCCGCCCGTACCCATACCGTCACACACGAGCGCATATGTTTTGCCGAAACCGTCATTAAAATAATTTATGCAGTCACCGCAGAGCTTACCGTTGTTGGCGGTGTGCTGGTCGCTTCCGATTTCAACATCAAACACGGGCATTTCGCACATTGCAATACGGATTCTGTTACCCTCACGGCTGATTGTCGGAAGGTCAAATCTTCTTCCGCAACAGCGTGAAATCTCACGCATAACCTCGCCCTTAGAAAGCTTTTCGGACTTATTCGAGAGCGTAAGTTCCACGCTCATTCTTCCGCCGTTTGACACAAGGCAGATGCACTCCTCAACAATTGCACCGAGGCTTGTGAGGGCGCTGATTATCCGTTGTGCAGATTCGTTATCGCACCGCATTGTGTTGCGAAATTCATCAGCCAAATCGTGGAGAATATCGCCGATTCCGGAAAACTGCCCTGCAACAACGCTCCGCACATCGGTAATCCTTTGTTGTGCCTCAAGCGCCGACTGATATTCACGGTAGTTTGCGTTCATTGAACGGGCAATTTCGCCTTTTTTACAGCAGTTTTTTACGAAAGATTTTTCAACATCTCTTTCGCCTATTGTGCCGTTCGATTCAAGACACTCTTCAAGCCTTGCAAAATCGTCACGGGTAACACCGCCCTTGTGTTCATAGCAGTACATTTTCAGTCCGCAGGTTTCGCAGACTTCATTTCTTGTACCCTCACAAACAGCGTCAAATGTGGGCGAATAGAGCTTTTTCATCTTTTCAGAAACTTTTGAAACATCGTTTTTCACATTGCCGACTGCCTTTGAGGCAAAGTCGAGTCGCATAACAATATTTTTTCGCAGAGCCTCTCCGAGCGATGTATTTTTGTCACTTGAAAACACGGGCGAAATCACATTGCCGACTTCTTTCGGAAGAACCATAAACACCGCACTTGCGGCAAGGCTTTCAACAAGCACACCCGACGGTGTTCCGAACTGCGAACCGAACGCAAGGCACATCACACCGTTTGAGATTACAAAGGCAATCGCACAGCCCAATTTTCCGAGCTGTGAAAAAAGCCCCGCCATAAGTCCTCCGAATGCAAAACCACCGCAGATGTAGCCGTTCTCTCTTGACGCAATGCTGAAAATCGCCCCTGTTGAAATTCCGCTGATTGCACCGCCCGTAACCGAGCCGTAGCGTGAACAAAGCAAAATGACGAGCATTGCAATAATTCTGCCGAGCGAGATATTCTGCCAAGCAATACTGCCGAAAGCCAGAATCAGGATACACCCCGACATAACCACGCTCGCGGTTTCCTGTTGCGAAAAAACTTCAAAACTTCTGTTGTCGCCTGCAAGGTGCAATGCCGTGCTGATAAAATATGCCGCCGCACCTGCAATTACCGCCTCGGTTACGCAATCGGCAAAGGTTGTCAGCGTGCTTGTGCTTACGAAAAGCAACGAAACACCCGTTGCAAAAATCGGAACAAATGCCACAAGCGGAGCAAAAACCTTGCTTTTGGTAACCTTGTCAAGATCACCAAGCAACCACCGCAGACCGCCTATTGCCGCCACAACGGCAAGGTAACGAAAGCTGTCCGAGGGTTTGAGCAGGACATAGCCGAATGCCGTGCCTAAGAGTGATGACAAAAGATACTTTCTCGGAACTGCCGCCGCAAATGACGCCCCGAACGGTGCAAGACTTCCGAGAACCGCTCCCCGTGACACCAAAATTCCGCAGAGCAGACAACCTGCGTTTGTGAGCATTTTCCGCATAAAATCGCCCTGAACAGCATCCTGTCTGCGAGCCAAAGTAGTTTTTGCTTCCATAAAAATCAACATCCCTTTAATGATTTACTTCTTTTTGTATTTTTATTATAGGATATTATGGGTAACAGTTTTGTCTTTTTGTGAATGAGAATTTTTATATTCTTTTGTAGAAATAAAGCTTTGAAAAAACTTAATAAAGTAATTACGCAAAAGATTGTTCAACATTAAAAAAAGCCGTTGTTAAAATTCTGATTTTGCATTATAATGGAGTAAACCAAAGTGAAAGGACAAACAAAATGATTATAATGTCAGTTGACCTCGGAAAAGCACGCACAGGCATTGCCGTATGCGACAAAACCGAGTTTTTAGCGTCGCCATATACGGTTATTTTTGAAAAGTCACCGAAACAGTTGCTTGAAAAGGTGTCAAATACAGCCAAAGAAACAAAAGCCGAGCTTATTGTTGTGGGACTTCCGAAAAATATGGACGGCAGTGAGGGCGAAAGTGCACAGAATGCCAGAGCGTTTGCCGAAAATCTGAGCAATGAAACAGGCATTGAATGCGTTATGCAGGATGAGCGTGGAACTACAATTACGGCTCACAATTTTCTCAACACCACAAATACAAGAGGAAAAAAGCGTAAAAATGTCGTTGACGAGGTTGCCGCCACAATAATTCTTCAGGATTATCTTGACAAAAGAAAATCGGGCTTAAACAGATAAAATCATAAAAGATTTACCTTTCCGATGATTTCGGAGGGTTATTTAATGTACATTTTGAGAATTTTGTTGATTATTGTAATTATTTATGATAAAATTTTTTCGGAGATTTAATCTCTGATTTTACTTGAGAGAGGGATTCTATGTTTTGTCCAAATTGCGGAAATCAATGTCCTGACGGCACAAAATTCTGTCAGTCATGCGGTACACCGCTCATAAACAATCAACAGCAAAACACTCAGCCTGATTTTAACAATCAGCAGGCTAATTATCAGCAGCCTAATCAGCAATATCAACAGCCAAATTACAACCAATATCAGCAACCGAATCAGTATCGGCAACCGATGTACAATCAACCATATCAGCAGTATCCACAGTATCCCGATAAATTCAACGGACATCAGATGGGTTGGTACAAATTTCTGATTTACTTTGCACTTTTTGCAGGTGCGTTCTTTAATGTATGCTATGCTGTTTTATACATGACAGGCAGTATTTACGAAACCGAGCAAATTGATCCGCTTACCGTATATTCACTTTATCCGGGTGTAAAAGCGGTTGACATCGTGTATGGCATATTGCTTCTTGTACTTGCCGTTTTTATGATCGTAACCCGTTTTCAGCTTTCAGGATTGAAAAAGAACGGTCCGAAAATGATTGTTGCACTTTACGGTCTTAATATTGCCATTGCGATTATTTATGCCATTTTAATTTCATGCACAACAGATTACATGGCATTCGATGCGTCAACAGTCGGTCAGTGCGTTATACCGATTGTTATGGCAATTGTCAACAAGGTTTATTTTGACAGAAGAAAAGATATTTTCGTGAATTAAATTATGTTGAGAATTTTATAACCTAAAATTCAAGCACGCCGCAGTTTTTCTCACTTGAAACTGCGGCGTGCTTTTAAGTTAAATGCTTTAGTACTTTTAAGTACTATAAAATCATTGTATCACCCATTTATGATAAAGTCAATAGTACCGATAGATACTATACAAGGTGATAATATGTATTTTAAAAGACTGCGTGATTTGCGAGAAGATCATGATATGAAACAAAGTGAAGTTGCCGAATATTTAGGAATTCAGCAGACGGTCTATTCACGCTACGAAAGAGGATTTCAGTCAATTCCTGTTGAGCATTTAATTAAACTGGCTGATTTGTACAAAGTTTCCACAGATTACATTCTCGGCAGAAAATAGTTACAAATTAAAAATTAAAGTCGGGCAGCAGATTTTCAATGCAAAATTTCTGTTTCCCGACTTTTTTATTTGTGATACGGCGAGTCGCCATTCCCTGTTCGTGAAGACAGTTTGTAATGTAAAAACATATTATGCCAGAGCGAAAGTTTTTTAAAATTGAAAGTTGAAAATGGAAAATTGAAAATTGCGGTCGGGCAGACAGTTTGCAAACGAAAAAATACACGGTATGTACCATTTGGCACATACCGTGGTTTTTTTATACATTATATGTTTTCAGTTAAATCAGAAGTCCATAATTTCATCGTCTTCAAGAGCAACGATAACATCGTCTGTATCGTCATTCTCAACGATTTCTGCCTCAGAATTACTCTCAAGCTGAACATCTGCATATCTCTGCATACCTGTACCTGCAGGGATAATCTTACCGAGGATAACATTCTCTTTAAGACCGACGAGCGGATCAACCTTACCCTTGATAGCGGCATCTGTAAGAACTCTTGTTGTTTCCTGGAATGATGCGGCTGAAAGGAAGCTGTCTGTTGCAAGAGCGGCCTTTGTGATACCGAGGAGGAGCTGAGTGAATGTTGCCTCACGAAGACCTTCTTCGCCGTTGGCAATACGCTTTTTAATCTGCTCATTCTCGTAAAGAACTTCGTTCTTGTCGTAGGTCTGACCTGACATAAAGCCTGTGTCGCCTGCGTCCTCAACCTTAACCTTACGCATCATCTGACGAACGATAACCTCAATGTGCTTATCGTTGATTTCAACACCCTGTAAACGGTAGGTACTCTGTACTTCCGAAATAAGGTAGTTCATGACTGCCTCGGGTCCGAGAATATCGAGTATATCGTGCGGATTAACAGCACCGTCGGTAATCTTGTCACCCTTTTTGATGTGGTCGCCGTCAAATACCTTTACACGGAAACCGAAAGGAATGAGGTAAGCTCTTTCTTCGCCTGTTTCCTTGTTAAAGATAACAGCGTGCTTTGCGTTTTTGATTTCTTCAAAACGAACATCACCGTCGATTTCACTGATGATTGCAAGGCTCTTTGGTTTACGAGCCTCGAAAAGCTCTTCAACTCTCGGAAGACCCTGTGTGATATCTTCGGCAGATGCAACACCGCCGGTATGGAATGTTCTCATTGTAAGCTGTGTACCCGGCTCACCGATTGACTGAGCGGCAATAATACCGACAGCCTCACCGACAGTAACAGGCTGACGGTTGGCAAGGTTAGAACCGTAGCACTTACGGCAAGCGCCGTGTTTTGCACGACATTCAAGTACCGAACGAATCTTGATGTGGTCAACACCCGAATTAACGATAATGTCAGCCTCTTTGTCGCCCATCATAACATCCTTTGAAACAAGAACATTACCGTTAGAATCGCAGAAGTCATCAAGGAGATATCTTCCGATAAGACGCTCGTGGAGTCCTTCGATAACATTTGATTCGCCTGCTTTGATGTCAAAGATTTCAAGACCTTCTGTAGTACCGCAGTCCTCTTCACGGATAATAACTTCCTGTGATACATCAACAAGACGGCGGGTAAGGTAACCTGAGTCGGCTGTACGAAGAGCTGTATCGGCAAGACCTTTACGAGCACCACGAGATGAAATAAAGTACTCCAAGATGTTAAGGCCTTCACGGTAGTTAGCTCTGATAGGAATTTCGATTGTTTTACCTGATGTATTGGCGATAAGACCACGCATACCTGCAAGCTGTCTGATCTGGCTCATACTACCACGGGCACCTGAGTCAGCCATCATGAAGATTGGGTTGTAGCGGTCAAGGTTTTTCTGGAGGGCGTCGGTTACATCGTTAGTAGCCTTTTCCCAGATACGAAGAACTTCTTCGTAACGCTCCTCGTTTGAACGAAGACCCATCATAAACTCATCACGAATAACATCAACTTCCTTCTCTGCCTCGGCAATAATCGCCTTCTTCTGAGGAGGAATAACTGCGTCACAAACGGCAACGGTAATAGCACCCTTTGTAGAATACTTATAGCCCTGTGCCTTAATGTGGTCAAGAACAACGCTTGTTCTTACCGGACCGTGAATTTTGATACATTTATCAATAATCTTCTTAAGACCCGATTTACCAACGAGGAAGTCAACCTCAAACTTGAATCTGTTTTCGGGGATACTTCTGTCGATAAAGCCGAGATCCTGAGGAATAGGATTGTTAAAGATAATCTTACCGATTGTTGTGTCTACAATACCGGATTCGATTTTTCCGTCAATTTCAAGCTCACGGCGAACCTTGATTTTTGAGTGAAGCTCAATGACGCCTGTCTGATAAGCCATCATAACCTCATCAACATCACGGAATACCTTTCCTTCGCCTCTCTCACCGTCCTTATCAAGTGTAAGGTAGTAAGAACCGAGGATCATATCCTGTGTAGGAACTGTAACAGGCTGACCGTCAGAAGGCTTGAGAAGGTTGCCTGCTGCGAGCATAAGGAATCTTGCTTCTGCCTGTGCCTCTGCCGAAAGAGGTACATGGACAGCCATCTGGTCGCCGTCAAAGTCAGCATTGTATGCTGTACAAGCGAGCGGATGAAGTTTAAGAGCACGACCTTCAACAAGAACAGGCTCAAATGCCTGAATACCAAGACGGTGAAGTGTTGGAGCACGGTTGAGGAGAACGGGGTGTCCCTTGATTACAACTTCAAGTGCGTCCCAAACATTGTCCTTTGCACGCTCAACAGCTTTTCTTGCTGATTTGATATTCTGCTCTGCTTTAGTTTCAACAAGGCGTTTCATAACGAACGGCTTGAAGAGTTCAAGTGCCATTTCCTTAGGAAGACCGCACTGATACATTTTGAGTTCAGGTCCTACAACGATAACCGAACGGCCTGAGTAGTCAACACGCTTACCGAGAAGGTTCTGACGGAAACGGCCCTGCTTACCTTTAAGCATATCCGAAAGTGACTTGAGGGCACGGTTGTTAGGTCCTGTAACGGGTCTGCCTCGTCTGCCGTTGTCGATGAGTGCGTCAACGGATTCCTGAAGCATTCTTTTCTCGTTGCGGATGATGATTTCAGGTGCGTTAAGCTCAAGGAGCTTTTTAAGTCTGTTGTTACGGTTGATAACTCGGCGATAGAGGTCGTTAAGGTCACTTGTTGCAAAACGACCGCCGTCAAGCTGAACCATAGGACGGATATCCGGAGGAATTACCGGAACAACATCGAGAATCATCCACTCAGGACGGTTGCCCGACATTCTGAAGCTTTCAACAACATCAAGTCTTTTAAGGAGTCTAACTCTCTTCTGACCCGATGCAGTTTCGAGTTCTTCTTTAAGTGAAGCGGAAAGAGCATCAAGGTCAATCTCGGCAAGAAGCTTTTTGATTGCCTCGGCACCCATACCTGCTTCAAAGTCGTCTTCATACTTCTCACGCATATCATTGTACTCACCCTCGGTAAGACACTGATACTTTGCAAGGTCACGGCAGTCGCCGGGATCTGTTACGATGTACTGTGAGAAATAGAGTACATTCTCCAAAAGCTTGGGAGAAATATCAAGCATAAGGGCAATTCTTGAAGGAATTCCCTTGAAATACCAAATGTGCGACACGGGAGCGGCAAGCTCAATGTGTCCCATACGCTCTCTTCTGACCTTTGAACGGGTTACTTCAACACCGCAACGGTCACAGATTTTACCCTTAAAACGGATTCTCTTGTATTTACCGCAGTGACATTCCCAGTCCTTTGTCGGTCCGAAAATGCGTTCGCAGAACAAGCCGTCTCTTTCAGGCTTGAGAGTACGATAGTTAATTGTCTCGGGCTTTTTAACTTCGCCGTAAGACCATTCTCTCATCTGCTCAGGAGAAGCAAGTCCGATTTTAATTGAGTCAAAAACATTATTATCTATCATTGCATTTCCTCCTTACATATCGTCACTGCCAAAGTCATCGCTGAAATCATCCGATGTGTAGCTGTCCTCTTCAACATCGGCAAGTGAATCGTCAAACATATTGCCTTCTTCGCCGCCCTCGTCAAGAGTGTAGCCGTCCATTGATGTCATTACATGGTCTTCTTCAAATTCCGGATTTGTTGCATCAACAATATCCTCGTCCTCATCAAACTTCTGCTTAATGTCAATTTCTTCACCGTCAGAGTTAAGAACACGAACATCAAGTGAAAGTGACTGGAGTTCCTTAATAAGAACTCTGAATGACTCAGGAATACCCGGAGCAGGAATATTCTGACCTTTAACGATAGCCTCGTAGGTCTTAACACGGCCGACAACATCGTCCGACTTAACTGTAAGAATTTCCTGAAGTGTATAAGCAGCACCGTAAGCCTCAAGTGCCCAAACTTCCATCTCACCGAAACGCTGACCGCCGAACTGAGCTTTACCGCCGAGTGGCTGCTGTGTAACGAGAGAGTAAGGACCTGTGCTTCTTGCGTGGATTTTTTCATCAACGAGGTGATGGAGCTTGAGGTAGTACATATAACCTACTGTTACAGGGTTATCGAAACGCTCGCCTGTACGACCGTCAACAAGCCATGTCTTACCGTCCTCGCTGTAACCTGCGTCTTTAAGACACTGGAAAATGTCCTGCTCATGAGCACCGTCAAATACAGGAGTCATAATCTTCCAGCCAAGCGCCTTTGCGGCATAACCGAGGTGAACCTCAAGAACCTGACCGATGTTCATACGAGAAGGTACGCCCAACGGGTTAAGTACGATGTCAAGCGGAGTACCGTCAGGAAGGAACGGCATATCTTCCATTGGGAGAATTCTTGAAACAACACCCTTGTTACCGTGACGACCTGCCATCTTATCGCCTACGCTGATTTTTCTCTTGAGTGCAAGGTAAACTCTTACAACCTTGTTTACACCGGGCTGGAGTTCGTTTCTGCTGTCTGCACGGGTAAACACCTTAACATCAACAACAGTACCGCATTCACCGTGAGGCACACGGAGAGATGTATCTCTGACTTCTCTTGCCTTTTCACCGAAGATTGCACGAAGGAGTCTTTCCTCGGCTGTAAGCTCTGTTTCACCCTTTGGAGTTACTTTACCGACAAGGATATCGCCTGCTTTAACCTCAGAACCGATCTGAATGATACCGTCCTCGTCAAGATACTTGAGAACATCTTCACCTACATTCGGGATATCTCTTGTAATCTCTTCGGGTCCGAGCTTTGTATCTCTTGCCTCTGTGTCATATTCTTCAATGTGAATTGATGTATAAACATCATCACGAACGATTTTTTCGTTGATAAGAACAGCATCCTCGTAGTTGTAACCTTCCCATGTCATAAAGCCGATGAGAGCGTTCTTACCGAGAGCAACTTCACCGTTTTCGGTAGCCGGACCGTCTGCGAGAACTTCACCCTTCTTAACTCTCTGTCCTCTTGACACGATAGGACGCTGGTTGATACATGTACCCTGGTTAGAGCGGAGGAACTTGATAACCTCAAAGTCCTGAACTCTGCCCGAGTCATACTGTACACGAATGTTACGGGCGTCAACGCTCATAACGATACCGTCTTCCTCAGCGAGGATACAAACGCCTGAGTCTGTACCTGCCTTGTACTCCATACCTGTACCGACGATAGGAGCTTCACTGCGGAGAAGCGGAACTGCCTGACGCTGCATGTTCGCACCCATGAGAGCACGGTTTGCGTCATCGTTTTCAAGGAACGGAATCATAGCCGTAGCAACAGATACAACCATCTTAGGAGATACATCCATGAAGTCGAATCTTTCGGGAGAATACTCTACGAACTCGTCACGGTAACGACCTACGACTCTTGAATGAACAAATCTGCCGTTTTCATCAAGCGGTTCGTTAGCCTGTGCAACAGCGTAGTTATCCTCAACATCGGCTGTCATATAAACAACCTCGTCGGTTACAACGCCTGTTTCCTTGTCAATTTTACGATAAGGAGCTTCGATAAAGCCGTACTTGTTGATACGGGCAAATGAAGCAAGATATGAGATAAGACCGATGTTAGGACCTTCAGGAGTTTCGATAGGACACATTCGGCCATAGTGTGTGTAGTGTACGTCACGAACCTCAAATCCTGCACGATCTCTTGAAAGACCGCCCGGACCGAGGGCTGAAAGACGACGCTTGTGGGTAAGCTCTGCAAGTGGGTTACCCTGATCCATGAACTGTGAAAGCGGTGAAGAACCGAAGAATTCTTTAATTGCCGCTGTTACGGGACGGATATTGATGAGTGAGTTAGGTGAAAGCGACTCCATATCCTGTGACTGGGTTGTCATTCTTTCTCTTACTACTCTTTCAAGACGGGAGAAACCGATTCTGAACTGGTTCTGAAGAAGTTCGCCTACGCAGCGGATTCTTCTGTTGCCGAGGTGGTCGATATCATCTGTGTTACCGACACCGTGAGCAACACAGTTAAGGTAGTTGATTGTTGCAAAGATATCATCAACCGTGATGTGGTTAGGAACAAGCTCATCCGCACGGCTTCTGAGCATTTCCTTGAGGTCATCCTCATTCTCACAGGAATCAAGAATTTCGCAAAGAACATCAAAACGAACATTTTCCTTGATATCACACTCTGCTTCTGCGTCAAAATCAACATAGCAAGCGATGTCAACCATACCGTTTGAAATAACCTTAACGATTGTTTCATCGGCAGCCTTTACATAGGCAATCTTAACACCTGCGTTTTCGATTTCAAAAGCCTTTTCCTTTGTGATTTTTTCATCACGAAGAGCCATAACCTCGCCTGTGCGTGGGTTGGCAATCAGCTCTGCAAGAACCTGACCTTCAAGACGGTTTGCAATACCGAGCTTTTTGTTGTATTTATATCTGCCTACTCTTGACATATCATAACGACCGGGGTCAAAGAACAGGTTGTTTATGTGTGTCTGCGCACTGTCAACTGTCGGAGGCTCAGACGGACGGAGCTTTTTGTAAACCTCGATAAGACCTTCTTCAACATTTGAAGCGGCATCCTTTTCGATAGTAGCTCTCATTCTTTCATCGTCACCGAAATAGTCGAGAATTTCGGCATCCGTGCCAAGACCGAGTGCTCTGATAAATGATGTAACGGGAAGCTTACGGTTCTTATCAATACGAACATAAAAAACATCGTTTACATCGGTTTCATACTCAAGCCATGCACCACGATTCGGGATAACTGTTGTTGAATACAGTTCCTTACCGGTTTTATCGTGATCCATTTTATAGTAAACGCCCGGGCTTCTTACAAGCTGTGAAACGATAACACGCTCAGCACCGTTGATAACGAATGTGCCGCTTGCGGTCATCAGCGGGAAATCGCCCATAAATACATTGCTCTCTTTGATTTCACCCGTTGACTTGTTCAAAAGTCTTGCGGTTACTCTGAGAGCAGCTGAATATGTTGCATCACGAACCTTACACTCAATTACGCTGTAGTTCGGGTGATCAACATCAAGTGTGTAGTCGATAAAATCGAGAACAAGGTTGTCCTGATAATCGGTAATGCCCGAAACATCTTTAAATACTTCTTTAAGACCTTCGTCAAGCAACCATTTGTATGACGCTTTCTGAATGTCGATAAGATTAGGCATATCAATTACTTCATCGATTTTACCAAAACTCATTCTTTCGGTGTTGCCAAGCTTTACGGGTTTGACATTAACCATAGGCGTATCACTCCTTAAAAAATCTATGAAACGGGGCAAGCGGCACTGAAAATCTGCTCATAAAAAGCTCTTGACACAAAAGGATTTTTGTGATAATATCCCCTTGTCGGATAAAGTTTTTTGCTGATTTCCCTGACCTCTTCGGTACATATCCCCATTATGGTACATTTTATTATTCTATATTGAAATAATCAATAAGTCAAGAGAATTTTCGGATTTTTTTCGGATTTTACTGACTTTTTTATATTTTTACAGGTTTTACTTCCCGAAAAGAATTATTTTTCTTTTCGGGCTATTTTTTACATCCCAATGCAACACCCGACACGGTGTATGGTTTTACAAGTAGGGGCGTTCATCGGACGCCCGCAAGTAACAGAACATACATTATGATAAATACAAAGTGTATAGATGTCGCAAAGTCATTGTTCAACTGTAGCGGCGATCAGTGATCGCCACCATTGCAGAAATTTTATGTTTTAACAAAATATTATGGTGTAATGAGAATTATGTATTCATTTGTAGCGGCGAACACGGTTCGCCAATTGATTTGTGTGCAAACACAAATCAAGCAAAACCAATTTTTTTGGTAAATAGCAAATATAAATTTCATATAACAAACGATTTGTATTAAGTCGAACCGATTTTACAATCGTTTCGATTGGCGAACACTGTTCGCCGCTACAGTATAACAATTGCTTTGTCGAATTTATAAAGTTTGTTTTTAAATATAATTTCTACCGTTACTAACGGGAGAACACGGTTCTCCCCTACATTTAAACAACAGCTTTTACACAAACAAAAACAGTCGGGAAGACATTGCTTTGCATTTTGCAAACTGTCTTCCCGACATTCATTTTCAATTTTCAATTTTTAATTTTTAATTACTTGCCCTTCCCCATATCATCATATCTGTCCAGAAACGAAACTTTGTTATCGCCCTGTTTATATGAAATAATCGTATCGAGATTGACATTTTCAACGCTGTGGAAAATGTTGCTTTCAATCTGGGGATTGATTTTCTTCAGATTTGCTATAAGCTGTTTTATTTCCTGTCGTTTTGAGCCTGTGTTGCTGTTTTGGGAACAGGTTGTGCAGGTGTCCGTAAAACGGCAAGCACATTGAATGAAATTCAGCTTGTTGTAATCTCGCCAATGCTTGATTTCAGCCTCACGAACGAGGTAGAGGGGGCGGATAAGTTCCATTCCCTCATAGTTTGTGCTGTGGAGCTTCGGCATCATCGTCTGAACCTGACCGCCGTAGAGCATACCCATAAGAATAGTTTCTATAACATCGTCATAGTGATGACCGAGTGCGATTTTGTTACAACCGAGCTGCTTTGCCTTTTTGTAGAGATAACCTCTCCTCATTCTTGCACAAAGGTAGCAGGGATATTTGTCAACATTGTAAACAGAATTAAAAATATCTGTTTCAAAAACAGTTATCGGAATGTTCAGCCTACGGGCGTTGCTCTCGATTACATCACGATTTTCAACGCTGTAGCCTGGGTCCATTACAAGAAAAACAAGCTCAAACGGAAATTTATTGTGCCTTTTCAACTCCTGAAAGAGCTTTGCCATCAGCATTGAATCCTTACCACCCGAAATGCAGACGGCAATTTTATCGTTCGGCTCAACAAGCTTGTATTCAATTATTGCCGCAGTAAATCTGCTCCAAATCGTCTTGCTGAACTTTTTGCGGATGCTTTTTTCAACATCGGTTGCATAGTCCTCATTCTCGAATTGACTTCTCAACCAACTGTAATAACCGCCCTCAAGATTCACGGCATTGAATCCGTCATCACGCAGATTTTCTGCAAGCTCGTCACTTATCTGACCGCTTTTGCAACAGAGGACAACAAGCTTGTCTTTTGGCAAAAGTGAATTATCCTCTTTGATTTTTGCAAGCGGAATATTCTTTGCACCGTCAATGTGGCCGTATTCAAACGAAATTTCATCTCGGATATCGACAAGAGTATATTCCTCGTCAAGCTTTCTCACCTGTTCTATTGTAATCTGATTGTTTTCCGATTTAAACATTCATAACCCTTCAATCTCTGTTTTTGCTGTTTTTTATTGCAACAATTGTTATATCGTCAAATTGCTCCGCATTTTCGGTAAAGTCCGTCAAAGCGTCATAAACTCCGTCACACACACCTTTTGCAGTCTGTTCGGCATTTTGACAGGCAGACACAAGTCTTTCGTTGCCGAAAAATTCATTATCCGCATTTGTTGCCTCATTCACACCGTCGGTGTAAAGGCAGATTATATCACCGTTTCCAAATTCAGCGCTGTTCACAAGATACCTTGCATCATCAAACACGCCGAGCATTATACACGGCTTACATTCTAAAAATTCAGCCTTGCCGTTGCTCACCGCAACAGGCTTGTTATGACCTGCATTTATGTACAAAAAGCTGTCGCTGTTTTTGTCAAAAATCACGGCGAATGCAGTTACAAACATTCCCTCGGGATTTGACGAACAGAGTTCCCTGTTGATTTCTTCAAATGCCCTGTCGGGTTCTGCATTTTCGGTCATTTTTTCGTGGATAAGAGTTTTTGCAAAAGCCATAAACATTGCCGCCGCAACACCCTTGCCCGACACATCACCGACTACGGCACATATTCTGCCGTCAGGCAATGCAAAGCAATCGTAAAAATCGCCGCCTACCTGTCTTGCAGACTCCATTCTTGCCGAAACATCAAAACAATCGGCAAAGACGACATTCTTTTCTCTCGCAATTATTCCGTACTGAATCCGCCTTGCAACCTCAAGCTCGGTTTCATTCTTAGCCTTTTCACTCGCAAGGGCGGAATTTTTTTCAACATAAGTTTCTACATCGTGAGCCATATCGTTGAAATAATCAGCCAAAAGCTGAATTTCATCGTCAGAGCCGAGTTTTATCGGGACAAACGCTTTCTTTGTATTTGTGCCGTCAGCCTTGTCGGAAAAGTATCCTCGAATTTTTTCAAAAATCAAAAGTATCGGATTATACATCTTTTTTCTGACAAACCGCATTACAAGCAAGAATACAATTGCCAGCACAACAAACAACGCAAGAACTCGCATTGCAGTATAGAAAATGATTTCCGTATAAATCTGCGTCAGCGAATAGTCCCCACCGATTAATGCGACAGGCTTGCCGTCATTGCCTTGAATCGCTGAAAATGCCGTGTAAAAACTGCCGAAGCTGTCGTTCTGATATTCGTAAGCCGTGACAAGGTTAGGATTTTCCCACGCCTCTTTTTCAGCGTCCCACAAGCTGTGGTCAACCTCTGCACCTGCACTTCTCACATTTAAAGCATTCTCGTTTTCGCTGTCATCATCGGCAACAGTCATAACATATGTAACCTTGTTTTCGTCAAAATTCGGAATGTAAATGTACATATATTCAAGGTGGTTCGTCTGACAAATCCACCTCAAGGTCTTAACGGCTTTCCGATATTCTTCGGAATCGGGATTATCAAGCAATGCGTTTATATCGCAGCGTTCAAAAGTTTCTGTTGCAACCTTTGACGCACTTTCGGTCAGCTGTCGTGTAAACCGCCTTGTGCGCTGAATGTTTTCAATGCAATTGAGCGTACCCGAAACAATCACCGCCAAAATAAACAGCACAAGTATGTGAAAGAAAAGCCTTTTGAAAATCGACTTTTTGACTTTTATTTTGTCGATTGGTTTTTCGGATTTTTTCATTAACAGTCACCGCTTTCTTTCCACACACTTTTTCATCTTGTATTTTAACACGAATGTATGATAAATGCAAAACATAATAAATGTCATAAAGTAATTGTCAACCCGTAGCGGCGGTCAGTGACCGCCATTTGTTTTGTGTGCAAACACGAAACAATTCGTAGCGGCGAACCGTGTTCGCCAATCGAAACGATTGTAAAATCGGTTCGACTAAATACAAATTATGTGTTTATTGCAGTGTCGATTAATAATAAAATACTTATGTGTAATTTTATTCGTTTTGGTTTTGCAACCAAAACGATTGGCGAACACGGTTCGCCGCTACAAACAATCCATAATTTTCATCACATCAAAACATTTTAATAAAACAAATAGTTTCATCAATGCGGGCGTCCAATGAACGCCCCTACGGGTTTGCGGCATTTATAAAATTTGTTTTGGCATACAATTTCTGCCTTTACCTGCGGTCGCAAGGCTACCTCTACAAGTATACATTTACTTTCATATAAAGCAATATAAAGCAAAAATTGCATCAATGCCGTATTCGGGCATCTGATGCAATTCCTTTATCCGAGTATCTTCTCGAATAGATTGCGGTGGCACACCGCCGACCACAATTTTCCATTTTTAATTAAGCAAAAACAGCCGACTGCTTTGCAATCGACTGTTTAATAATCGGATTATATATCAATTACCATCTTGCGTCAAGTTCGGCTTTGGTGGCTCTTTTTTTCTTTCTTGCGACATATCTTGAATATCTTGAAAGCTTTCTGTCACGAAGGAAGAATACAAAAGCGATTGCGCCGAGGATAACTGCAACAAGCACAAACCAAAGACCTACATTTGCGGATCTCTGAACTGCGGCAACAAGAGTCGGTGTGCTTGCGGCATTTGACTTTGCAAGAGCCTTGTCGGCAGACTTTACGGACTGAACGGCAACGCTTGATGCTGTGTCCGAGTAGTTCTGATTCTTTTCATTTGAAAGAATGAACTGCGATGCACCTGTTGAAGAAGGCATCTCAATCGGAGCGACTGAAACCGCCGGAGAAACCTCACCGCTTACAACCTCTGTTTTTGGGTTTGCAACTGCGTTGTCGCTGAACAGTGCGTTGTATGTTTTCTCATCAACAATACCTGTTGAATCGAGTGAATTCTGATTCTGGAAATTTGCAACGGCCTGCGCTGTATATTCACCGTAGTAGCCTGTTGCATCCATTGCAAAGTAGCCGAGCTTTATAAGCTGCTGCTGAATTGCAGTTACTTCATCGTTTTCGTCACCGTTCTGATACTGAACTGCCTCTGTTACAGGCTCTGTTGTTGCCTCTGTGGGAGCAGTTGTTTCTTCTTCGGGCTTGTCCTCAGTCTTTGTTGTTGTATCGGCTTTTGGAGCTTCGGGAGCATTCTCCGAATAAAGTGTATTTCTTGAATCGCCTGCAATACCGTCAACTGTAAGACCTGCGGCTTTCTGGAATGCCTTATAAGCCTCTTCTGTTGCGTCACCGAAGTAACCGTCAACTGCACCGTCATAATAGCCGAGGTCAGCAAGTCTTTGCTGAATCTTCTTTACCTCAGCACCCGATGAACCGTTCTTGTAAACACTCGGTGTGTTGCTTGAAGATGATGAGCTGCCTGATGAACTTGAAGAACCTGATGAGCCTGATGAGCTTGAACCCGATGAACTGCTTGAAGAAGTGTTTGAAGGAGTCTTGCTCGATCTGCCCTGTGAATCAAAGTAATATGTAGTACCGTCAATTGTTCTTGAAGTATTTACAATGTACTCGCCGTTTTCGTAGTAGTAGTAGTTGCCGTTAAAGCTTTCCCAACCGTTTGTTACATATGAAACTGCGGCAAGCTTGAACCAGTATGTCCAATTGTTATAACCGCCGATTGCCTCATAGCAAACACCGTATTCATCACCTCTTGCGTCAACCTCCATACCGTTGCCGACATAGACACCGACATGACCGGGACGCCAAAGTCCAAGACCGTGAACATTAGGAATGCCTGCGCTTACCGAACCTGTTTCGGTAGCCGTTTCAAGCTGTGGATTACCGCATCTTTCGCCGCCGGCATATGAATAGATAAGACCTGAACAGTCAACCGCTCCGGGGGTTGAACCGCCGTAAACATATGACCATCCGCTGTTATAGGCATTGAGTGCCCATTCTGCAAGACCTGCACCCGTGCCTTTTGCACCGGCAGAAAATGAAGAACCGAATACGCATACACTTGAAAGTGTGAGAACACTCAGAATGATTGCAGTAATCTTTTTTATTCTCTGCATCGTTAATTACCTCCATTTTTATCAGAGAGTCAAAGCTCTTACAGAAAAATAACGACCGACTCAAAGTACAGTCCGTTTTAATCTGTACGAAAGATTTGACCGAAAAATTGTTACCAAATCTGACAGTAAATTACAAATCAGGTTACACCTTGATAACAACATTGTAACCATTATAACATCACTCTTTTAAAAAATCAACCCCAAAGCCCGTATTTTTTGCTAATTCAGAAAATTTGATGCAGTTTCACTCACAAAATCTTCATTTCAAGCACCAAATTAAAGCGAATTATTACAAAATTTGTAACCTTTTGTAATATTTACAGCGTACCGTCAACATAAATTTCGCATTAAAAAAGCAACTCCCGCACCAAGCATTGGAGCGGGAGCTGCTTTTATTCGGTTTCCGTAATACAATTATGAAAAAAACAGAGGAGAGAAAATTTCAAAATGAAATTTTGCTGAGTAAAATATGAATTAAAAATACATTTATACGACATTACTGGTATTCGCAAACACTTGCCCATTTGAGAAGGAACTCTCTCTCTTCGGGTTTACCCTTAACAGACTGCGATGCGGCTACAATCGGAAGCCAGCGGTCAACATATTGACGAGCTGTGTCGGTCTTTGTACAGTAAAGCTTCATATACTTTTCTGCAAGCTCTTCCTGATGATTCAAACGGAACAAGAGGTAAGTTCTTGCGGCATCGGCTGAACCGTTACCCTGTGTTGCGTGTGACCAGTCAATAACATACGGTGTACCCGACTCGTCAATGATAACATTACTCGGGTTGAAATCGCCGTGACAAACCTTTGTGTGGTTCGGCATACCGTTAAGACGGGTTTCAAGCTCATATCTTGTTGTTGCGTCAAGGTCGGTTTCGCTGATTTTGCGTTTCATCTTATCCTTGAGTTTGTTAAGCAACGGCGCTTTTTGGCTGAGAATTTTAACCTGAATGTCAACAAAGAGATTGAGGTATTCGTCCTCTTTTTCGGGATGCTCTGCCATAAGCTCCGCAAGAGTTTTGCCCTCGATGAAGGTGGATATGATTGCCCATTTTCCGTCAATCTTTGTAACCTCTTCAATTTTCGGAATATTGAGTCCTGTTTCCTCAACTCTCGCCTGATTAAGAGCCTCGTTAAGAATATCTGATTTCGGATAACACTCGTCAAAAACTTTGGCTGCAAGCGCACCGTCTTTATAAACTACCTTGTTCTCTCTTTTTGCAAGAACTGTATCTAATTTCATAATAAAGCCCCTTTCGCTTTAAAATATTAAAAATTCATCAAGCAATCTTTCATTGCTTCGGTTATATTATACAACAATTTCAGGGGTTAGTACAGTGTAAAAATAACAAAATAATTTTAATTTTCTTTGTGCATTTAGCAAATACAAATAAAATATTTTTTACCTTTCAAACAAAAAGAACAAGATATTTTATGCGAAGTGCATAAAAACTCGTTAAACTTTTAACTAAATATTTGTGAAATTTTTAACATTCTTTTGTGCATTGTGCATAATAGTTTGTAATATTAAAAGCACATTACGCCCAAGAGGAAGTTTATTTAAATTGAAAGTTGAAAATGGAAAATGGAAAATTGCGGTTGGGCAGACAGTCTGTAATGTAAAAAAACATATTATGCCCGAGCGTAGCATTGTAATTGTTCGCAAAATCCTGTAGGGGCGTTCATTGGACGCCCGCACGGCGAGCCGCCGTACCCAATTCGTGCAGATAGTTTGTAAATATCCAAAAACATATTATGCCCGAGCGGAAGTTTATTTAAATTGAAAGTTGAAAATGCAAAATGGAAAATTGCGGTATTATCCATATACAACAAAACACCCTGCCACGAGGGCAGGGTGTTTTGTAATTATGCTTTACGAGATAGATTAAACAGTCTCGCTGTTGTTGCCATAGTAAGCATTGAGGTACATCTGCTTGATTTCCTTGAAGAGCGGATATCTTGGGTTTGCACCTGTGCACTGGTCATCAAATGCCTGCTCTGTCATAGCGTCAAGACGGTTGAGGAAGTCCTCTTCGTCCGGAACATAATCCTTGATAGAGCTCTTGATGCCAACTCTTGCCTTGAGGTCGTTAACAGCCTTGATAAGGTTTTCAACGCTCTCTGTATCGTTCTTGCCGCCGAGGCCGAGGTAACGAGCTACTTCAGCATAACGAGCGAGTGTGTGCGGGTGATCATACTGTGGGAATGTACCCATCTTAGCAGGAACTTCTGCTGAGTTGAATCTGATTACCTGCTCAAGCATAAGTGCGTTAGCAATACCGTGCGGTACATGATGGAAAGCACCGAGCTTATGAGCCATTGAGTGACAAACACCGAGGAATGCGTTAGCGAATGCCATACCTGCCATTGTAGCAGCGTGAGCAACCTTCTCACGAGCAACAGGCTCGTTCATACCGTTGTCATAGCAAGCAGGGAGATACTCGAAGATAAGCTTGAGTGAACGGAGTGCAAGACCGTCTGTGAAATCTGTAGCCATCATTGAAGCGTAAGCCTCAAGTGCGTGAGAAACAGCGTCGATACCTGATGCAGCTGTAAGTCCCTTAGGACCGCTCATCATGTTGTTAGCATCAACGATTGCCATTTTAGGCATAAGCTGATAGTCAGCAAGCGGATACTTAACGCCTGTATTCTGGTCTGTGATAACTGCGAAAGGAGTAACCTCAGAACCTGTACCTGATGATGTTGGGATAGCAATGAAGTATGCCTTCTCACCCATCTTCGGGAATGTGTAAACTCTCTTACGGATATCGCAGAAACGCATAGCCATATCCTGGAAGTCAACTTCCGGATGCTCATAGAGAACCCACATAATCTTGCCGGCGTCCATTGCTGAACCGCCGCCGAGTGCGATAATGCAGTCAGGCTCAAACTTACGCATAGCCTCTGCACCCTTCTGAGCTGAAATAAGTGATGGGTCAGGCTCAACATCTGCGAATGTTGTATATGTGATGCCCATTTCATCGAGCTTGTCTGTGATTGGCTTTGTGTAGCCATTCTTATAAAGGAATGAGTCAGTAACGATGAATGCTCTCTTCTTACCCATTACATCCTTGAGTTCCTGAAGAGCTACAGGCATACAGCCCCTCTTGATATAAACCTTTTCAGGTGCTCTGAACCAAAGCATATTTTCTCTCCTCTCGGCAACTGTCTTAATATTGATAAGGTGCTTGCAACCAACATTCTCAGAAACAGAGTTGCCGCCCCATGAACCACAGCCGAGTGTGAGTGAAGGAGTAAGCTTGAAGTTGTAAAGGTCACCGATACCACCCTGTGAAGAAGGTGTGTTAACAAGGATACGGCAAGTTTTCATTCTTGATGCGAACTCGTCAATCTTTGCTCTTTCGTTTACAGCGTCAACATAAAGTGAAGATGTGTGACCGTAACCGCCGTCAGCAATAAGATGCTCAGCCTTTGCAATAGCATCTTCAAAATCTTCAGCCTTGTACATAGCGAGTACAGGAGAAAGCTTCTCGTGAGCAAACTCTTCGCTGATGTCAACTGATTCTACCTCACCGATAAGAACCTTTGTTTCCTCAGGAATTGTTACACCTGCAAGAGCTGCGATTGTAACAGGCTTCTGACCAACAATCTTAGCGTTAAGAGCGCCGTTGATGATGATAGTCTTTCTAACCTTCTCTGTCTCTTCCTCGTTAAGGAAGTAGCAGCCACGAGCCTTGAATTCCTTCTTAACTTTGCTGTAAATCTTCTTTTCAACGATAACAGACTGCTCTGAAGCACAGATCATACCGTTATCAAATGTCTTTGAGTGGATAATTGAGTTAACTGCGAGTAAAATGTCAGCTGTTTCATCAATGATAGCAGGTGTGTTACCGGCGCCAACACCGAGTGCAGGCTTACCTGATGAATAAGCAGCCTTAACCATGCCGGGGCCGCCTGTTGCGAGGATGCAGTCAGCTTCCTGCATAAGTGTGTTTGTGAGTTCGAGTGAAGGAATATCAATCCAGCTGATGATACCCTCCGGAGCGCCTGCCTTAACAGCAGCTTCAAGAACAACCTTGGCAGCCTCAATTGTGCTCTTCTTAGCACGGGGATGCGGGCTGATGATGATACCGTTTCTTGTCTTAAGACAAACGAGTGTCTTGAAGATAGCGGTTGAAGTTGGGTTTGTTGTAGGAATAACGGCAGCGATTACACCGATTGGCTCAGCAATCTTCTTAATGCCGTAAGCCTTGTCTTCCTCAAGAACGCCGCAAGTCTTAACATTTCTGTAAGCATTGTAAATATACTCAGATGCGAAGTGGTTCTTGATAACCTTATCTTCTGCAACGCCCATGCCTGTTTCTTCAACAGCCATCTTAGCGAGCGGAATTCTCATCTGGTTAGCAGCAGTAGCGGCAGCAAGAAAAATCTTGTCAACCTGCTCCTGTGTGTAGGTAGCAAAAATTTTCTGAGCTTCTCTTACTCTTGCAAGGGCAGCTTCAAAGCTTTCTGCGTTATCTACGATAGGATACTCTTTTGTACTCATTTAATCTACCTCTTATCTTGCATAATTATATTAGATTCAGCAAAGCTGAAAATGATATCAAATTAATTTGCCTCAATTACTCGGCTTTCTCGGCAGCCTTACCGCTTGCCTTTGTTGCCTTTTTTGAAGAACTGGCTAAGTCAGCCTTGAATTTAAGGTTGTTTTTCTTAGCATAGCTCTGGGCATATGAACCGCTTGCTCCGTGGATTGTAACTTCCTTACTGCATTCTGCGAATACATTGTCGGGAATACTTGTAATACAAGCCGGAATTGTAATGTCTGTAAGCTCACGCGACTGATAAAAAGCATATTCATCAATCTTTGTAAGTTTACCGCTGTCGGGAAGAACAACATTGTTAAGTGCCGCACCCGAAAAAGCTCTCGGTCCGATTTCTTTGAGTGTACTCGGAAGCTTGATTTCTCTTAACTCAGAGCAGTTAAAGAACACACTGTTGTTAAGGATTTCAAGACCTTCGGTAAGATTTACCTTTGTGAGGCTGTGACAGCTTGAAAAGGCATAATCTTCAATCTGCTTGATACTTGACGGAATTGTTACTTCCGTAATTTTGGAGTTATTGAACACGCTTGCACCGATTACGGTAACTTTGTAGTTCTTGTAGCTTTCGGGAATTTCAATAACCGTGTCAGAACCTGTGTACTTTGTAATCATAAGTTCTTCCTGATTGATAATGAAAAATCCGAAATCTCCGTTTGTAAGGTCAGGCTCTGTCGGCTCAACCTTGTAGCCGGGCTTACTGCTGTTTGATGATGTGTTGTCGTCACAACCGCATCCCGAGAGTCCGACCGCTGCTGATGCGCACATTGTGCACGCCATCAGAAAGCAAAGAATTCTTTTCATTTTTCTGGATCCTTTCAATTGTTGTTTAAGAATTTAGCTAATTCTCGATTGATTCTATTTTATCATCTTTGTTAAATATTTGTCAATGTTTTTTTGACCATTTTTCTACTTTTATCGGGTTCAATAATAATTACAAAAAGATTACACACTTATTGTTGCACTTCTCACAAAAAAGATAAAAATCCCGTAAAATCCGCTGTTTTTTGCGGTAAAAAATGTAAGAAAAATCCTCAGAAACTGCCGTTTTCGGCATATCATTGACGAATCAATCGACCAATGTCATATTTTCACAATAGGCGTTGTAAAATCAAGACCGCTCCTTTTTGGAATTTCATACGCAAGTGCCGAAATATCGTAGGCTAAAATGTCCTTTTCAAGCAATGCCTTTGTGTTGCCGCCTGTTCTGATACCGTTGCTTGCAGAGGTGACAATATTCAGTCGGCAGTCTTTGAGCAATTCCGCACCCTCGTTTGTAAAGCCTAAAACACGGACATACTCAATCGGGATTTGCGTATGAGCTTTTTCAATTCCGAGCAATGCACAGGCGAGTATTCTCCGTATGCGTGCATGAGTGTAGCGCTTTGTCTTTACAAGGTCGGCAATTTCTGATGAGGTACTGCAACGCACTGCCGCATCGGCAATTCTGTTTTCAAGCCCCTCACCCACATCGGGCAGTTTTGCAATGTCCTCTCTTGTCATAGTACGCAGGCGGTACAGTAACGGTCTGTCAAGATTTTCGGGGAATGTGATTTCATCGGGAATGTACGGAGCGTACTTCTTCGCATTTTCACCGTTACGCAACATTTCTCTTATGTGTGACGCAGACGCAAAGCCTTCGCCCGCAATTCGGCTGTCGTGTGCAACACCTGTTCTTGCAACCGAGAACGGCTCAACACCCGTACCGTTCAATGCCTTTATATACTCAACACCAAGAATATTGTTAGGTTCGCAGAGTACGGACGAAATCTCATCACCGAAAACCGTTTTGACGGCATTTTCAAGTTCACGGGGGTAGTATCCGCCGTTTTTCATTCCGTCACGCACAAGAGCCTGTACCCTTTCATCACAAACAGCGTTTGCGGATTTTTTGAGCAGTTCGCAGTCACCGCTTTCACTGCCGAAAGCAAGATGATTTGTGCAGTCAAAAGCCGACGCAATCGCAACACCTGCCTTTGCAAAGCCCTCAGCCCCCGAAAGTGAGAACACAACGGGCAGTTCAAGCACCAAATCCGCACCGTTTTCAAGGGCAGATTTTGCACGGACAAATTTGTCGCACACGGCAACCTCACCACGCTGGGTAAAGCTGCCGCTCATAATTGCTATGACCGGCTCTTTAAGCACATTTTTTGCACTTTCGAGCAAATATTTATGACCGTTGTGAAACGGATTGAATTCGCAGATGACAGCTGTTGCCATAACTATTCCTCCGAAGCTTTTATTTCGCATACATATTGTAAAAAACACTTGAAAACATACATAATTTGGAGTATCATATGTATGTGTGACCTGTCAATTTTGAAAAGTCTTTTTCTGATTTACATTATAGTATAAAATATGACGACAGGCAAATATATTTCTTACATTTTAAACTGAAAACAACTACCAAAGGGGACGATTGTAATGAAAATTCTCGTAATCAACGCAGGCAGTTCCTCGCTCAAGTACCAGCTTATTGATACTGACAACGAGGCAGTTCTCGCAAAGGGTAACTGTGAAAGAATCGGTCAGAACGGTGCTTTCATTGGTTTTAAAACACCCGACGGCAAAAAAATCAACCGCAAAACACAGATGCTTAATCACACTCAGGCTTTTGAGGCTGTTAAAAATGCACTCTTAGATCCCGAATACGGTGCAATCAGCGATTTGTCCGAGGTTTCCGCCGTAGGTCACAGAGTTGTGCAGGGCGGTGCGTACTTTGACAAGTCGGTGCTTGTAGATAACTCGGTAATCAACAAAATCAGAGAGCTTGCTCCTCTTGCACCTCTTCACAACCTTGCACACCTTCAGGGCATTGAGGCCTGCACAAGAGTTTTCGGTCCGAAAGTTCCGCAGGTTGCGGTTTTTGATACTGCTTTTCACCAGACAATGCCCGAAAAAGCATTTATGTATGCAGTGCCTTACAAGTATTATGAAAAGTTCGGTGTAAGAAAGTACGGCTTTCACGGCACATCTCACCGTTATGTTTCCGAAAAAATGGCTGAACTTATGGGCAGAAAAAAGGAAGAACTCAAGCTTATTACCTGTCACATCGGCAACGGTTCTTCAATCACAGCCGTAAAGGGCGGTAAGGTTATCGACACTACAATGGGACTTACTCCTCTCGGTGGTTTTATGATGGGTACCCGTTCAGGTTCACTTGATCCGTCTGTTATCACATTTATCGCTGAAAAAGAGCATCTCACTCCCGAGGAAATGTCAAAGATTCTCAACAAGGAATCGGGTCTTTTGGGCATTTCGGGCGTTTCGTCTGACGACCGTGATGTTTGTGCAGCCGAGGCAGACGGCAATATGAGAGCTCACCTTGCCCACGAAATGCTTTACTACCAGATTGCAAAGTACATCGGCAGCTATTATGTAGCGCTCGGCGGTTGTGACGGCATCGTATTCACGGCAGGTATCGGTGAAAACCAGCCTATGCTCCGTGAAAAGGTTTGCGACTATCTTGAATGCCTTGGTGTTAAGTTGGATAAGGAATTCAACAAGAAGGCTACATGCGGTGTTACAGGCACACTCTCAACTCCTGATTCTGCAATCAGAGTTGAACTCATTGCAACCGACGAAGAAATGGTTATTGCAAGAGATACAAGAGCCATTGTTGAGGCACTTTAATTGAAATAAATCTGCCACGCAGTAAATATTACATAAGAAAACAGGTTGTCATATGACAGCCTGTTTTTTGTTTATGGTTATTTCTTATCCGTATTTTTAAATTTGAACGCATTGCGTTCAACCGTGTGCAACACACACGGCCGGCGAACACGGTTCGCCCCTACATTACAATAATTCATAAAATCTACGAATTGGTAACTGTTCCGTCCGTCACGGTGTCGCTTGTGTCCCTGAATAAAAGTGTAATGCACCAGATTGCGGAAAGTCCGACAAGGATATAAACAATACGGCTTATGATTCCTGTCTGTCCGCCGCAAATCCACGCAACAAGATCAAACTGAAAAATGCCGACACTTCCCCAGTTGAGTCCGCCGATAACAAGAAGCGTCAATGCTATTTTATCGAGCATTCAAAGTCCTCCTTTGTATTTGCTGAAAATAGTATTGACGCAATTTTTCGTTTTATTCAATTTAAATCAGAATTTAATTAACAATGCAAGGAGCAAAATCAGCACTCCGAGGAAAATTACCGCACCGCCGATCATTCTTGTGATTTTTACGGCTTTCTGAATTTTGAATTTTGAAATCATATTTTCCGTAGGAAACGGAAGAATAATGAGCATAATTCCGAGAATTACACAGCTTGCAAGTGCGACGGTAAGACCGACCTCTCTTGCAAATGAGAGCATAAAAAGTCCGATTGGAATTCCGAACACACAAATCATATTGATTACCGCAAACAGCTTGCCGAAACGCTCGCCCTTTTCGTAAAATTTATTTGCTTTAATATGGCACTCATCATCACAATACTGGTCAAAATACGATATCTGTTTTCCGCAGAATTCACATTTTTTCATGGGCACACCTCGTTGTTTCATTTTAAATCGTTCACGGAATATTTTAACACACAAATCGACATATTTCAACTTGAATAAATGTACATTTTCGGGTATATGCTTTGTTGAAAAAATTTTTGCAATGTGGTATGCTGAAAAGAGGTGATTTTATGGAGAGCTTTTTCGTTGCGCTTAATGCGGTTCTGCCGATGTTCATAATGCTTTTCATCGGTTTTCTTGTGAGAAAATTAAAAATTTTGCAGGACAGCTTTCTGCCTCAACTTAACAAAATTGTTTTCAATGTATTTTTTCCGTTTCTGATGTTCAATAACATCTACGGCTCAGATTTTTCAAGCGTTTTCAGCCCGAAGCTGCTTGCCTTTGCGGTTATTGGCGTGTTCACGATTTACTTTTTGTCAATCGGGTTTACACTACTTGTTGAAAAGTCAAATTACAGCCGTGGTGCGATGATTCAGGCGATTTACCGCAGTAATTTTGTACTTATGGGACTTCCGATTGCGGCGAATATTTTCGGCAAGGATAAGCTTGGCATGACAGCCGTGCTTGTTGCTGTTGTTGTTCCGCTTTACAATATGCTTGCCGTCATCACGCTTGAAATTTTCAGAGGGCAAAAGATAAATGTGCTGAAAATTTTAAAAGGCATTGCCAAAAATCCGCTGATTATCGGCTCTGCACTCGGACTTTTGTCTGTTGCGTTCAATATAAGCCTTCCGGAAACAATTGACAAAACGGTTTCGGATATTGCGGCGGTTGCAACTCCGCTTGCGCTGATTGTACTCGGTGCGTCTGTCACATTTGACAGCATAAAAGGCTGTTCACGCAACCTCATAATCTGCATAATCGCAAGACTTGTTGTTGTGCCGGCACTTTGTCTGGGTACGGCGGCGCTTATAGGAATCAGAGGAGTTGACTTTGTGTCGCTTATCGGACTTTTTGCATCGCCGTGTGCGGTTTCATCATTCACAATGGCTCAGCAAATGGACAGCGACTTCAAACTTGCAGGTGCGGCGGTTGTGTTCACTTCGGTTTTAGCGTGTTTCACGATGTTTTTGTGGATTTTCTTCTTCAGACAGGCAGGTTTCTTTTGATAATCTGCATAAATTTCAGACACATGATTTATTCAATGTGTAAAGTTAAACGATATTATTACTATCAATAACAAAAAATATCATAACAGTCTTGACTTTTATTACTGTTAGTGTTAGAATACTCGCATAGGATAACGGTTTGTAGGAAATGACTTGAAATCCTGCAAGGTTAAACTGTTACTTTATTAAACAGCTATTTCCTTCTTTTTTTATTATTTTGTGGGCGTAAGAAAACGGAGTGCGTAATGCACTCCGTTTTCTTTTATACGAATTTTCTGAATATAACAAAAGAATTGCAACACCGTAGCATCCGCCCATACATTTAAACGCAACTTCTATATATACAAAAACAGTCGGGCGACAATAATTTGCATTTTGCAAACTGTCTGCCCAACCGTAATTTTCAATTTTCAATTTTAAAAAAACTTCCGCTCGGGCATAATATGCTTTTTGACATTTACAAACTATCTGCACGAATTGGGAACGGCGGCTCGCCGTGCGGGCGCCCGATGAGCGCCCCTACCGATTGTTTTGGTTTCACAACCAAAACAAATGGCGGTCACTGACCGCCGCTACAGTATATTAACAACTTTCATATATACAAAAACAGTCGGGCGACAATAATTTGCATTTTGCAAACTGTCTGTCCGACCGCAATTTTCAATTTTACATTTTCAATTTTACATTTAATTAAAACTTCCGCTCGGGCAAAATATGTTTTTATTATTACATACTATCTTCCCGAACCGGGTGCAGCGACACGCTGCCGATCAATCTGTTTTTTGATTTTGTCAAAGGTTACACCGTATTTTTCGGCAATGTCTTTGGCATAGCTTACACCTTGAGGCGGAGCGATGAAAACCTTGAACGAACGCTGTCCGTTTTCGACACCTGTTACCAGACTTTCAATCTTGCTGTCGCCCTTTACGGTTGTGTTCACCTCGTCAAGATTGCGAGCCAAATCGTGCATATGGGTATTAAAAATCGCTCTTGTGCCGAGATATCGCATTGATTTGACAACATCACGGGCAATGTACAAGCCCTCGGCAACATTGGTTGTTGCAAGGCTTTCGTTGAGCAAAAGCAGGCTGTAACGGCTTGCCGAGGAGAAAATTTCGGCAAGTCTTTTGCTTTCTTCACCGAGTCTGCCGAGGTCAACGGTATCGTTTTCATCGGCAGGAAAATGCGTAAAAATGCTGTCGCATGGGCTGAATTTCATCTGCGTTGCAGGAACATATATTCCGTTCTGAGCAAGCAGAAACGCAAGTCCGACCGCCTGAGTAATCGTGGTTTTACCGCCACGGTTCGGACCTGTCAGAATGTAAATTCGCCTGTCATCGTTAAAATCAATATCGTTTGTGACAATATCCAAATTCTCACCGTTTGCCGATTTTATGCCGAGTTTGAGGTTGTAAACATCTCTAAGACAGCAGTTTCTGTCCTCTTTCGGCAAAACTTCTGCCTTGCACAGCGGAAGATTTTTCTTTTTCATCTTATCACAAAGCTCTGCAAAGCGAATATAGAAAATGATTTCGGGCATAAGCGAAACGAACGAGTAGCCGTTGACATTGACATATCTGTTGAGCATTGATTTTATTTCATTTACGGTTCTGCGGAGGATATCGGTCACAACATTTTTGAGTGCGTCAGACATAGGATCTGCGCCGGTCAGCGAGCTGTTCATAGTGTGGTTTACATCCTGCTGAGCGCCCACAACAAACTGTCCCAGCCCGAACTGCGAGGTTGACGGATTGGACGGATGAAAGCTTAAAAATCCCGAAACATCGTTGCCGTGGTGCAGTTCGCTGTCACGGTTTGTAAACTTCATAAATCTTTTGAGAATACCGCTGTCGGTAAATTCTTTGTCATTGAGTGAGATTACACCCACACTCTTTGGGCGGAGCAAATCGTCAAGATTCACACCGAGGGTAATGCTTTTGAGCTTTTGAGCCTTTGCAAGCGTATCTATTATATCCTTTTTTAGTTCGGGAAAACCGCTGTCATTGTAAATTGACTGGACATTTTTCTTGAGCTCAAGCAGGCCCTGCGACTTTACTTCAATTGTTTCAAGCGTGTTTTTTATTCTTGTAATGCAATCGACATAGCCGTCCATTTCACGAAGTCGGTTTACAAGCTGCCACAAGGAAGATGCCTCGGTATCCTTTTGAAAGCGCTCAATTTCACGCAAATCATTCAGCTTTACAAGAAGTGCGGATAGATCATCACGAAGTTTCGGAAAACGGAGAAAATCCTCAAAAACATCGCAACGATATTTTATAACTTCCTCGTCATCCGTAATATTTATCAGCAGCTGCTTTATGCTGTTGCGTTCATACTGCTCTTTTGTGAGAGCGTCACATATATAATCAACCGACAAATCATTCAGCGCCTCTTTGTTGAGAGTTCTGTAGGATGCATTTGAATTTGTCGGGTGTAATAAGCTGAAATTTCCCATAATTCACCGCCGAAAAAATTTGCCGTATAACGGCTTTAATTGAATGATAGCACAAAAAATTTTTGTTTTCAACCGACAAATCGAAAATTTGCACTTTGGCTGATTGTGTGATATCATAGCTTTGGAGCAGATTGCTCTCAAAAACAAAATAACGGTCGGGGGGATTGACTTATGGATAAAAAGATGCTTGACAGAATTAACGAGCTTGCAAAAAAGAAAAAGGAACAGGGACTTACCGAGGCTGAGCAAAAAGAACAGAAAGAGCTGTACAAAATATATCTCGGTGAAATCCGCACACAGTTCAACGCAACACTTGACAATGTAAGCGTTGAAGAAAAGGACGGCACTGTAAAACCTTTCAAAGAGGCATACAAAAAGCCGTATGACAAAAACTGATTTTGTCATTCAGACAGAAGTCATGCGAAAATTTAATTACACAGTCAAACAAAAAAGCAGTTCCGATTTGACCCGACCCCCAAAAGTTAGACCTAAAAAATCTAACTTTGGAGGTCGGTAT